>SAMEA103957796__coassemble_10863_pt1 | contig 1865 bp, 2 predicted proteins | sample SAMEA103957796__metabat2_high_PE_002 | metagenome-assembled genome bin SAMEA103957796 (sample SAMEA103957796) | gut metagenome | biome: gut; material: feces | host: Canis lupus familiaris | collected 2014 | reverse complement strand
GTTGAAACGTTGCTCAGTGATGCATGGTGCTTTGTCCAATGGTCGTTTTATAGCACTTGCGATAGCAACATTTGAAGTGGCGCTTGAAGAAGTGATTAGTTTCTTTGCCTGGGGTGAGAGAGCTCGGCATTTAGTTATGGGCAGTGGCACTAAATTATGTTGTAAATGACGGCAGCTGATGGGATTTAGTGGTCGGATCCTGGTGTTATAGAGCAATTAACAGCACAGTTTTGAGACAAGGTTGGGCTTTTTGACTATGTCTTATCAAATGTGTAATAGTACTATGGTACATTGCTTTTAAGATTGTTAGGCATTGTGCGCGAGGATCTTGCCTTTTGTAGAGAGATAATTTTTGCTCAGATCAGTGCACAGCCTTTAAAGAGCACCGCGCTAGGTGCTAAAATACACACCTAAGACACCGCTTTACTGAATGAAATCAGCGACTCCTTGTTACTGTAGATAGGAGCCCCGTAGCGGTGCCGGGCTTTAGTTGCGGCAACTACCGATTTTTATAGGAGTTTCTTGATGATTGGTATTGTAGTAGTTTCACACAGCAGCAAGGTTGCTGAGGGCATCTGTGACATGGTTAAGCAGATTAGCAGCCGTGACGGTGCTGAGATGCCGATCTACCCTGCTGGCGGTAACGCTCAAGGCGGTTTAGGCACTGACCCTCAGAAGGTTCTCGATGCTATTAAGCTTGCAGATCAGGGCGAGGGCGTAGTAGTTTTAGCTGACTTAGGTTCAGGCGTTATCAGCTCACAAGCAGCTATCGCAATGCTTGAGGAGCCACTACGTTCACGCGTTAAGATCGCTGATGCTCCTATCTTAGAAGGCGCTGTAGGCGCAGGCGTTGAAGCAGCTGCAGACGGCGAGTCCACTTTAGAACTCGTTATCTCCACCGCTGAAGGTGCACGTCAGCTTCACAAGAAGTAATTTGAGCTTAAAAACTCATACTTCACAAAACCCGCTCTCTTAACTGACAGCGGGTTTTTTGTTATATGTAAGCCAATTACATATCACTCAACCCAAAGCCATGGGCATGGGCATTAGGCCACTTGCCACGCTTGCTGTAGTAGCTTGCTCAGTATGTGCCATCATGCAAGTTCATGGGACTAGTGTGTGTGCATATAAAGCCAATACATGCTATAGAATGCATTAAGGTTTATAGTTTGACTCTATTTAGCAATTGCTATCAAAGAGCACTTAAAGCTTAGATGCACCAAGCAGGTCTTTATGAAATATGGCTGGTCAATAAGTTTCTGAAAGGACTTTAAGATGTTTACGCCGTGCCAAAGGTAGCAGCATAAGTAGAACGTTTATAGCCTTAGGCTTTTGGCAGGCAAGGCAAATATGAGGTAGCTAATGAAAAACAACGCTAAGCAGCAATCTAAGAGTGAGCAACTAAGTAACAAGGATATTCAAGCTAAGCTTAATGAGCTTGAGGCTCAATATAATGCGCTCCTTGCTGCTTTTAACGATCTAATCGCAAAATGCAATGCTAATTGCGCGTCTCATGCTGAAGATGCAATATTAGATCCCGTCGTAAAGCAGCAGCTTGATAAGCTACTGGGCGATATTCAACAGACTCATGAGATGCGAGTCCTTTATATGCAAAAGAAGCAAGCCAAAGAAATACAAAAGCTCAAAACCAAGGTTGAGTTTGCCGAAAAGGTTGAAGCTATCTTGTCCAAATACAGGGTTGATAACAATAATTAGTTAGCACTTGATACTCAGACGATGGTTGTAGATAAGGTATGTTGTATAGGCGTTACTTAACAGCAGTACAACTATGTGCAGCATTCATCGTTCACATGGTCTGAGCATTAGTTAATGCTCTCGTGAATATGGTAGCAATGACTGCTCTT
>SAMEA103957796__coassemble_10301_pt1 | contig 1958 bp, 1 predicted proteins | sample SAMEA103957796__metabat2_high_PE_002 | metagenome-assembled genome bin SAMEA103957796 (sample SAMEA103957796) | gut metagenome | biome: gut; material: feces | host: Canis lupus familiaris | collected 2014 | reverse complement strand
AAGCCTTGCATGAGAAACACTACAAGCAAGGCTAGAGCAATTAACAGCATTGCTCTAAAGCTTAGTGGGCACAAAAAAGGCAGCGTCAGCTGCCTTTTTTCATCGTGATCTAAAAGTTTCGTGCAAGATCCTTGCGTTTTGGGCTATAACGTTTAGGGTGAGAAATATCTTGAGAAGTCGAGGTTATAAGCAGTATGTTGGATAAAAGTGTTGTCGAAAAAGCACGTCAAATGTACCAATCTGGATATTATACTTACGCTCAAATTGCCGAGACTCTTGATATCTCACGTAGCAGCGTCTACTCCTTTTGCAAGGATCTCGTCAAGACAAGAGGACGTAACAGCAAAGAAAGCAGCGGCCCTACAACTGTGGTTGCAGTCCATGAGCAATCTTCTGATGATAATGCTCATGAAATTACTAACACTTGTGCATCTGTTGCTAACATTGCTAAGAATGCGCCCAACGCAAATAGTACAGCTAACAGTGATTGCCAAGATGACGAGTCTCAAGCTAGCACTAAAGATAAGAGCTCAATTTTAGAGCCTACGCCGTCTTCAACGATAGCATCAAATCCATCATCAAATCCACCATCTACGCCATCTGTTAATTCAGACAGTGAAGAGGTAGGTATTAAGTTTGGATCTTATGCGCTCATAAGCAAAGCTATATACGACCTTAGGTTTGACAAAACGTTAAAGAGCGCCATCAAGCATGCTCATCTTGAGAGCAAGGTGCATGTGGAAACTCTTATTGATTTAGCTTGCTACAGTCTCTTTATTGCTTATGGAAAGGCTCTTAGCTTAGAGCAATATGCCTCTGACCACTGCTTATTTGACCATGCGCAAAAATTTCCTGGAGAAAAGGACTTAGCACAACTGCTTGAGGGCCCTTTATTTAATCTGCAGCATGCCTTAGGCGAAACACTCTTTAAGACATTTGAAAAATCAGATGAGCTGATAATTACATACGATTTATCAGATAGTTTACAGACCTCTGGCAACCTCAACATTATCAATGGCAGATCGTTTCGTTCAGCCTCTACTTTAGATGGTTTTTATGTAGCTCAGGCTCGCAGGGCTTATGATGGCATGCCTTTTACCTTTGAGCTTATCAAAGAGTCATTGCCAAGCTTAAAAAGCCTAAGTGAGTTTGACAACACACTTCCTGATGATACTGATGACAAGCATACCGTCTTTTTAGATAAGGGTACATTCACAGACAGCTTTATTAATGACCTTGAGCACCGTGGTTTCAATGTAGTCTTATATTGCGATGGCAGAAGTGCAGTTATCACTAAGCTTGTTAATGAGCATGGAATTGAACTATCAAGCTCTGCGCAAATGCTTAGTGCAAAAGCACCATTAATTTCAGGAAAGACCATCAAGGGTAAGTTTTTAGGCAAAGAGCGTTACATGCACTTTTTCTATGATAGAGGTGCTAGCACTCCGTCTATAAGCTTTAATAATCAGGTAAAAGTGAAGAGTGGTAATCAAATTAATGATGAGCTTAAAGATAAGTTACATGCCTTTAGCTGTATTGCTACCTCTGAACTAATGGATGCTGCTCAAGCCTACGATCGCTACAGTGCATTGACTAAAACTCAAAGCTTGTTAAAAGTACCAAGCAACATAAATAAGCAAAGCCTGCGCTACAACGACATTGCTCAGTTACTAACTGGTTCGTGTGTAGTACGCTTCATTAGCTCTGTACTGCAAGCTTATATCAATAGCAAGCTAGCTCTTGATCCTGATAAAACCGATAATCATGAGCAAAGCCTAAGTGCACTGTCAGCTTTAGAGCACTTAGACAAGATTAGGCTCATTAGTGGAGGCGATTTAGTACCATTAAAGCTAACTACACCGATAGACCAACACTCACAGCACATCCTTAAGTGCTTTGATATTGATCCTACATTTGTTGCTAATTTGGCAGACTCGCTCTGCACTCAAGCAGACTAA
>SAMEA103957796__coassemble_10055_pt1 | contig 2008 bp, 2 predicted proteins | sample SAMEA103957796__metabat2_high_PE_002 | metagenome-assembled genome bin SAMEA103957796 (sample SAMEA103957796) | gut metagenome | biome: gut; material: feces | host: Canis lupus familiaris | collected 2014 | reverse complement strand
AGACATAATGCTCTCAGCGATCACGCTCTCATACCGTTATCTAAACACGAGGCATGAATGCAAGAGCGCCCGCACACACCTGCTGCTACGACAGCAATCGAGATCAGAAGCAGAACCTTGCGCTCCAAAACAACAAAAGCGATCAGCGCTTGTACTAGGATCATGCAATCCATAGTCTTAGCCTCTGATCGCTTTTAATATTCTTTGCCTGAATCGCTGGCATAGCATCGTGCAATTGCAAAGGAGCATAGCCTGGCTACAAGCTTAAGCTGAGCACTTACACTAGCTTAAGGTGCTGCTTGCGCTTGCTTTATGGCTAGCCTGGTACTTGCTTTATGGGTAGCTTGATGCTTGCTAGTTGGATTTGGATTTTTAATTTGATTTGGACTCGGTTTTGACAAACTCTGCTAAGGCCTTTTCGAGCATCTTCATGCCCTGATGGATTTGTCTATTGCTAATGATGAGTGGTGGAGTAAGTCTAACCACATCAGGATTGGCAACTAAGACAAAGAGGCCGTATTTGGCACACAGCTTCTGAATAGCACCAGACTTGCCTAAATATTCCTTGCTAAGGTGAGCTCCCACCATTAAGCCTTTGCCACGGATCTCATCAAAGACACCATACTTTTTGCCAAGCTTGGTAAGGAGCTTGTGAATAAGCTCGCCCTTTTCTCTTACTGACTGTAAAAACTTTTCATCGCCTACGGTATCGACTACATATGAGCCAACAGAACAGGCAAGTGCATTACCACCGAAGGTAGTACCGTGAGTACCAGGGGTAAAGTGCTTGGCAAGTTCATCGCTAGTTAAGATCGCACCGATTGGCAAACCTGCAGCTAAACCCTTAGCTGTGGAGAGAATATCAGGACGCACGCCTACTTGCTCAAAAGAGTAGAAGGATCCAGTTCTACCCACACCGGTCTGTACCTCATCAAAAATCAGCACCGCATGGTATTTGTCGCACAGCTCTCTAACCTTTTTGATAAAGTCGATATTGCCCTCAATAATGCCGCCCTCACCCTGAATAGTCTCTAAGATAACGGCACAGGTCTTATCGCTAATGGTTGACGTAAATGTATCGATATCATTGTATGGAATATGGGTAATACCACCAGGGGTTGGACCAAAACCTTTGGAGTATTTCTCCTGACCACCAACGGATACAGAAAAGAGAGTACGGCCGTGGAAAGAGTGGTAAAAGGAGATAATCTGATCTTTATCTTCACCATAGTTATCGTAAGCAACACGACGAGCAAGCTTGAGAGCAGCCTCATTTGCCTCTGCACCAGAGTTAGTAAAGAACGCTCTGTCAAAGCCACTAATGGCAGTGAGCTTTTTAGCTAAAGTTAAGGTCTGATCGTTTACAAAGATATTACAAGCATGAATAAGCTTGCTGCATTGCTTCTTGATGACCTTGGTAACGCCCTTGTGATTATGGCCTAAGCAATTAACTGCAATACCTGCAGTCATGTCTAAATACTTATTGCCATCAGTATCGTAAAGATAGCAACCTTTACCCTTCTCAAGCACCATTGGTAATGGGCTATAACAAGGAATCATGACCTCATCAAATGTCTTTCTTGTAACTTTCATCGATATTCTCTTCTTAGCTGCGCACTAGCCATAGACATACTCATCAAACTATCAGCCACCGCCACAAGAGGCTAGCTATACGCCTTACTTGGCGTAGTCGCTTGAATATTCTTTAGCGGTTAATTGCTCTGCCCGCCCCACATGCTTTATTTGCATGTCTTGGCTTCATGGATTAGCTCATCCACAGTGGTTATCGCTTGGCTGCATGCACACTCATACTCATGCATAACTCAATAGATATGCAGCTCTTAATAAGCGTGTACGGCTTAGACCCTCATATGTGATGAGCGGAGTTGTATGTGTTAGCTTTGCTGTTTGTTTGGCTTAGTCTATAGCTCTTTGGTTAAATGTATTAGCTGGTGATGTTTGTTTTGAGCTTTTCTTTAGAAGTTGAACTCATATGCAACTTCATCAC
>SAMEA103957796__coassemble_9201_pt1 | contig 2179 bp, 1 predicted proteins | sample SAMEA103957796__metabat2_high_PE_002 | metagenome-assembled genome bin SAMEA103957796 (sample SAMEA103957796) | gut metagenome | biome: gut; material: feces | host: Canis lupus familiaris | collected 2014 | reverse complement strand
GCTACCTCTAAGTGCTAAGCTTCTTGAGGTGCGTGTATGCCAGTGAAGGATGAGGAGTGTAGGCTAATCTTTAAAAAGCTTTGGTCGGTGCTGTTAAGAGTGAGTGGAATGGCATTAGGTATTGGATACGCATCAGTCTAACTCGTGTACTTCTATAGCTTATGCATGTACTTTAGTCGTAGCTGAGCCAAGCTAAGTCATACCGTTAATGCAGCGCTGTGTGGATAAGACCCTGATGAGCTGGTAGGGTTGCTGGCTAAATGCATGATTAGAGGGTATTGATGATAGGGTGTAAGCCCCAGAGCAATTAACAGTCTATATATGGGGCTAAGTAGTGATGTTGGCCTGCAGGGTTATTTGCTTGCTCTAAAAGATCTTGGGAAGCGGTTCACCAGTTGGCTGTAGAACTCTATACTGCAGTGAGTTGTTACATAGTCTGGATTTTTTGAATCGATCTCTAAGATCCGTGGGGGCCCAACGCAACCAACATCCTCAGTGTAGTCAACTAAATAGAAGTAGTGGCCATCGATCTTACCGATGTATTTGATGATTTCATTGTCATGGGCTCCTCGTTGCAGCCTCTCGCGGTATTCCTGAATCTTTCCCATGAATATGCATCCTTCAAAATGAACATGACCTTTCTCGATTGTAGCAAAGTACATTGCTCAAAAGTACTGTGTTCAGGAGAGCCCGATTTCACATTCAAAAGTTAGTCTGCTATGGGTGTTCTGTATGGCAGCATTCTTAGAGTGCAGCTCCCACTGAGCAGCTGGTGAAGCACTCTGCTGCTATTTCTATTTGAGAAGCATATGTGTTGCTGATGAGTCATAAGCTAGTACTCTGAATTTTACTTGTGTCTATCTACGCAGTCGAGTTGATGCATGCTAGAAGTAGTGCTAAATGACAGTATCAACGTGTACGCAAAGGTTGGGTCGCTTAGGTAGTCTGATATTGTCGTGGTCTGCTGCATAAATTAGTAAACAAGGGACATAGCTACACTGTCTGTTAGTTAGTGTTTGTGATAAATAAGCTATATCTTTGTCTGCCTAGATACGCTAATAAAAGTCTAAGGATGGTCGGGTATGATCTTTTCGTGCTCGAGTACGGCAAAGACTTATGTGGCTGCGGATAGCCGAGTATGGAATGTGGGTCTCGCCTAGGAAAAAGCCGAATTGGGCTTGAGCATTGACTATTGTTTGGTGTGGATTTGCACCTCAGATGGAGCAATTAACAGAGATTGTGCGTTTTGCTCCGTTTACGTGAAAAGTTGACCTAGTTGCTTTGCTAAAGTGGGTGGTTCTGACAGCTAGGGTTTGTAAAGGCAATTTTAGTGGGTATAACGGTCTGATTTAGGACTATTAAGAATGCGACAAATTAGCTGTTTCTTGATGCGTTAGCACAAAGTATATGTCGATTTCTATAGTGTAGAATCCATTTTGACAAAGTATATTACACATAATGTTTAGCAACATTTTCCTAGATACTATTTATATGGGAGATAGAGGCAATGGTTCGTGTGTACCTTAGTAATGTGATATAGATCACACTATATTAAATTTCCCTTGTTTGGTTAGCGCTGCTGATGCAAATTGATAAACCGTATCAATTTTTGTCATCCAATTAGACGTCTGTAACTAGGAAATAGAACTCACAAAATAGCCTAAATATCGCGATCTTTGCGACTTTGATTACTTGACATATGTTGTCGTAAGCGTAAACTAATTGCATAAAAACCAACAAATTAGAAATGTTTCACGGCGTCCTTTTACTGCAAGAACTGTCGTTTTTTGCAGTGCAGCTGTGCCGATAAAAACGGGATCCATTTTGATTTGACTGCCAACTTTTTGCAGTCGAATAATGTAAAGTTTAAGATTGTTAATCCATGCAAAATCTAACGTTTCTGTGCGAAAGTTGCTTGCAATTGAATATGCGTTCATGCATAATGACCATACTCCTTATGTTTGTTTGATTGTTACCCCTCGAGTCGTTCATGCGGCTCGGGGGTTTTTTAATTTCTAGGCCCCAATAGCCTCACAAACAAGCCATTTATCACCAATCTTCTAAATCTCCCAAGTCTCTCTTAATCACTGTTCCACAGCGATTACCTAAGCAGCTCGTCTGAATTTTTTCACCATCAATCACCAGTTTTTTTGCGTTTGGCCATCTGATAGTCATGGAT
>SAMEA103957796__coassemble_7207_pt1 | contig 2750 bp, 1 predicted proteins | sample SAMEA103957796__metabat2_high_PE_002 | metagenome-assembled genome bin SAMEA103957796 (sample SAMEA103957796) | gut metagenome | biome: gut; material: feces | host: Canis lupus familiaris | collected 2014 | reverse complement strand
AAAAGCGGCAGTTTCAAAGAAATATGAGTTGAAGCGGTGGCTACATGACACGGCCACGAGCTGCTGCTAAACCACGCTCACGGGCTCTAGCGATAGCACGAGCCTTAGCAGGGTTCATGTGACGCATCTTCTCAGCTAAAGCAGCATCGCGCTCGTTTTGCGGTACAAAGTACTGATTTTGTGGAGTTGCTGCTGGACCTGAGCCTGCAAAATCTGCAAGGTCATCGTCATTGAGCATACCAATACCAGGGCCACGTCTTTGCTGCTGAGCCATACGCTGCTGCATCATCTGTTGCTGCTGCATTTGCTGCATCATACGCTGCTGCTGCTGTGGGCTCATGCCAGCCATTTGCTGCTGCATCATCTGTTGCTGCTGCATCATTTGCTGCTGCTGTTGTGGACTCATACCTGCCATCTGCTGCTGCATTTGTTTCTGCTGCATCTGCTGTTGGCGAGCTGCCATTTCACGTTGCTGACGAAGCTTAGCTTGCTGAGCAGCCTGAGCTGCAACTTGCTTTTTCTTTTCCTCGATGAGGCGAGCATGCTGCTCACGCTCTGCTGCTGCACGCTCTTCTTCCTCGATACGGCGCTTGGCGAACTGCATGCCCTCTTCTAAGTCGGTAAGGCTATTGAGCACTACAGAAGGCTCTAAATCCTCAAAAACACCAGTCTTAGAACGGTTAACATAGGCGGTGAGCCAATGCATACGGCAAGCTGGAGCAATATCCTGGAAATAGTTTGAAGTTACATGGAAATGGTCAGCGCTACGGAGCTTAAACTTTTCAGCTGCTGCCTTAAAGAAACCTAAGTTTGGCTTATAGCAACGACACTCATCAGCAACTAAAACAGTCTTCTCGCTAAAGTAACCGCCTAAGTTATCAAACTGGCGTGAGATAAGCTGAATGTCGGTATTTGCCAGAATGTACATCTCATAGCCAGCACGGTGTAGCTTCTCTAAAGTAGGCAGCACATCAGGATGTGGCTTGAGGTCATTATAAATAAGGTACAGCTCGGCAAAATTCTTGGTAAAGACCTTGGTATTGAATTCCATATCAAGGTACTTCATCGAAGTCTCAAGCACATCACGAATGGTCATGAAGTCAGGAGACAGACGAATGCGCTCGAGGTAAAGCTGGAAGTAGCGCTCAACTAACTCTGGCTCGAATTTGTTCTCGCGACCAACTTGACCTACGAAGTGAGTAATCATTCGATAGTTAAGCAAGCAACCATACAGGTCGAAAGTAACGACGCGACGGTCATGGCCAAACTGCTTTTCCTTTGGTGGTTCTTCGCCTGTGAGATTTTGAATGCTGCTTTGTACAGCACTACTTACCTTGTCGAACACTTGAGAGATTTGCATATCGCATCCGCCTTGTTTCTTGCACAAAGGTGATCACTAATCTCAGATACCGTCACTATTTCACACTTGCAGTATCTACATAGACGTAGATGCACTATCGTCATATGTATAGCATACCAATCTACTGCAGATTGAACTAAGACAGGCCTCAAATTTCAGGAACCAACTTTAACTAATTGCAGCTCTTTTGTATAAACAAGTCCATGTACCTGTGTGTACCAACTAGGATTTACCTAGTTTTTAATACACATGTGCGCGTATCTGCTGTTAGTCAATAAAGTGGCTTAGGGTCCACTTTCTCAAGGCAGTTCTTTTAAGGGCATGTGGCTTAAATCCACTTAAACCTTTAGCTTGAGCCTATCCTTAACTTACTAAGGTACTCGGCTGAAAAAGTCTGCCTTAGTTGCAGCTAAACGCCATAACAATGTACACATTCGCTACTTTTGGATTAAGGGTGGCAGTATTTCTCTGCTTTAGCTATTGCCAGCACCCCATCATCTAGTCTTATGCAGGGAATTAAATTGAGTTATCACTTTGGTACTGCAGATTGCACTATTACGGATCTACACTGCTCCATTGTGAATAAAACACAAAAGCCCTATCTATATACTTTTATCGTACATCCGCATCTAAAAGTAAAGTGCGAACCGTAACCGTGCGCAAACACCAACGAGCGTGCTGTTATAACCAGACTTCAATATATAAACCGCATAGATAAAGGCTTTTTATCAAAGTATTGTTTAACTCAACTTTCATTACGTGTACTTTTGTTGTATTAGACTAGTATCAAAAGATTTGAGTAATGCTTAAAAAATTGATCCATATCACAATTAGATTGTGTACGCATATGGTTTTAAGCACCTATTTCGCAATCAAGCGCATGTTTATGCTCTTTCTAAACTAGTTACACACCTAACTATACAGCGATAACTACAAACACCCCACCTTAGATAGATAACGCAAAACGATATATACAAGCCATTTGCTCCCCAGTTTTCTTAAAAACCATCTTAACTTTACATGAGATGTGCTTAACACTTAGCAACAAAGTTATTGCACTGAAAACCATAGTTAGTAAAAACTAAAGTATCGTTTCACGACTCAAACCACACTCCACCTGACACCATATACGCACAAAATTACAATTATTGTCAGGCATCCACAAGAGCCGCCTCGCGGTCACAGATTTCACCCTGTCTGTGCTAACAATTTCCCTTAACTAGCTAGTCAAACTAAGCCAGTCAAACTAACCAACATGACAAACTAAAGAGACAGCAAAGACGTTTAGAAAAGAATTACGCTTAGATGACGATTACCCCAGCACTACCGTATACACCTGCATAAATCAGCTGACATGCTGCAGTTTAAGCCGCTGAGTTACAGGATAAAT
>SAMEA103957796__coassemble_6943_pt1 | contig 2845 bp, 2 predicted proteins | sample SAMEA103957796__metabat2_high_PE_002 | metagenome-assembled genome bin SAMEA103957796 (sample SAMEA103957796) | gut metagenome | biome: gut; material: feces | host: Canis lupus familiaris | collected 2014 | reverse complement strand
ATGGAAAGCACCATCCGCAATCAGAGCTCAATTTCTGAGAACGAATCTGATGCACGCAGCCGTATTCGTGATACTGACTTTGCTTCTGAGACTGCAGCTTTAACTCAGAATCAGATCATTCAGCAGGCATCACAAACAATTCTTAGCCAGGCTAATCAGCGTCCAACTGTAGCGCTGAATCTGCTTGGCGGTTAAGAACAATAGATAAGTTGTTGCTTATCTAAAGCTTTAGCTTAACAACTAACTATTGAGGGCAGTTCCTTTGGAGCTGCCCTTCTTTTTTGTCCATTGCAAAAGATTGTTGCCATGAAAAAAGGCCCTGAGCGGTGAAACTGAGGGCCTTTAAGCAATAGTAATGAACTTCTTTTGCTGCCTTTCACAGCTTTATCGTAATGCTATGAAGGCTAAATCTAATGAGTTAAAACGCGATTATTACTTCTTAGGAGCTGCCTGTGCGCCAGCCTTGTGGTCAGCAGCCATCTTGTGAACCTTGGTCTTGAGGTCAACAACGAAGTTGCGGATGTCGCGACGAGCCTTGTTCACATCATTTGCGTACTTAGTAACAGTAGCTGCGTCTTCACCAGCGTTAACCTGAGCCTTTAAGACCTGATCCTTAACAAAGAGCTGATCCTGTAAGTCCTGGAGCTTAGCTAACTCAGGAGCAACAAATGCCTCAACCTCAGGGCCTAAGCAAGCCTTTAAAGGCTGGTTGTGCTGTGGGCACCAGTCGTTAAGCATACGACGCTTGTGGTTGTTAATCTCATCTACAGTGAACTTCTTAGGACCACGTAAAGGCTGATCTGCACCCATTGGACGAGGACCATGAACTCTTACCACATGACGTGGTGCTGGTACACCCATAGCTGCAGCACGAGGAGCTGGAGGTGGTACCTGGGCAGCTGCAGGAGCAGGAGGAGCTGGTGGCACTGAAGCAGCAACAGGGGCAGGTGGTGCTGGAGGAACTGGAGCAGCTACAGGTGCTGGCGGTGCTGGAGGCACTGGAGCAGCAACAGGTGCTGGAGGTGCTGGAGCAGCCTCAGGAGCTGGAGGAACTGGTGCAGCTACAGGTGCTGGTGGTGCTGGAGGAACCTGACCACGCATTGCATGGTGATGACGTGGTGGTGGCACCTCGCCGCCCATTAAATGACGTGGTACTGGAGCACCGGCACGAACAGCAGGAGCTGCTTGTTGTGCACGAGGACAGTTCACATCGAAGTTTGGGCAATCAAGATTGCCGTAACCTGGAACGATCTGAATCTGAGTAGCAACAGGTGCTGGAGCTGCTGGAGCCTCGGCGGCTTGTACACTAAATGAAGTTGCGGCTAATACTGCAGCAGCGGCTAAACTCAACTTTAAAGACATATCAATCACCCAATATATAAACAAACCTATCAAACTTGCTGCTAACTTCCATAAATCAACTCATATAGCCCTAGCACAAGTTTGACCATACTGCAGAAAACTGCAGCGAAATCTACCTACTTTGTTATTGTAGGCAATGTCTTTGATATATACATAATAACGATGTTTAATTAGCTGTTGCTTAGGTTTGTTAAATTTCGTTATCTATGCATAAAAATCTAGATACAGATCATGATTTTGCAAAGTTATGCGAGCATGTTTGCCCATAATTAATGCACTAAAAGCCATACAAACCCCCTGTATAAGAGCTTTGTGATCGATTTTTTAAACAAAGCATTTAGCTTGATAGCTTGAGCATAGTATTAATGCGCTCTTGAGTCATAACTTCACGAACATAACGGCTGAATGGCAAGTCAGCATTCTCTACGTAAGCTATAGCCGCTTCAACATCGTAATGTACTAAATATTTATCTGCTGTTTGAGCATGCGAGATATGCCAAGGCTCTGGGCCTACAGCAATCTGACCGTTTTCAATTCTCTTTGCAACATTACTTGCCTCATCTGTAATGCAAGTAGATAACACTTTCACCTTTTCAGATGAAGAACTAGCATCATCTAGCTGAAGTTTTGGCATATAAGGATTTGAAAAGCCAAACTTTTCTATGCTTTCATTCAGGTAGACACCAAACTCACTGAAATAAGAGTCACTCAGATATTCATGATACGTAAGCTGTAAACTCTGTCCTTGAGGAAGTCTATCTTGAGCATAGACATCTAAATCAGCGCCAATATGATGTCTTGAAAAACCTGGCATAGCTGAAAAAAGCAAAATTGCCTTTAAGCGCTCCACAGCATCATCAGGTATTGCTTGTAATGGCTGCTCATGAATATCAAGGATCTTGCGCTCACCGCGAAACTTAGCTGACACAATACGAGCTTGAGCCTCAAAAGATCTAAATGCTGAGCATGCTTGTAAGTTAAAGCCTTGCTTTCTAGCGTCATCTTTTAGCTCCAAGAAGGCCTCTTTAACTTGAGGTAAACACATTAAGGGCGATTCTTCAGAAAGTTTTACCAAGCCATTGTCAGATAAACCTAGGCACCTTTCCTTAAACAGTTCCATCTAAATCCCCCCAAACAAAAGCGACACCAAACTAGCTTCTAAAACTAAGCAACTATAACTTGTGTCTATAAAAACAAAAAGCCCAGGTTTTCCCCTGGGCCTTTGATGGGCTTACGCCCTTAAATTTAGTTTTGACTACTTAGTGGTAGCAGGTGAACTGGTATCATCAGCGCCTGGCATTTCAAACGCATCGTCTGCCATATCGCCAAGACCGCTTGCAAATGCGTCATCACCATCGATGTCACCAAAAGTGCTCTCATCGAATCCTGGTAAATCACCATCTGCACCGAACTCTGCTGAATCATCATTGGTAAAACCAAAGTCTTCATCAGAGCCTAATGAACCAAATGCATCATCTGCAGA
>SAMEA103957796__coassemble_5750_pt1 | contig 3463 bp, 2 predicted proteins | sample SAMEA103957796__metabat2_high_PE_002 | metagenome-assembled genome bin SAMEA103957796 (sample SAMEA103957796) | gut metagenome | biome: gut; material: feces | host: Canis lupus familiaris | collected 2014 | reverse complement strand
ACAGGGCAATCTTGTAGAAGAATCAGAAGGTATCAAGAACTAAGATAGAGACCTTCTTGAGAATACCGAAGACGAAATCATCATCGATGATGCTCCGAGTGAGCGCTCGATGAGTAGCATCTAGTGAGAGCACGATTAGTATCGATGACGCATCGAGCGACAGCTCGATTAGTAACGATGATGCTTCGAGTGACAGCTCAATTAGTATTCATGAGCTTGATGAGGGTAAGTGACTTATCGCTAGATGTGCTATTAGATGCAAGAGCCCTGATTGTCGCCAATGCTGCAGCATAAATGCGAGCACGTCATTATGCCCGTTCTGATGATGGATGATCTTCAAGTTTAGAGTACGCTGATGGGCGCGGGGAGCGTTTATTTGTTTGTTATTTTTGTGGGTGTATGAAGTAAGAAGGCAGCCGAAGCTGCCTTAAATCGTCTAAGGGAAAAGATATTAAGGGTGAGGCACATAAGTCCCTTGTGCTTATGTGCCTGTGAAGTATTACCGCTCGATGAGCTGTAAATCGGCAACTACTGGGCGATGGTCAGAGATGGAGGCCCAGTTAATCTTGTTTTCTTTTGAGGTAGGCACGTGTACAGTGCGAATATGCCATCTTTGACCGCGCGAGGTGAAGATATGGTCTAGATCAGCCATTGGGTTTAAGGCTGGCCAAGTGCGCATCTTGTAGGCCTCTTTATCCACTACCGGATCCCAGTAACGCTGCAGTTCAGCGATGTTTTCTGAGTTGTAAGTATCGTTGAAGTCGCCAGCTAAAATCTTAACTTTGGTAGTGAAGCTTTCGATATTCTTTAAAGTGATATTCGCAACAGCTAAGTCATTAAGTCTGGTGATTTGGCGACGCTGCAGTACGTGATCTTCCTTGTAGTCAAGATGAGTATTCATCATCACTACAGGGCTATCAAAACGTGGATGGTCAATTTCACAAATCAGCACAATACGTGGCTCATCTACACCCTCTTGGCCGTTAGGTAGATTAACTACCTCAAAATTCTTAATCGGGTGCTTAGATAGAATAGCCATACCATACTCGCCACCATCAAAATCCATGGTCTTGGCAAAGGCATATTCCATATTTAATTCTTTGGCGATAAATGCAGCCTGATCTAAATTGCCAGAGCGTACTGTGTTTCTATCCACTTCATTAAGGCATATCACATCTGCCTTTAAGGACTTAACGGCCTTAACTACATCCTCAACTGAAGAGAGCATAGCTGCGCCAATATTGTATGTAGCTACACGAATACTTGGCTTTTTCGAGGTGTAGATCTTATCGGTAATGCCCATCTTGGCTGATGCAATTACAGGAGCTGCTGCCTGGCTATCACCAATATCCTGAGCAAAAGCACTAGCAGAGCATAATGATGCCGCCACGAATGTTGATACTAAAAGTTTTGAAAGCTTGCTAAGTTTCATACCACACAACCTTGAAGTCTTTTTAGCTCGACAAAGCAACACCCATGTCGCTTTAGCTTAGCTATAACCACCTTTAGGCAAATGGACTACACAAAGAAGATCGTTAAGTGCTTTTGCAGTATCGCCTTGCAATTATGATTTCCGCTTTAGCTACCTGCTTTTGCCTAAGTAATGGCATCAGGTTAGGTCTATAGGCGCTTTATGTCCTTGGCTCTCATCACAGATTTGTATTGAGCTAACTTACATCTGTGGCAAAACTGTATACTAGGTCACAACAAGCAGTGCCGCCAAAGCCCCATGTATCTAGGGCTGAAAGCTCTTTTGCACTGAAAATGTACACGCATTGCTAATAGCTATGTACAAGGTAGAAAATTACTCACAGTAACTTAGAATTTATGAGCTGTTAATTAAGATTTCACATAGTTAGGTATCACATGTCTGAACTAGATCTAGATAAGTTTCTAGTATCCATCGAGCACTATGAGCACTCACGTCATTTTGACAAGGTGTTCTGTTTAGCTTGTGAATACCTCTCATCTTTTCGCATCTACAGCTCCTCAAGCCTCTACTACAATGGCGCTAGTTGCTGTAAGCAAACCCACAGCACCTGCGTACAAGCGAACAGCTCACGGCTGCAAACTGATAGCTCATACAGGCAAGACAGTCTCTTAAGCTGCAGCAACTGTGATGCACCTCTTGAGCAAGCTAGCACGTGTCTGCAATTGTGTGAGCAGTGCTTTGTCTATGATCAAGCTTACTTAATCATCAAACAGTCTCAAGAAATCTGTGAGCGCTTGGTTAAGCATTGCGCTGCAATGCCAGTAGCATCTGAGATCTCAGACAACGCCAAGCTTAATGCGCTCATTGATGCCGAGCTTAAGCCACTCTATTGTCAAGAAAGCAGTGATAAGCGCATCCCTCGCAAGCTTCTGTGCGAAATCCTTGCTCACATCATCCATTTACTCACTGCTGGCCATTGTCTTCTGGCCACCGTAAGTCCTTTATCAAAGTCTACAGACGACACAGGCAATCATTCATCCAGCTCAGTAGTGGGTCTACTGCACTATGAGACTGGCAATTACAGCAAAAACCCTGCAATGCTCTTAGAACAAAGTGCTAGTGATTTGGATAGCTGCATCCCTCATATCAACAGCTATTGCTATATATCTAAGGTCTACGTGCGCCCCGTATGCCGCCGCCAAGGTATTGCAACCGAGCTCATCCATGCCTCTGGCGACTATTGTGCACAGCAAAACTCAATAGAATCCCCAAATCCTAGGCAAGCAAAAACACTGCTCTTCCTTGATACAATCCGTACTTTTGCCCCTGCTATCAGTCTCTACAAATCGCTATCTTTTAAGCACTTGCCTGCCGCGCTACTACCTGACAACTTTGCCTTTGACTCGAGCAAAATGTACCTCTACACCCTACGCTAGCCCATGACATGCTATGGCATAGCATGGCATGGCAAGGCGATGCAAGGCACGATTAGGCATAGCATTGAAATGTATGCAAAAGATCTAGCTGTCATTGCAATGCATGGGGTGTTCTAGAGCAATTAACAACAGCATAATGCAAAAGAGCGTGGCATTAAGACCAACTGTGTCCAAACTGCCACGCTCTTGAAGTGAGCTAAACTGCCTGCATAGTTGAGCAAGCAAGTAAGTGTCTCAAACTAACTTTTATCTTGCTGCCTGTGCTTTTCTTGCTCGGCAAGTTCGGCATATTCAGCGGCACGTGCTGCATGGTACTCACTGAGCGCCTGATTGGACATGCCAAAATCATGAGAAGGTGCTGCACTTGATGGAGCCATGGAGATTCCATCTTGATTGTTCTCGTCTTCTTCTGCCTCTTTGAGGTCAGCAAAGTAGCTCTCGTGCTTTGTGAAATATAAGAACAGAGCATAAGCACCAATGGCGGCTAATACGGCACCGAAAATGGTGACATAAGCAATGCTCATATCGTAATCAAAAGGTACACCACCGACATAAGCGCCCATGGCATTGCCAAGATTAAAGGCTGCCTGAACCA
>SAMEA103957796__coassemble_5463_pt1 | contig 3679 bp, 1 predicted proteins | sample SAMEA103957796__metabat2_high_PE_002 | metagenome-assembled genome bin SAMEA103957796 (sample SAMEA103957796) | gut metagenome | biome: gut; material: feces | host: Canis lupus familiaris | collected 2014 | reverse complement strand
GATCGGGATGGCGTTGTATGTATTTAGAGCATTAATATTGTCGAGTTTGACAGTTAGGCTATCTGTTGGTACTTCCAACAGACGATGGGGCTGCTGATTATTGTCGTCAACATCAATACTAAGGGTTAACGCAGGAACCCAAGCCTTGATGTAATCAATAACACTAGGATCAAGGCTCTTATCTGTTTCAGGAACGTCAGCAAAGAGTTTTTTGAGCAAATCGTTGACTAAAACTTCTGAACATAGCTTGAGGAGCTTGAAAAGGAAGGTTGATTTGGCCCCTGTTTTACTCCAATAGTTGATAAATCCCTTTTCAGGCTTAGTCAAAAACAATGAAACACTAACTGGGTTAAAGATCTTATTGCTGCTAATCGCCTTTGCTGGAGAGGTGCAAAAAAGGTAGCCATCATAAAAATAGCTAAGTTTAGCCATTAGCTCATCATAGCTAAGGTTAAGAGCAGTTTGTGCTTTTACAAGCTCAGGAGCAAAGGAGCGCTCAATCTCCTGTTGAGTGTATCCACAGCAAGTAGCGTAATCGTCATCAAGTGAGATGTTAATAAACTGATTGGCACCAGAGAAAATTGAAGTCTGAGCGTATGAGCTGACGCCGGTAAGAAAGACAAAACGAAAGTTTGTAATATTCTTGATTGTTGAAAATAGAGCCTTGTATTCTTCCTTTATTTCATTAAATACAGCACTATTGTCTAAATTTTCTGCCAGAGGAGCATCGTACTCGTCAATGAGCAATACAACATTATCTGTGCACAATGGGCGCTCTACGTCTTGAAGCTCTGGGTGCTGTGCTAAAAAGCCCTCATCTGATAATTTTTTCACACTAAACTCAATAAGCTGCTTAAAGGCTAGATGTGAATCCAAATCTCGATTGAGCTCTATGCCAAAATAAGAGGTATAGTTACTAAAAAGTTGAAACAATTTATCTTTAAATTCACCATACGAGCAACACTTAATCTCATTGAACGCAAAACGAAAGACAAAGTAGCGCTCTTTATCTGGCCAATGATCATGGCAGTAGAGACCTTCTGTACCTACAGTGCCTTTTGAGAACAGATACTCCAAGGTTAAGACCATGGTGCTCTTGCCCATACGACGAGGTCTGGTTAGCAAGTATGCGCCCTCTGTATTGGCTAGTTCACAGGCAAATTTAGTCTTATCGACATAAACATAACTACCTTTAATCAGTTTTTCAAAAGAGGTTAAAAAACCGTTAGTAATGAGTCTGCGTCCCATAGGCACCCCTGCTTAAAAGACCACCATGACAGAAATCGTCTCTTAATATTATAACGCTTAAGTTCATAATAGGCGCAGCAAAGCGATGCACAGCTGCAGATCTTCAAGTAGATGCAGCCAGTATGAGCTTCAATGGCTCTAGTCCTTATCTGATGACTATTCGCGCTTAGCTTGCTTGGTTTTGTTAGTTTTAAGCGTAGGCTAGATTGTGCTTGTAGCTTTGCGGTACATGGCTCTTAGTGTGCCGCGCTTCGTGAGTTTGCTTGACAGATAGGTTACTTCATAGCTTCCATCACCTTTCACAGCACCAATGGCTCCAACTTGCCTGAGATCATTGCTAAATACAATGCAGTAGCGCACAGGATCAGGGTTCTTATAACTAATGCCATAGCGCTTGTCTACAATTTGTTTAGCACCTGCTGCGAGCTTTTTGAGAACGTTTTCACCTTGGCGAGCGACCTTAAATTCAATGACAGTATCAGAAAGTAAAGACTCTTCATTAGACTTGTACAAGACTAAATCAGCTCGGCCTAGGACATAATGAACCTTACGTTCTCTGGCAAGCTGTGCATGATCTAGCGCAAGATAAATGAGGTAGCTTAGAAGATTTTCGGACTCATGCGCTGCAAACAATTGTGCTGGTGCAGTATTGAGCATGTCATCAAGAAACTTAGCTAAGGTTTCACCACCTGCATGGAAGATTGCAAAGATCTCATTAGCCGGCATATCAAGCCTAGAAAACTTCTCTGACAAGCCAAATGGATCTGATTCAATAAATAAGCTGTCATCCCTCAAAATTGATTTTAGAGATGTGGCTATCTCATGATTGGCAAAGCCTAATAAAGCCTTATCATACTTGATAGCTTTGATGGTTAAATACCCTGCCTGGAATAGGATCGGGATGGCATTATATTTATTTAGAGGATTAGTAATGTCGAGTTTGACCGTTAATCTATTTGTTGGGAATTTCAGCAGTCGATGGTTTTGCTCATTATTGTCGTCAACATCAACACTAAGGGCTAGAGCAGGAACCCAGGCCTTGATGTAATCAATAACACTAGGATCAAGGCTCTTATCTGCATCAGGAGAATTATCAAAGAGCTTGTCGAGCACATCGCCAATTAGAGCTTCTGAGCATAGATTTAGGAGCTTGAAAATGAAAGTAGAGTTCGCGCCTGTATTGTGCCAGTAGTTGAGAAAACCATCTTCAGGGCTAGTCAAAAACAGTGAAACAGTAACGGGATTGAGGATCTTATTGCTGTTAACCGCTGCAGCCTGAGTTCTGCTGAAAAGATAGCCATCATAAAAATAGCTTAGTTTAGCCATTAACTCATCATAGCTAAGGTTAAGAGCACTTTGTGCTTTAACAAGCTCAGGTGCAAAGTAGTGCTCAATCTCCTTTTGAGTATACCCACAGCAAGTAGCGTAATCGTCATCAAGTGAGATGTTAATAAACTGATTGGCACAAGCTGAGATTGAGTTCCAGTTGTATGAGGTGATACCAGTAAGAAAGACAAAACGGAAGTTTGGAATACTCTTGATTGTTGCAAGAAGAACCTCGTATTCTTTCGTGATTTCATCAAATACAGCACTATTGTCTAAATTTTCTGCCAGTGGAGTATCATACTCGTCGATAAGCAATACAAGATTATCTCGAGAAAAAGGCCGATCTCCATTAACTAGCTCTGGATGCTGTGATAAAAAAGAATCGTCATTAAGTTTTGCAATAATATTATTGATTAAGAATTTAAAAGTATTAGACAAAGAGCGATCTTGAGGCAGAGTTAGCCCAAAGTAGTAAGCATAGGTTTTCAATTCGTCAACAATGTGGAAGGTAAAATCTTCTTTACTGTCTGACTTAATATTGCTCCAGTTTAAATGCATAACAAAATAGCGCTCTTTTACTGGCCAATGCTCGTGGCAGTAGAGACCTTCTGTGCCTACGGTACCTTTTGAGAACAGATACTCTAAGGTTAAGCACATAGTGCTCTTGCCCATGCGACGAGGTCGGGTAAGCAAGATAGAGCTGCGGCCTTTGGCTAGTTCACAGGCAAATTTAGTCTTATCGACATAAACATAACTACCTTTAATCAGTTTTTCAAAAGAGGTTAAAAAACCGTTAGTAATGAGTCTGCGTCCCATAGGCACCCCTGCTTAAAAGACCACCATGACAGAAATCGTCTCTTAATATTATAACGCTTAAGTTCATAATAGGCGCAGCAAAGCGATGCACAGCTGCAGATCTTCAAGTAGATGCAGCCAGTATGAGCTTCAATGGCTCTAGTCCTTATCTGATGACTATTCGCGCTTAGCTTGCTTGGTTTTGTTAGTTTTAAGCGTAGGCTAGATTGTGCTTGTAGCTTTGCGGTACATGGCTCTTAGTGTGCCGCGCTTCGTGAGTTTGCTTGACAGATAGGTTACTTCATAGCTT
>SAMEA103957796__coassemble_4230_pt1 | contig 4840 bp, 4 predicted proteins | sample SAMEA103957796__metabat2_high_PE_002 | metagenome-assembled genome bin SAMEA103957796 (sample SAMEA103957796) | gut metagenome | biome: gut; material: feces | host: Canis lupus familiaris | collected 2014 | reverse complement strand
ATTACTTAGCTTGGTTAAGACATTATGCTTGGAATCTAGCGTGGCTGAACTGCACCATTTGGAGCAAAGCCCTGCACGGCATTAGCTGGAGCAGGAGCTGCAGTACCATTGAGTGGAGTAATGCGCTTTACATCGATAGAGGTGGATAAGAAGTCCTTATCAACTTCACCAACTAACTCGATTGGCATGTCCTTAGAAACATAGGACCAATCGTAATCGTCATCTAACTCAACTTCGATAGTACCAGTGCTGTCAGCAAAGAGGTAACGCTCGTGGCCTAAGTAGTTAACTAAAGCACCACGTAAAGTTACAAGCTGATCGTCATAAGCGTTGCGATCTACGTCTGCAACAGTGTTTACTGCAGGAGTGTTGAAGCCAGATGGACCACCCATAGCAAAAGCAGCTGGAGTGGATAAAACGGATAATGCTGCAACTGCGGCTAAAACTTTTAAAGTCTTCATAAGAATCACCCATGTTGGTCTAGTTTGTTAGACCATAAGATTTTGTACTTGTCTTTGCATGCCTACGGATTACGACTTATCAGAGCCTAGCGGCAGTAATGCAATATCATTAACAAGAGGCTCACGGCTCTTACAAGCCTAGGCTTAAGATTGCAAAGGCAAAAGCTATTTAAGCTTTGAATAAAGAAACCTGGCATCCTTGTGCTTAAAGTTAAATTTTAAGCGTGGTGACGCTAACCACTTAAGCTAAGATGGAAGTCATCTTAGATAAAAGCATAGTGCAGCATTTGCGCCCTACGTTTGTTTGCAAATCTAGCCTTAAGCTTTCAACATGACCATGCCTAAGGCTAGTTTTGAGTGCTGAAACCTAAGTTATTACTTAGCTAAAACGGCGTCGTCTACGTCAATCTTAACGTTGCCGTGCTCGCGATCTAACTCACCGAATACAGTGATAAGAGCGCCCTTCTGGAGGTGACCCCAGTTGCGATCGTCGTCGAGCTGGATGAGGATACGACCAGTGTCATCGGTAAGCTCGTAGTTCTCACCACCTAAGAAGTTGGTTAAGCGGCCAGTTACAGATACACGCTGCTCATCAGTACCTGACTGAACTAACTGAGCGATGGTGTTGGTTGGAGCAGATGGAGCGCCAAAACCTGCTGGAGCGGCTGGGTTGCCAGCGTTCTCAAAGCCTGCTGGAGCCTGAGCAGCAAAAGCAGCTGAAGAGGCTAATACGAGAGCAGAAGCTGCGGCGATAACAGATAACTTAGTCATGATTTGAATCCTCACTTGAAAATACTTAGGAGTAGTAACTTTAGCCACGAACTGAGTGCAAAATGTATTTGCAAGTGACAACAACAACTGTCTTTAATAAGCTCAACTTTATTCCTTTGTGAGCTTCAGCTCGGTGCGTTACCTTGTATGAGTTCATTAAAAACTATTGTTCTTAGCTGAAACTTAGTAGCACCTATATTTATGCAAACATCTGTCAGATCTTAGAGCCTAAGATCGCCACAAACATTGATTTCATCGGGCTTCAAGGAAGGTTAAATTTTTTTTAATTTTTTTGTTCCAATCTGTTACAAAGCCTTATTTTATCTAAGTTTTCGCTAAATCTTAGCTAAGTCAAAACTAAGAAAACACCCTCAATTATCGCTAAAACCTGATCCCATCTGCATTGGCGTAAAATTGCACAATTACGCCATCAAAAACGTCGCCAAATGCATCACACTTTTAAGCTTAGTAAGACAAAAACTCCACCATTTTGCACAGATTAAACTTAGCAAACAAAAGTGTAATCACCCCATGCAAGATCTTAAGATCAGAACAATAACCGCATCTGATAACAGTTATGAAAAGAAAACTGTGAGCAAGAACATAGGCTCTATCTAATGATAATTACAAATCTGGCGCATATTGCTATATTGAACAATACACGGCGTAGTGTGCGCATTTAAGCTGCGTCCTTTACTCACTTAGAGTTAAAGGCCAACACGATTAACTTTGCTTATGCAAAACATTTTTGCTTATGCTCAAGTTCCTAAGCATATGCACAAATATTCTAAGCATATACAAAAGTTTTCTGAGCATATGCCCATGCACCATGCCTAGCACCATCATATGCCTGTCTGTAAAATTCATAATCCTAGATACATTGATTGTGCTAATATCGCTATGGTGATACACCGCAAGATCTCAAGCATCTTGTTTTTATCATCAGTGCACACAGCATCATCGATAAGTTATTGAGGATGCTTTTTGTCAACAAAGGTAGCAGTGCTCAACTTTTAAAGAGAGACGTGATTTATGAAGAGAGACGACAATCCAACTAAGACATTCCACTCTCAAAAGCCATTACTCTTTATCACTGGAGCTTTAACCATTGCGGTTATCGTAATGGCAGTGCAACTTGTGTTCTTAACTTTACAAGTTGCAGATCAAAAAGAGTCACTGAACAACTCTTCAAGTGCAACTGATGTACGTAGCCTGCAGACCAAGGTAACCAATCTTAACAACACCTTGATTGAGTACTATCGCGAGCTTGAAGGCGTGCGTAACAACTTAAACCGTGTATCTGCTGAATTCCATGGCGTACAGGGCGTAGTTGGCAAGACCGATCAGGACTACAGATTCCTGCAGCAAGAGCTGAACAACTTTGATAATCGCATTGCTGTGCTCGAGCGTAATAACGAAAACACTCGTTACATCCTGCAAAGTATCGAACGCACCTTGCAAAGTGGTCGCTAAGCAAACATAGCCACAAGCGCATCGCTTCGTGCGCTCATTGCAATTGCACCTATTTTCATCGAACAAGCCTGCCTCGTGCAGGCTTGTTTGCTTTTAGCCTCGTGCAGGCTTGCTGTCGTGCGAATTAATTATTACCAGTAATTACGAAGTTAAAAATTAACACCACTCAACTCCGTTAAAAATTAACATTCATTACCGTTTATAGTAGCTAAAAAAATAGCCATTGCACTCTTACCGTGCAATAGCTATTTTATAATAATTACCCTAACGTTGGAGGGTGAACCTACTGTTTAGTGTTTGTTAACGCTTGTAGAACGGCGTTCCTGAGAAGTCCAAAATATAGGACTTATCCAAAAATTTACCTATGGTAGATTTAAAGAGATCAGGATCATCAAACATCTTAATCCAAGCTTTTATCCCTTTCTGAGTTGTTATCACAGTTGGGAAACCTGTTCTCATCCTATAATCCAAAAGTTTATGAAGGTCATCGGTCTTGCCTTGATAGTGATCTTCAAAACCAACGTCATCTAAAATGAGAATATCAGCTTCAGATGCGCGTCTAAAAGCCTTTTCACATCGTGATAGATCACGTAATGCCTTAAACAAATCCGTTGAACAAACTCTGTAAACAGAGTATCCTTTCTCAGTGATAGCTCTTCTAGCAAACTGCACTGCAGTGCTTGTTTTTCCGGTACCGCCAGAGCCAGAAATAAACATATTTGCACCAGCTTCAGCCCAGCTTAAACTCCAAAGGTCAATGTTGGTGGCGAAGTTGATTTTAGAGCTATCATAAGGTGCATATAACTCAGCTTTAGAAATTGAACTACGAGCTATAAGCCTTTCGATTTTTGCATTTCTCCTAAGCATTAATACATGCTCAAGTAATTCTGTTACTTCAGCTTGGATGTCTTTGTTATTGTTTTCAGACAGGACATTTATGTAGTCTGAAATACTATCGGCATAGCACACCCAGCCAAAAGCTTCATAGGTTAATGACAAACGTTCTTTGTAGCTCATTCCTGTTGTGGCTGGATTAAAAGTTAATCTATGCTTGGTAATTAAACCTCCCTTGTTCTCTAGATTAAAGTTTGGATCTGCAGGCTCTAAAACATTCACGTAGACCCTTGCTGAGCTTTTAGAAGTATCCTTCTCTGTCACGTCTATTTGATTGAAGTTATCTTCCATAACTAGTCTCCATCAAATAGTTCGTTGAGCTCTTTTCGTGTGCTGTGAGCTTCTAGAGTAAGCTCTTCAATGTCCTCATCAACAAGACATAAGCCTCGTTCGCCATAATGCCTAATTGCAGGCTGAGCTTCTGTAGAACAGCTTTCTACATTAGAAGTTGCTTTCTCTTTGCGAGTCTTCTTTTTATCAGTGATGGTAAACTCACGAAGATATTTACTATCAAGCTTGCCTTTTGTAATTGTGGCACCACCCTCAGTACTAACGCGGTATTCACCATCACCATAAACACAGACGTCAGCTACTGAGCCCCAACACCTCTCATCCTTAATTTGTATAGTCTGGCCAAACAAAGAAAGGCTACCCTTTTTGTTAATAACCAGTCTCTCAAACTTAGGCATAAGCATGTTCATGCTTAACTCAGGGAAGCTTAAATATTTCTTTTCAAAACGGTAAAGCTCCTCAACAGTGGCTTTTTTCGGTTTTTTGCCTCTCTGAGTTGTTCTAGGGTCGAAACACTTTCGACGATTAGCGTGCTCACTATCAAGCCACTTCTCAATTTCTATCTGAAGATCTTCGAGGTTATAAATAGCGCTATTAGGATGGTTTTGAATATAGTTGATGCAATTGCCTTTTATGTACGAGCCAGCACGCTCTACACGTCCTTTTGTCTTTGCACTATATGGCCTACAAGGCTTAGGAATTACCTTAAGTCTGTCGCAAAAATACTGGAATCCAGGATTTACGATGTAATCTTTACCATTATTAAAAACAATCAAAGACTTATCGTTATCACACAGGATAGAGCCAGGAACGCCAAACCTCATTACCGTCTTGGCAATGCCCTGAAACCATGAGCGTTGTTTTTTGTCAGGAAGGACACAGCAGTAAATCTTGTGAGACCAAGAGTAGACGGCCTCAAAGATATAAATCTTTTTTTCTTTGCCATCGGC
>SAMEA103957796__coassemble_4086_pt1 | contig 5005 bp, 2 predicted proteins | sample SAMEA103957796__metabat2_high_PE_002 | metagenome-assembled genome bin SAMEA103957796 (sample SAMEA103957796) | gut metagenome | biome: gut; material: feces | host: Canis lupus familiaris | collected 2014 | reverse complement strand
TGTAGAGCCTTGTGCTTGAGTGCATGAGAAAAGAGGGCGTTTGGTCTTGTTGGGGGAATTTGATAGTTGAACTGTTCACGTGCGAGCTGCAGTTAAATGGCACTAATTGTTGATCTGGCTTGTAGCGGTGCGCTGGCTTTGGCGATCGCTAGGCGGTGTGGCTGTAGATAGCACAAGGGCACGGTCGATTAGCGAACGTGCCCTTGAGATGAAGGTTGATAATTGAGTTTTTGGCTAGCTATCAGCTTTAGCTGTGGCTTTAGAAGCGGATACGCAGCTGCTTGAAGCTGATTAAGGAGACGTCCTCACGGAATGGACGCTTGCCCTTATGCTGCTTGATGTCATTGAGAATGCGGATGATAAGTTCATCAGCACGTAGACCTGCGCTGTTATCGCAGTGGTCAAGCAGACGCTCCATACCAAAGAGCTCGTCATTGCTATTGCGGACGTTAACGATGCCTTGTGAGTAGAGCAGTACCATATCATTGTTAGCAAGGTAGCACTTGCTCAGCTCAAAGGTCTCACCCTGATTACGGCCTAAGCGCTTATCATTTGGCTCGCACATGAAGTGAGGGCCATTATCGTCAATCACGATTGGACTAGTATGGCCAGCGTTGCAGGCAATCACATTACCGGTCATCTCTGAGATGATGCTGATAAATAAACCCACCGTGGCAACATTGCGCTCTTCACACAGACGGTCATTGATGTAGCTCATCATATTAGGCGGATCAAGTGACAGTCTTAAGGCCTCATCCACTAAAGTCTTAATAACAGTAGCGGTATAGGCAGCCTTAATACCAATAGAGCAGCAATCGCCAATGATGAAAGCAAGATTGTTCTCATCAATACGACGAATCAGATAGAAGTTACCAGAAAGCTCTCGGGCTGGTACGGTGAAAGCTGCAAAATCAACAAAGTTAGAAGAAGGCATAGCATCTTCTGAAGGCAGGGTATTGAGCAGCATCTTACGTGCGGCAATGAACTGACCTTCTTTACGGAAGATAGGAATGCGGTTCTTAAACTCAGTCTTAAGCTCGCTAATTTGCTGAGATGACTTAAGCTCAGCGCTTAGAGCAATATGAATAGTGCCTAAGAGAGCCTCGCCAGTAATCGAGTCAGCCTCAACACCACTATTCTTTAAGAGATCTTCTAAGATGTAGTTCTCGATGAAGTTAATAGCCTCTTCACTGAGTTTCTCAGTAGGCATTAAGCTTATATCGTTGTTTTCATCGATATGCTCTGCACCTTCATCGTCGTTATCGGCCTTAACCTGATCTGACTCAGTTTCAGCCTTAGCAGCATCAATATGCTCTTTAGCGTCTTTCTCAAGCTTAGTGTCAACAGCCTTAGCAATACCCTCAACACTCTCAAGAGCTTGTTGCTTATCCTCTTGAGTGTTGTTGTTGCTATTAGCGGTAGCTGCAGTAGTGTCAGCTGTAGAGCCCTCTTGTGCAGCAGTAGTGTTCTCATTGGCTGCAACATTATTATTCGCAGCGCTGTCTGTTGCACTTGCATTGGCATCTGCTGCGTCGGTAGTGGCACTTGCAGCGCTTGCTTCGGTTTTGGCACCCTCTGCTAAAGTATCAGAAGTAGAGGCTGCAGCATTTTGCTTAGCCTTGTGCTCTAAATAAGCCTGATGAGCCTCGTGAACCTTCACTAAGAAAGTGTCGTATGGCATGTTAGTTAAACGATTAACTAAGGATGCCACATGCTTAAACTCACGCTTGTCATCGCGATATGAACGCAAGATCTCGCGAGTGATCAGTCCCATGAAGACTAAGCACAATATAACCAGTGCAATGCGGGCAATTAAGAGCAGAGAGTCGCTTTCATAATAAGTTGTGAAAGGACGCTTTAAGATAATGTAAGAGTTGATACTACGTAAGTAAGAGACGCCTAAGATTGAGGCATTATCTGAGCTTGAGAGCTTAGTTGGATCGCTTACTTTATTGCCCTCACTATCAACAATACGTACGCCTACCATGGAGCGTAGGTTATTGAGGTGAGAGTCTAATTTAAGATCAAATTGATTGGTCTTAAAGACAGTCTGACCACGACGTACGATCATGACAGCATCGTCCTTTAAGATGTCCTGCATCATAGGATCGATATCAGAGAAGATCTTCTTAACGTCGAGGTTAGTGTTCTCAAGCACGCTTAAATAGCTTGAGAAGACGTAGTAATTCTTGTTTGCGCCTTGGTCAAAGATTTTTAGACACAGGTAAGTATCACTACCTGAGTACATGATGCTAAAGCTTTGAGTTAAGGCTGAAGGCTGCTTAATGAGATCTTCTAAAGTAGCGCCATCTTGAGTATGGGCCTTTAATAAGCGGCTCTTTAGCTTCTCATCTTTTATACCAAAAACTTCAAGCTCCTTGCTCTTAAGATCGTAGCAAGCATAAGGAATCTTGTAATAGTTTAAGGCGTCTAAAGCGTACTTTAAGTACTCGCCATTAGAGTAGCTTGATGGGGCGCGGATATTTCTCTCAAAGAAAGATAAGAGTGGGTCTTTAAGATAGACCTCACGGTTGAGAGAAAGCACATTAGATAGCGACATATTGACGAGCTGATAGTAATCATTGTCAATACGGTGCACGTAATGAATGAGATCGGAGTTGGCGCTAGAAATCGCAGACTGCACCTTATTCTTGTAGGTGTCGTCAATGCTTTGCTGTGCGGAGCTTAATGTAAATAAAGAGCCCGCAGCACAGAGGGTAAAACCAATCGCATTTAACGTAATGACTTTAGAGCAAGCTTGCAGCTTCACAAGAATTTCCTTTTCTCAGGGCTTTGCGCCTTCGCATAAGCATCGTGATGAAAGATCATACTCTGATGCAAAGGCTACCACTAAGCCACAATGCTCAGTAGAAAACCGTCAAAACCTAGCGAAAACCTAAACCAACCCTGCTATTTTCACAGCAGCAAAACGATCTTAAGACAACAACAGCATAAAAAGTAACAGCCCATAGGCTTTGGCATGGAGTGCCAAAGTCTTAGTGCCTTAAATGTGCATGTACCTAACTTAGTGAACAAGCACCTCATAAGTACTAAGCTAAAGCCTAAAGACTTGCTTTAAGTCCCAAAGCTTTATACACAAAATCAAACAAGCAAAGCCACGATCTTAATCTTAACTTTAACGCCACATCAGACTGTTAATATGCTCTAGAACCTAAGCAAGAGCTTAAAGCATCATCATAAAAAGATGAGCCTAAAAGCAATCGCTTTTAACTAGTAGCACCACAAGATCATAGATGCGGCAACATAATATGAGAGTAAAAGCTTCTATCTTGCGATCTTAAAGCGCAAGTTAAAGATGTGTGCAACTCTCATAGCATAAAGAAACTGTTGTTGAAGAACCTGTATAAGAGACTCAAGATCTTAGAGCAGGCTCTCTTAAGAGCGTGTTAGAGGAGATCCTTATCTCCTTAACTCTTGCATGCATAATATGCTGGGTCACATCGAAAAAATTATAGCACGAAGAGTACATAAAGGCGCACTGTAGCAAGCATTGCGGCTATTGTCTTGACACTTGTAGAGTCTAAAAAATGATCGTCATCACAGGCAACTAGTACACAATGATCTAGCCAAAATAAAGCCACGAAGAGATCAAAACAGGCACAGGAGCATGCCTAAAGTTCGCTTAAATACGGGCTTGTCTAAGAGATTACAGGCGACAAGTTTTTTGTAAAGATGCGAACTTTATCACGCAAGATCGAGCTTCACAAATAGTGCAATTGATGGCTTACAACCATCATAGACAAATTCCTAATTGCGATTATTATTCACCATCGGATCAACAAATCTAATTACACCACAAAAGTCATCTTAAGCTTTCAAGCTTTTCACTCGCCATAGCTGCAGCGGCAAGTACTTACTAGCGCCGCTAGTAAAATGGGATCATTATTAGTCCCATTAAGAACGAGCTATGCCAGAATTTGCAAAAACACGGAAAGCAGCTTGATAAGTCTCTTGCAAGAGTTGATCTTGAGATGATGTGGTCAGCTAAGAAAGCTGACCCATAAGATAATAGAGTGTGGCGTGTTTTAACACTAAGAGGGATCTTAGTGATATGGCCTGTATCCGCTCAAGTAAATTATGCCTCAGGCCATTAAACAGCTTATTAAGCTGACTCTTGAGTAGTTTAGGCACTTGGCCACTTAAGGAGGTTATGCTTACGGGCGCGGTTGAGCTCTTTGATGTTGACCATTTGTTTGATGATCTCAAGATTATCTTCACAAAGAAAGCCACGAATACCCACACGGCAGGTAGCGATGCAGGCACGACAGCCCATGCACTTATGCTCCATGCCAGGAATAATATCATGGGTATAGCGATCGATAATGCCAGCTGGGCATACCTCAGCACAGCGACCACACTCATTGCAGGTGGAAATATCTAAAAGTTTTGGGGTAGCCTTAATCTTGGATCTTTCACGATAAGGCGTGGTGGTATCGACATTAAAGCTAGGTAGAGGGCTATGCTTGGCATCGGCTTCACATACTTTTTCGATAATGCTGCGGGCCATGGTGCTGAGCTGTTCTTTGTCGCGCTTATCTGGTCGGTGTGAGGCTAAGGTACGATCCTGAGAGTGCTCAGCAATGGCTTCTAATGATGCAATCACCTCAAAGCCATGCTCTTTGAGCATAGTAATAGTCTCGCGCTCAGCATCCTCTATAGCACGGTTGCCATAAACTGAGCACACCACAGCCTTCGCGCCATTGCCTTTAAGCTCTGGCCATTGTTCTAAACAAGATGGCATACGACCAAAATATACTGGATAGCATAAAACTAAGAGGTCGTTAGGCGTAAACTCAGGAACACGCTGCTCTCTTTGCATGGGTGAGAGGTAATTGTATGTGATGACTTGGTAGCGATACTTTGGGCTCAGGTCTAAAAGACCGTCCTCTAATGCCATGGCAACTTTCTTGGTGCCACCAGTTGGAGAAAAGTGAGCAACAACAACGCGATTAACTGACATGAAAACAGATCCTATGTCCAAAGA
>SAMEA103957796__coassemble_3574_pt1 | contig 5737 bp, 2 predicted proteins | sample SAMEA103957796__metabat2_high_PE_002 | metagenome-assembled genome bin SAMEA103957796 (sample SAMEA103957796) | gut metagenome | biome: gut; material: feces | host: Canis lupus familiaris | collected 2014 | reverse complement strand
CCAATACTAATGACCCGAAAGCTTGACCATACAACCCCGAAAGGTTTTAAGGCAAGGTTTACCATTAAATAGAAGAGTTAAACAAAGCGACAAAGCAACATCGAGTCGCTTACAGCTTGCTGATAGATTTTTAGACACCGAATTGCTTGGCGACCATAGTGCTGCAGACCCACCTGTCCCCATTCCGAACACAGAAGTGAAATGCAGTGACGCCGATGGTAGTGCAACGTACGATTGTGCGAGAGTAGGTCATCGCCAGGCTTAATTTTCTAATGCAAAAGCCCCTGAGCTCAAAAGCTCAGGGGCTTTTGCGCTTTTAGGCCATACCAAAAGCTTCATTTCACATAACAACCATCCTATCTCGCCAAGAACTCTTACTTAACTGTCGCTTGCGCCTCAAGAAAACTCCATCACTTCACCTAATATTTGATTGTTTAAGCCTTCAGCCTATCTTAGATAGTGCTCAGATCACGCGTGATCACATTCTTAAGTGCTTCAAAATAAGCCTTGTTGCGATATAAAGCATGGTCTGTCACATAATAAGCATAAATTTGTGACATATTGTTTTTAGATACACTAAGCTTACTAAGGTCGGAATGTGCTGCGAATGCAGGGGTTCCATATTTTTGGCACAAGTTTACTGATCTTGTTAAGGTGATATATGGCTGATCACAACTCAAATCTTATTGATCGTCCAAAAGCAGGCGAAGAAGCAGACCTTTTAGGCGTGAATCGCTATATTAAAGCGCTCTCTAATTTCTTACAGCATGCAAGTATGCCTACAACTATCGCCATCCAAGGTGAGTGGGGTAGTGGTAAGACTTCCGTAATTAACTCTCTTCTTTACGATCTTTGTGATACGGCAAAAGCGCCAGACAAAAATAAGCCATTTCACGGCATTTTCCTCAACATGTGGGAGTATTCGCTCTTGCGTACTCCAGAGGAATCAATTGAGTCAATTATTCGTGGTCTGCTCAAGCAGGTATCACTATTTATTGAGTTACACGATCACACTAATCCTGCAGTTGATGTCCTCAAGAAAATTTCCAAGTCACGTCTGTTTAAGGCTGCGCTGACTAGTGGAAAGGTTGCCACCACACTAGCCGGTGCTACTGCGGTAAATGATGCCATCGATAAGATCGGTGAAATGTTTAATGGTGAAAATGCCGAAGAGGAATTCAATCCAGCTGAGTTTCGTGAGGCAGTTGCCAATTCTATTGATGAGTGTCTGCGTTTAGATCGTGAGGATGGTGATCAGAACAAACGTGGCTTTATGATCTTTGTAGACGACTTGGATCGTATTAATCCTGAGTCTGCAGTTCAGATCCTTGAGATGCTGAAGAACTTCTTTGAGGTTAACTGCTGTATCTTTGTCCTTGCCATTGACTACAATGTCGTGGTTAAAGGTCTTAAGGCAAAGTTAGGTAGCAAAGATGAGAACGACGAGCGTGCCTATCGCTCTTTCTTCGACAAGATCATTCAGATGCCTTTCACCATGCCTACAGAGCGCTATAAAGTTAGCGACTACATTGGTGAATCCTTAAAGAAGATTGGCTATTGCACCGATGAAGATCTTCAGGTTAAGGTAATCGACAAAGAAGGCGAAGAAAATGATCGCACCTTTATTCAAGCAGTAGCTGAGATTACCGCTAACAGTACTGGAAGCAACCCTCGCTCAATTAAGCGTCTCCTCAATACGCTATCTTTGCTGCAATACATGTATGAGCAGGATAGTGCAGATAAGGAAGATTTAGCTACCTCACAAAAGACTTATGTAGAACGCGTTATCAATTATGCTTTTGTCTGCATACAGATCGCCTATCCTGAGGTATATAGGCTGCTCGCTAAGGAGTCTGTATACACCAGATGGGATCGTGATACTGCAGATGATTTTAAGATCAATGGCTTCGATACTTTTTACAAGTCTTGGTGTAAGAGTTATGACCTTGATGAGGATGCTACAAATCCAAAGCTCTACCAGGCTATTATCACTGCTTACTGTAAGCAAGGATCTGCATGGCTGCAAAACAGAGCTAGCTCCATCATTGCTATTCTCGTCATGATTGAGGAACTATGCTCTCTTAATAAGAAAGACTTCGACTTAATCATTCCTGCAATCATAGACATGTCTGCAGTAACTGCCGTGACTACAGAAGAAGATAAGAAAGTTAAAGTCGCCCTCACTAAGGGTGGTCAAACCTTGCTCGACTTCTGGACTAAGTTCCAAGACATTGCCTTTGAAAGCGAGGAATTTGCCAAACTGTTTAGAAGACTTAAGCCATCACATAACTACTGGATGGATTTCTCTACTGGTAATGGCAGCTGTAAAATCGGCGTATCTAATTCTCTATCGAAAGGAGAGCTCTCTTTATATGCTGGCATTTCTAACCGTGAGCTGTTCGATCTTACTTCAGCACATAAAGATGAGATTCTTGCGGTCGTTGGTGAGCCTTTTGAGTGGATTTCCTTTGATGAAGTATCGGCCTCTGGCGGTAAGGGTAAGACAGCTTTTATTCGCATTCGTCTAAAGAAAGATCTTAATGATCGCGATGCTTGGTACGAGGCTTCACAATGGATTTCGAGAACCATGGTGGCCCTTCGTAAGGCTCTTGCACCATACATCGACAAGAAGTAGTAGCTAAAGAACACCAAGTATCTGCAATGCTACAGTCAATTAGCTGCAGAGCACAAATGCAGGGTCTAGCCCTGCATTTTTCATATATTTTCTGCTCATTTCAAAACACCTGCCGCAAAGATCGCCATCTCGGCACCATCCCCCATCTAGGCACTATCCACCATCTTGGCACCATAGCCATTCCTTCAAACAAACCGTAGTATCTTCTGTAGCACGTTCCAGGTATTTTCAAATATAGCTAGCTCTTTACTGAGCTACGTATTGCGCTCTTCAATAAAGCTATGCCACAGATCTTGGTACTTCAGATTCATTTATCCAACGGAATTGCTAGCCTCGTAGAAATTTAGCAGTTGCTTGATAAGGTGAAATTCGTTCACTTGAAATAGTTGTAAATGCAATTCGCTCAACTTTCGTTATATGGATGCAAGATTTTTTATTAGTTCAAATTTCGGCGTGAGCTTTTCAAACAAGTCTCTTAAGCGGATAAATAAAGCACAAGATGCTATGCCATGACATGTTTAAGTATCATGTGACCGAGGCTAAGATAGTGGCGCGTTGGCTGATCGTTAAATCAAATATGCGTATAATGCGGCCGTTTTTATTTACTTAGGAGATCTGGTTTGATGTTTGACGAGCTGCATGGCTTTACGTGGATCGATATAAGCGTACTGACTATCTATATGCTGATAGTCCTAGTCACTGGTATCTACTTCTCTAAAAGTAAGATGCAGGGAAAGGAATTCTTTAAGGGGGATGGCTCGGTACCTTGGTTTGTAACTGCGGTATCCATGTTCGCGACGATTATCTCGCCTTTATCTTTTCTCTCATTAGCAGGTAAGTCATATGAGGGAACATGGCTCTTGTGGTTTGCTCAAATGGGTACCCTGATCGCCATTCCCCTGACCATCAAATTCTTGCTACCCGTCTATGCAAAGTTAGAGATCGACACAGCCTATCACTATCTTGAGATTCGCTTTAAATCACCTGCTCTTAGAGTTCTTGGAGCGCTCATGTTTGTCATCTTCCAGTTAGGACGAATGGCGATCGTGATGTATTTACCTTGTGTCGCTATAGGAAGTCTCTCTGGTATCAATGTAGATGTACTGATCATCGCAATGGGTGCAGTCTCTATCATCTACTCATATACTGGCGGTCTAAAAGCCGTATTATGGACTGACTTTATCCAGGGAATTATTTTACTTGGTGGTATCGCTCTAACATTAGTTTGGATTGTCTATAAGCTCGATGGCGGTGTAGCAGACATGAGCCATGCATTGGTATCGGAGGGCAGGTTCTTATCCGATAAAGACAAACTTATCGATTGGTCTAATCTTTTAGGTACTTCAATCTTGGTTACCTTCATTGGTGCTGGCTTAACCACATTCTGTACATATATTTCATCACAGGACATTGTGCAGCGCTTTACGACCACTAATAGCGTAAATAAGCTGACCAAGATGACTATTACCAACGGATTATTATCAATCCTCTGCGCATCTTTGTTCTATATGATTGGTACCGCTCTATACTTGTACTATCAGCAGAATCCAGAGGCAATTACTGATGTTTTCCGTAGTTCTCAAGATAAGGTAGTAATTTACTTTATTACCTATGAACTTCCTGTGGGCATCACAGGCATCATCTTAGCCGCTCTTTATGCTGCATCACAGTCAACCATATCTACAGGTATTAACTCAATTGCTACCTCATGGGTGATGGATGTTCAGACTAAGATCACTCCTAACATGAGCTACGAACGTCAGACTAAGATCGCCAAATACATTTCGCTGGCTATTGGTGTTTTCGCGGTAGTAGTAGCTATGTACTTAGCTAGAATTGATATTAAGTCTGCCTATGAGCTCTTCAAGGCTTTCTTAGGTCAGGCTTTAGGTGCCTTAGCAGGTGTTTTCATTCTCGGTGCCATAACCCGTAAGACCACTGCATTAGGTGCCTTTAGTGCTTTCTTTGTGGCTACTGCAGTGATTTTGTATCTCAACTTTAATGTCCGTTCTATTTCATTCTGGACTTACTCCTTTATTGCTATTGTCTTAACTATTACAGTTGGAGTTCTAGTATCTAAGGTTCAATCTATGGTTAGCGGTAAGATCTTCACCGCTCCACAAGGATCAACCATCTACACTGCACGTAAGAGCCAGGCAAATAGCTAGGCTTTAACTTACATTCTGACTACGATGCCTCAATTGATTGGGGCATCAATTGCTGTTAATTGCTCCTAGGATCAGTCTTTGAATCCTAGGAGCGGCATAGCATATATTCTTCTAGCACATCACTAATCCTGCCTCACAGCCACTATTAATCCCGCGTCCTTGCCTAATTCTTCTATTCTGCACCTAACTATCATTCTGCATTTGTGCAGCAGCGTTCTATCTTCTTTAGTTAACTTTACTGTTGATTGCTCTTGTCCAAAGCCTAGTCATAGACAATATAAGATATCAAGACTCTCTGACGAGCCTCTTCATATCTGTCATTAGAAAGATCACGCTTAATCCTAGTACTCAGTAAAACAGACTAAGCGTGCAAACCCATAGACCATGTGTATAGATGCGTAAAGAAGATTCAATGTGCCAGCGTAGAAGCAGACTAGATAGATGGCTCTACATAAAGTGCAGATATGGGATCGTAAGCTTAGGGCTAATGATGCTTTGCTCTGAGGTAGATGGCTTTATCAGGATCATGATGGTAGTAATAGCATTCTTTATGGGGCGCAGTAAGACTATTTAACGCTAGGTTGATGCAAGATCAGCTGTTTAAATGGTTTTAAGAACATTAAGATCAGGGGATCGCAAAGTTTTTTTGAGTGATTCTCAAGCTAGTGATGGTTCCAAAATCCGAAAAAGTAGCGCTTTTTGAGCTTGAAGATCAGAGATCATATGCTATAATTATGGCTCTGTTGCCATTGATTGTGCGGTAGTTTCATAAAAAGATCATAAAATTTTTAGGTCTGAAAACGGCATATATATGCGGTTTTAGTATAAAGATCATTAAGATCTTGTAAAAAAGATTAAAAAAGTTGTTGACGTGAGGACTCAAATCATTAAAATACGTCCTCGCTGTAACGCACTAAGCAAACAGCAAAACAAA
>SAMEA103957796__coassemble_3359_pt1 | contig 6168 bp, 4 predicted proteins | sample SAMEA103957796__metabat2_high_PE_002 | metagenome-assembled genome bin SAMEA103957796 (sample SAMEA103957796) | gut metagenome | biome: gut; material: feces | host: Canis lupus familiaris | collected 2014 | reverse complement strand
CAATTTCTCGATTGGTTTGACTCACTTTCTGATGAAGAACAGTCTGAATACCGTAGCCTCTTTCCTGAACCTTTAACCTGGAAAGGATGGTGGGATAAAGAGCTCAGCGACGATGGACTTGAGCATGGTGGTTTCTTTGTGAATACATGGCAACCACAAGGAAAGCCAAAGTACAACCTTAAGTGGCTGCAGCAAGAGTTTGCACATGGCAATACTAAAGAGATGTGCCACTTCTGGGGTAATCAGCCCTCCAAAAACGGCAAGATTACCAAAAGCTGCTTCAGCCAGTGGTGGAAGCAAGACTTCCGTGCCAGGTCACATACTTTCCTCTATGCCGAGCAGTATATGATGGCAAGCAAAGCTAGGCTCTTTGGCGATGATGAAATCTTAAAGCAAATTCTCGCTTGCGATAATCCTAAGCAAATCAAAGACTTTGGCCGTAAGGTGCGTGGCTTTGATGAGAAAGTTTGGAACAAGTTCAAGTACACCATTGTGCTACAGGGCAACTGGCACAAATTTAACCAAAACAGTGACCTTCAAGCCTTTCTCCTTTCAACAGGCGATAAAATCCTAGTAGAGGCTAGCCCGTACGACACTATCTGGGGTATCGGCCTTGCAGAGAACTGCACTGAGGCCCAAGACCCAATGCTCTGGCGAGGACAAAACCTACTTGGCTTCGCGCTCATGGAAGTACGCGACGAGCTACGCCGTGTTACCCAAAACGAAATGCTGTGCGACTTTAGCACCATCGAAGATTAGCTCAATCGTTAAGCCATTTCGCCCCAAGACCAACGCATGTCAGTGACAGAGTTATCGGCACGCGGCTTTACGTATACCACAAATGCTGCATCGCAGTCGCGGTGACTTATCCTTTTCTACAGCAACAATAACTTGCTATCCCAAAAGCTACAGTGCGCTTCAAAGGGTCATACGTCTGTCATAAACACCACTACAGCTAAAAGCAAAACGCCTGTACCAAAAATAGTTCAATAACTGCATGCGAGCGCCATTTTGTATGCAGCACAAGCATGGATTACAAGGCTCAATGTTGACAAGCGTTGCTTCGCTTATGTGCAACTAAAGCTCTCATCAAGACATACCTGGCCCCTTTACCACTTACAAAAGGGCATAACTGAGCTGCAGCATAAGCAAGATAGCAGAGCTGTTATTGGCTTGTTGCTAACTTCGTTGAAAGCACATGCTTTAGCATTGCTGAGGCTATTACTTATGGGATTTCTACAGCTACTGCCATTGCCTGGCTGTGGCGGTGGCTGTAGCTGTGGCTATTTGAGCCGTGTAGTTCTGGTATTTGAGCCTATTTATGGCTTTGAGGATATATTGCTGCCTACAAATGGCGCAAAAGACGCTCTCGTACTGCCCATGTTTAGCTCATTGTGCACAATAGCATCTCATCTTAATTGAGTGTTGCTCAATAGATAGTATGATTAGCGTCCTAATATGATGGGCTTATTTAACCCTGATCTTTTAGTGATACTTGAAATTGCCCATCACAAGTTTTTTTTTTGCCAAACTTGCAAGCTCACACACTGCTGTTTAGCGCAAAGCACTTAGCTAGATACTAGCTTAAGTGTATGAGTCTAAGTGTGGTGGCATCTTTAGCACTTGTTCATAGCTGCTATGCATGGATAGCATGCTTGTTTTCATCAAACCATAAGGCTGCATATGTTCTCAGAAATGAGGCGCGGTGTTTTGACCGCTTTGCCCGTACTTTTAGGTATCTTTCCTTTAGGCGTGATCTTAGGCGCTCAGGCTGCTCACGTTGGTCAAGCTCCAATTACCACCTTGCTTATGACCGGTATTAACTTAGCTGGTGGTAGTGAGTTTGCGGCATTGGCCTTATGGTCTGCGGTGCCTCCAATCTTAATGATTGTGATCTCTACTTTCCTCATCAATAGCCGTCATATTGTCTTAGGCACTGCCTTAGCTCCATATGTGCGTCATGAAGGTGGCTTTAGAATTGCGCTCATCTACTTTTTGATGTGTGATGAGACCTGGGCTTTATCCATGCAGGATATTCAAAGACGCAATCTTGAGGCAAAGCCTTTTGCTTTTCACTTCTACTTAGGCGTAGGTCTAGCCTTGTGGATTTGCTGGTGGTTTAGCTGTTTTCTCGGTGCGGCCATTGGTAGCAGCATTGGCGATCTCAACAAGCTCGGCTTTAGCATTGCTCTGCCTGCAACCTTCATTGCACTTGCTATTGCCATGCGTCCTAAGAAGAAGATCAACTACATCCCAATTGCGATGAGCTTTGCTGCTTCTGCCTTGACCGCAAAGTACGGTAACTCTAGCTACTGTGTTGGTGCTGGTGTTCTTGCAGGTCTCATTGGTGCCTACATTATCCGCGTCTACCAAGAAAAAGCTGGCTTAATCGCCACCCAAGGCGATCTCAAAGAGGTTGACCTTACAAGCAACACAGCAAAGGATCAAGCCACTCACGAGTCAGCAAATGATAAGGCCAGCGATGCTACAAGCAATGCACAATCAACTGATTCTGCAGCTAGCGCTCATGTTGCCAAGCAAGTAAATGGCTTAGATGACAAGGAGGCTCAATAATGGAACAGCTATTGGCCTTACCCAATATCTACGAGTTTATAACCATCATGGCAATGGCCATAACTACCTACTTTACTCGTGTTGTAGGCTTCTTATGGCTTAGAAAGCACACCATGTCTGAGCGTTTTAAGGCCGTACTTGAAAATAGCCCTGCTATTGTGATGATCGCGGTGGCAGCACCTGCCTTTATGACCGATGACATCAAGATGCAAATTGCCCTGCTTGCCACCATCGTGATTGCCTTTAAGTTCAACTTGGGCATCACCATCGTAGCTAGCGTTGCCATGATGGGCATTATGCAAAACTTCTTCTAATCAATATCATCAGACTATCGCTGCAGCTAGCACCAACAAAAAAATCCAAGCTCAATACATGAGCTGACCATAGCATCGTGTGGCGATAGTCTAAAGATGCATTTCAAGTGTTAAGGGAGCTCATGCTCCCTTTTTCATATCTACTGTCAGATCTCAGTTTCTTGCACGTAAAACTCAAGTGGCGAGAACCTTTTTCTTAATCAGTGCTTAACAGTCATATTACGCAACAATGTTAGTGTTGTGTTCATGAAGACTGTTGCTACGCCTAGCTTTGCGTGGATACGTAGAATTTATATAGCATCTAAAAGCTGATGTTTATGCTGTTTTAAAGACCAGCCTCAGTGTTTTGCCTAGCTCATGAAATGTAAAAATTCTCTTGGCATTTAAAACTTGTGCAAAAACGTGCGCAAAGTGCGTCGGATCGGGGCCTTGCGTGAGTTTTTTGGGTGCTCTAGTGCTCGTTTTGCAGTCAAAAGAGCTACAAATTGAGTTCTAGATCTACTTTTTCAGCACGTGGTGCTTTCTTTTTAATGAAAGTAGGCATAATGATTCAACAAAGCTATCGCAACTCAGGTCCGATATGGCTTAGGGTCAGCTAGATTTTCTAGCACGTGTTTGTTCTCTTTTCAAACATGCTTAATCTTGAGACCATCATGAACATTATGAGCAAGCACAGAACATATGCACTTGACTGTGTGAGCTACTGATGAGGCATGCACTTAAACCTGATGAGACAGCTTCATAGCTTGAGCTATCATCACAAGCATTATTAAGGTGGAACTAGCAGATAAAACTTTGCTACTTGCTAACCACTTGAGAGTGCTTAAACAAGTAATTATCGGAATGAGTGCAAAAACCGCATAACTGCTTACAGCTCAGATGGACAGCTTCTAAATCACCAGCTAGATGTTGGCAGATAGAATTGTCAGAGCGTTACATTAAGATACTTGGCCATCACCCATCATCAATTAGAGCCTAAGGTGAGATGTAACAGCTCATTTATCACTAGAGTCATAGAGCAGCTGCTTTCCGGCTTATAAGGGCTACCATCGTTTAGGTTTCTTCTTAGTTATCCGGAGACTCAATCACCAACCTTTGACATTGGAGTTTTAAAGTGAATAAGAGTGAGTTAGTTGAAAGTATTTCCAAGAAGACTGGCCTCAGCCTCAAGCATTCCCAGCTTGCTTTAAAGGGATTCTTAGATGCTGTTAAAGATGAGTTAGCCGACGGCGGCGAAGTTGCTTTAATCGGCTTTGGCAAGTTCTACGTTCGTGATCGTCCTGCCCGTACTGCACGTAACCCACGTGACGGCAAACCGGTTCAGATCCCAGCTTCTAAGGCTCCAGTATTTACCGCTGGTAAGCCATTCAAGGATGCTGTAAACGGCAAGTAGGAACACCTAACATCTTGCTAGACAAGATGTTATCTGCCCCGCCTGGCGCATTTTGGTTGTAACAGCACCAGGCTGCACTCATATGAGTGGCATCTTAGAACTTCTAGCTGAGCTAGATTCTTAATCCAGTTCTTTACAACCACTTGTGCCATAACGCCTGCTTGTGCCCTCAGCGCTAGTAGGCGTTTGTATTTGTGCCCAACCCAAGACAAAATTCAAAGATCGCAGAGACGATCTCATCAAGCAGTACTCATTAACCTACCCCAAGCTTTCCAGCCAACCTAGCGGCCAAAAGAAGACGTAACTCCCCCTGTCTTCAAACTCTAAGAGACACTATATCCTGCCTATTTTGTGCAAAGTGCATTGCAAACATGCCAACCGAGCCGTATTCAAAAGATCTTGAGTGATTAGACAATGGCATATAAGCGCTTGCCTGTGCTAAAATCCCGACTTGCTGTCGTGTGCAGCTAAGATTTGAGCAATATGCATTTCGACACAGTCATTTACTTTTGAGCAAATTACTTGCACATGCAAAAGCTTTCTTAGTATCTCTGATGGGGTGATCCTATCTTAGTGCTAAGTTGTAATGAGTATCATTACTACCTTTAGACACAATGCAAAGCTAGGCTTAGCCTGGCTAGGCTTTAACCGTGTCTAACAGGCAGCAGCAGATTACAAGATAAGCACTCTTGTGATCTTGCTGCAGCTTTTGTTGAATGCAAAGACTGAATTTGCGGGGAATTTCGGATGTTATCGGACAAGCTGCGCGATGGTGCCAACTCCAAGGGCTTTAAGCTCCTGCTCGCACTCATCGTGATTTCATTTGTGCTCACTGGTGTGGGCGGCTATTTAATTCCACGTTTGAACACTGATCCTGTCACCATCGGTGATTACAAGATCACTTCTAACGATTGGAACAATCAGTACAATCAGCAGGCTCAGCAGCTGCACCGTTTACCAAACGGCTCTGCCATGCTTGAGAATCAACAGTATGTTGTTGAGCTTAAGAAGCAAGTTCTTGAGCGCATGATTAACAATGTTGCTTTTAACAGCAGCGTATGGGATATGGATATCCGTATCGGCGACGAGCAGGTACGTGATGTTATCCGTAACACCCCTGCTTTCCAGAAGGATGGTAAGTTCGACAACGATCTCTACCTTGCCTCTATTCGCAACATGGGCATGTCTCCAGACTACTTTGGCGAGCAGTTACGTATCTCCATCATGTCTGAGAGCGTATCTCGTCCTCTGATGTCCGCATCTTCACAGCCTCTTCCATATGAGCTTAACACCATTGCAAAGACTATTTTGCAGACTCGCGTAGTTAACCTCTACACCGTTGATGAGGCATACATCAATCGTAACCTGAAGATCAGCGACGATGAGATCAAGGCTTTCTACGATGCTAACCATGACAAGTTCATGGCTCCTGCAAACGTACGCTTTAACTACTTACTCTTATCCATGGACGATCTGCGTAAGCAAGTAGAAGTGACCGATGAGAAGGTAGAAGAGTTCTACAACATGTACTCTGAAGACTACCGTCTTGAGGAGCAAAGACAAGCTGCTCACTTACTCATCCGTGCTGGCTCTAAGGATGCTGACAAGCGTATCGCTGCAGTTGAGGAAGGCTTAAAGAACGGCACTCCATTTGAAAAGTTAGTTGCTCAGTACTCTGATGATCAGTCAACTAAGGATAAGGGCGGTGATATGGGCTTTGTGACCCGTAATCAGTTAGCTGCTGACCTAGATGCTGCTTTATTTGCTCTTGAGTCTGAGGGTGATGTAAGTGCTGCTATTACCGATGACTATGGTACCCACTTCATTAGCTTAACCTCCATCAAGCCAGAACACACTCCAGCTTTAGCTGAGGTTAAGGACAAGGTT
>SAMEA103957796__coassemble_3106_pt1 | contig 6696 bp, 6 predicted proteins | sample SAMEA103957796__metabat2_high_PE_002 | metagenome-assembled genome bin SAMEA103957796 (sample SAMEA103957796) | gut metagenome | biome: gut; material: feces | host: Canis lupus familiaris | collected 2014 | reverse complement strand
GATATTGCTAAAAACAAGCTAGCTTCCACAGCTTGCGGCATCCACTTTACAAGCGATGAGCAGAGCATAGCTAACGAGACTTTGTATAACAATAAGTACTCCACATCAGATCGTGTCGCTATTAAGTTATGCGGCTTACGACGTGTTGAGGAAATTGAGCTGTGCAATGAGCTTGAGGTTGACTATATCGGCTTTATCTTTGTCAAAAAGAGCAAGCGCTATATCACTACCGATGAGGCCAAAACACTTAAAGAGCATCTGAACAAAAAGATCAAGGCGGTAGGCGTCTTTGTCGATGAGCCTATTGAGAATATTGTGGCCCTCGCTAAAGAAGGCATCATTGATGTCATTCAGCTTCATGGCAAAGAAAATAATGCCTATATTCAAAAACTAAGGGATGCCTTGGCAGCCTTAGACACTCTTTCTTTAGACACCATGCCGATTATCAAGGCAGTGGCGGTAAGTACTTTTGATGATATTGCACTTACCGATACCTTCCATAGCGATTACATCTTGCTCGACTCTACCTCCGGCGGTAGTGGGGAGTCGTTTAGCTGGCCCCTTGGGGGCTATATGAATCGACCTTACTTTCTAGCAGGCGGCTTAAATTTAGAAAATATTGAGACAGCCTTGCACACTTGCCACCCCATGGCAGTAGATGTCAGCTCAGGTATTGAGACTGACGGCATTAAAGACTTATCAAAGATGCGTTCTTTTGTTGCAAAAGTCCGTGCCTATACCCAAGCTAGCTAAGCAAGCAAGCAAGCAAGCAAGCAAGCTAGCTAGCTAGCATAACTAGCCACAGCAAACACTAAGCAAAATATCACTAAACCTAGGCCTTACAACAGTTCATTACCAACAAAGCCAACACAGCAACGCAACAGCAAGTTGTACCGCAATGCCCATAGTGTGGCATGGCAATAGCCAGAGCATGACAGTAGCAGAGCATGCAATGCTTATAGCATGGCAGACCCAAGAGCCGTGAAAAAGCTGCAGCTTATCCATAGCAATACAATGCAGCGCTTTGGGTGCTCTTAGTTGAGCTAAAGATAATGGTCATGACACTGCTCTTTTATGGCTAAAAGGTGAGAGACATTGCAAAGCCAAAGCTCATTGCTATCTTAAGTTGAGCACATATTGGTATAGTGTGTGGCTGTTAGGCATTGGGTCGATAGCAGCTAGTCTGCTTGAAAACAAACACATCTTTGAGCATCAGATATAAGCACTTGAAAGATCATGATATGCATGCCTCTTGCGCATAAAGTTTAGGCATAGATGCAGTTTTTGCTAATGGTGCTTATAGCGGAGATTTTTAGATTATGACCAACCCGAAGGGACGTTTTGGCATCCATGGTGGACAGTACATTCCTGAGTCGCTGATGAACGCAGTGAATGAACTGGAAGAAGCATACGAGCACTACAAGAAAGATCCTGAGTTTATCAAGGAGCTGGATGACCTCTTTAACAATTATGCAGGCAGACCATCTCGTCTGTATTTTGCTCGTAAGATGACCGAAGATCTTGGTGGTGCCAAGATCTACTTAAAGCGCGAGGACTTAAATCATACTGGCGCTCATAAGATCAACAATGTTTTAGGCCAAGCTTTACTGGCTAAAAAGATGGGCAAGAAGTGCCTGATTGCTGAGACTGGTGCAGGTCAGCACGGTGTAGCCTCAGCTACTGCTGCAGCTTTAATGGGCCTTGATTGCATTGTGTACATGGGTAAAGAAGACACAGAACGTCAGGCGCTTAATGTCTACCGTATGCGTTTGCTCGGGGCTAAAGTGGTTCCTGTCACCTCAGGCACTGCTACCTTAAAAGATGCGGTTTCTGAGGCCATGCGCGAGTGGTGTACTCGTCTTGAGGACACTCACTATTGCTTAGGTTCTGCTGTAGGCCCGCATCCATTCCCAACCATCGTACGTGACTTCCAAGCTGTGATCTCCAGAGAGATCAAAGAGCAGATCTTAAAGGCTGAAGGCAGATTACCTGATGCAGTGCTTGCTTGTGTTGGTGGCGGCTCTAATGCTATTGGTGCTTTCTATCATTTCATCAACGACAAAGATGTTGCGCTAATCGGTTGTGAGGCCGCTGGTCGTGGTATCGATACTGCCGAAACTGCAGCTACTTTCAATGTGGGCTCAGTGGGTATCTTCCATGGTATGAAGTCTTACTTCTGCCAAGATAAGTTTGGTCAGATTGCCCCTGTATATTCCATTTCAGCAGGTCTTGATTACCCAGGTGTTGGGCCTGAGCATGCTGAATTGTTCGATTCACGTAGAGCTAAGTACTTCGCCATTACCGATGATGAGGCAGTGAATGCTTTTGAGTACTTATCACGTACTGAGGGTATCATTCCGGCAATTGAGTCATCTCATGCAGTAGCTCAAGCCATAAAGATGGCTCCAACTATGGGCAAAGACAAGATCATGGTCATTAACTTATCAGGTCGTGGTGACAAGGACGTAGCTGCGATTGCTCGCTACAGAGGAGAGGAAATTCATGAGTAATTTTGCAAATGCCTTTGCTAATGGCAAAGCTTTCATTCCTTTCATTACCTGTGGTGATCCTGATTTAAGTACTACTGCAGCTTGCATGAAAGCAATGCAAGATGCTGGTGCCGATATTATTCAGCTGGGCATCCCATTTTCTGATCCTGTAGTTGAGAGCCCATCTATTCAGGCAGCAACTATGCGTGCCTTGAAACATGAGCTGACTACTGATGACATCTTTGAGTTTGTTGAGAACGTTAGAAAGGATGTTCACATCCCGATTATGTTCATGACATACGCTAATACTGTCTACAACTACGGTATTGAGCGTTTCATGGAGCGTTGTGCCGATGTTGGCGTTCAGGGCATGGTACTTCCTGATGTGCCTTTAGAGGAAAAGGATGAGTTTGATGCCAGTGCTGAGGTACATGGCGTCGATATCATTAGCTTAATCGCACCATCGTCCGTAGGTCGTGTGGCATCGATTGCTGAGAGCTCTAATGGCTTTATCTATGTTGTATCAGGCTTAGGCGGCAATCAAAGTCGCGAGAAGATGATTGAGGACATCAAGGGTATTGTTGCTACTATCCGCGAGCACACCTCCATTCCATGTGCTGTCGGTATTGGTATCACCACCCCTGAGCAGGCTGTGGAGATGGCGTCCTTATCAGATGGTGCCATTGTGGGTAGCGCGATCATCAAGCTCGTAGAGCAATATGGAAAAGACGCCCCAGAGCATGTTGGCGCTTTCGTCAAGCAAATGAAAGACGCGCTTCGTTCCATGAGCTAATCTAGCTACACAACACAAAATCAGCTTATTGCTGTTAATTGCTCTTATTTATTAGGCCCGCATATGCGGGCCTTTCACTTTTTTATGTGGCAATTGTAAATATGGTTGATCTTTTTGCAGCTACAAGGATCAATTAAGAGCTATTGATGGGAAAAATAGGGCTAGAAGCTTGAGAAAACGCTACAGCTTGTAAGACAAGTGTAAGCTCAATGAATGGTTTTGCAAAACCTTGCAAATACGATACATATCTTATTTTGGTCCGTACAGAGCGAACAGAATTAGTTGATTTGAGGGTATTTGTGCCTAAAGATAGTGCGTGGTGCATGCAAGGGCATTAATTAAGAAATGCCGTATATATCAAATTCTGTAAAAAAGTGCTTCAACTCTTTGCAAATAGATCTGCAAAAGATAAAGTTTATCGCTATAATTGAATCGTTTTCTCAACTAGGTGAGTGCGACACGCTCATCAAGCTAGAAGAAAAACGATGTTAGGATTTTAGTCAATTAGGTATCGCATAATGATCTATTCACACGAAGTAGAGCAAATGTGCACTGTTAAGAAGGGTGCATACCATGGACCTGCCCCAATCCCTGAGGAGGGTAAGTGGGTTCAGGCTAAAGAAATCAAAGATATCTCTGGTTTAACTCACGGTGTGGGCTGGTGTGCTCCTCAGCAGGGCGCATGTAAGCTTACCCTTAACGTTAAAGACGGTATCATTGAAGAAGCCCTGGTTGAGACCTTAGGCTGTACAGGTATGACTCACTCAGCTGCTATGGCTTCTGAGATTTTACCTGGCAAGACCCTGCTTGAGGCTTTAAATACCGACCTCGTGTGCGATGCTATCAACACCGCTATGCGCGAGTTATTCTTACAGATCGTTTACGGTCGTACCCAGACTGCTTTCTCTGAGGGTGGTCTTCCAATCGGTGCTTCCTTAGAAGACTTAGGTAAGACTCTGCGCAGCCAGGTTGGTACCATGTTCGGTACCAAGGCAAAGGGCGCTCGCTACCTCGAAATGACCGAGGGTTACGTAACCCGTTTAGCTTTAAACGAAGAAAATGAAATCGTTGGCTACGAGTTCGTAAACTTAGGCAAGTTAATCGATACCTTAAAGGCCAACCCAGAGATCAAGGGTTCCGAGGCTATTGCCAAGGTTAAAGGTCACTATGGTCAGTTCGATGACGCTGCCAAGTACATTGACCCAAGACATGAGTAATGAGGTGTACTAAAAATGGCTTTATTTGAAAGTTATGAGCGTCGTATTGACAAAGTAAACGCAGCCTTAAACGAGAACGGTATTGCTAACCTCGAAGAGGCTCACAAGATTTGTAAGGATGCTGGCTTCGATCCATACGAGATCGTTCGCGGCATTCAGCCAATCGCCTTTGAGAACGCATGCTGGGCCTATGTTGCTGGTGCAGCTATCGCTTTAAAGAAGCAGGTTAAGAGCGCTGCTGACGCTGCTGATGCTATCGGTATCGGTCTGCAGGCTTTCTGTATCCCTGGTTCCGTTGCTGAAGACCGTAAGGTTGGTATCGGCCACGGTGGCTTAGGTGCAATGTTATTACGCGACGAGACCAAGTGCTTTGCTTTCTTAGCTGGTCACGAGTCTTTCGCTGCTGCTGAAGGCGCTATCGGTATTGCCCGTAACGCTAACAAGGCACGTAACACCCCACTGCGCGTTATCTTAAACGGCTTAGGCAAGGACGCAGCTCAGATTATCTCCCGTATCAACGGCTTTACCTATGTTCAGACTCAGTTTGACTATGCAACTGGTGAGCTCAAGATCGTTAAAGAGATCCCTTACTCAAAGGGCGAGCGTGCTAACGTACGTTGCTTCGGTGCTGACGATGTTCGCGAAGGCGTAGCAATCATGCACCACGAGGGTGTTGACGTTTCCATTACTGGTAACTCCACCAACCCAACTCGCTTCCAGCACCCAGTAGCAGGCACTTACAAGAAAGAGTGCGTAGAACAGGGCAAGAAGTACTTCTCAGTAGCATCTGGTGGCGGTACCGGTCGTACCTTACACCCAGACAACATGGCCGCTGGTCCTGCTTCATACGGTATGACCGACACCATGGGTCGTATGCACTCTGACGCTCAGTTCGCTGGTTCTTCATCAGTTCCTGCTCACGTTGAGATGATGGGCTTCTTAGGTATGGGTAACAACCCAATGGTTGGCGCAACTGTAGCTATCGCTGTTGCTGTAGACCAGGCTTTAAACAAGAAGTAAAAATACCTAATTGAAATAAGAAAGAGATGTATATACATCTTCTAATACTAAAGGGCCGCAAGGCCCTTTTTTATCGCCTCAACAAACCTCAACAAAAGAACGCACCTCAATTAAATTCCCACCAATTATCAAAGACCGTAGTTTGCAGCCCGTCTCAAGCTTTGCTTCACCCCTCGACTAAGCTCTATAGAGCCGATCATTACGCCCACGACTAATCTCTTACTCAGCTCTTGTCAGTGCGCTCATATCTTCATCGCTATCATTAGGCAACAGCGCTATTTGCTCTAAGTAAGCTAAACAAGACTTGAATGCATCGAAGCCGTCGACCATGCCCTTTGTCCGCAAACTCACCATTTAGCGCACTAAGTGCCTCTTGATGACCAAGCAATCAAACATGTAAACAAGCGCAATATCTGTACGAAGGAGCAATGCAAGCTAAAAATAAGACGTTGCAATAGCCATTTATAAAGGCAGGGATTCGTGAAGTACGATTGGCAAGCGTATAGCGTAAAACTAGACTGAAAGGCAGGTAGGCTAAAGGCCTAGTTAAAAGACGTGTAAAGTATGGAGCTATGGTTAAAAGCAGGTCTTGGGCACAGCTAGATATACCATGTCAGACCTGCTGTAAAAGAACTAATCGTTATTGGCTAACGGATCTGGACCGAATCTGTTGTCTCCTTTATCTCCTGCTCTAATGCAGCAGATCAGAACAATGAGGAGACTAAATGGAGGAAAAATAGCAGGTATTGCCAATATGCCGCTTAAGCCGGTATCGTGGAGTCTGCGGAATATAAGAGGTAAGTGGCAGAATGAGATAAATAGACTTACGCTGAAAGATAGAAAGAATAAGTAGATTACTTGGAGAGGGCACTGGTCCCTTGCAGCCTTATAGAAAGCATCTAAAAAGAAAATGCTAAAAAAGTGTACAAAAACAACTATTAAAAGGAATACTGGGTATACTTGCCAAAACTCTGATCGTGAAGCACGTCCATCAAATGTAAGAAGTTTTTTAAACGCTGAGGCATAAGCTTGACCTATGTACATATTTGTCTCTCAAGTGCAATACTGTAGATAGTTTCTTAAGTAATGTTGTACATCTGACTGGTTGATGCGTAAACATTAAAGCAATACAACTAACCATAAGCTGTATCCATATCTACAAAGTATACTCTTGTAT
>SAMEA103957796__coassemble_3037_pt1 | contig 6852 bp, 2 predicted proteins | sample SAMEA103957796__metabat2_high_PE_002 | metagenome-assembled genome bin SAMEA103957796 (sample SAMEA103957796) | gut metagenome | biome: gut; material: feces | host: Canis lupus familiaris | collected 2014 | reverse complement strand
ATAAGTTTGATGGTTACATTGAAGATGACGCTGATGACCATATCTTTGATGAGGAGGATGATGAAGCTGATGATGGCATCTTTATGTTGCACTTCTTTTAAGATTAGTCATATTAGTAGCATGCAGCTGTAGGCAGTACTTTCACGGCTCACATCTTGTGAACTAAAAGTTAATTGTGAGCCATTCTTTTAATGTTCAGCTGTAGGCAGTACTTTCAAGGTTCACCTCTTGTGAACTAAAAGTTAATTGTGAGCCATAAGATTAAAAACTATTTCTATGCTTGCAAATGACGGTATGAGTGATTAGGCTACTGCGAGTAGCCTTGCAGTTGTGATAACGACTGGCACTACAGATGTAATAAAGCTTTTGTTTGGGATAAATGTTATGGCCAAGGTGTCCTCAAAAGATCTCTCTGTTCTCATTAATGACTTAAGTCAGAAAATGCAGGAAAATTGGGAGCCTGATGTTTTCTTCAGTGAACTTATGAGGATGTATGGAACCGCCAATGATTCCATAAAAATGGCTCTTAAAAATGAGCCGGGCTATAACGTGGCATGCAAAGACGTCAATGATTCTATGGCCAGACCCGATCTTGCCATCTCATTACGTGCTTATTTTCGATTTTTAAAAGATGATGCCGACGTTGTCCATGCCATGGATGATGTGCGTGCTTTAAAAGAAGTCACTGGTCCAAAACATAAGTTTCAGTACCTCATTTGTTGCGGTCCTGAGACTATTGCTATGTTCGATGCTATTGAGCATGACAACATAGTAATTGGCTATAAGGACTTACCAGGCTTTTACAGCTTTATGCTGCCTATGTTAGAGGGACGCAGAACTAAGATTGTCTCCTCTAAAGAGGCTGATCGTAAGGCTTGTTTAAAGCTCACTCGTCTGCTCGACACCCTTGCTCAGCACAACAACATTAGCGATGAGAACATGCAGCAGCTCAACAGCTTCATGGTGCGCATTCTGTTCTGTTTCTTTGCTGAGGATACTGGCGTGTTTGGCATGGGTGACGATAATGTCTTTTCCAATGCTTTTAACAAGCTGGTAGATCGTGAGGGTAGTAACGCTAAGCAGTTCTTTGAAGATATCTTTACGGTTTTTAACACTAAAGAACATGAGCGAGAGCATCTTGAAAATAAGGTTGCCAATGAGATTTTGGAGTTCCCATATGTAAATGGTGGCCTCTTTGCCGAGCCTGGCTTTATCCCTGAGTTTGACGTTGTAACCCGTAATCAGTTTACTGACTGCGGTAAGCTCTCTTGGTCTGATATCTCACCTGCCGTTTTCGGCGCTATGTTCCAAGGCGCTATGAACAAAGAAGAGCGCCGCAACATGGGTGCTCACTATACCTCAGAAGAGAACATTCTCAAGCTCATAAAACCTTTGTTCCTTGATGATCTCTACGCAGAATTTGAAGAACTAAAGAAAAAGGCCGAGCCGCTAAAGTTAGGTGCTGCCACTGCTAAACGTGCCGATAGCTCTCGTCGTAAGAATTTTGCTGTGCGCAAAATGTTCTATGACTTCTTAGAGAAAGTAGGTAAGCTCAAGTTCCTTGATCCAGCATGTGGTTGCGGTAACTTCCTGTTAGTAACCTACAAAGAGCTACGTACCCTTGAGAACGAGGTATTTGATTACATCAATGAGGGTGCTTTTACAAACTCCTTTATCAACATCGATCAGTTCTATGGTATCGAGATCGAGGATTGGCCTGTTGAAATTGCCCATGTCTCCATGTGGCTTATGCAGCACCTCATGAACCAGCAAGCTAACGCTCGCTTCGGCTCCAATATCTCATCCATCCCATTAAAATCCTCAGCAACAATAGTTAGAGCCAACGCCCTTACCACCGACTGGAACGACATCCTTCCAGCCTCAGAGTGCAGCTACATCCTTGGTAATCCACCATTTGGTGGAGCAAAGTACATATCAGATGAACAGAAAGTCTGGTTGAAGTCTGTCTACCCACCTAAGCACAAATTAGGTTTTGTAGATTTTGTGACCGCATGGTTTGTAAAGGCATCTGACTACATGCTGCAGAATAAGCATGTGCATGCAGCATTTGTAGCAACCAACTCAATCTGCCAAGGTCAGCAAGTAGAAACATTATGGGGATTGCTACTAGAAAAGGGTATAAATATCAACTTTGCCTATACATCATTTCCATGGAATAACGATGCTGCTGGAAAGGCAATTGTAACGTGTGTAATAGTCGGATTCTCTTATACGAAAACAAATAACCATGTTCTATACATATACGATGTTAAAACTCGAGATTTTGTAAGACATGGGTGTCATACTATTGCACCGTACTTATGTGATAGCTCTAACCCTGTAATAGTAAGAGCTAAAAGCAAAGATTTTGATCTGAGTAAGAATCTTTCTTTCGGGAATATGCCAAATGACGGTGGTAATCTCATTATGTCCTATGAGGAGGGTCAAAAGCTTCTAAATGATCATCCTGAGATTAAGCCATTCTTAAAAAGATTCATTGGCAGCAATGAACTGATGAAGAGTGAGTTTAGATATTGCTTTTGGTTTAATAACGAGTCTGAAGCGACTCAATTAAACTTAATAGATATAAATCAACGAATCGATAGAGTAAGAGAATTAAGGCTCTTATCAACACGTGAAGCAACTAGAAAAGTAGCAGATTTTCCGTGGCGTTTTGGGGAGCTTTCTAACCCTTCCAATCCAGAAAGAGCGCTTGTTGTTCCTAGAGTAAGTTCTGAAAGACGTAAATATATTCCTTTTGGCTTTGTTAAAAACGATACCATTATTGGTGATAGTGCTTTCATGCTATCTGATGCTAGCTATTACGACTTTGGCATCCTAACTTCTCTCATGCATAACGTATGGAGCAGGTTTACTTCAGGGCGTTTAGAGTCAAGGATCAGATATTCGCGTGATTTGACATTCAACACCTTTGTGTGGCCTGAGGTGAGTGACGAGCAGCGTGATGAGATCGATAAGCTGGCAAAAGAGATCTTGCTGACACGTATCGACTTTGAAATACAGTTTACGCTTGGTGAGATGTATAACCCTGAAAACATGCCTGATGAGCTTAAGGATGTTCACGCAAGACTCGATGCTGCAGTAGAACGTGCTTATCGTGAGGAGCCATTCAAGGATGATGAGGAGCGCTTGTCGTTCTTACTTGACCTTTACTCTAAAGCGATTGCTGCTGAAGAAAAGGAGCAGTTAAAGGCTGCGAAGCCGAAGAAAAAGAAAGCTACCGCTAAAGCTGATAGCTAAGCATTTAAAGCTGATAGCTAAGTATTTGTTTCAGTGGGTGCTTTCTGGCTGAATTAGTCAGTAGATGATTTTTGATGAGTCAAACATAAGAGGATTTTGTATGAGTGAGCAGCACAAGGGTGAAGAGGTTGCTGTAGGCAGACTGCAGGTACATAACGTAGGCTCTTATAGCTTTTCACAGACTGGTCAAAGTTCTGAGGCAAATGCTATGGGTATGCGTGAAATGCAAGCTCGTGCTTTTGAAAAGCGAGACTCTCAGTACTTACTCATTCAGGCTCCGCCGGCTTGTGGTAAGTCACGTGCTCTTATGTTCTTAGCTCTTGATAAGGTCATTAATCAAGGCATTAAGAAAGTCATCATCTCCGTGCCTCAGATTGCTATTGGTTCAAGCTTTAATGACACTGAGCTAAGTAAGTTTGGCTTCTTTGCTGACTGGCATTTAGATTCAAAGTACAACCTTTGTGCACCTGGCGGCGAGACACAGAAAGTAGCTCAGGCTATTAAGTTTTTAGAGGATGATAACGCCCACTACCTTTTATGTTCACACGCAACTTTAGTCTACTTCTATGACAAGGTTAAGGATAAGTCAGTCTTTAACCAGGCTTTAGTTGCAATTGACGAGTTCCACCATGTCTCTGAAGAGGCAGACAACCGCTTAGGTAATGTTATTCATGAGTTGATGACCAAGACATCGGCACATGTCATTGCCATGACAGGATCATACTTTAGAGGCGACAGTGTACCTGTGCTATCTGTTGAGGATGAGAAGAAGTTTGATCGTGTTGTTTACACTTATTATGAGCAGCTCAATGGTTATAAGTACCTTAAATCATTAGGTATTGATTACGCTTTCTATGAGGGTAACTGGTTAGATGCTGTACCAAGGCTTCTTGATTTAGATAAGAAGACTATCATCCATATTCCTAATGTGAACTCGAAAGAGTCTAGCGGTGACAAGCTTAACGAAGTAGGCCAACTTATTGACTATATTGGTGAGCGCGAGGCTACGGATCCTAAGACTGGCATCATCACGGTTAAGAGTGCTAATGGAAAGACCATTAGAATTGCCGATCTCGTATCCGACACAATTGCAGGTATGCAGGGCGTAACATTAGCTGCACTGCGTGAACCTGAAACTCTAAATACTGTTGATGTAATTATCGCCTTAGGCATGGCCAAAGAGGGCTTTGACTGGCCACAATGTGAATATGCTTTGACAGTAGGCTATCGTTCATCATTGACCGAAGTTGTACAGATTATCGGTCGTGCTACACGTGATTGTCCTGGTAAAGAACACGCTCAATTTACTAACCTCGTAGCTATGCCTACAGCTATGGTAGATGACGTAACAGATGCAGTTAACAGTCTCCTTAAAGCCATTACTTTATCTTTGCTGATGGAGCAGGTGTTAGCTCCTAACGTACACTTTAAAAAGCGTGGTGAAGTCGAACCTACAACTCCAGAGCAAAAAGAGCAGAAAAAGATCGAGAGTATCAAGAAGAAGATTGGTAATCAGGTTGAGATCACCATTGATGATGACAGTATGTCTGATGAAGCTGTCAGAGTCGTTAATGAGGAGTATGCCGATATTGTAGCTAAGGTGATTAGCTCATCTAATACAGTCAAAAAGGCCATTGCGAATGGTGGTGATGATATTTCCAAGTCATTAGTGGCAGAGGATGTTTCTTCAGTTATTCGTGAGTACCATCCTGAGCTAAGTGATAGTGATATTGCTGCCATGTCTGAGGCTGTAGTTACTGAGATGATTATCAAGACACTGCCAGTGATTAAGCCAGATGATGCTATTGTTCACGATGTTCCTACAGATGTCGTTGAGGAGCCTGTAGCGATCGTTCAAGATCATGAGAATCGAACTTTTGTGAAAATCAAAGATAAGTTCATTAATGTGGATGAACTCGATTTCAACATGATCGGCTCAATCAATCCGTTCCAAGATGCATACATCTTTATCTCAAAGGCAGTAAAGCCAGAGCTGTTAAAGCTCATGCAAAATCAGATTAATGCTTGGCGTGAAAAGATGACTTTGGATGCAGCATTAGAGTTATGGCCTCATATTAATACCTTCAGAATAGAGCATGATCGTATGCCTGATCCTAAGTCTACTAACGACTTTGAGCGTCGTTTAGGCGTGGCTTTTGAGTACATTCTTCAAAAGAAGCGTGAGGCCAATGCAAAGGCAGCATCATCAGCTGAAGCTCACAATAGCTAAGGTGATGATATGAAGTTCAATATTGATCTGCCTGTTAAACGTCCTAAGTCACTTGATGAGCTCTTTGATAATGATCCTTATGGCCTGCTAGCAGATGTGGGCAAGTCTAAGGTGTCGATGAACGACACGCAAAAGATCATGTCTGAACTTGAGGATATTAAAGAGTTCATCAAAGAGCACCAACGTTTGCCAAACGAAGCTAGCGATGACTTTGAAGAGCAGATTCTTTTCAAGCGCTATCAGAAGGTCTTGTCTGTCTATTCTGCTGCTAAAGAAGAATGTGAGGCATTGCTACCTGAGGAGCTGCGTTCAAAGAAAACTGAAAAGATCTCAAGAACTCGCATGACTCGCGACGAGGTGATCAAAAAAGAGGTTGAGGATATGCACTCACGCCTCTTTACTGATTTGGATTCCGTTTTTGCTGCAGATCCTTTAGGACTTCTTGATGATGTAGGTCAAAGCGATCTTGTTGTAGAGCATGAGTACTGGCGCGACACTGAAGCCTATAAAGCAAAGAAGATGGTTATTGAAGAACCAGTTGCCAAGGCTGTGAAGTGCCATGAGTTTGACAAGTTTAAGCGTTACTTTAATGAGGTAAAGCTTTTACTGAATCAAAACCATGTTAAACAAGTTAAGGTTGTTGGCGGTGAGGATATTAATGTTCTACCAGGCCAATTCTTTTACATTGATGGTGTCTTGAGCCTTATCGTTGAGGGTAGCATGGAAGGCGATACCTTCAAGAAGTCTACAGGCAAGAGACGTTATCGTGTAAGACAGATCTTTGATAATGGAACAGAGAGTAGGCCATTTAATACTTCAGTAAAAGCATCGTTCTATAAGAGTGTGCCGCCTTGTGTGCGTTTAGTTGAGAACGATGATATTGGCAGGGAGTTCTTTTCTCGCTTAGTTAGGGAGCTAGACCCGCTCTTTGAGAAGCTTGATAACGCTGGTAAGCCTGATGGATACGTTTATATCTTAGGCACTTTAAGTACCGAGCCAGTGATTCAAAAGTTCTTAGAGCATAGTCACCTTATCAAGATAGGCTATACCAGCAATACAGTTGAAGAACGTATTGCCAATGCTCAGAACGAAAGTACTTACTTATGTGCTCCTGTCAAAGTATTGCGTACCATTGCTTGTAAGAACTTTGACGCCTTAGCACTTGAGAATGCGCTTCATACCATTTTTGCAGCACATCGTTTGAATGTGACGCTTAAAGATAATGAGGGCCACACATACAAACCAAAGGAGTGGTTTACCGTAAGTGCTGATACCGCCTGTGAGGTAGTTGAACATATCATGGCTCAAGACCTTAACAAGTATTACATTGACCCAATCCAAGGCCGTCTCAAGCTAAAGCA
>SAMEA103957796__coassemble_2647_pt1 | contig 7797 bp, 13 predicted proteins | sample SAMEA103957796__metabat2_high_PE_002 | metagenome-assembled genome bin SAMEA103957796 (sample SAMEA103957796) | gut metagenome | biome: gut; material: feces | host: Canis lupus familiaris | collected 2014 | reverse complement strand
GGACATGAATCAATGACAAGGTATTAAACTTTAGGCTGGTGCTTCTTATCGCTGATGACATCAGCCTAAATTGATTTAGTTCCAAGATTTGCTAAACTTTTATTAATATGTAGCAATGATTATTGCTATTTTAAAATTTAATTAAGGCAGCTAAGAATTAGTCAATATATAACAAAAATATAGTTATCAACTGCAACGCGGCAAGAATATAAATAGCTATTGCAAGAGCTTTTTTGTCGCGTCTTTGTCTTTTTTGTACATAGTTTAGATTCGCTTGAACGTTAATAATTTGATTGTTTAGTATGTTTAGACCCAAATCATTTAATGAATATTCATAAGAACACCCTTTCAGAAGTTCGTCCTTAAATTCGACTACGTGTTTGGCTGTTTGATGCCAATGCTTGTGCATTGCATATAATTCAGCTACTGATGGTAGAGTCCTGAAGTAGTAACGTAAATTATTTTGATCTGCCCATGGCTTTATTAGAGTGAAATGGCAAATAGCAGGATCTTTTGCCATGGATACAAAATCACTTACACTTGGAACATTATTAAAAATTTTCTTTGTTAATGATGAGTCAAATGATGGTGGGATTAGAGAAAAATCATGGGTAGATTCATCGTAACCAAGCACATAGTAAAAAGAGGTAAAGTTCCAAGTGGTGTTTAATAGGACTGGATCATTTATTAGATAATTTAATAGATCCTGATCATGCAATATAGGCGCATGAGTCTTTAGAAGTTCAAAACACTTTCTCTCAATTTCTTGCCTACGCCATTCATACATGTTTATCAGCAAAACACCAGCATTAAAATGATTTTTGTTGCTTATGTATAAATCTTTTTGATTTTTGTTCTTTGATGGCAGGGGTCTGCAGTTATTTAAGGAATTTTGCTCGTCGATTCTAAAATCTACACAAGCTGCTAGAACTTTATCTCTGAGGTCAGTTTGATTGAAAAGGTCACGAATGTCGTGACGAACAATCAAATCACAGTCTAAATAAAGAATTGTATGGATGTCACTTGGGATAAGCCTATCGATGACAATGCGGTAATATGAACTTAAAGCGTCATTAAGCTTAGGTGCGCCTTTGAATGTCGAGCTATCAATTTGCTTGATTATGAATAAAACATCAATTATGTGCTCATTTCTAATCTGAAACGCTTCTGCCTTTTTACTAAGCTCTTCAGTATTTACAGTTTCATCAACAACAATGTGAAAGATGATTCTGTCTGTAGCTCTTGTATTTTTATTATCCGAGCAGTTATTTGAGTTAGCCGACGTATGGTGAACGCCAAGACTATCTAAAACAGATTGGCATGTAACAAAGCTATATGGCAAGTAGTTAATATCAGTTGCGAGTAAAATATTATAATCAGACATGTCATAACCTATAGGCACGCAGTCAATAACTGGTTAATTAGTGTTTAATGTACTTGTATACATCTATCATTTGACAACTATATCACGTAAGATACTTTAGCAAAGTAAATACAAAAGAAACATATTTAAAGATTGTGTACTACGAGCAAAGATGTTGCTTTTATTTGTCAAATGAGCGGCTAGTTATGAATTGAATGTATGCAGTATGCTAAGATTAGCAACAGCATAATTATCACTGGAGTAGATTTATGAGTGACAAGATTGTACATCTGACTGATGATACTTTTGAGGCTGAGGTTCTCAAGTCCGATAAGCCAGTACTGCTCGACTTCTGGGCACCATGGTGTGGTCCATGCCGTATGGTTGGCCCAATCCTCGACGAGCTTGCCTCTGAGCAGGACGATGTAAAGATCTGCAAGATCAACATCGATGACTACCAGGTAGCTGCAACTAACTATAAGGTTATGTCCATCCCTACTTTATTAGTTATTAAGGGTGGCGAGGTTGTAGGTCAGCACATTGGTGCTATTGCTAAGGCAGATCTCAAGGACTTCATCGCAACCTCCTTACGTAAGTAATAGATCGGTTGTCTAGATGACAAAAAAGGCGTCGGGCTCAAGCTTGACGCCTTTTTTGTTACTGTGGCGCAATAAACATTTTCTTTGTAGAAAATTTTTGTAAGAAGTTCTTGCTAAAGGCAGAAATATCTGTATAATAAACGCCACAAAATCTGTGCGCCACGTCACAGTGGTATATAAGTTGATAGCACAGTCCAGCCCTCCGGCTACATGCCGTGGCTGCGGTACACTCCCTAATTTTGGGAGAATCTTTTAGTTAGACCGTCCTCTTGTTTGATTTCATAAGGAATTGAGCAGGAAGGCATGTGTCTACATGTTCTTTTTATTTTCGGAGTCTGTAATGCAGAACCAAAGAATTCGGATTCGCCTCAAGGCCTACGACCACAGATTAATCGATCATTCGACTGCTGAAATCGTTGAGACTGCTAAGCGCACTGGCGCTCAAGTACGCGGTCCGATCCCGCTCCCAACCCGCAAGGAGCGCTACACTATCCTCATCTCCCCACACGTCAACAAGGATGCTCGTGACCAGTACGAAATTCGTACCCACAAGCGTTTAGTAGACATCGTGGAGCCAACAGAAAAGACTGTAGACGCTTTAATGCGTTTAGACCTTGCTGCTGGTGTTGATGTACAGATTAGCCTTCGCTAGCGTTAGGGGGAATTACAATGTCAATCGGTTTAATTGGCCGCAAGCTTGGAATGACCCGCGTTTTCAACGAGGACGGTAAGTCAGTTCCAGTTACCGTAATCCAGGTTGAGGCTAATCGTGTAACCCAGGTTAAGAATTTAGAGACCGACGGTTACACCGCAATTCAGGTTACTACCGGCGAGCGTAAAGCATCCCGTATGAACAAGGCTGAGACTGGTCACTTTGCTAAGACTGGTGTAGCAGCAGGCCGCGGCTTATGGGAGTTTCGTTTAGAGCCATCCGAGCTTGAGGCTTATCAAGTTGGCTCTGAGATCAAGGTAGACGCTTTAGAAGGTGTTAAGAAGGTAGATGTCACTGGCCAGTCAAAGGGTAAGGGCACTGCTGGTACCGTAAAGCGCTATAACTTCCGCACTCAGGACTTTACTCACGGCAACTCCCGTTCTCACCGTGTTCCTGGTTCTACTGGTCAAAACCAGACTCCAGGCCGTGTGTTCAAGGGTAAGAAGATGGTCGGCCGCATGGGCGGCGAGCGCGTCACTGTTATGTGTCTCGATCTCGTACGTATCGATGCTGAGCGCAACCTGCTCCTCGTAAAGGGCGCTGTTCCAGGTGCCAATAACGGGGATCTGATCGTAAGGCCAAGTGTTAAAGCTTAACCTGAGGTAAAGGAATCATGGAATTAAAGATGATTGGCGCTGGCAAGCCACTAGAGGTATCTGATAGTGCCTTTGGTCGCGAGTTCAATGAAGCGCTGGTACATCAGGTAGTTGTTGCTTACCTAAGTACCGCTCGTGCAGGAACTAAAGCGCAAAAGACCCGTTCTGAGGTTTCAGGCGGCGGCAAGAAGCCTTTCCGCCAGAAGGGTACTGGCCGTGCTCGTGCTGGTTCTACCCGTTCTCCATTATGGCGTGCTGGTGGTACCGTATTTGCTGCTAAGCCACAAGATTGGTCTCAGAAGGTAAATCGTAAGATGTACCGCGCTGCTATGCAGAGCATTCTCTCTGAGTTAGTTCGTCAAGATCGCTTAGTCGTTGTTGAGGACTTAAAGTTAGAGAACCACAAGACCAAGACCTTAGTAAGCAAGCTCAAGGATCTTGAGTTAAAGCAAGTCTTGATCGTAACTGAAGAGTTTGATGAGAATTTATTCTTAGCTGCTCGTAACCTTTACAAGGTTGAAGTATGCCAGCCAGGCACCGCTTCTTTCAACCCTGTAAATCTTGTAGGCTTTGACAAGGTATTAATTACCGCCGCTGCTCTCAAGAAGGTTGAGGAGGATATCACCAAATGATGAATGCTCGTTTAATGAACATCCTTCGCGCACCTATCGTTACTGAGAAGAGCGCAAGAGCTGAGCAAACTAACACCTACGTTTTCAAGGTTGTTAAGGATGCTACTAAGCAAGAGATCAAGCAGGCTGTAGAGACTATCTTCAGCGTAGATGTTGGTGCTGTTCGTACTTTAAATGTACTCGGCAAGAAGCGTCGTTCTGCTCACGGTTACGGCTGCCGTTCCGACTGGAAGAAGGCCTATGTAACCTTAGCTGAGGGCGAGAAGATCGACTTCACCTCTCAGGCAGCTGACAAGGAGAGCAACTAATGGCTATCATTAAGACTAAGCCTACCTCCGCAGGTCGTCGCCATGTAATTCAGATCAAGAATCCTGATCTGTGGAAAGGTGGTCCATGTCCATCACTCGTAGTTGAGAAGCGTAAGACTGGTGGTCGTGACAACTACGGTCACATCTCTACCCGTCACATCGGTGGTGGTCACAAGCAGCGCTATCGTTTAATCGACTTTAAGCGTCAAAAGGATGGTATCGAGGGTCGCGTAGAGCGTCTTGAGTACGATCCAAATCGTTCTGCTCACATTGCATTAGTTGTTTATGCTGATGGTGAGCGTCGCTACATCTTAGCTCCTAAGGGCTTAAAGGCTGGCGACAAGATCATGAGCGGTGACGGTGCACCAATCAAGGTTGGTAACGCCTTACCACTCCGCAATATCCCTGTTGGTACCAACGTTCACAACGTTGAGTTAGTACCAGGTCAGGGCGCTCAGTTTGCTCGTTCTGCAGGCACTTTCTGCCAGATTCTTGCTCGTGAGGGTGACTATGTAACCTTACGTATGCGTTCTGGTGAAATGCGTCGCGTTCTTGCTAACGGCCGTGCAACTATCGGTGAAGTAGGCAACTCCGAGCATATGCTCCGTCAATTAGGTAAAGCTGGTGCTAACCGTTGGCGCGGTGTTCGTCCTACCGTTCGCGGTATGTCCATGAACCCAATCGACCACCCACACGGTGGTGGTGAGGGCCGCAACAAGGGTATTCAGCCTCGTTCACCATGGGGTACCCCATGTAAGGGCTTCAAGACCCGTAAGAACAAGCGTACTGACAAGTACATTGTTCGTCACCGTTAATCGTTAGTGAGGAAATAACATGCCACGTTCTTTAAAGAAAGGCCCGTTCATTGACGCGCACTTATTGAAGAAGGTTGAACAGGCAGCTACTGGCGCTGATAAGAAGCCAATTAAGACTTGGTCTCGCCGTTCAATGATTATTCCTGCCATGATCGGTATGACGATTGCTGTTCACAATGGCCGTCAGCACGTACCTGTTTACGTTTCCGATGAAATGGTAGGTCACAAGCTGGGTGAGTTCGCACCTACCCGCACATTCCGTGGTCACGCTGCTACGGACAAGAAGGGCAAGTAGGAGTAAGGACAATGACTGAAATTAAAGCTGTACATCGCTTTGCTCGTACTTCCGCTCAGAAGGCTCGCTTAGTTGCTGATCAAGTTCGCGGTATGCCAGTTGATCAGGCCTATGATTTATTAAAGTTCAGCCCACGTAAGGCTGCTGCTTTAATTGCTAAGGTTCTCAACTCAGCAATCGCCAATGCAGAAAACAATAACGGTCTGGACTCCAGCAAGTTAGTGATTTCTCGCATCTTAATCGACGAAGGTCCATCTTTAAAGCGCATCATGCCACGTGCTAAAGGCCGTGCAGATCGCATTGTGAAGAGAACCTCTCACATTTCCATTTACGTTTCTGAGCGCTAAAAGGAGTTAAGATGGGTCAGAAGGTTAATCCGATTGGAATAAGACTTGGTATCACTAAGCCTTACTCCTCGGTCTGGTACGCATCAACTGCTAATTTCCCAGCCAACATCAAGAGCGATTTCGAAGTTCGCAAGTACTTAACTCAGGAACTTAAGAACGCATCTGTATCCAAGATCGTCATCGATCGTCCTGCTAAGAGCATCCGTGTAACCATCCACACTGCTCGTCCTGGTATCGTTATCGGTAAGAAGGGTGAGGACGTTGAGAAGCTTCGCCGTAAAATTACCGAGATTGCAGGTGTTCCTGCTCAGGTTAACATCAGCGAAGTTCGCAAGCCTGACCTCGATGCCAAGTTAGTTGCAGACTCAATTGCTTCACAGTTAGAGCGTCGTGTAATGTTCCGTCGCGCTATGAAGAAGGCAATCCAGAATGCAATGCGCGTTGGTGCCAAGGGTATCAAGGTTGAAGTCTCTGGCCGTTTAGGCGGTGCAGAAATCGCTCGTTCAGAGTGGTTACGTGAGGGTCGTGTTCCACTTCACACCTTACGTGCTGACATCGACTACGCTTTATCTGAGGCAGTTACCACCTACGGTGTTATCGGCGTTAAAGTTTGGATCTTCAAGGGTGAAGTTTTAGGCCAGCTGCCTTTAAACCAGGAAGAAGCCAACGAGCGTGACAACGCACAAGAGCGCAAGGGCCGTGGTCGTCGTAACGACAACGGTGCTCGTAACAACCGCCGCGGCGGTCGTAACGATCGCGCTCAGGGTCAGAAGAAGCCTGCCCAGGCTGCTGAAGCCCCTGCCGCAGAGTAACGGAGGATACACTTAAATGTTACAACCAAAGCGTACAAAGTATCGCAAGACTCAAAAGGGTCGTAACGAGGGCTTAGCTTACGCCGGCGGAGAAGTATCCTTCGGTGAATACGGCCTGAAGGCTACCTCACGTGGTCAGATTACTGCTCGTGAGATCGAAGCTGCTCGTCGTGCTGTAACTCGCTGCATGAAGCGTGTTGGTAAGGTTTGGATCCGCGTGTTCCCAGACAAGCCAATTACTCAGAAGGCACTCGGTGTTCGTATGGGTAAGGGTAAGGGTTCCGTTGAGTACTGGGTATGCCCAATCCAGCCAGGTAAGGTTCTGTTTGAACTGAGCGGCGTTCCTGAGGAGTTAGCCCGTGAGGCTTTCCGTTTAGGTGCTGCTAAGTTATCAGTTACCACTACTTTCGTTCGTAAGGCGGTGATCTAATGAAGGCTAGCGAGTTACGTAATAAGTCCGTTGAAGAGCTTAAGACTGAACTTAAAGACCTTCAGCGTGAGCAGTTCAATCTCCGTTTCCAGCACAAGCTGAATCAGCTTGCAAGCACTGACAACATGCGTAAGGTTCGTCGCGACATCGCTCGTGTGAACACCATCCTGTCAGAGAAGCTTCGCGCTGAGAGCGCACAGTAGAGGTAGTGCTAAATGTCTGATACTCAGAACACTTCAAAGGTAGCACGCACCCTCCGTGGTCGCGTTGTTAGCGATAAGATGCAGAAGGCTTGTGTTGTTGCAGTAGAGCGTCGTGTTAAGCACCCAATCTACGGCAAGATCTTAAAGCGTACCACTAAGTTCCACGTACAGGACGTAAACAACGAGGCACGTACTGGCGATTTCGTTGAGATTCGCGAGTGCCGTCCTGTTGCTAAGACCATTGCTTGGACCTTAGTATCTGTCATTGAGAAGGCAGAGTAATATCAAGAACACTTAACGTGTTTAATTGATAAAAAGGATCTTGTAGCTTGTCTACAAGATCCTTTTTATTTTAAGCATGAGACTAAGAAACTCTCCTTATGTTTATAAGGTAGCTAAAACCATTTTTTATGATCTTCTCGCTCTGTGAGCGCATGATAAGTTTTTTGCGCTGAAGTATGTATAAACCGCATATGTAAAAGAGATCACAAGCATATTAAGCTTAAGTAAAGATCTTAAAAACTGAGATATGCTACACAAAACTTGCAGTTTCTTATTTTTCATGGTACTATTCAGCGCCCTCTTACTTTATAGAGAGGGGAAATTTTGTCTTTATAACCTTGGAGCATTTTAAATGATCCAGATGCAAACCATGCTCGACGTTGCTGACAACTCGGGTGCTCGT
>SAMEA103957796__coassemble_2295_pt1 | contig 8989 bp, 4 predicted proteins | sample SAMEA103957796__metabat2_high_PE_002 | metagenome-assembled genome bin SAMEA103957796 (sample SAMEA103957796) | gut metagenome | biome: gut; material: feces | host: Canis lupus familiaris | collected 2014 | reverse complement strand
GGTAAGGCCATCTTCTATGCCGACAAGATCACTGACTCCATGCGTCAGACTATGGATGAGACTGCACGCCGTCGTGAGATTCAGGATAAATACAATAAAGATCATGGCATTGAGCCAAAGCAGATTAAAAAGAAGATCGTCGATGTTATGGAGGTGGCATTAGCGCACTCTGATGCCTTTAAGGTGCCATATGAAGAGCGTTCCATGCCTACTAAAACCCGTGCTCAATGGGAAAATGAGCGCGAGGTGGATACATTGCAAGGCACTAAGCGCGGCTATCAGGGCGATAAAGCTGCAGCTAAGCTTAAAGATCAAAAGCCAATGGATACTGCCGCAGCCACAGCAAAGGCAGCATCAAAGATGTCCATTGAGGCCTTAGGCAAGTCAGTTACCGCTGATGAAGAAAAAGCCCGCGTCATGTCCTTGCTTATTGCCTTTGTGCAGCGTGAGCAGGGTATTAATATCTCACCGGCAGTTGCATCAGCTTTACGTGAGCTTGGCAATATTTCGCTTGGCGATCTTATGAATAACCTTGCTTCCCATCGTCGCCTGCCAAGTGCCGATGCCTTAGTTAAGGAAGTTGAGCGTATCCAAAAAGAGATGCTCGAACTCGTCCACGAGCTCAAGTTTGAAGAGGCAGCCGTCTTGCGCGATCGCATGAAGGCAATCGACCACATCCTCCTCTTGCTGCCTGGCCGCGACTAAAAAGATCAAAGCAAAGCAAGCCCCAAAAGAACAAAGCCAGGCCCTTGCAAGATCACAGCTTGGCCAAAGCAGGGCCCTAGCAAGGCCAATACAAGGAAAAATATTGAGGCTCAATAGCAATGGCGATCTAGTGGTGTAGGCTAGGTAGGCTAAGATGGGGCTTGTGAGGGGATAAGATTAAGCTTAGCAAGGCTGCGCTGCTGCCTTGCTAAAAAGTAGAAAGTGGGGCTGAAATTGCGCTTAGGCTTTTTCGTGACGGTGGAAGAGGGTGTAGATTTCAACGATAGTTTCGATGAACTTGTCGAACACTACATCAAAGTCATCTTCATCATAATCTGACTCAGGATCAAGCTCACCGACCATGGCCACCATCTCGAGATCTTCTTTTAAGATGCCATTGTTTTCAACGTAATCAGCTTCCACAATCGAGCCAACGGTTGGCTGGTTTTCACAACACATGCCTAAGTTAAAGCCGTAGGCGATCTCAGTTAAGCAGGTAATGCGGCGCTTTTGGCTTTCTTCTTTTTTAGAAGGCACAAATAATCTGAGCTTATTGTTCTTAAGCTCGCGCTCAAGCTCAATCATCATGGTGGTAAATAAAGCGATACCAGAGCCAGTTAAAGCAGTGCCGCCGTTTAAGATATCTACGGTGATCTTAAGGGCCTTTGAGTCTGATGAGCCACGACCACGTGCGATTAGACCGAGTAAAAAGCCTTGAGTTACAGCCGGACTTTCTTCAAATGGTGCTGTCTTAAAACCAGGAACTACCTTTTGGTATAAGTCGTTGTTCTTTAATGAGTCCATTAAAACCTCGGCTGCTAGTGTTAGACGATACCCATCTGCAATTAATAAGATGAGAGTATCTTAAGATCTCATATGGCCACCTTCATACTAAGAAATGCACAGACCTTAAACAAACTTATGCAATCCTTAGCGCAAAAGAATGCCATGACCATTAGATTGTCATTAGAAAGGCAAGCTTAGCACATGCTATTGATCCTAGCAAAAGATACTCAATCCAGATAAAAAAGTTATCACCTCAAAATCGTAAGCTCAGCAGCCACTAAGCACGCATCAAACTGACACAAGTAGTTTTAGTTATGTAGACATCGACAAGCTGTTCTTTGACACGATAGGCCACAACTAAGTGTAGATGAGCACGTGTGGGCTTATAGCTATATGCTGCAGCTGGCCTGAAGATGGGCATTTGGGCTGTGATTGAGGGATTGTGCGAGTTTTTTTATGAAAATAATTTAGCAAAAGTGTGAAGTTGATGCTTGCAATTTGTTAGAATAAGGCACTTTTGTTTCACCAAGAGAGCTCTTTAAAATGAATCCAATGCTGAATATCGCAGTTCGTGCCGCACGCGCTGCAGGTAACGTTATTGCTCGCAATATTGACAATGACAACTACAACATCGAGTCTAAGCTTACTGCTGACGACTTAGTAACTGATATTGATCGTGAGTGTGAGCGCACTATTGTTGACGTTCTGCGTAAGTCTTACCGTGACCACGCTATCATAGGCGAGGAGAGCGGTCTTATTGGCGATAAGGATTCAGAGTATGTGTGGATCATCGACCCAATCGATGGTACCACCAACTTCGTTAAGGGTATCCCACACTGCGCCGTTTCCATCGGTCTGCAGCACAAGGGCCGCACCATTGTTGGTGTAGTCTTCAATCCAATCACTAACGAGCTCTTTAGTGCAGCTCGTGGCGAAGGCGCTACTTACAATGGCCGTCGCATCCGTGTTAGCAAGCATCAGTCTTTAGAAGGTGCCGTAATCGGTACTGCTCTTCCTATGCGCTATCGTGAGCGTATGAGTGCTTACATGGAAGTATTCACCCGTCTTATCGACAATGTAGCTGATATCCGTCGTAGCGGCAGTGCTGCTTTAGATCTGTGCTACGTTGCTTGTGGCCGTTTTGATGGCTATTTAGAGCAGGGCTTAAAGCCATGGGACTTCACCGCTGGTGAGCTAATCTTACGTGAGTCTGGCGGTATCGTTACTGACTTTACTGGTGGTTTAGGTTTCACTACCTCTGGTAACTTAGTTGCTGGTAACCCACAGATCGTTCAGGCCTTAGTAACTAAGGTTTGCGATGGACAAAACCTGCCTGGTATTCTGCGCTAATTAATACCATACATTTAGACAGTGAGCTAAGACAAAGCTTAGCAAGAGCATGAGTCGTGCTAATAGAGCACGTCCCTCATCGCTACACACGCTCCTTGTGAGTCGAAACAAAAAGAGGCTACTGATGCTTACGCATCCGTAGCCCTTTGTTTTTCTACGACAGCACAAATTGCCAGAGCCCAACCTCTTTATGGGCTAACCAAGAAGCTATCTAACCAATCTCTTTTATGATCTCATCGATCAATTCTTTTACTGCTTGAGCGCTGTTTGCTGGTTTTTCGTGTTCAATGACTTCGTTATCGTAGTCAAGCAGAATGTATGAACCATTAGCAGCAAGGTAGAAGCTAACTATTTTGCCTATGTATTTATCATCTACTTTGATCTTTAGATCATTCAAAAACACATAGCCATCCGGGTTAACGTTTTCATTTGACACATATATTGAGCTATCTACATTAGGATCCATTTTGCCTAGCACCTGTGACTCAACTTCAAAGAGCTGTTTAGGTGTATATTTGTCGGTTTTACCATCAATAGTGCCAGTGAAGAAACGATCTGTATCGCAATATTTAGTATTCCAAGCCTCTAGAGCATTGTTAAGCTCAAGAAAATCGTATTTAACTTTATCTGTTATTTTTAACCAAACTAAGCCACTTCTTTTGACAAAGTTGCAGGCTTGATCGACAGCACCAAGTCTTTGAGTACCTGTAGGCCTAAAAGGTTCACATTCAATATTGTATTGTTCGCAAAACCACTTAAAGCTAGGACTGAAAGAAAGATCTTCTTTATTTGCGCCAACGCGGATAATCGAATCCTTTTTTAGGCAAGCTATCTTTTTAGGAATGCCGTACTTCTTCAAACATTTTGTAGTTGCGAATAACCATGCCGAGTCGTTTAAAAACGGGCTAGCCCAAAAGAAAGTCTTGTGCGACCATGGGTAGACAAAAGAGTAGACATAGATGAGATATTCGCATTCTTCATCAGCAAATTGAAATGGGGCCTCGGTTACGCTAACTTGCAGCACATCGCCCATTTCATAATTTATTGGCGGTTTAGCTTTTGCCCTCTTTTTAGCCTTAGCCTTAGCTGCTTCATCCTTTTCTTTTTGCTCTCGTGCCAAGTTTAGAAAATATCTAAGATCGCTAATGCATGTGATAAATGACTTATCTAGGCCAAATTTTTCTGGGTAGTAGTTAACTAATTCTGTTATCTCATCATAGTCGTATCCTGTGGCCTTATACGCACTAAGCATGAAGTCGCAATCACCTTGCAAAAGTTGTTCTTCAACAACTTCATATGGTGGAAAATCGCCGATATCTGAGCGTTTGATGACTTTTTCAACTTCTTCAAAAGGAATATTCAAAATCCATCCAATAACCTCAGATTCAACGCCTTTCTTGTGATACTTTAAGATCTCCTGTTTTGTCGCCTTGTCTGCCATGAATTGCTCCTGATTAACCTTTGATGTCCTTATGCTATCACATGAGCTCAAAGTTCATATCATATGTGCAAAATACGCATCAAGCTGATGATTCTTTAGTGTGGCGGGGCTCTTTGGACAAGTGTCGCTAGCTTTGAACATTCTGAGTTGCTGCATCAAATGCGCAAGCTTGTGAAAATGGGGATGCGATTGACGATGCGATTTTAGATTGTGAATGGTGGGGCGGAATAAAAAACGGGACCTAGATGAGGTCCCGTTTTGGCCACATGATGTGGCTTGAATTAGTTTAGCAAAGTCTTACTCTCTGGACTTGTTCCTAAACTCTTCGAGTGCCTGATTTAAAGACACTGTAAGCTCCTCAGCATTAATAGATTCAGCTTGTGAAGCTACTTCTTGTGGAGCAGCAGCACTTGCGCTCTCTTCTTGAGCAGGCGAATCTACTTCATTGTCATCAAGCTTGGCCTTTACCTTGCGACGGCGACGACGTGGCTTTTGCTCTTCGCCATCTTCATCCTCAAAGTAAGGACGCTCAACTTCATCAGATGCAGCTAAGGCACGCTCAGCAGCCTCTTGAGCTGCGATGGCCTCTTCTAAATCATCCTCGTCGTACTCAAAGACGGCGGTTAATGACTCGATAGTGGTTTCGCTAGCTTCTCCCTCATCACGGATATAGCCAACAGTTGGGTCATAACCACGTGAGTCAATGATGGAGCTGTCGAGTACGGAGCTATCATCAAAGCCTGATACAGCCTCAGTTATGGTAGTGCGGATGTTGCGAGCACGGGCATCATTGTCGATGTCCTCAACCTGCTCATCACGCATTACACGAGCATAACGTGCAGACAGACGGTTGTTGCGATCTGCAGACCAGAAGTCACCATGCTTATGGCTATGAGCATAAACATGATCCTCTGGCTCAACCTCATCAGAGGTGTCATCAGCATCAACCTCGTCATAAACAACGGTATTACGCTGTGCTCTTACCTCAGGCTCGGCCTTTGAGCATGCCTCTTGTGTATCTGCCTGAGCAACTGTCTCTTGAGGAGCAGACTCTGCAGCGCAAGCACATGGAGCCTGGGCTTCGCACGGAGCAGCATCGCTTGGTGCAGCATTGCAAGGAGCGGCGGTCTCAACAGCACTAGCAGCGGCCTCAACAGGGGCAGCGCTAGCGATAGCTGCAGCTACGCCCTGAGCTTCCTTGTCAGCTGTGCACTTGTGCTCTGACTGTGCCTCTACTTGCTCTTGCTCATCTTTAGCTGAGCACTGACAAGCTTGAGCTTCAGCCTTCTTGGCAGCAGCTTGGGCCTTTTTGGCAGCAGCGCTCTTACGTGGCTTCTTTACAGCCTTAATAAGAGGCTCGATTGGCTCAAGAACAGCAGCTTCACAAGCTGGACGATTAAAGGTCTCAGCCATTAAAGAGGCAGCCTCTTCATCGTTCATGCTTAAAGATGCATCTGCGCAGGTATTGTACTTAGCACCGTGTAAGCCACCGGCGATCTCTACCTTGTTAAACTCCATGCCTGAGTCAAACTCTTGTGACTCATGCTCAGTTGTGAAGGTAAGTTCAACTTGTGCTGGCTCAGAAATGGTCTCAACCTCAGCTGATACATCAGCCTCGTTGTAACCACCTTGTGACTCAGCCTTGGTAAAGTCAACGCCATCATCATAGGAGCGAGACTTAGTATCGCCATTAAATGGGATGTCATTGTCTGGACCTTGGCCCATTGGAGCACAAGTAAAGTCATCCTCTTCAAAGGTAAAGAGCTTGATAGTGCTTAAGTTATCAAGATCAAATACGGCTGCATCATCAATACCCACTGTACGTGGATTGAGCTCAACCTTAACCTTTGGCTTGCTTGGACGACGCTCCTTGCGATCACCACGTGAGCGGCGATCAGAACGCTCTGATCTCTCTGGGCGTGAACGACGCTCTTGAGGAGCCTCATTGTCATTACGCTCAGTGCTTGGAGCCTCATTTGCCTCGCTATCGCGACGTGGACGACGCTCGGTACGCTCAGGACGCTCGGCACGTTCAGGTCGTTCGGAGCGCTCTTGACGTTCTGCACGCTCGCTGCGCTCAGGACGTTCGGTGCGCTCTTGACGCTCTGCACGCTCGGTGCGCTCAGAATTACCTGATGGGCTGTCGGCGTATGGATTGATCTCAGTGTCAAACTGCTCTACGCGCTCAGCACGTGGACGACGCTCCTTACGACGGTTGTTGCGTGGCTCTTCTTCGTTAGCTTTCTGGAAGAAACCAACATTCTCCTCGTAAGCATCTGATCTAGTATCAACTTCAGACTCAACGCGAGGTGCTCTTTCAGGGCGTGGACGACGCTCGGTACGCTCTGGACGCTCGGCACGTTCGCCGCGCTCAGATCGCTCAGAACGCTCGGAGCGCTCTTGACGCTCAGGGCGGCTGCGGCGCTCTTGAGTGCTCTCAGAATCAAAACGCTCAGATAAGTTTTGGTTATTGCGCTCGGCAATTTCCTCACGGTTTTGACGCTCACGAACTGGACGATCACCACGCTCAGAACGCTCAAAGCGCTCAGTCTTACGGCGATCACGCTCCTCACGAGATGGACGCTCATTACGCTCACCACGCTCGGTGCGTTCATTATTACGCTCTTGACGATCGCTATTACGGTCATTGCGGCGACGATTGTTATTGTTGCGGCGTGGACCACGATCGTTGCGCTTGTTGCTATCGCGTGAAGCGCTGTCCTTGTTGTCTATGGTAGCTCCTTGAGCTTCGCTCTTGTTTTGCTCGGAAGCATCATTGTTCTTTAAGATACCGCCGATGAAAGAGAAGAGTTTAGAAAACAAACCACCTTGCTTTTCTTTACTACCAGCATCGGTGATCACGGCATTGGACTTATTGCCCTCAGCACGGTTGTTTCTACGTTCGTTCTTTACATTGATGGTGTGACCATCGTTATTAGAGTTGTCTACAATGGGAGCTGGCAGGTTAACGGTGATGTCCTCGGTGTAAACCATTGGAGTATCAGAACGCTTTTGCTTGCCTTGCTTCTTGTTTGCAAACTCACGACGTAACATGCTCTCCTGAACTTGTGCACGAGCTGCAGCTGCACGCTCTTGCAAAATTTCAGTTGGATCAGCATTACCTGAGTAATCTAAAGGCAGGTTACGGGCGTTGTTTAAGACGCGGTGTACTTCGTAGCTTGGAGCCATCATATGAGGATCTGGGATCACGGTAACCTTGATGCCAGTGGTCTTTTCGATTTTTTCAAGCTGACGACGTTTGTTGTTGAGAATGAAAGTGGCGATCTCTACAGGAGCGAAAGCCATTACATCTCCGGTGTGCTCTTTATGCGCTTCTTCCTCGACCAAGCGCATGATGGAAAGAGCGAGGGACGCCGTATCACGAATGGTGCCCTGGCCTTGGCACATTGGGCATACGTGGCTAGTAGACTCCTCTAAAGATGGACGCAGTCTTTGACGTGACATCTCAAGGAGACCAAAGCGAGAAATACGAGAGAACTGAATACGTGCACGATCCTGACGGCAGGCCTCACGCATACGGTTTTCAATTTCTCTTTGGTGCTTAACTGGAGTCATATCGATAAAGTCGATAACTACCAGACCGCCCACGTCACGAAGTCGCAGCTGACGGGCAATTTCTTCAGCAGCTTCGATATTGGTCTGCAATGCAGTTTCTTCAATATCACCGCCCTTAGTTGCCTTAGCTGAGTTAACGTCAATGGAGGTTAAAGCTTCGGTAGGATCGATAACGATAGCACCACCTGATGGCAGACGTACTTCACGTAAGTAAGCTGACTCAATCTGGCTCTCAATTTGGTATTTAGAGAATAATGGGATATCGCCACGATACAGACGAACGCGATCAGAGAACTCAGGACGTACGAGCTTGATGTGGTGAACGATCTTCTCGTAGACCTCTTTGCTATCAACTAAGATCTCGCCAGTATCTGGACGCAGATAATCGCGGATAGCACGGATCGCAACAGATGACTCTTGGTGAATTAAGAAAGGAGCTTTTTTAGAGGCAGCAGCCTTCTTAATCATTTCCCAAAGCTTAGTTAAGATGGATAAGTCCCAAGACAGTTCTTCAGCTGACTTGCCCACACCAGCAGTACGGATGATGGCACCCATGCCCTGTGGGATATCAATGCCTTGAGCTGCAGCACGCATCTCAGCACGATCTTCACCCTCAATACGACGGGAAATACCGCCAGCACGTGGGTTATTCGGCATTAAGACGATGTAAGAGCCTGCAAGAGAAATGTAGGTGGTTAAAGCGGCACCCTTAAGGCCACGTTCTTCTTTTTCAATCTGAACGATAACTTCCTGACCCTCTTTAAGGGCAGTCTTAAGAGCATTGTGATCGCTAAAATTAGTGCCCTCAGGATAGTACTCGCGAGAAACTTCTTTTAGCGGTAAGAAACCGTGGCGCTCGACGCCATAGTCAACGAAAGCAGCCTCTAAGCTTGGCTCAATACGGGTAATAACACCCTTGTAGATATTGGCTTTCTTATTAGCATGCTGAGGGGATTCAATATCAAGGTCGTATAGCTTATTACCATCGACCAGCGCAACACGCACTTCTTCTTCTTGCGTGGCGTTGATAAGCATTCTTTTCACGGAAAAGATCCTTATGAGGCGATCTCTTGTAATCAGAACGCAGTTTCACACCAAGCACCATCATCTTGTAAGCTCATACATTGAGCA
>SAMEA103957796__coassemble_2259_pt1 | contig 9151 bp, 3 predicted proteins | sample SAMEA103957796__metabat2_high_PE_002 | metagenome-assembled genome bin SAMEA103957796 (sample SAMEA103957796) | gut metagenome | biome: gut; material: feces | host: Canis lupus familiaris | collected 2014 | reverse complement strand
ACAGCTTTATACTGCAATCACTAGACAGCTTTATACTGCAATCACTAGACAGCTTTATACTGCAATCACTAGACAGCTTGGAGCTGTAAAGACTAGGCAGCTTGATGCTGCAAACACTAGGCAGCTTTATACTGCAATCACTAGACAGCTTGATGAAGCAAGCATGTATGGCTATAGCTTACTGAATTTCTAATGGCTATTGCATGAAAACCAAAGGATTAAGTTAGGTATTACGTGGCATTGTGATTGATATCTCACGCTACAACCATCAATCACCAAACTAATGCACCCTGAGCCACTCGCCAGCTAAGAATTAATCAAATAAATAAAGAATCAGTGCATCAAGAATCCGTGGTCACAGACTGATGGCATCAAAGAATCTGCATGCCAAAGAATCAGAGGCTCAAAGAATCTGCATGCCAAAGAATCAGGGGCTCAAGGCGTCATGAGGTTTTGCAGCACCAGGGGGCAAATGTAATGCTCAATTTAAGTCTAATTAAGGTAGCTAGTGGAGCTGCGATTTTGGGCGGTCGCAAGTCATGCTCTGTGCCATTTTCAAATAGTTACTTTTCTCTTATGGAGGCTAATTAGAATAGATAGTGTACCGTGAACTGATTATGCGGTGAGATAAAAGTCAAACATGCTAAAACTTATTGATATTTGTGCTTTATCACGAGCACAAAATGATGCACAATGAATACGTGATTAGAGTCTGCTCAAGATAAGACATTGCAAGGAACCATGTCTGAAGGCTCATTGTCATTAACATCATAACAAACCTACAAATAGCTTCTTTTTGACGTCCACTCACGCAAACAAGGCAACTTAAGAGCAAATTCACCATACATATTGTGTGAACATGCTCTTAGCAAGAGCATCCGTCTAAAAGCATCTATGAGTCAGGCGAAACCTTGAGGTCTGACCATTTAGTGCAATGCTAAATGGTTACTCGTATAGTGTGTGTTAAGCAAAGTGGTTACATGGATTGTTAGCGCAATGCTATGTGATGGAGAGCTTTAAGTTTGTGCAATGCAAAGTTATAGCTACATTACATTAGCAAAGCCATGTCACATAGCCAGTTTGTGCAGAGCAAACGGTTATACTCACCTCTCAAGCATCGGCCTAACTTTTTAGCTGCTCAAAACGTATCTACGCTTTGAAATTGCATGCTCTTAAACATGCTTAGATGTCTTTAAAAGTGCTGTTAGATGATTAAAGGAGTTGTAGCTATCTTAATAACTGCCCATCAAAGGTTTCGGAGCCTTTGCATGTGTTAAGAGTAGCTATAGAAGAGAACTGGTGAAGCTTAGTAAAAGATAGCTTTACATGTACTCAAAAGATGTAGGCATTATGAGGAGTGCGAGCACTAAGCTTTAAGCTAAGGAGTGTTTAGAGCTTTAGTTGATGGCAAGAAAGCTTGATTGCTTTTAGAGCCAAGATTGATGATGTTAATGCACGTTTTGTGTGTTTGTTGTTTGACATCTTGTGTTCAACAAGACTTAAAAGGTTTGGCAGCTTGTGGTGTTAAGTTCCTAATAGATTGCTATTACTCATAGCAAGTCCCTCTAATTTCATCAAAGAGAATGTGGCGTGTACTAAATCTTTGCACTAGTACATGTTTGTCGCTAACCCCAATTCTTCTTATAGGCGCTTACAGCCAATGAAATTATTTTCCGACATCAGAGTTCGTATTCCGCGCTCCTTTGACAAGATAACCCACTCCGATGCAGCTGGCGGCATTGTGATGCTGCTGTGTATTGTTTTAGCTCTGATATTACAAAACGGCTCGTACTCAACTAGTTATAGGCACTGGCTTGATACTACGGCAGGTATTGTCTTTGGTGACTTCATTTTAATGAAGCCGTTACTGTTGTGGATCAACGATGGTCTTATCACGATCTTCTTTTTCTCCATCGGTCTGCAGCTGAAAATTGAGTTCGTTGAAGGACATTTATCAGATCCGCGCAATATCTTGCTCCCAAGTATTGCGGCGATTGCAGGTATCTGTACGCCAGCGCTCATCTTTATTTTATTTAACTACCATGACGAGTTTGCGATGCGTGGTTGGGCTATTCCAACCTCGACAGATACTGCTTTTGCTGTAGCTCTCATCATGCTCTTAGGCAAGAGGGTGCCTAATTCACTGAAGATTTTACTGCTATCTATCTCAGTGTTTGATGACATGGGCGCTATGGCTGTAGTTGCTATCTTCTACAACTCTGGTTTAGATGTTTATGCGCTGATTCCTGCAGCAGTCTCCATTGTTGGTTTAATGATCCTTAACTTCTTTGGAGTTGGCAGAAAGTCTTTATATATTGCCCTGGGTGCGATTATTTGGTTCTCCATCTTAAAGTCAGGTGTGCACGCTACTATTGCAGGTATTATCACCGCCTTTAGTATGCCAATGCGTGACAGAAGTGGTGCGCCTGTAGTTCAAGAGGTCAGTGACAATATTGGTCTGTGGGTATCTTTTGCGATCTTACCGCTTTTTACCTTGGCCAACGCCGGTGTGGATTTAGGTAATATCAACATTTCCACTATGTTCTCCAATGTATCGCTCGGTATTATCTTAGCGCTCATCATTGGTAAGCCTTTAGGCATTTTCACTGTTATTTACTTAGCTTCACGCTACAAGCTCGTGCAGCTGCCATCAGATGTAAACACCAAGCAGCTTTATGGCATGAGCTTACTTACCGGTATCGGCTTTAGTATGGCAATGTTCTATGACTCATTGGCATACGAAGGTAGCAGTATTTATGGTTATGCTGATTCACTGGCAATTCTTATTGGTGCCACCTTCTCAGGTATTCATGGTTATTGTTATTTACGTTTCTTTGCTTGTAAGACTGCTTTAATTGAGTATCGTCCATGGCTGCCAGCACCAACTGGTTACCACGGTACTGCACGTACTGCAAACCTCTACAGCTTAGAAAACCCAATTCAAGGCCCATCTTCTGTAGCTCCAACTGCTGCAGCAGTGGCTGAGGCTAATAAGCGTAGTGCCGCTGCAGCTGAGGCTGCTCAAAAGGCTATTGAGGCTGCTGAGGCCGCATCTAAGGTAGCTGAGCTTCTCAAGAAAGCATCTGACAAGGAGCAAGATGAGCAAAATCTTGCCGAGGTACAGCTTGCAGCAGCTCAAGCTGCTAAGGCTGCAGCTACTGTTGCAGTGACCGCCACTAAGATTGACACTAGTGAGGACAATGCACAGAAGACTCAGTCTGCTGAGGCCGTCTTAAAGACCGTAAGCGAGGTTGCTCAAGAGGCTGAAGAGACTGTTGAGCGAGCTATCGATGAGGACAAGGCTGTAGAGAATCAAGCAACCTTGGCAGATGAAGACAAGCAAGATAATGATAACAAGGTCGCTAACAATGAGACTGAAGAGCTAAAGTCTAAGAGCACCACTAAAGTTAGTGCTGCAGATGAGGCTAAGGATAGCGAGTCTGGCAAGAGCGAGGTAAAGAGCCAAGATACTGTCAAGGCATCTCAAGAGGCGCAGACTGTTATTGCAGTTGATTCAGAAGGCTTAGCTAAGGTTGAGAAGACCGTAGTTAAGAGCACTGATGAGAGCGCAGCAGTAGTAGATGATAGCCCTCTTAATGCTGATGACTATGCCTCAACTACTGCAAGTGCTAAGAGCGCTAGCGATGAGTCAAAGACTCAAGAAGACAAGATAGCATCTAATCAGAGCTCTAAGAGCAGCGATGATGATGTTTCTGAGCAGTCTGATGAAGGTGAGTCTAGTGCTTTAAGCAAGGATCAAAGCGATGTTCAAGAGAGTGTAGAGTCTGAGGCTAAGACAGTTAAGAAGATCAAGGCTAAGACTAAGTACGAGCTCTCAGTTGAAGAAGTGGATCACAGCAGTGAGAAGATCGCTGAGCACAAGGAAGTGGCTCAGGGTACTGCTAAGGCTGTGGCTGCATATCTGAGCAACATCGTTGGTAAGGCTAAGGTTGAAGTAAGCGAAAACATTGAGCGTTCTGATGAAGAAAAGGCTGCGTTGCGTGCTGCTGCCGCTGCTCGTGTTGCTGCCATTAAGGCTGCTGAAATCGAAGCTCAAGCTTTAGCAGAAGCTGCAGTGGCTGAGGCTAAGGCTAAAGCTGCGGCACAGGCTGCAGAGGCTAAAGCTAAGGAAGCTGCTCAAGAGAGCAGGAGCAAAGCTGATACAAATGCAGAGTCTGATAGCAAGGCCGTAGCAGATGAGCAAGAGACCTTATTGCAAGAGTCTACTGTAGATGTAGCTGAGCTTAGCAAGAAAGCAAGTGAGTCTAAGGAGACCGTAAAGGACAATGCACCTAGCGATGAGCTTAATGCTGCTGACTTTGCGCCTAAGGCAAACGACAGTGCTGATACCAAGGCTCAAGCTCAAGAAGGTGATGCAGACAAGGCAAGTCTTGAGGCAAGCTCCAAGGACGAGTCTAAGGAGGCTGATCCTAGCGAAGCTTGTGCATCTAAGAGTGCTGATTCATCAGATGATGAGGACTTAAAGGCTGCAGCTGAAGCTCAATCCGCTCAAGAGGAAGTAGCTAAGGCTGCTGCTGAGGCAGAGGCTGCTAAGGCTAAGGCTTTAGAGGCTAAGCAGGCTGTAGAAAAGGCCGCACAGGAAGCTCGTGTTGCTGCAGAGATTGCAGCTGCTAAGAAAGCTGAAGGCAAGCAAAAGGCTAAGGCACAGCAAGCTTTGGAGGCTCAAAAGAAAGCTGAAGAAGAAGGTGGCCACAAAGAGGAGAGCGATACCTTAGGTGAAGTTACTGCCAAGGCTGCAAGTGCTGTTTCAACTGTTGCTAGCGTAGTGGCTGCCCCTGCGGTGAAGGCTGTTAAGATCGTCACCGCTACAGCATCGGTAACTGCCTCTGTAACCGCAGCTGCAGCTAAGGCAGCAGTGAAGGTAGTAGAGCACAAGGACAAGGCTGAAGATGAGCAACACGATGACAAGAAAGACACTACCAAAGAGGTAGCAGACACTCTTGTTAAGGAAGTCATCTCTGCAAAAGATCCTCGCTTTAATGAGTCCAATGAGAGTTCAAAAGATGAATCTCACGATGACTCTAACGCTACAGAGACCAAAGCTGACGCCAAAGCCAAAGCCGAAGCTAAAGCCACAGCTACCGCAGACAAAGACAGCGCCGTCTCCGACAGCGTAGCAGTAAAGCCATCTACTCAAGATACTACCCAAAAGGCAGCTATCAAGGAGCAGACTCAGGCTAAAACTGTAGATGCTAAGGAGAGCAAGTCTTTTGCTGAGGAAAATAGCTATAGCGAAAAGGCAGATGACCTAACCAAGGCTCATGATGAGACCGTCAAGAGCGTCTTAGAGGCACATGATGCACCTGAGTTTGCAGTTGCAAACAATAACGAGCTCAATGCATCAGAGCTGTCTCAAAAGATCTCAACTCTTGATGAGCAGCAGGCTAAGGTAACGCTCCAAGCTGCAAGCGATGATGACCTTACAGTTGAGTCCGTCTTAGCCATGAAGAGCTCATCATCAGATGAAGCAGCTAATAGCAACGCTCAGGCAGCTAATGGCAACTTGCCAACTGCTAAGGACAATGCAGCAACAGATGATAGCGACGATCTCAACGCTGAGGACTATCAGGATAAAAAGTCATCAGATGCTGAGGACAAGGATGAGCAAGAAGAAGACTCCTCCGCCGTCAAATCAGTAGTTGGTAAGCTTGCTGGCATCATCCGCAAGGGCAAGGACTAAATAAGTCCTAGATAAATCTAGGACCACATAAAAGGCCTTCACTGGCCACAAAGAGCAGCCGTTGGTACTCACTGACGACTGCTCTTTTTATATGTGCAACAGCAAATGCTTATCCACAAGAGCACTTTTATGCGCAAAAGACCTAGCCTAGCGACCAGAAGTACTGTCTGCGGGCGATGCACAGACAATAAAGAACAGAAAAAAGAAAGCAACAAATAAACAGGCGAAAAGAAAGCAACCATGCCCAGTCCCAAGAGTACGCTATAACGCTAGCGCTAAAGCATGAAATAGATCCAAGGGCACAAGAGATATGCAAAACACAAGAGGCAGCCAAGAGCACAAGAGATATGCAAAACACAAGAGGCAGCCAAGGATACAAATGACATGCAAGGACACAAGATCAGGTCTTGCAAAGTAGATAGAGGTTAAGGCCTTAGCAAATTGCCAAGGCCTAATTATGGAGTGTGCTTGAAAGGAAGAAGAGGTCTTTAAGAGATGCTTATGCTTGCGAAGCAAGGGCGCGTACATAGCGCTTAGCAAGCTCGATAGCTTGCGCTAAGTTTTCGCCTGTAGTGATGATATAGCCACGTGCACAGTCGGTGCCGCAAGTCATGGCTTTTAAAGGATCTCCCTTTTTAAGATGGTTGCGAATAAGCGCAATATGAGAGCGCTCTTCAGGAGCAAAGATAGCATCTAAGAAGGCATCACTAGTTGCATCGTCATGAGCGTAAGTAGAACCTTCCGGGCAATCTCTAAAGTCATAGAAATGCATGCAAGCAGGTTTTTGCTTAGCAAACTCTACAAATGGCTGCTTATCCACGACACAGCGTTTAAATACTGCAATTGGATTAATCTTATTGGTAAGCTGCATATCGATAATGCTATTACCAGTAAGACGTGGGGAGAAGTCGACAATATTGACCTTGCCATCTTGTCTATTCACAAACATGTCGGCCTGAACATAGCTGTTAACAAGGTTTAGGCTTTTAGCAAGCTCCTCAATGCATGGCTTGATGAGCTTAAAGTCCTCAGCATAGTCATCAGATAAATAGGCAAGCTCCTGACGATAAGGCTTTAAAGTCATCTCCTTTTGATAGATGCCTAAACTATGGCATACACCATCGGCATCAATAAAGGCATTGACCAAGTACTCAGTGGCGTAGATGTATTGCTCTACAAGTACAGGATCATCTTTAAAGCGCTCCGGTAGACGATAGGAAAGCAAGTCATCACGGTTTTCAATCACACTCACGCCTAAAGATCCTGAGCCATAGCAAGGCTTGATAATGAGTGGATAGTTAAATCGCTCTTCAATGGTGTTAACCATGCTATGGAGCTGTCGCAGTGACAGTGGCAAATCATAAGAGCTCTCATCAGTCTTAATCGCCTCATCTGGCAGGCAGATAAAGTCGTGGTCATTAAGATGATGTGAGTTTAAGTGCAAGTGGAGCTTATGCTTATCAGTAAGCGTATCGATAGCGTGGAATGATGGGCCATTGAGCTTAAAGGTATCGTTGATACGACCAAGTGCCGTTAACGCACGACCAACTGGCACAGCAATGGAGTAATCAAGGTGCTCTTTTTCAACTATGGCGTTGACCTGATCTTGTTGAGAAAAGTCGATGTGGTGGCAAGTTAAGTCAGGATGAGACTTTATCTCTTCAGATAGAGCTGGCGCTCTATCGAATGACAATACAGCAAGGTTTTCCTCAAGCAGTAAGCGATAGAAGATTTCTACTTCCCATGAGGCACCCAGTACTAATACTTTAGGCTTTAAAGTCTGCTTGCTGTGATTGTTTTGCATAGCGCTGCACTCAACAAAGATAAAAGATATACGATCTAAGCTATAGTATAGCATTACCACTTAACTGCAAACATAATGTGCAGCTAAAGCGATAAGAAATAGGCATGTACAGGAAAGACGAGTGAACTCAATGCAGCAAAGACAAAGTGGCTGCAAAGATATAAAAAAACCTTGCCCATATGAGCAAGGTTTCTTTGGGGATGCATCAACTACCTTAAGTAGTTGCAAGAGAGCTGTTAGAGAGCGCCTTGCTGAGCCATAGCTGCAAGCTGCTCTGCTTGGTACTCTTCGATAACTGGTTGTAAGATCAGATCTAACTTACCTTCCATAACTTCGTTGAGGCGGTATAAAGTCAGATTGATACGGTGATCAGTTACACGGCTTTGTGGGAAGTTGTAAGTACGAATACGATCAGAACGATCACCAGAGCTAAATACAGACTGACGCTGCTCAGCTAAGGTAGCATTGCGCTTGTCTTCTTCGAGCTTGGCTAAACGTGATACGAGAACTTCCATTGCACGAGCACGGTTAGAGTGCTGTGAACGCTGATCTTGACACTCAACTACTAAGCCAGTTGGAATGTGGGTAATACGGATAGCAGAATCGGTCTTGTTAATGTGCTGACCACCTGCACCGGAGGCGCGGAAAGTATCAATACGCAGATCAGCTGGATTGATCTCTGGAGCCTTTGATGGTGGGATCTCAGGGAGAACCATCACAGTACATGCTGAGGTGTGTACACGACCTTGGGACTCGGTCTCAGGCACACGCTGCACACGGTGACCACCGGACTCAAACTTCATATAACCGTAAGCACCTTCACCAGAGAGCTTGGCAATAACTTCTTTGCAGCCGCCCATTTCACCTTCAGAAATGGAAACTACATCTAAAGTCCAGTGCTTTTGCTCGCAGTACTTGGTGTACAGTCTGAACAGCTCGCCAGCAAATAAAGCAGCTTCATCGCCACCAGTACCAGCACGGATTTCAAGGAAGCAGTTGCAATCGTCGCGCTCGTCGTGAGGCAGCAGTAAGATCTGTAAGTCGTGCTCAAGCTTCTCAAGACGCTCACGTGTTGGGCCAACTTCCTCTTCGGCCATAGCACGCATTTCTTCGTCATCACCGCTGAGCATCATTTCCATCTCTTCGAGATCTGATGAGCAGGTCTTGAACTCTTTGTAAGTATCAACCATTACCTGCAGACGTGAGTACTCGCGGTTAAGCTCACGGAACTTTTCCTGGTCTGCAATCACATCAGGCTGAGCTAATAACTGCTCAACTTCCTGGTGACGCTCTACGATGGAATCTAGTCTTCTAAGAATACTTTCTTGCATTAGCAAACCCAATCTATCTAAGATTCTGTACCGACCTTAGTGTCAAATATAAGCGGCCGGCAAATCAATCGCGTATTTTAACAGTTTATCGCCAATACGACCACATCTAATGCACCATCAACCGTAATCTTTTGCCAAAATCCCCTAAAACTCAGGCACCGCTCCTATCAAACACGGAGTCACCAAAAGCAGAAAACCCCGCATAAGCGGGGTTTTCTAAATGAGCAAAACGCTCACAAGCAAAGCCAAAAACTCTTAGCCAAGCAGGCTTAAGCCTAGCTGTGGACGAGTGTTTGCTTGCATCAGCATGGAAGC
>SAMEA103957796__coassemble_2012_pt1 | contig 10406 bp, 8 predicted proteins | sample SAMEA103957796__metabat2_high_PE_002 | metagenome-assembled genome bin SAMEA103957796 (sample SAMEA103957796) | gut metagenome | biome: gut; material: feces | host: Canis lupus familiaris | collected 2014 | reverse complement strand
TCTAGACTTAGCTTTGCTAAGCCTAGATTGACGTACCTTTTCTATACTTAGTTTTTGAAAGCTTAGTGTGAGCTTTTTGTCTTAGACCTTGCGATTTAAGAGGTAAAAAGCCAGTCCAATAAAGAATATGGATGGCAGGAGAACGCCAATTATAGGCGGTATACCAATGCTAACAATGAAAGTCGGTAGCACCTGATTGGCAATGTAATATGAAAAGCCTAAGGCCATGCCTAATAGAGCTCTTGCAGACAGAGCTACAGAGCGTAACGGGCCAAATACTGCTGAGGCTCCTAAAAGCATCATCACAATGACTATGACAGGCATCAAAAAGAGCATGTACATGGAGATGCGATAGCGGCTTGAATCAATATGATTATCATCTAGGTACTTAATGTAGTCATAAAGCTCAATGACATTAAGCTCACCTTGTCTTAGATTAAATACCTCAAGACGCTCTGGATTAATGTACAGAGCCCACTTTTGCATAGTATCGTGTTGCTTTAATACACGCTTATCTTCGTAGTTAAAAACCTTAACGTCAAAAATATCCCAAGTGCCTTCTGAGGCATTGTAGATACCAGTTTTAGCTGTGGAGTAACGAGTAAGCTTAGTGCCCTCAAAGTCATAGCGTGAGAGCTGATGAATCGAGCCATCGGACATAACGCGAGTGATAAATACAAAGCTATCACCCTCACGAATCCAAGTACCCCAACCTGTACGTGATAAACGACCCTCGGAGCGAGCGCTATTAAAAGTGTTCTGCGCATATTGCTCAGCCTCAGGAATGACGGTCTGACTCATGCCACAGACTAACAGCACCAGAGGAATTACCATCTTGCCGGCTGAATGAACAATATCAATTCGAGATTTGCCCATGTTTTGTACGATCACAAGCTCTGAGCTTTTAGCCAGCATGCCAAGGCCAATAACAGTGCCTAGCAGCACCGATACTGGGAACATCATGACGAGCATGTTTGGCATTAAGAGCACGACGTACCACATTAAAAATACAAAATCGATATCGCCAGTACCAATATAACGTGACTTATCAATAAAAGTAATCAGAGCAGTTAAGAGCATCAGCACCGTTAGGCACAAGAAGATCATCTGCAACACTGTCTTTCCAATGTAACGATCAATTGTGGTAAACATGCTTATTTGTCCTCACCATCTTTATCGCTACTCTTCTTAAAGGACATGCCTAAAACTGATCCTTTAATCTTGCTCTGATGGATATGCTTAAGATACGTCTTTGGCATATTGAGCGGCAGAGCTACACATATCATGAAAAGTACCGGTACTAAATATAAGCCAGGATACAGACCTAGATTCTCAGTCTTAATAAAGTTACGTACCGACAATAACAGTAAGTAGTAGGCTAAATAGATTAAGATTGCTGGCGCTAATCGAGCAAAACGACCCTGTCTTGGGTTAACCATAGAAAGCGGTACAGCAATCAGGCACACAACTAAGGTGGTTAAGATTGGTGAAATACGCCACTGTGCCTCAATATTAGCAATGCGTGAGTCACTGTTTAAAAGCTCAGTGGTGCTCATCATCGTAATCGCACGATACATCTTCACATCTTCAGTGACATTAGCTGAAACTGGAGCTTTAAACTCTTCAAAACGAGCTCTACGCATAGTGCCATCCGGCATGTACTCGTAGCGTCTACCATTTTTAAGCTCTAGCCAGCGTACGCCATCTTCATCAAGGGCAATATGGCCCTCGTCGGCGGCAGTGATACTAGTAGTTGGACCACCCGCTCCTGCCATCTCAATGACATAGATGTTAGAGACATCTTTATCATCACGACCATTGTTATTTACGTCTTCTACATAGACGTTATATTTACCAAAGTTAACAAAGCGCCCGCTCTCAATTGGCAAAAACTCTGGATCAGTTAAAGCTTGTTTTTCAAGCGCATAAGCTGCAGTACTGGCTTGTGCTGATAATGTCAGAGAAATATAGCCTACAGCGCTAGCAGAGAGAACACCTAATAACAGCACTACCATCATAATGCGCTTAGATGAATAGCCTACGGCTTTCATTACTACCATTTCTGAGTCAGAGCAGATACGGCCTAAGGTAATAATCACAGCTGTATAGAGTGTCAGCGGGAACAAATAGGTCAAAAACTGTGGCATGGAATAAAACATGAACAGAGCAATGAGCCTTGGAGGGAATGCTCCCACGGCTACTTCTGTCATCAGCTTTACTGCAGTCTGACCTGCAAAAGCCACGACGAGGACTAATAAAACCACCAACTGTGATTTTAAAATCTCCTTGAAGATGTACTTGTCTAACTTATTCACGGTTCAATCCACAGAAAAATTCTTATTTAGAGTCATAGCAAGGGCTTAACACCGCTGCTTGCTCTGTTAAATTGTTTAGCTCATAGCCTAAGCCACTATGCTTAATTGCACTTTAAGCACTTTGGCAGGCTGTATAACAGTTTGCTTAATTACCTGGCCCTTGCTTGATTGACCACGTGGTGGCCTAAAGCATATTAGCGTCAGCTTTAAATCATATTAGCGTAAGCTTTAGAGCATATTAGCGTCAGCTTTAAAGCCCTTAAGCCAGGATCTTATAAGAGCCTTTGGAGCTCGAGCTGGGATAAGAGGAGGACGATCCTCAATGTGTTTTAACAGCTCCATAGCCTCAAAGAGCCTATCAAGCTGCAGACGTTCTAAAACTGTTGCGCCACAGTAGTTAACTAATGGCAATTGCTCTACAGGAACATATGCCTTGTACTTGAGCACTTCTAAAATCAAAGTGCGCAAGAGTGACACTTGCTGTTGATTACTTAGTGCCTTAAGTGCACTCATAACCTCAACTTCATAAGCATCCCCGCGAGTGACTGATTGCACTAAGGCGTTTACCACCTCGGTTGCCTTAAGATCATCACCACTTAAGAGCATCTTCATTGCCGAAAGTGGAGCGTTAGCGCTTAAAGCTAAGGCAATTGCCGCACGCTGCTGTGTAATTGGGGTATTTAAACCTGCACACTGCTCTTTAGCTGCTTGCAATTGTGCATTGTACTCAGCCTCATCTCCATCAACACGGCGGATGATTGGAGGCACTTGATTAGATGGATTCATGAGGTAGGCAAAAGCCTGCTCAACAGGAACATCCTTAATCACCATCTTAGAAGCGCGAGAGAGAATGGTTGGCAATAAGACCTCAAGTGACTTAGTCAGCATGATGATGAGGCTATTCTTACTTGGCTCTTCAAAGGTCTTCAAGATAGCGTTAGCAGCACCTTCGCTCATCAGCTCAGCACCAGCAATAATTACTACCTTGTAATGAGAACCACCAACTGCAGACTCATTTAAAAAGCCTGTGATTTTACGCATGGTGTCAATGCGCATGGTACGTGCTTGTTTGATCTCAGGTCTTACAATCAAGCCAGACAGATCATGCGTAAAGTCATAGCCACTTGATTCTTCATCAGTGCTTGAGGTGTATGCCACCTTACAGTCCATATTAGTAAGACGTGCAAAGTTAGAGCACGATGGACAGCTATTACATGGGCCATGCTCAGATGGATGATGGCACAAGACGTATTTAGCCATTTCAAGAGCTAAAAGTTTGCCGCCAAGGCCCTCGTGACCAGCAATAATCACTGAGGATGGCATACGTCCAGCGCGAACTGAAGAGACAAACTGCCTGTAGTATGGTTCTAGCCATTCAAGAAGCATGTACTATCCTCATCTATTGAGTCAACGAAATCAAATGTCTATGAAAGTGGTGTTTGTTTTTTGCCTACTTTGCTTTTACAAGATGGGCAAACTTCTTATCTAAAGCAGCGCGTACGGCATTAGCTACACTCGCCTCATCAGATGAGCCGTCGATAAGGTAAACCTCATCTGTATGCTTAGCAGCATAATCTCTAAAGCCCTGACGAATGCGAGTAAAGAACTCTTCGGCCTCTTGCTCAAAGCGATCGCGAGCAGAACGGCGTAATACGCGCTCCATGCCTAACTTAACATCAACATCTAAAAGTAAAGTTAAATCAGGCTTGAAGTTGCCAATGGCAATCTCTCTAAGCTTAGAGATAGTCTCTAAATCAAAGCCACGACCAGCGCCCTGATAGGCAACAGTTGATAAGTCAAAGCGATCAGAGATAACAATCTTGCCTTGCTCGAGCATTGGTTTAATCAAGGTGTTAACCAGCTGTGCACGGGAGGCATACATTAAGAGCAGTTCTGAGATAGAGCAGAGATCTTCTTCGTGCTCTTTAGTCAAAAGGATGGAGCGAATACGTTCAGCTATCTTAGTGCCACCAGGCTCTCTAGTACACACTACATCATAGCCAGCAGCTTGGAAGTACTCTTTGACCGTTGCTATTTGTGTGGTCTTACCTGACCCCTCGCCGCCTTCTAATGTAATAAACAGACCGCGCTGTACCTTGTTATCCAAACCAGACGAACTCATTACAACTACCTAAAATGTTGCCTTAAAGTCTTTATGAGTTAATAAAAGCCAAGCTCATCTAACTCATAACACCCACAAAATCACACATTTTACCTTGTTGTGAGACAACATTACAGCTAAGTGCAATCTAATTGTTAACTTATAGCAACTGAAATTGCCAAAACAGTGGAGAGGCTATAGAGAAAAGGCATTGATAAGAGCTATAGATGCATGGATTCCATGCTCATTACTCTATGTAATTTGATAAATACAAAACAGCCTAGCGTATAGCTAGGCTGCTCAATTAACAATCAATGCTTACTTTAGTTACTATTGTGTAGCACCATTGCCAAGTTCAGCTGCAGCTTGTGCATCTGCCTCAGCCTGAGCTGCCTTTTCCTTGTAGTTTTTGACAGCTTTACGATACTGCGCCACAGCACGATTGTGCTCTTGTAAGGTGGCAGAGAAGATATGGCCTTCCTTTGGATCAGGACCACGTGCCACAAAGTACAGAGCATTGGTATTAGCTGGATTTAAGACCGCCTCAATTGATGCTGCTGAAGGCATAGCAATTGGGGTTGGAGGAAGACCCGCGCGAGTGTAAGTGTTATAAGGAGTATCCTTGCGCAATTGAGATAAGCGCAATGGGCCTCTAAAGTCAGGACTTACGCCATACATAACCGCTGGATCAGTTTGCAGACGAATACCTTTTTTCAGACGGTTGACAAAAACACCTGCGATTAACGGTAGCTCGCTTTCAATGGAGCTCTCTCTTTCGACTAATGAAGCTAAAATAAGTACATGGTATGGAGTAGGAGCAATGCTATCGATCTCCATATTGCGCTCGATATAGCGATCACGCATGTACTCAGCCATCTTAACTAATGACTTAGCCACTAATTGCACTGAGGTAGTCTTGCCTGGCTCATACTCATAAGTTGCAGGCATCAAAAGACCCTCTAAAGAGTCATGAGTGCCGCCAATTGCCTGCAGCAAGGTTTCATCAGATGAGCTTCTAACTAAGATTACTTTGATAAATTCAGATGGCTTGTTAAGGATCAAATCTAACTCAGGATCTTGAGCAACATCCTCACGTGCTTGAAGACGGCGCTTAATCATGGACAGATTCATGCCCTCAATCATAGACAGAGTTGGCAGCTGTACCTTGATGACATTGCCATCGCGCATATCAGCAAGTAACTGTGGCAGAGTTTTAACACCATCAACGGCGTACTCACCGCGCTGTATTACTGGATAGCTAAAGCGATTAATCTTGACCCAAGCGTTCAGGATATATGGATTAAAATCTTTACCAGCAAGCTCACGCACTACAGAGTTTAAAGTAGCTCCCTCTTTGAGCACATACGGCTCAGCCATAGCAGCAACTTGATAGGAGTTAACCTTAGTAACCTGATCATAGGCCCAATAAGCAGCACCTGCAGCTGCTGCAATGAGCATTAAAAAGACAATTAAAAGCTTACTAAGAATGCCCATTCCTTGTTTCTTTCCTTGAGGGATGTGAGGGCTTTGATCGCGCTCTCTTGCTTTGAGTCTTCTGTACTCTTGCACGGCCTGTTCGCGTGCTTTAAGCATAGCCTCACGCTGCTCTCTTTGATCCATTCAATCCACCGTTGAGGTAAGTGTTGTTTTAGTCAAAGCATCATGTAAAAACTCAGATGCTGCACTCACTACCTTAGCTCTAAGAAAAAGCTCGATACATACAATAAGCAACTACACCTTGCTAAGTTACTCATCGATGCTAAGCAATAAAAACGCAAAATTAACCACTTAGACAGAGTTTGTCAATTTTATGCGCCCAAATTTGCGTATTGTCCCCTATATTAAGCCATCTTTCCACGAGTGAATTACCACAGCTACACACTCTGCCAGTATAAAGCCATTAGTTAAAGGCACAAGCACCATCATAAAAACTCACTTAAGCTAATGCAGCTTTGAAAAAAACTAAGGTGCATTTATCATCACCTAACTTTACATAAAGCTGATATATATCACACTTGCAGGCCAAATAACTAACTGTTCAACTCGGCAAATCATGGTGCATGAATCTTAACCTAGCGGCCTTTTAGGTGCACTTGAAGATGTTTTGCATGCTTTGTGTGCACAAAAACGCCGCACGAAAGCACTTTTAGGGTAAAATCCTAGACCATATTTTTTGTGTTTGGCTCTAGGCATACAATCAGCCGCATTTTGAGTAGCAGCAAAGCATTAGACCCTACCAAGGGCCCTTGAGCACCATGCTCTTTCAAACTCACACTCACTTTCGTGACATAACATTACCCATGTTAGTGATTTGATAAGGCCTTTAGTTTAATGCTTATGCTTGGTGGCTCTGATATTCACGCTCGCTTACGGGCCAAGCCATGCCCAAGGATGTTAGTTAATTAACCTCACATCATTGGGCATGGCCTGCAGTCAGATAGAACGAAAAAGTGTCGAACTGCTGGAGTTTGAAGGCTCGCTCACAGTCGAACACAAAGTTTGTATTTCCCTATTCCGACGAGATCCTGTATTTATGGAAATGGACAAGACATACCAACCGGAAAATTTTGAAAGCAAAATTTACCAGAACTGGGAAGAGCGCGGCTTCTTCAAGCCAAGCTTAGACGCTACTAAGAAAGCTTTCTCCATTGCACTTCCTCCTCCAAATGTGACTGGCTCTTTACACATGGGCCACGCATTCCAGCAGACCATCATGGATACCATGATCCGTTACCACCGTATGAAGGGTGATAACACTTTATGGCAGTGCGGTACTGACCATGCTGGTATTGCTACTCAGATGGTGGTTGAGCGTAAGCTTGCAGCTGAAGAAGGTCTTACCCGTCATGATCTCGGTCGTGAAGAGTTCATCAACCGTATTTGGCAGTGGAAAGAGCAATCTGGCGGTACCATTACCTCTCAGATGCGTCGTTTAGGTGATTCTGTTGATTGGACCACCGAGCGTTTCACCATGGACGAAGGTCTGTCCAAGGCTGTTTTAGAAGTATTCGTTCGCTTATACGACGACGATCTTATCTACAGAGGCAAGCGCTTAGTTAACTGGGATCCTAAGCTGCGCACTGCGATCTCTGATCTTGAAGTTGAGAACAAAGAAGTTAAGGGCTCAATGTGGTACATCCGTTACCCATTAGCTGACGGTGCAAAGACTCAAGACGGTAAGGACTACCTCTTAGTTGCTACTACCCGTCCTGAGACCTTGCTTGGTGATACTGCAGTTGCAGTTAACCCAGAAGATGAGCGCTTTAAGGATCTCATCGGCAAGTACATCGTTCTGCCATTAGTTGGCCGTCGTATCCCAATCGTTGGCGACGAGCACGCTAACATGGAAACCGGTACTGGCTGCGTTAAGATCACCCCAGCTCACGATTTTAACGACTATGCTGTGGGCAAGCGTCACAAGCTGCCTATGGTTAACATCTTCACTGAAGATGCTGTTGTGCGTGATCTCTCTGAGGTCTTTGACACCAATGGCGAGCCATCTACAGAAACTACCGATTATATCCCTGAGGCCTATCGCGGCGTTGAGCGTTTTGAAGCTCGTAAGCTCGTGCTTAAGGATCTTGAGGAGCAAGGTCTGCTCGACCACATCGAAGATCACACCTTATCCCAGCCTTTTGGCGATCGTGGTGGCGTACCTATCGAGCCTATGCTAACCGATCAGTGGTATGTACGCGCTAAGATCTTAGGCAAGGAAGCTCTTGAGGCTGTTGAAGATGGCCGCATCAAGTTTGTTCCTGCTCAGTACACCAACATGTACTACTCTTGGATGCGTGATCTGCAAGACTGGTGTATTTCTCGTCAGCTGTGGTGGGGTCACCGTATTCCTGCTTGGTACGATGAGAATGGCAAGGTCTACGTTGCTCGCGATGAGGACGAAGTTCGCTCTAAGTACGGCTTAAGCGCTGATGTTAAGCTCACTCAGGACGAAGATGTATTAGATACTTGGTTCTCCTCAGCTTTATGGACCTTCTCAACCTTAGGTTGGCCAGACAATACCGAAGCTATGAAGATGTTCCACCCAACATCTGTTTTAGTTACCGGTTTTGACATCATCTTCTTCTGGATTGCTCGCATGATCATGATGACCATGCACTTCATCAAGAACGAAGACGGCACCTCACAGGTTCCATTCCACACCGTATACGTAACTGGCCTGATTCGTGATGAGGAAGGTCAGAAGATGTCTAAGTCAAAGGGTAACGTACTCGATCCTATCGACATGATCGACGGTATCTCTGTTGACGATCTCGTTGCTAAGCGTACTGCTAATATGATGCAGCCTCAGATTGCTGAGAAGATCGCTAAGCGTACTCGCAAGCAGTTTAAGGACGGCATTGCTCCACACGGTACCGACGCTCTGCGCTTTACCTTAGCTGCCTTAGCCTCCAACGGTCGTGATATTAACTGGGACATGAAGCGTCTTGAGGGTTACAGAAACTTCTGTAACAAGCTGTGGAATGCTTCTCGTTTCGTACTCATGAACGTAACTCAAGACAAGTTAGTTGCTCCAAGCGAGTCTGACTTAAGCCTTGCAGATCGTTACATTCTCTCTAAGCTCTCTGAGTGCATTGAGAATGTTGAGAACTACATGAACTCCTATCGTTTCGATCAGGTTGCCGCAACCATTTACGAGTTCATTTGGAATGAGTACTGCGACTGGTACCTTGAGTTCACTAAGGCTATCTTAAAGGACAACAACGCCACCCAGGCTCAAAAGGATGCTACTGCCTACACCTTAGTAAATGTCCTCGAGACCATTTTACGTATGGCACACCCAGTCATCCCATTCATTACTGAGACCATTTGGCAGCAAACCGCTCCAATGCTCGGCCGCATGAACGATGACAAGAGCATCATGACTGCTCCATATCCTTGTGCTTGCGACTACAAGCGCGACGAAGAGGCTGAAAAGGCCATTGCATGGATTAAGGACTTCATTACCTGCGTACGTAACTTACGTGCTGAGATGAAGGCATCCCCTGCTCTTACCTTACAGGTTATGCTCCGTGGTGCTGGCGATCTTGAGAAGAACTGCGTTGAGAACCACACTAGCTACTTAACCTTACTGAGCAACATTGAAAAGCCAACCTTCGTAGGTTCCGATGATGCTCTGCCTCCATGCGTATCTAAGCCATTAGCTACTGCCGAAGTTTTAATTCCTATGAAGGATCTCATCAACAAGGAAGAGGAACTCAAGCGTCTTGGCGATATGGCTGCAAAGCTTGAGAACATGATTAAGGGCGGTGAGGCTAAGCTTCAGAATGAAGCTTTCGTATCTAAGGCTCCTGCTAACATCATCGAAGGTGCTAAGGCTCAGGTTGCTTTAAATAAGGAGCAACTTGCTAAGCTGCACGCTCAGATGGAAGAGCTCAAGAAGCTTTAATCATAATTAGTAAGGGTAAGCCTTATCCTTAATGCCATCAGATCATAAGAACTGATCTGAGCTCTCAAAAAACGCCGCACTCATAAGAGTAGCGGCGTTTTTTTTATCCCCATAATCATCAAGAGAAACACGCATATACCTTAGCTCGATGCGTGACAAACCGCATACTTTAAGCATCCTCTGCAAATATTTGCCACCACAACCAGTACAATCATCTAAAAAATAGCTTAGATAAGTGGCACTCAATTGCTAAGGGCATGAATACCTAGCATAGCCCATATTTTCAGGAGGGTAGCATTATGATTAACGGCGATCCTAAAGATTTTATTGAAGTCGTTTACAGTGGCCAAGACATACCTTTCTTGTTTCGAGGACAAAAGTTCTGGTTTCAGGGCTACAACCAGAATGGCGGATGCCATATGGAAGTGATGGAATGCTTTCCACCGTATAACCTTCGTTGGGAACACGATGATGTTAACTATCAAGTCTGTGGTGATGCTTTTCAGAAAGCTCCTATGTTTGATGGCAAAACATTCTGGGAAGTCGAACATGAAATTGAATGGTTAGATGAATAGCTGTTAATTGC
>SAMEA103957796__coassemble_1957_pt1 | contig 10678 bp, 5 predicted proteins | sample SAMEA103957796__metabat2_high_PE_002 | metagenome-assembled genome bin SAMEA103957796 (sample SAMEA103957796) | gut metagenome | biome: gut; material: feces | host: Canis lupus familiaris | collected 2014 | reverse complement strand
GATAATTTCCAGCCGCTCCCGGCAGGCGGTGTCGATTTCCTCCAAATGGGGAAACAGCTTTTCAGTGACAATAAGAAGTGCCATATTCATGTAGCTTAACTACCTCACACACCTCTTGAGGGGGCCGTAGTCGTTAATTGCGCTGATGGTTGCAACGACAGCTGCTCTTAGCTTAGCTTGCAGTAGTGATATATTGGCAAAGCTACAGGACTTATATTAGTGCCATAGAGCTCATAAGCATTTGAAAGAAGCGCGATACGTGCAAATACAAATGTGGATAAAAGGGATAGAATTGCCTTTTGCAAGTTGAAAAATTAGATCACGTTCTAATTATTTGACAGCGGAAAACAATTAGTTAGCTAAGTGCTAGTAATTTCAATTACAATGCTCTAAAAATTTTCACTCACTACCGTATTGGAAAATCTGCATGACCGTCATGCAGCTTTAGAAGACAAAGGGCCCCAACACTTTGGAGCCCCACATTGCTTCTCTAATAGAAAAAGGTGGCGCACTTTTGCAAAGGCTATGTTTAGCTTTACGATTCGCGCTCGTAGTTATGAGTTTGTGTAGTGAGGTGCAGCTATAGTATCAATGCTGCGTGAGTTGATGGGACTTGTATTAATTTGCGAGCTGCAAGACCCACCCGTAGTTATGAAGTTTTTTTGGTAGTGCGCTTGTTTATCTAACAAGCTTGGATAACTACTAGAGGTGATGGGCCTTGTATAAATTTGCGAGCTGCAAGACCCATCCGTAGTTATGAAGATTATGGCGTGCGCTTGTTTATCTAACAAGCTTGGATAACTACTAGAGGTGATGGGCCTTGTTAAGTTTTGCGAGCTGCAAGACCCATCCGTAGTTATGAAGATTAACTTTTGCGCTCTCTACTTGAGGAGAGGCTCTAAAAAAGACTGCTTATGGCCTTTATGTAGCATGAAATGCTTGCCTGTTAAGCAGACTCCTTAGTGTCTTTCGTATACTCAGCTGTACGAATATTTAAGTGCAGATGGTGCTTGGTCACTATGCACTTATTTTTTTTGCTCCTAAGTTTTGTTAGGAGTTGAGATTAGCAAGCTTTAACTCTGCAAAATCTCTTATAAAGCGGTATTACTAAGTAAGCTCAATAGCTTGTATACAGAGCCTACTTGAGTAAAAGGCCTTACTTGACGCTCATTACCTTGTCAAAGCAAGAACGCACTTGTGTGTCCATATTGCTATAGTTAGCAATGATCTCTTTAGCTACGTCTTTAGCGCTCCAGAGCTTTAATGAAGCGTCGTTTTGCTTAGCTGCAGCTAAAGTCTTCTCAGTAAAGCCAGCAAGGGATACGAGTAATGAGTGCTTAGTGCCATAGATGGTCATAACCTCTTTGGCAATCTCAATCATAGGCTCGGTTAATGGGCGGGCGCTTTGCTTTATCTGCACACTTACTTTGACATTGCTTGGAGTTGAGACAATTAAGGTCGCGCTGCGTGAAGTGCTCTCAGCACAGCAACGAGTCTTAAAGCCCTTTGCGTCAAATAAGTTTTGGAGTAACTTTTCTAAGTTAATCTCTTTAGTTGAAACTTTAGAACACAGCATCTGAGCTACTAAGTCTTCTTTGCTCATGCTCTTTGGTTTGTTAAAGTCGCCGTGACCAGGTAAATCATTACGTGCATTTGCTCGTGGACTAATAATCTTAGTTGTAGCAAATGCGCTTGCCTTGGCCTTCTCTAAGCTTACAGCGTGATGGGAAAGCTTATGATCTGCCGCAGCAATCTTGTTCACGTACTCTGACAAATCATGGCAGGAGCGTTGTTTACCTGCTTTTGAGTCTGTCATGTACATTTTTACATCCTCTTGATGGTAACTTCAGTCTATTTAGCTATAACTCAAGGCCAATCTATGTATTCGTGTATTCTGACAAGCTTTTTAAAGAAGCAAGTCGTGATGATGCTCTAGCGGTCAGTTTAGCTACCGCTTCTTTGTAAAGGCCTAATATCCAAGAACTTCTCTTTGATATTTGAGTATGGCTATTAGTGCAATAGTCTGATTTGAACAAGCTCTAATTGATAGCAACCTTAATATTGCTCAATGCGCTTGTTGTGCATGCTTAATTAAAGAATAGGAAAAAGCTAACGACGGAGGGGAAGACTCAAGCTACAAGAGTTTTAGTAAGTTGACTCACTCATAGCCTATAAAGGTCTTGACAGCCTTATGTCAGTTTGTCTAGGCTTAGCATCATTATTAAATGCTGCACTAGCGCCTATTCTTTTTTTGAATTCTGTAAGTTGCTCTGCGTGTTAGAAATAGCCTGTAAGCTAAACCATCGCGTTAAAGAGCAAAATATCTGCTTGCCAAATGTTATGCACATTTGACAAGCAGCTAACTCTCTTATGTTTGTTTGCTGTATCTATTCTTTACAAAAACGCGCCGAACTTCACTAGCTTCAATCTTTGTTCCTAGATACTGAATCACATAGTAAGATTTTTACGTCCTAGATGCAAGTACTTGATTAATAAATTTTTATCATCATATTCAAAGATAGCTTATTTATCACATTTTAATACGTAACTAGATACTACACAATCGCTTGCTATAGATACTACAAAGCTGTATCTAACTTGATACAACATTTTGACCTGAAAAGCGCACAATCTTGATACAACATTTTTACCACCTTACTACATCAAAACTTACAAAATTTTTGCGATAGCCATCACAATGTATAGAACATTGTTTAAAAAGCCATAACTTGCTCGAATCGTGTCTTTTTTCTCTCATCTATCTATAAAAGTTTGGTCTTCAAGCCAAGCGTATTGTTTATAGTCGCTTTTAGACGCCATCATTCCCCAAGTACACCTTCTGTCTAGCCTATACACCCTGCTCTCTCTCAAAGCCTGTATTCATGCCCTTTCATGAAGCAAAACGCCTAGTTAAGTCCTCGTGTTGCAACCTGCCTGCAACCAATGGTTTTAGCGCCAAATATGACCTATCTCAGCGTACATTTGCGATAGCCATCGCAAAAACTTTAGCCTATATATGCGATTTATGACTTTTTATGACGGGGATCGCAAAACTTTTTAAGCCCCTATCCTCAAATTTTTTTCTCGTCTAAAAAGCGCTTATTTATGCGGTATCTAGGCACTTAGGCATGCCTTAGATAAATATGCGCTTGAGTAAATAAATCAGTTTTGCGATAGCCATCGCAAATGCTTTATCAATTCGACTTTACAGTGCATGCCATCGACTAGTGCTTAGGAGTTGAACTATGGCAAGCGTAAAAGAAAGTTCCAACAAGCTATCTCATGCAGTACTGTGCCCATCTACCTATATCCAAGAGGACAAGCCTAGCAAGCTTTGCGGGTTTGAAGATGACAAGTGGTGCAGCTCTAAACTCAAAGGGGATATCTATGACTCTCAGGAGCTTTCTTTAGATGATGTAACTAAGCTTGGTCAACTTACTCCAAGCAAGGGCAAGGTTAACTCACTGCGTAATGTCCGCCTCCTTAACCTGCGCCCTCATGGCAATAAAGTCTCTGCAGTGTTACCAGCAGATCAGAGTACTGAGCACATTGAGACTTGCGATCATGTCAGTCTCATGGCTGCACCTTTATATGCCCATCAGTATCTTGAGCAATTGATGCAAACAAATTACTTGCTAGAAAACTCAAATGCTGCCTCGTCATGCCACAAGGACACTGCTAGTCGTCGCTTTTCAAGCATTGCACAAGAACATATTGCTCAGCATTCAGACTTTAAGAAGCTCTCCACTTGTTATGGCAAGCGTACTTTAGTTCATAAAGTAAGCTGCATAGAGTCGCCTCGTACCTCAGCTGAGATTGAAAAAGCTTTCTCTGGCAAGGATAGTTCTAAAGGATCCACCGCAAACAAGATTATTGCTCCCCATGCTTGTGTAGATCAGAGTTTAAAAGCTCCATTCACTAGGCCAGAGCTGTGCTCACAGACTGATTTAGAGTCTGCCAATGCCTTTTATCAGCACCACGATCTCATTGAAGCTGCCCAAGATCATCGTGCTGCTTGTAAGCTTGCAGTGCCTAGCCATGATCTTAATACAGCTCGTGCTCAGACATTAATGGCAGAGAACACTAAAGAGACAGTGTCTTTAGCTAGCCAAAATCTTAGTGATCATCATGCATCTTCTGTTGCAATGTACCCTGATAATGTCGCTCTACATGATCATAGCTTCAATCATGGCGATGACTCTGCCTTTGCAGAGTCTGCTGATAATCATCAGTATGACTTTGTGTTTATGGCTGATGAGCTCGAGCTGTGCTACATCAATTGCTTGTACTTAGTCAGCTTTAATGAGGGCGAGGCTATGCGTCCTTACAAGCCTCTCAATACCAACAGAACTCGTCCGATGCGCTTAACTAAGCTGCAGATGGGCTTAAAGATCCCTCGTTATACCTACGCTCTATGTCATATCGACAACTGCAGCTATACATTTGAAGAGGTGGTCTTAGGCCTAGCCATTGGTGAGCTTTACTCTATGTTTACCTGTCTTAATGACTATGGCTATTTATATGATCAGCTTGAAGATGAGAAGGTAGCTAAACGCAAGAATCTGCCATCAGCACTCTTAGAAAGATTCATTAACCTCAAGCAGGAGTCTGTAACTAACCATATCTATGTACATGATGGCCATAAGCAGGATGATCCTTCCCATAAACCTAAGCGGACTAAGCTTGATGTACAACGAGCCCACCAGCCTCAGTTAGATGTAAATAGAGCCTCAAAGGCTAAGTTAGATGCCTCAATAGCACATCTACCTCAGTTAGACGTCTACCAAGATAATCAAGCAGAGTTAATCTCTAACAGACCTACTCAAGCCACCATAGCTGTTCATAGACCAGGCTTTAGCATCTATCCTCTAAAACAAGCTAACTTAGCTAATGAGTTTAGCTTAATAAGCCGCTATCCATACAATGGCAGGCTTAGTTTAATGGAGCTGCAGCATGGGGCTAGACGCAATGTAACTTTTAGCTTTGGTAAGCATAATGAAGTCTTAATTAGCTGCATTCCGCTATCTAAACAGAGTTACAAAAACTATAAAGAGCATGACAGATCAAGCCTTGATAGCTTGGCTACATCTGCTTACAAATCTCCGCTCTCATTACTTTCGATCCCCGACCGCCTATCTAAGACCCATTATGAAATTGAGCTTTGTGATGGTATTGCGATCCAAAGTCAGCTCTTTAGTGCCAAAGCTTTTGCTCTACAGTGCAGTAAGTATGACCGATTAGGACTTGCCGTAACCTTTGGAGCACTCAAAAGAGAACATTTAGCTCGCCGCTTAGATAACCGTCTGCTTGAGGAACTTAAGAAGCATTTAAGTATCTCAGCTATTGCTCAATACATCATCGATACTGCCTCAAGCAAGGCTCGCCTCAATCCTGACATTCTTGAGGCCATCTTTGTGAAGGCTCGAGAGCTTAACTATATCTCTAAGCTTTACGGACCACGTGGCTCAGAGTATCAAATAGCTTTATTTGACGATCATATTGAGATCATCAAAGGCCACTATTATGGCCTCGGTACTAAATATGTAAGCACCATCCACGGTCGCTATCGAGGCGTTGCCTATACGTACCAAAGCAATGAGTTCAATCCCCTGCATCTGCTGCAAGGAAAAGTGCATGTATCTAACATCGATAACAAGTCGCTGATCCTAAACCTCATCGATAGCGAATACTCAGTTGAGGAACTACATGCATCTTACAAAGATTATAAAGAGATCGGCACAAGCCTCATACCGCTTAAATACTAGGCTCTCACAGCATCAGGCATCTTGATGGCCATACAGTGAGATGCTATGCCGTTAGCTAGCGATGCAGCGCTCTCGCTATGTAGTGAGATCGCGCTGCAGCTAGATCGCTACAAGCAATGCCGCGCCACGTCTGCTATAAGAGCTCACGTAGGTTCAATGCCACATTGTTGGCGGCTAATGATACTCAAGCTAACCTTGCGCTAAGATCGCCGCCTTTTATTTAAACGACTACCCACATTACCACCCACTACAGGAGATAGCGCACTGCTGCGCCCCACAAGGTGCTACTACGCGCTGTATATTGATGAAAGCTACTCCACAGACATTTGATGATCTTAAGATCAGCGCTACTTTTTCAGTATCAGATCAAAACTACTCTCCCATGGCATTAGGAGCCATGATCTGTGCCCCGCATTTTATTGCTGCACCTGCACAGCTCAAGCTGTGTCTGAACAATAAAAACAGCTTCAATCTAATTGATAACTTCCAGCGCTGTAACCGTCGCTACCACCCTAACTTTCGTGGCCAGGTTAATCGTGAAAAGCAACTCTCCCTTGAGACTTTAGCCCGTTTGCCTAATGATGCAAGCAAGGCAAGCTCAACATCTGCCGCTATAAAAGTAAGCGCTAAGAGTAATTGCAATCAGACCTCATCCAATTGCAATCAGGCCTTATCCAAGACAACAAACGATGAGACCAAGACCAATAAGTCTCAAGCCTATGGCTGTGAGCATGCCGCAGATAGCGCTGCATCTGGCCAAGCCTACAAGCAGGAGAACACCCAAGCTTTAACAAGTGCAAATGCTTTTATCTCATCTGACCCATACGATTTTGCTTGGTCAGCCCCGATCCCTGACTTTACCTCAGTAAGCAAGCTTATGCGCTGTCATGAAGTGCTCAGCTCACCTAAGCAATCAGATGAATATAGAGGCAAGAAGATCACTAGTGCTGCAGCAATTAATCAAACTTGCGCTGGTTTTAACGGACTCAATTCAAGCGCAGATGATGCCTATATCGAAGGTAATGCGCTTAATTTATTGGCCTGCAAGAGCATGCAGGATCTTAAAAACATACACCAAGCTCTTAGCGAGGATGCTGCAACTGCTGCCAGTGATAACAATGCAGAAGATGTATGCCATGACTTAACTTCACACCTTTATCAGAGCCATGAGCTAGCTATTACTTCACCAGAGCTAATTGCACAGCTTTATAACGCTTGCTCTGATCTTAATAAGGATCAAGTTTCAGACTGCTTTGAAGATGGTATCGATGGTGATGCTTGCAACGCTCTAAACAGCCTGAATCTGTATATTGGAAGATTAATTGAGCATGATCCTGAGGCTTTAAATAAGCTTATCTTACAAAGCACTTGCAATCTGCAAGGCATAAGTGCAGTTTGCCAAGATCAAGATGTACCTAAGCACGTGCCAAATCTAAGCTCCCTGTTCTCACATAATCAGAGCTCTGATAATGACTATAGCGCTACTGACCATATGGCCATGATCTCATTACGTGCTGCGCTAAAGGCTCAGCAAGCTAAGCGCAAGGCAAACAGTGATAAGCGCACTACTAAAGAGAATCACAAGACTGAGGATGAGCTCTTATTAGAGCATTTAAATGGATCAAATGAGCTTGAAGTACTCAACAATTACCGCATGACCTTCAACTACTCATTACGTAGTAACTATCCAGAGATTGGCCCTTTTAACCAAGATCTTGCCCACTGCGATGAAGCACAAGATCACACAGGCCCATCCACAAGATCACAGGTATTAGATAAGCCTAAGGCTCCTTTAGTAACTAACATGTCGCAAAATACAGAAAGCTTGCCTCAAGAGAGCATGAATAAGGCTACAGACACTCAAGGCACTGCCAACTGCTCTAACTACGCAACAAAAGCTTCACAAAGCTCATCAGAAACAAAGACACGTCATACTAAGAAGGGTAAGCGCAATGCTAAGCAAGCTGCTGTAGAGTCAGATGGGCCTATAACCTTTGCACTCGAGAGCTTTGTAATGAATAAGCTCAATGACAAAGGCGCAAGCTCCCAAACACCGAAAATTAAAAAGCATAGCTTCGTCAAAAAGCACGCCTAGCAATAAGCTCAGGGTCTAGCAATAAACCCTAGGCCAATCAAACCAATTATGGCTGCAGACTCTTGTAATAGCTTAAGATCTCACTCGTAACTTAAGTAGGCAACAAAATTAACCTTACTGTAAGCTATTTTGCATCTTTTGCCCTGAGGCGATTTTAGTATCTATCACCATGAATTAAGCCGCTAGCATACGCCTCTTAGGGCACACACGTCGATTTTTTGTGACTAAGCTAGCAAGTTGATAACAATTGCTTTGATTGAACTAAATTAGTTTGGCAGCATTTTCACTCTCAAACAAACCATATGCTTACATAGAGCTTTGTTTAATTTTGCTCTTAAATTGTTCTAAATTCGATCTTAGGCCTCTTGTGTGTCGTATATGTTATCAATATCGTATACAATTACACGAGTACAAAAGATTTGTGTTTTACAAAGAAGCAATATTTCTCCTAAGCTTTAATGTTTGCTTAGTAGAACATTATCCATTGTCACATTTTTAATTGCCTGTTAAGGTATGAGGCACATCATTTTCTCATGTGCTTAAGAGATCATGCTATGATCTAAAACGTGTGATAGTTTTTTAATCGTCTAAGGTTTTGATTATGGTTAAGCCACCTGCAGACAGCACCATCTCTTGGTTCGTTAGTCAGTGTCATATTCACAAGTATTCTCAGAAAAGCACCATCATCCACGCTGGTGAAAAGGCTGAGACTCTGTACTACATTGTTAAGGGCACCGTAGTTGTATTGATCAAGGATCACGACGGCCACGAGATGATCCTGACCTATCTTAACAAGGGCGATTTCATCGGCGAACTCGGTCTATTCAATGAGTCTGAGGAAAACCCAACCCGTACTGCTTGGGTAAAGGCCAAGACTGCTTGCGAAATTGCTGAGGTTTCCTACAACAAGTTCAAGCAGCTCGTTCAGGTTAACCCTGAAATCTTAATGCGTTTAAGCCAGCAGATGGCTGAGCGTTTAGCTGATACCTCTAAGAAGGTATCTAACTTAGCCTTCCTCGACGTTACCGGTCGTATCGCTAAGACTCTGTTAAACCTCGCTCACCAGCCAGAGGCAATGACTCACCCAGACGGCATGCAGATCAAGATCACCCGTCAGGAAATTGGTCAGATCGTTGGCTGCTCTCGTGAAACCGTTGGTCGTATCTTAAAGATGATGGAAGAGAACCACCTCATCCATGCTCACGGTAAGACCATCGTAGTTTACGGTACCCGCTAATTTCCATAAGCCAAGCACCCTTGGCTTACAAATACAAAAGCCCAGTTATGCTGGGCTTTTGTATTTGTACCGACCAAAAATCACACCGCCACAATCATTTACCTGCCTCTACATCATAGCGCCACCAAAAATACCCGCCCATACGCGCTCCACAGGCATAACTTAAAAATGATTAGGCCCTATCCGTATTACGACGTAGCCCCAAGCTAATCTAGAATCTGCCGCATTGCATCGCCACAGTCCGTCTTCGAACTTATAGCAACCTCATGCCCCAGGTATAAATGCTATGACTTAGCCAAGATTATCTTGAAGCTATCTCCATCAACTCTAGCAATGATCAAGGCAAAGCTTTATAGCACGCATACGCCTAAGATAATCAATAGCCATAGAATTAAGCTACCTCATTGCCAAAAGTTCTGAATCACCAAGAAATAAGGTTCGCGCCCAGCTTATTGCCTAGGCTTGCACGTAAGCTCAAGATAAACCCTTTTACGTCATCATAACTAGCTATTAAGACATACTCTGAGGCTAAAAAGGCAAGTAATGTGTCTGACACCATCAGCAAATGTAGACTTTTGAGTAGACAAGATCGCATAGAAGTGTGCAATACATCAGCTTTGCAGTGCTGATTTGTTCCCTTATCATGTCAATTTGCTTCCTTGTGCTATACTATGCACGGATTTTTGCACGAGACTAGTAAAAGTTTTAGATATTTGGCTTATATACGCCATCTATGCTCTAGTCTTGCAGCAGAATACCTATTTACCAATACGGCTCTGATCTTGTTTGCCCCCTATGCTAAGGTTTTAGACAGGGACTCAACGTTCACCTTAAGCAGAGCTTGTATCTACAGGAGTTAAAAATGGCATCACTGTGTGAACGCGGCGTTCATTCATTCAATAAAGAAGACCTTCTTGCCTGTTCAAGAGGTGAGTTATTCGGACCTGGCAATTCACAGTTACCAGCTCCAAACATGCTGATGTTTGATCGCATTACCTCTATTCGTGATGACGATGGCGAGCATGGTCTTGGCCAGATTACAGCAGAGCTCGATATTACTCCTGAACTGTGGTTCTTTGATTGCCACTTCCCAGGTGATCCAGTTATGCCTGGCTGCTTAGGTCTCGACGCTATGTGGCAGTTAGTTGGCTTCTTCTTAGGCTGGCGTGGTGGTCCTGGTAAGGGCCGTGCATTAGGCGTTAAGTCAGTTAAGTTCAAGGGCGAAGTTTTACCAGGCTGCAAGAAAGTTACCTACGTTATCGACATGAAGCGTATCGTAGCTCGTGGCAAGCTCCACATGGGCTTTGCTGATGGCAAGGTATTCGTTGACGGTCAGCACATCTACACCGCCGAAGATCTGCAGGTAGGCCTCATTCCTCCTCAGGCTTAATCGCTAGCACCTTTGTGCTCTTAAGCTTGAAAAAAGTGCCCTCAAGCGCTGCAATTAAGCAGCTTTCGAGGGCATTTTTGTTTCTAGCGCCACTCACCCTACCTCAAGCCAAGCCTCAATATCCTTATGTATACTCACTAGTGGCGATCTCAAAGCGCCTCTTATCCCAATCTCACATCCACCCCAGATCG
>SAMEA103957796__coassemble_1896_pt1 | contig 11108 bp, 7 predicted proteins | sample SAMEA103957796__metabat2_high_PE_002 | metagenome-assembled genome bin SAMEA103957796 (sample SAMEA103957796) | gut metagenome | biome: gut; material: feces | host: Canis lupus familiaris | collected 2014 | reverse complement strand
GATCGTGAGGGAGGATCGTTGGATATGAAAAAGGCAGCCGAAGCTGCCTTTATAATGGGGTTATCTAAGAGTAAGTGTTATCTTAGATCTTAGATGCAGGCTTTGAAGATGTAGTGTTCTCTGCTGCCTGAGTGTTTGAATTGTTTAAAGACTCTACGGTTAGATCGTCGCTATTGCTTGCAGAAGTTGCTTCTGTAGAGGCAGTGGCGGTCTTGTTGTCTTCTTCGGCCTTAGATGACTCCTTTGCATCGGCTGGATTGGAGGAGTGGCCCTTACCTAAGGTAACTGGGCAAGATGGAGCCTCAAAGGCATTAGAGGCGATCTTCCAAGCGGCAGCAGCTGCAGATGCGGCTTCCTCAGCGGTACGAATCTTATTGGTTCTTACGAGTTCCTTGTGGCTCTCGGCAAGCTCAGCAGGTAGCTTAACCATTAAAGAGGCAACGATAGCTACGATGATCATGCCTGACATCAGAATGAAGGTCATATTGTATGAACCGAAGATGTAGGCAACAACGTAACCAAAGAGAGAGCCGATACCGAAGCCTAAATAGAGCAGGCCATAGTTCTTAGCAAGATTTCTAATACCGAAGTAATCGCTAATGATAGATGGGTAGATAGTTAAAGTACCGCCAAATGAGAAGGCGATCAGAGCGATTGCGGTAAAGAACAGAGTAGAGTTTAAAGGAATAGCTACTAACATTACGGTAGCAACTAATGACAAGATCTGATCAAAGGTAATTAAGCGGATACGTGGCATCTTGTCAGAAAGTGCGCCCATGATAAGACGGCCAGCAATGTTAGCGATGGCAACTACTGAAACTGCAGTGGCTGCGTCAGATAAGCTCATATCAAGCAGTGCAGTACCTAAGTTTGAAGCCACACCAATGATGTACAGGCCCACCATGCAGTCAATAAAGAACATGACTGATAAGAGCCAGTATGGCAGAGTTCTGATAGCTGAATGCAGGTCGTATTCACGTTTAGATGCTGCAGAAGAGGTGGTGTTAATATACTTCATGGCATCGTAGATTAAGATAGCACCTAAGGTTACTACTGCAGTCATGATGACGCCCCAGTTAAGGACGGCAGTCTCAAGAGTGTAGTTAGTGAGCATGTAGCTATCAATGGTCTTAAAGATCAGAGAGCCTAAGCCATAAGCACCGATACACAGGGCGGATACTAAACCCTTATGCTTTGGGAAAAACTTAACGCAGTTAGTTAACACCAGCATATAGCCAAGGCCATCACCAAAGCCAAGCAGTGCACCTGCGCAAACATATAGAACGATAACGTTTGGAGCAAACGCAGCACCGAGTAAACCAAGACCACAGCACACTGCACTTAATGCAACTACGTTGGTCATACCAATGCGCAGCTTTAAGAAGCCAGAGCACAGGGAGCCTACGGCGATAAAGAGGGTCATGATACCGAAAGTAAATGCGATTACGCCGATATCAAGGTTGTACTTTTGACTAAGAGGTAGGTTGAATAATGACCAAGCGTATACAGTACCCAGAGCAAGGAGTACTAATAGCGAGCCGATAAGAGTCTTTGTCTGAACCATAGAATGGTGTTCTCCAGCCTGAAAACCCGATGGTAAAAGCAGCGCCATATGTTTCGGGATCAGTAGTTTAGATCGGTACTTTAATGGCACGTAGATGGTTTGAATGAATATGATTAGCTGTTGCTAACCATACTATCTACAAGAATATGCTATTTGTATGACATACCATTTTTGCCACTGCGATTAAACTATCAAAGTTTGATCGTGTGCACATTGTACGCAAATAAAATGATAATGATTATCAAGTGCAAAAAGACTTTCTGCAAATTTATGGTTTTTGCCACAACAACTCTCATTAGTAAGCACGCTATGGGTTTTTGCGGTAGTTGATAGTTTTGTTAACTTTATTGTAATTGTATGACAACACTTTTAAATCAGTGTTTGTTAGATTTTGTATTTTGATGTGAGCTTGCTGCTAAGAGCATGCTGTTGCTAAGACTATGGTGAGGAAAAGATTAGATTATGTTGGTCTTAGCGGTGGGGATAGCAAAATGCCGCTATTAAAGCGGCATTTAGAAGAGTGTTTATTTGGCAACCTTAGATGCTAAGGTGGGTACCAACGCATTAGATGCTAAGCAAGGGTCCAACGCATTAGATGCTAAGGTGGTTGCTAACGCATTAGATACTATGCATTAAGGACAAGGTATTAGATGTTGACTGATCTGATGCGTGCCTTCTTTTTAGCAATACGCTCTGATCGGGTATCAAGGTAGTTCTTGCCAGCAATTAAGAAGGCTAAAACAAAGAAGCCTCCTGGAGGCAAAATAGCTATCAGCACTGAAAAGTCTTGGTTGTAAAGGTGTACTTCAAGATCTTTTGCCCATGGACCAAGTAAGTCAGCCGCACCAACAAAGAGGGTGCCGCTACCTAAGATCTCACGAATAGCACCAAGCGCAAAAAGAACTAAGGTAAAGCCGATACCACAAGCAATGGCATCAACGGTGGAGCGTAAGAGATTATTCTTGCCAGCAAAGGCCTCAGCGCGACCCATAATGATACAGTTAGTAACAATCAGGGCTAAGTAGATGCCAAGCTGCTGATAGAGCTCAGGGAAGTGAGCCTCAATCTCAAAGCGAACTGCAGTTACTAAAGAAGCGATCACCACTACATAGATTGGGATACGAATCTCTTGAACCACTACCTTACGGATGATGGAGATAACCATAGAGCTTAGTACCATAACTAAGATAGTAGCGATACCTAAGCCTAAGGCATTAGCAGCTGAGGTGGTGACTGCAAGCAGTGGGCACATACCTAAAAGCTGGCAAAGACCTGGGTTATCTTTCCAAATGCCTTTGATAAAGATCTCCCACAGTGAGATTTGCTTTTGCACTGGGGCATCAGGCTGTAATTTGCCTTCAACTTCAATGTGATCTTTCATAGTTTGAATCTCTTAGAGACTGTTGCTAGCAGCTATTTGTAGCTACTTGTATTCATGTAGTCTCTTTTGTTGAGGCACCGTGTTGACGGTGCCTGAAGCTTTAAATCTTTGGCAAATATGATTAATTGCTTGGCTTGCAATCTTTGAGTGACTCAAAGTCAATCTTTTGCATGGCCTTGAGAAAATCGTGAGTGGCTAAAGCAACCGCTCTTGAGGTAACTGTAGCGCCGGTGATGTAGTCAAAATCACCACCAAACTTTTTCACGTCCCACTTTGCATCATCGATGCTTAGATTGTCATACATATCAAGGTAGGTGCCTTTCTTGCGATCGAGCTTGTCACCAATACCAGGTGTCTCTTTGGAGACCATAAAGTCAATCTTGCTAATGCGCATATTGCTATCTACAGCGCCAATCATGATGAGTGGATTAGAGTATCCACGATTGGTGGAGTAGTTGGAGATATAGCCAAGTACCTTGCCAGTTTCATCTTGCGCAATATAAGCACGCATGTTCTTGCCAATGAGCTTGTCAGAAATAAGCTTGCAACGGTAAGTGATCTTGCCTGTTGCCTCTTTCTGAGCATTAGGCAGCATCTTGTTAACTAACTCTTGCTCATAGCGTACACGATTAGCTTGGATATGCTCTTCAGTATCAGCCTGAACATAGAGCACACCAGCGGTACATAACACCGCAATTACCGCTAAGCTAATGCCGGAGAAAATGGCGCGGGCGTTTGGTTGTGAGTTAAACATGGTTAATCAAGACCTCCTGTGCGATATCCAATACCAAATGGACGACGCTTGGTCATAACATCCATGAGTGGGGCTAAACAGTTGCCCAGCATAACGGCAAAGGCAATAGAGTCTGAGTAGCTACCATTGATACGCATGATTACAGCTAAGACACCAATAAATGCAGAGAGAATAATGCGTCCTTTAAAGGTGCCACAGGTAGTAACTGGATCAGTGATGATGTAGAAAGCACCTAACATGGTACCGCCCATGAGTAAGTGTTCTACAGTAGTAATAGATAAGGCTGGATCATAGTGATGCCAAATAGCGGCAGTTGCTGCCACTGCGCCCAAGAAAGCTAAAGGCACTTGGAAGCGGATACAGCCAGTGAAAATTAAGATAAGTCCACCAATAACGTAGGCACCACCAAGCCAGGCATAAGCCATGAAGCTAGGGCCGGTAAAGTCAACGTGAGGTACGCTCTCAACAGTTTCTGCCTTTCGTGAAGTCTTGATGCTCTCTAAGAAGGTAGCGCCAGTGAGTGCATCAGCAGTAAAGCGGCCTTCAATGGCAATAGTAGCTTGCTCTTGCAGACGCTCTTGCTCACGAATCATCAGTTCATTGCTAGTGTCATGGGCGTTAGCAATGATCTCATCTTGCATGTGCACAGATTGACCAACCTTAGCGGCGTTTTCGTTCTTTGCTGTAGCTACGTCCTTAGCAACATCATTAGCTTTAGCGATCTGAACTTCAGCGCTAGTTGCTTCTAACTTGGACTCATCCTGTGCAGTCTCATTGTCCTCAGCGGCGCTAGCAGCCATGGCTGCATCGTTAGCAACTTCATCCTGAGTGTTTACTGCTTCATCAGATGCAGCGTTATCTTCTGTAGCTGCCTCTTGTACAGGGGCGGCAGTTTCTTGAGAAGCAGCAACGTCATTTGCAGTGGCTGTGTCTTCTGTAGCAGCAGCTTCATCTGCAGTGGTGGTTACATCTGCCTCAGTTGATTCAGTGTTGACAGTGGTCTCTACATTAGCCTCAGTTGACTCAGTGTCGGCTGTGGTCTCTACATTAGCCTCAGTTGAGTCAGTGTCTGCTGCGGCAGTTGCTTCATCGGCAAGTGAGGTGTTTTCGTTGTTTGGCTCGGTAGAGTTTTGACCGTTAGCATCTGGTGATTTGATCTTATCGGCATCGGCATCAGATGCGGCTGCGGCATCAGCTGCAGCTGTTTCTTTTTGCTTTTGTGCTTCAGCTTGAGCACGGTCTTGAGAGATCTGAGCCATAGAGTGCGAAACTTCGTACTCGTTTTGGCGGTTGAGATCTTTGATCTCTTTAATTAGTACCTGAGGATCAGCACCAGCAAAGACTACATCTAAGGTACGTGATGGAGTGGCTACATACATAGCGCCAGGGGTTGGGGATACCCAAGTGCTGTAGAAGATGCCAGGGGCAGAGATCACCAAGAAGATGAATCCAGACATGGCTGGATTGAAGATGTTCATGCCCAGACCACCAAAGCACTCACGTACTAGCAACATAGCAAAAGCAGTTGCCATAACAGTAAAGTACCAAGGCAGCAGTGGTGGCAGTGTAAGCGCCAGTAAGAGTGCAGTTACTACACCTGATGGATCTCTTAATACATGCTTAATTCGGCGGTTACGCATGAGAGCTGTCAGCACCTGGCAAGCAATTGCTGTGATGCTGGCGATAATAAATTGAATAAGCGTACCGCTGCCAAAGAAGTAGGTCATAACACCCACCGCAGGAATCAGTGACACAATCACAGTCATCATGATGCGGGTGGTGCTCATTTGGCAGTGCAAGTGCGGTGCAGGCTCGATGCCTAAGTTTTGCTTCGCACTTTGAACAGAAATTTGCATTGGTTAATCCTGTTTTCAGGGAACTGCGTATAGCTTTAGTTATTTAAGATAGCTGCATTACTTACAAGGTAACTATCTTTGTTCATATCGCTACACTGTGCTTATCTAATCAAGCAAGCCTCTTTTATACTAAGGCTTGCTCTTGCAAATTAAGGCTAGTACTTACTAGGCCTTAGAGCTGTTATCTTCTGAAGATTGCTCACTGTCAGGTGGTGGTAAATCCTTACGACGCAAAGCAGTTGGAATCTTCATCTCCTCTTGCTTTCGCTCCTCAGGCGCGGTCAAGTACTTCTTAGCACGTGGACGGCTCTGTGGGATGTAAACACCTTCTGCAGGAGGGTTTTCAACCTTACGTACGTCAGGATCCTGATTTTCAGGAGCAGGGTAGTGAATAAGAGGCTCAGCATGCTTAGTAACAGCTGCACGACGGATAGCAAACGGTACTACCTTATCTTGATCGATTTGAGGTGCTTCTTTAGCAACCTCAACGTCAGCTTCAGCCTCTTCCTTGTCATTGCGGCTAAGCTTACTTAAGACAGATGTTGAGGCGTTTGCAATGGTTACTGATTCATCGGACAGTCTTTGTGAAGAACGACCGCTATCAGAACGTGATGCTGCAGTATCTTGCGCCATCATAGCAGCGTAGAGCATGCCATCCTTAGTCTGACTCATCATGGCACTGGCCTTAGCCTTGCCACTTTGAACAGAGTCGCTATCTGCAGTGCTCTTGATATTATCAACTGCACCCTTAGTCGAGCTGATGTTTAAGCTATCTTTAGTTGAGCTCTTGTCACTCTTTTCGGTCTTAGTAACCTCAATTGGTGATTTAATTGAGCTAATCTTAAGTGTTGGAGCTGCGCTGCTATCAGTACTGTTAGTAGCTAAGGTAGTGACTGGGTTTACTACATGCTTAGACTGACTTTCGTCAGATGCAGTGCTCTGATTGTTCAGATATGGATTAGTTGCATTGTTTGCAGCTGCAGCAGCTCTCTTAGCAGCAGCTCTTTCACGGGCAGCAGCTACGGCGGCAGCACGCTTTTGAGCGATCTCATCATCACTTGCATTAGCGTCATTAGCCTTTTGTGCAGCAGCACGAGCTAAAGCAGCCTCACGACGCTTACGACGTTGCTCTTCTTCCTTGGCAATACGCTCATTTCGTACAGCAATACGCTCCTGGGCACGCTGATTACGCTTTTGGTTATCATCGAGCAAGTGCAGGATCGCCATTTCCTTACGGAATTGAGCAGTTAAAGGAATGCGTGATGGGCAAACATAAGAGCAGCAACCGCACTCGGTACAATCGAGCATGCCGCAGCTCTTGGTCTTCTTATGTTGACCAGCACGAGATAAGGCATACAGATGGTATGGAGTAAGACGGCTTGGGCACACACGAGCACAACGACCACAACGAATGCAGTTCATTGCCTCAGGCTGCTCTTCAATTTCTTTAACTGAAGGTACAAAGACGCAGGTAGCACTCTTAGTAATTGGTACGTCGATAGATGGGAGAGTAAAGCCCATCAGTGGACCACCCAAGATGATACGCTGTCTTCTTTCAGGGTTGAGCTTATAGGCGTTGAGAACAAATCTAACTGAGGTGCCTAAGCGCACTAAAGCATTACCAGTACGGCCTAAAGTCTTGCCATCAACGGTAATCACGCGCTTAATGAGTGGCACACCATCGATAACGGCCTGCTTAATCGCATAAACAGTCTCAACGTTATCAACCACAATACCGCACTCAGAGGTGTGTTCAGAGTATGGGATCTCAATGCCAGTACAGATCTTAATTAAGTTACGGGCTGCGCCAGATGGATAGAGGGTTGGAATAACTCTTACCATAACGTCATCGGCAACAGCTGCCTTCATAGCATCAATGGCCTTAGGCTTATTGTCCTCAATAGCGACAATGGTGACCTTAGGATTGAGGATCTTACGAACTACCTCGATACCCTTGGCAATATCGGCAGCCTTTTCTTGCATCAGACGATCGTCGCATGTGGCTACTGGTTCGCACTCAGCACCATTGACGATAAAGATATTGCAATCGCCCTTTGCATCCTCAACCGCTGCACCGATCTTGGCTGCAGTTTGGAATTGAGCACCACCAAGACCCTCAACGCCAAAAGAGCGAATGCGCTCTAAAAGCTCTTGTGGGGTCTTGTTTTCCCAATCTAACATTGGCTCGTCTGGTACTTTCTCATCTAAGCCGTCTGGCTTGATGGTAATGCAACGACCGGCAAAACCTGAAGGGTGTGGCAATACCTGCATGGAGATACTGGTGATCTCACCTGAGGTAGATGCATGCAGTGGCACATTACGATTGCCACCTGGACGAGTTAATGGCTGACCAGCTTTAACGTGATCGCCAGTTTTAACCAAGATCTCACCGCCCTCGCCTAAGTGACGCTCTAAAGGCAAGGTAATTAAGGATGGGATATCGATCTCTTCAATGGCGCAATCAGAGGTTGATTTACGCTCATTGGTTTTAATTCCGCCGAAGAAGCTCCAGAGCTTACCACGCAGGATTTTGTCTAATTGCTTAGAAAAAGGCATGACTAATTTCCTTTGAAGCGTATGGATTCCAACTCCCAATTGAAGTTGGCGGTAGTAGGCTCAAGACGGACCATTTCGATACAGTCAACAGGGCATTTGTTGACGCATTCTGCGCAGCCAATGCATTCGTTTTCAATGATGGAGTGAACCACTTTAGCTTTTCCCTTAATCGCATCAACAGGGCAGTGACGAGCACACTTAGTACAACCAGTACATAAACTCTCGTGAATGATGGCTACTGTACGTGGGGTAAAGATAGCATCATCAGATTCATCAGTAGGAACAGATACACCTAAGATCTCAGCAAGAGTGTCGACGGTGTCCTGACCACCTGGAGTGCACTTGTTACATGGTGCGGTGCCGTTGGCCATGGCCTCAGCGTAGGCGCGGCAACCAGGGTAGCCACATTGGGCGCATTGAGCACCTGGTAGAGCCTTTTCAAGCTTCTGAGCAGTATCGTCACCTGAAGAACCTTTTGAACGAGCCAAGTATGACAGTACGATGCCGAGCAAGAACAATGCTCCTGCACCGTATAGCAAAAAGCTTAATTCGTTATCACCAATCATCGAACGATACTCTCTATTAAAAAAAACTAAAGAAAGCCAGCCAACCACAAAAAAAACACCGCCCTTAAAACAACACGGTATCTTAATTTTTTAAACCAAAGCTGTCTTTAGAATCAAGACTGCTGCCACATCATTAAGTGGCGTTGGTGCCTTAAAACAAACACCAAAGAGCAAGAACAAATAACTTACTATCAATTAGTAAGATACGATTTGAAGGCTATAAGCTCGTATTACATTACAGAGCCTGTAAAGCCTGCAAAGCCCATGAAAGCTAATGACATAAGTCCAGCGCTAATGAGGGCAATGGCAGTACCTTTAAACGGTGTTGGTACATCGTTAATAGCAAGACGTTCACGCATAGCTGCAAACAGCAGTAACACCAGAGTAAAACCAGCACCAGCGCCTAAGGCATAGACCATAGAGTTAACTAAGGTGTGCTTTAAAGAGCTATTAATAAGCACAAGACCTAACACGATGCAGTTAGTAGTAATCAAAGGCAGATAGATGCCTAATGCCTGATACAGGCTATATGAGGTCTTGCGAATGACAATCTCTACTAGCTGTACTGCAACAGCAATAATGATGATGTCGACAATCAGGTCTAAAGAGGTTAGGCCTAATGGGATCAGCACAAAGTTGAACGCAAGATTACAGATCAGCGCAGAAAGTACGAGCACAAAAGTAGTTGCTCCGCCCATGCCTAAGGCTGCAGAAAGCTGATTAGATACGCCAATAAATGGACAAATACCTAAGAAGCGAACCAGCACAAAGTTATTCACGATGGCAGCGCTGAAAAAGAGGATTAAAGCATCGACCATAGGTTTTGTTCTTCTTAATTAAAGCTACGCGTTAATAAAGAGCGCACTTTAATACAGGCAATGGCATCAAAAAAATGCCCTAAAACGCCTAAATAGGCTTAGCAATGAAGCTATGGGCTAAAACATGCCTTTGCGTTGTACTTTTAGTGATACGTAGCTATGCATAGATGCAAGTCATGAGACCATTTAAAATGAGGCACTCATTGCATCGAGAGCTTACAAAACAATGGCTTAGATTGAATCAACCATTGCTTAGCGTAAACTTGATCTTGATCCTACTCGGACTCAAAATCGCCTCATTTTACTGCAAAGACTTTGTTTTGACTAATCGAGGTCATTCTGTTGCGTATTTTATGCAATAGAAAAAGGCCTAAGCTATGAGCTTTTGCCCACCATACAAGATGGTTAGGATAGGGAAACTAAAGCGATACATATCGCATTAGTTGACGGTAACTGACATACAAAGCAGCCCCATAAAAGCACAGGTAATTGGGCATAAATTATCATTTGAAAGTAAGTCAGTCCTCTTATCAATTACGTTGCATCAGAAACAATCAAAAACGTCGGTACATTTGCACATACTTACTAAAAAAGGTAAGGCAGCAATCATTGCTTGAGCAAAACGAAGAGGCATCAAAAAAATAATAGCTCCTCGCGGCCATACTATCTGGTTTATTAACCTAGTTCAAAGTAGTGCACAGCGTGACCAAAATATGTCAAATAAGCCTCTTTTAGAGGCATAAATAGCAAAGATATAGTGCTTACTTTCACGTGCATTGTGACGCCCTTATAAATATGGAGTTTTAGTATGAAAAAATGCCGCATAACTTCAATAGAGCGCTTGCGCCTCTAATTAGGTTGGTGATAATGAAACTATCAGGTTTCGATTGATTACAGCTAATTAGCAAGAGAATCACATGGCAGCATCAGCTAAGAAAGAATCAAAGGTTAAAGAGCAGGATGGTAAGAAGCCTGCTAAACGTGGTTGTTGTCGTAAAGCAGCAAGCGCTGCTGACAAAAAGCCTAAAGATCAAGCAATGGAAGTAAAGACCAAGGTCGCTACCAAGACAGCTAGCAAGACAGCTAGCAAGAGTGCCTGCAAGTCAAAGAGCTCAGCTTGCATGAGCAAGGCTAAAACTGAGGCATCTGAAAAGGTTGTTGCTACCAAGGTAAAGACTGCCTCCAAGAGCAAAGCTTCAGTTGCTAAAACTGAAGTTGCAAAAGCAAGCAAGAGCGCCAAGCCAAAGGCCACAGCCGAGAAGGCTGCAGCAACTTCAAAAGCTAAAGTAACTCCAAAAGCTAAAGTAACTCCAAAAGCGGCCGCAGCTACAAGTACCAAAGCCAAAGAAACTAAGTCAAAAGCAACCAAGGCTACTAGCACTAAAGCAAAGGCAGCAGATAGCAAAGCAAGCAAAACAAAAGCTACAACAGCCAAGGCAAAAGCTACTGCCACTAAGGCGGCTACTAAGAGCACTGCAGCCAAGACAAAGGCTACTGCCACTAAGGCGGGTACCAAGAGCACTGCAACCAAGGCAAAAGCTACTGCTACTAAGGCTGCTACTAAGAGCACTGCAGTCAAGACAAAGGCTACAGCCACTAAGGCGGCTACTAAG
>SAMEA103957796__coassemble_1879_pt1 | contig 11215 bp, 8 predicted proteins | sample SAMEA103957796__metabat2_high_PE_002 | metagenome-assembled genome bin SAMEA103957796 (sample SAMEA103957796) | gut metagenome | biome: gut; material: feces | host: Canis lupus familiaris | collected 2014 | reverse complement strand
TTTGTCTTTGCCTCATGCAGATACGAAAAAGCCCATCACAATGGATGGGCCTAATAATGATTGCTTAAGTAGCTCTCACATGCGAACTACTCTTTGCATACTATCGAGCAAATTACTGCGAGCCTGTGAGAGCTACTCTTTGCTTGTTAGCGAGCGCAGATGCCGCCATCTACGAGGTAATGGGAGCCGGTGGTGAAGGTGCCCTTCTCGGTTAAGAAGTAGACTACCTCTGCTACCTCATCGGAGGTACCACAGCGTCCAGATAGGAATAGCTGTCCCTCTTCAGCCCATGCTTCCTCAGATGAGATACCTACCTTATCAGCATAGCGCTTAATTGCAGCCTCTGACAGAGGAGTGCGAATAGTACCTGGGCACACAGCATTCACACGAATACCCATTGGAGCTAAGTCCACGGCTAAAGAGCGAGTAATTTGACCTAAAGCGCCTTTAGTGAGGCCATAACCAAAGTTATTGCTCTTGCCGATGAAGAACTGATCTGAGCAGTTAATTACGATGGAGCCTTTGTCTGTATCCTTTAGGAAAGGCAAGGCCTCTTGAATAGTAATGATGGTGCCTTTGATGTTGGTATTCATCATGAGATCAAGCTCGTTATCGGTGATGTTCATGATGGTATTGGAGCGGTGAATACCAGCATTGGCAAAGAGAGCGTCAATACGGCCAAAGAAAGTAGCAGCACCGCTAATCCAAGTGTTTACCTCGGTGCGATCTTTAACATCTACTTTAGATAAGTAGAAAGTAGCATCAGCATAGCCTAAAGATCTAATCTCTTTTTGTAGCGCCACACAGGCTTTCTCTTCAATATCGCAAAAAGCCACGCGCCAGCCTTCAGCCAAGAACTTAAGCACGGTGGCACGACCGATACCTGCAGCCGCACCTGTAATGGCAATTACCTTGCTCTTATCACTATCAGCATTGTGAGAGACTTGCTTAGAAGTAGCATTGATTTCATGAGAATCTGCTGCATGAACATGAGTATCATCCTCGATATCGAATAAATAATCATCAATATCTGACTCATACTCAGATGCTTTAGCTTTTTTGACATACTTACGGGCTGCCTGACGTACCGCTTCTTTTTGGGCCAAGATACGCTTTGGAGTAGACTCAATTGGCTTTTGAGGAGAAGAGCGGGTACCAAACTCAAAATAAACCGCACCGTCTGCATCTTTGCAACGAGTTACAGTGACAAAACGCATCTCTGGATGCTCGTCTAAGTAAGCCTCTGTAAACTCAATTAGACCGAATGGCTCGGAGTTATTGATGATACCAATACGAGCGGTCTTTACTGTATAGCCATTGCTACCATCAGTCTTACGTATATTGTTGTACAGGGATACACCATAAACCTTTTTAGTTGGTGATTCCTTATACGGAGTGATTACAAAACGGATGTTCTTAAACTCACCCCAAGTAGCCTTAAACTTAGCCATATCCATGGTTAGAAAATCTCCATTGGTCTAACACTGTGATTCTAGCAAAGACCAAGCTCGATAGCATCACTAAGCATCTTTTCTTGGGTTACATGCCACATATAAGACCGCAATAACCGTTAAAAGCCATCAGACTAACGTAGTTTCCTTAAGGTACTAATCACTTACATACATAAGTATATGTATGTCAGTGCCTTATGTAAGTTTTTAAGCATGTGTGCATATTTTTCTGATAAATGGCATAAATACGCCATTTTATAGGATCGATTGCTTTTTACATATGCAAGTTTTGTCAAGCAATCAATGTTGCATGCGCTAAGTTGCACTAAGCTAACAAGAATTGCAATTCACTCTACAACAAACGCAAAGAACATAAGTGTAAGCAATGTGCGATTGATGAGTTTGTGCACTACATTTTGCAGGTTTTGCGTACGGCTCGTTGGCTTATTTATCTTGTAGACGGGGTAGCACTACGCAAGTGTGCGCTTGAAAGGAGCTTACTAGGTTCAAAATGATGAAAATTGTCCACTCAAATTGCTGCTTGCAAGAAATATCAAAGAGTTGATCTTGCATCGTCGTTGTGCCAAAAAGATTTTTCGACCTGCATTTTAAAGTGATCCACTTCACACAAAGCGGCATATTCACGCCATTTAAAGTGACTTATTTTGATGCAGATCACTTACCAATTTCGATATGTATGTTTGACGGTGTGCATAGCTAGGATAAAAATAGGCTACGTAACCAGTTTTACACAACGTTCTTACTCAACAGTTAAGCGCTTAAACCAAGAGACGAACAAAACTTTTGATCATGCTTTAGAGGCAGATATGCTCACTATCTACAATCGCAACACTGTCAAAACACAACATAACAAAGACCACCCATCCCACCTTAATTTTTCTTCAGGTGAAGCATACGAAGAGGCTTTAGCACGCCTCAAACATGCTGATGCTCAGGCTTTAGAAGAGCAAAGCTTTGAAGAGGAAAAGGCTGACAGTCTTTTCAAGAGCAGCGCTACTGGCTACAGCAGCATTGACTCACTCGATAGCAACTTCTGCTCACGCATCAAGGATGGTAGTGAGGTTAAGACCACTCCAAAGCGTCACCACATCATCCGACTAATTAAGCGCAAGTAGTGTTTGCTTGCCTTTACTTTGCCTGAGCCATCCAAAATCACGATGGCTCATATAGACATATGATTGTAAGACTTAATTTTCTCTTGCTAAATTAGGAGATATCATGCCTGAAGCAGTCTTGGACGATGAACTGCTAGAGCATAAGCATCATGGCTCAAAGCAATTACATAATGTTAGTCATGGATCATTTAAGCCCTCTCATTACGCTTCTAACGAACAGCCAAGTCCATGTAATGATGAGCAGCAGATGCAAATCCATCGTCATAATGAAAAAGGCATTCTAGGCCGCATTCATGACATCGGCTCCAAGGCAATTTTCCCAGAGCCAATTGAAAGTGTTATCCCTCACATAGCGCGTGCAGGCCATAATAGCTACAGCTCACACAAGCATCATTGCATTGAGCACTACAACACTACAGACTCCGTTCACATTGATCTGCAATCACATCTAGGCGAGTGTCACAACCTCTTAAACAGAGCAAACTTTAGTAACGACCACGACCAAAGCATACTGCACCCACATGCAAGCATGGCGTACAAATCAGAAACTATAGATTGCGTGAACAGCTATGCCGATGCTTTAGCTAACGGCTATAGAAATGACCATAGCGTCTTTACTAATAACGCATCTGCTGTAAGTAATGAAAACAATATCGCCCACAACTCGGCTACAAGCAATGACAACTGTAGCTGCAACAACTCTGCTATAAGCAATGACAACGGTAGCTGCAATAACTCTGCTATAAGCAATAACAACCTTAGCTGCAACAACTCTGCTGTAAGCAATGACAACCGTAGCTGCAACAACTCTGCTATAAGCAATGACAACGGTAGCTGCAACAACTCTGCTATAAGCAATGACAATACAAGCAGCCACAACTCTGTAGCTAAGCAAGGTGAAGCTTATACTCAAGCTTCGCACGCTTTATCTGCAGCTAGCAAGAGCAAATCATCAGCTCATGTTCTCAAGGACGCTAACGGCGTGCACTTAGAGACTGTTGAAGACGAGGCTCTCTTTGCTGATACTTATGTCACTCCAGGATCTGATAATGAAGATTTAGCCCTGAAAGCCAAGCTCTTATCCACATTAGGCTGGCGTATGGCTTCAGTTGGCGCTGAAACTCGACTGATTGTGCAGTCAGTAAAGAAGATGTCTCATGATCTGGGCTGCCGCAATATCGATTTATCTATCTCACGTGATGGCATCATGGTCAAGTTACGCCGTGGCAGTAACATTGCTGTTGATTTTAAAGAGATCAAGCACTTTGCCATCAACATGGATTCGCTTTGTCGGCTCCATCAGATTTGCTTGCGTGTTTCCAATGGCTCACTTAGCGATCCTCACCAGATCTTCTTAGCTATTCGTGCAGTAAGACCACGTCATTATCAACACAAGCAACTCATCTTTATTGAGGCAATTGCTGGTGGTTGCTTTGCCTACCTCAATGGCGGCAATGCAGCCGTTTGCTTAGGAGCTTTAATTGGCTGTTTGTTCTTAATGTATTACCGCTTCTTGTTTATTAGACGAGGCTTCTTTGAATCCTTTACCTTCATGCTATGTGCATGTATTGGATCATCCATAGCCGCTTTATGTTGCCACTACCTCTTTAATGGCACTCAAAGCAATGTAATGCTTGCAGCAACCGCCTCAACCTTACTGTTAGTACCAGGCTTCCCGCTCATAAATGGCTTTTTGGACATTTTTAAAGGCCATGTACCAATTGGTCTAAACCGTATCGTGATTGCTTTGGTATTGATAGTGTCAGCTGCAGTCGGCTTATTAATGACCTCATTTATATACTCAAGCGTAACCGCTATATTCGGCTAGCACTAACTATCGATCCTAAGGCCGAAGCTGCACTGTCAATGAGCTCATACTAAATGCGCCCCGTATTCACAATGCAGTAGCTCTATTTCAAGGCTAGCTAATGGAACTAGCCACTTGAACACACAGATTAACTTTTACAAATCCTATGCCCAAAGGCATGGGATCAGGACAGACTCAAATGTATTTACACATCATGCTCTCAAACGAGCAATGGCTCACCGTGATGTACCATGCATTAGCTGCAGCGGTGATTGGACCTGCCTTTGCTATGCTCTTTACTGTTCCAGGACGCTATCTAACTTTAATCGCACTTGTTTCAGCTTTAAGTCGCGGCTCACGTGACATGTTTGTGATGATGAATGTTGAAGTGATCCCTGCTACTTTCATTGCCTGTAGCATCTGCTCTTTGATCTTTATTTACTTTGGCCCACGATTAAAAGTACCACGCCCTATTTTCACTGTACCTTGCATTATCTCCATGATTCCTGGAGTAGATGCATTCAACGCATTAGTTGCACTGATGAACGTAGCTGAGCCAGAGAGCAATGCCGTTTTAAATGATCAAATCTTAGTACTCTTCCACAGCGGCATGCGTAGCATCGGCATTATCTTTTCTATTGCCATTGGCCTTGCTATTCCACCACTGTTCTTCTACAAGTACCGCCACGTTAAGCTTTAATCTTACCGAGAGTAAACAAGGTAGTCAGAACATGGCTGCTACAAATGGCTGCCGCATAAGAGCAGCCATGATCACTTAGCAGGTAAAAATCAGTCTTTGTACTCTATAGTTTCACTAATACCATCTACTGTCTTGATAGTAAGTATGTTTTCTTTAAATTTCCATTTTAAGAAAGCATGCTTCTTACCATCAATCTCAATCTCTGGGGCTTTCACCTGATTCATCTTGGCTGCATACATAGCTCTTAAAAAGCGCGATGCCGTTGCTTGATCCCAGGTTCGGTCAAAAACACCATGGTTTGGACGATCTTTTAGTGCATGGTAACCATGCAACTCATCGTCAACCGTGCGTGTTAATGTTGCCCTCTTGCCATGCACTAAGTTTTCAATGGCATCACTCAATGATTGCAAGGCCAGATTATTGATTTGAGCTGAAAGAGTAATAGCATCTAAATCAGGTGCAACCTCAACAGAGCGTTGTACAAGAACAGCCCCAGTATCAATGCCACGATCAACGATATGCCAGCTCATACCAGCCTCACTATCGCCTGCCCAAACAGCCCATACTGTAGCCATGACACCACGATGCCACGGGAGCAGAGCATTGTGATAGTTGATGATGGTGTTGTTATCGACAGTCTCATCTTTAAAGATGTACAGATTGTAGGCGCTAATGATAAGAGCGTCTTTTACACCCTTTAAAGCGGCTTCAATCCCATCATCCTTACTCTTTTGAGTCGTACTAACAACCTTAACTACTTTTAAGTCTGCAGATGCGTTAAAACACTCATTAAAGCGCTCATAAAACTTAGAGAGCATGGGCTCAATACCCACAAAGTATATGCAGCTAAAAGACTTAAGCTTAGCTATAACCTGATCGTCGGTACAAACTTTCTGATTATCATTGACTGTTGTATTCATCAAAAAAATCCTTAGATCAGCTTAGTTCTACAGCCATCGATTATAGCATTTGCAGTCAACAAAACTGTGCTAAGTTTGCCGCGCTGCCTTGGTAGAGAGGGGAAGTGCTAAAACAATAAAAGGCAGGGTAGATTGTAGATATAAGCATGTTAACAAGGCTGCATATGCAGCCTTTTTATAAATGTATGGTAAGAGGCTTATTTTGCAGCCTTGTTATAAATGAATGGTGGGAGGCTTATTTTGCAGCCTTGTCATCCTTGTCGTCTTTGCTATCTGACTTACCAGTGAGCTTAGCGAAGATGTCTTTAACTTTCTCGGTTAACTCTTCGTACCAAGTTTGCTCTTGGGCACCAGCAATAACATTATTGAGGCGCTCGCTAATGCGATAGCAAACAGTGTTCTCGGTCTCTGCGTCACCCCAGTCAACAGTAGTAAGCATCTTTACAGCCTCGGTTACATGAGACACAGTAAAGATATGGAACTTACCTTCAGCCACTGCCTTCACAACAGCAGGACGCAATACCAGCTGATTGACGCATGAGCTTGGGATAATAACGCCCTGCTCTCCAGTTAAACCATGGAGACGGCAGACGCGATAGAAGCCCTCAATCTTCTCATTTACGCCACCAACTGCTTGCACATCACCAAACTGATCAACAGCACCAGTTACCGCTAAGCCCTGGCGAATTGGCAGTCCTGCAAGTACAGAGATCACTGCACACAGACCAGTTAAGCTAGCAGAATCGCCATCAACCTCACTGTAGCTTTGCTCAAATACTAAGCTTGCAGATACTGGCAGAGGCTGCTCTGAACCAAACTCTTTGGTGAGGAAGCCGTTAATGATCATCATGGCCTTAGCGTGGATTTGACCAGCAAGCTCGGCCTTACGCTCAATATCAATAACGTCGCCTTCACCACCTGCTCTTAAAGTAGCAGTGATACGTACTGGCTCGCCATACTCATATGAAGTGCCTAAGGTCTCAATCACGGACAGGCCATTGATTTGACCAACTACTGCACCTTGAGTTGAGATCAAGAGCTGACGATCACGGTGTTCACGCAATACCGACTCAGCTAAGAAGTTGTTTCTAAAGTCTAAAGCTGCAATAGCCTTTAACACATGGTAACGACTTACAAATGAGCATGAGACATGATCTTGTGAATCTGCAGCGTTTTCTTTAGCTTCTGGACACTGAACATCTTTTAAGTTGCGCAGAGCAAAACGATTTGCCTCATAAATGAGACTCTTTAAAGAAAGTTCAGTTAAGCCTAAATAACGTCGATCGCCGCTAATACGGCAGCTATAGGCAGCAAGCAGCGCTAAAGCATCGCGTGAAAACGGCAAGAGATCAGAGCCTGATCTATCGTTAAGACGGTAGTGGTTAATCAGACCGCCAAGGGTATGTAAAGCCCCCACTACTGGGAACTCTAATACGACGTCAGTATGAATGGCACTATCGAGAGTTGACCACAGTAGGCTTAGCTGTGCTACATCAGTGGCATCGCCAACTAAGATGAGCTTTAAGGCATCATTTTCAGCTAAGCAAGCGTCAATCATTCCAAGCCACTTGCTATGCTCAATTAAATGCACACATGGCATGATGATGACGTTGTAGTTTGCTTTGCTCTGAGAACAAGCAGCCTTATCAGCGCACTCAGATGATTTAGCATCCCTCTCGTGGCTGTCATCTTGTCCAGATGCGGCAGCTAAAGTGCCAGCCTCAAATAGACCATCTTGGCAAGCTGAGGTAAGAGAAGTTAAAACTACCTTGTGATCGTCTTTGCCCTGATCTTTTGAATCATTATTTTGCTCAGAGGCATCTTCCTCAACTACAGCTGCAGTAACTTGCTTAGTAGTGAATAAACCTTCATCGCAAATACGAGTCACACGATTGCTCTTACGAGCTTGACCAGCGAGCTTAACACTAGCACCGCTTGCTGACATCAGACAGTAGTTAGCGGTTAAAATGCCATCCTCTTTGTCATTGCCAAAGAGCTCAAACTTAGTCGGAGCATAAGCGATCACGGCCTCAATGCCTGAGACCTCTTTGACCATGTCATAGGCAGTAGCTAAAGGATCGATCAAACGACCAGTGCACATGACCAGCATGCGCTCACGCTTGAGCGCAAACAAACTGCGCATGGCATTTTTTGCACGCAGCTGTAAAGATGCAAAAGAACGAGGAGCAATCTTGTCAGATAACTGATCGCCCTCAGTAAGCTTTGCATCGCCTTTTGGTAAAGCACTATTTGAGCTGTCTAAATCATGATATAACTGCTCTGGAAAAGCAGGATATAAATCGCTGCTTTCAAGCATAGTTACACCTTTGATCTCTTCAGACATGCTGCCGTCTTTAAGCTTGAACTTAATTGCTTTCAAGAACAACCTCGTAAATTCCATCGAGCTGTCTATAACGCTCAGCTAAATCAAGACCGTAGCCTACGATAAAGCCTTGCTCAAGCTCATATGCATAGTAATCAACATTAATATCGATCTCACGACGCTCGTGCTTATCGATACATACTGCAATCTTAACACTAGCAGCACCGAGCTCATACATATGAGCCACGATCTCTTTCATGGTTAAACCAGTATCTACCACGTCTTCGATTAACAGTACGTCTTTACCTTTAACATCCTGTTCAACATCTTTGATGAATTTAACTACACCTGAAGAACCAGTGCCTGAACCATATGAAGATGCACGTAAAGTATCGATGGTCATATCCATGTTGTCGATCTGACGAATCAGATCAGAGAAAAATGGAATAGCGCCTTTTAAGATGCATACAGCACAGAGCTTCTTGTCCTTGTAGTCAGCACTAATCTGTTTGCCCATCTCAACTACACGCTCATGTAGTTGCTCCTTGGTATACAGAGGGATAAGTTCTTTAACTTTTAATTCGCTTGACATAGAAGCCGCTCCAGTTGTGCAAAGACGTACGTTAGAACAGTGAAGTATGTACTTTAGCTTTGATGATACTCGCTAAGGTAATTCAACTACAGCATACGTGATTGTTAATGTGAGCCATGGCAGTTACTTACTTGATACAGCATTAGATAATGCCTAGCTAACCGCCCATCACAAATTATGATAAATTTGATCGATTATAGCTAACCTACAAGTTAAAGTCATCAGTAAAAAGGCGTATAAGCGCCGTGCTGTCTACCTTTTTGAGAACATAATACTCACGGTTAAGCCAATTTATGCGCCCAAAAGATACTCAACACAATTTACAAAGTAACCATCATTAAACCACACGGCCTTTCATAAGCTGTGTAAACAATTTCAAACTAGTGACAAATAGGCTGTCGCCCCAAAAAAAAATCAAATCACTTACTTCTTTAGCGCCCAGTGCAGCCCATGCCACTACAAAGTAATCAAAGGCTCAACCTCATGCTACTTACATGAAATGTTCTTACGTTAAGATCATTGCGATCATATGAATGAGCATAGTGCTGCAAAAGATCACAGCATCTAAATACGGCTTTAGTTGCTCATATTTTTGTTTGTACACAATGATTATTGCGTTCATAAGACTATACTAAGTATTCTAAGGTATAGTCTATTTGAGGACTAAGCAGTGAAGATAGTCTTACCAAGCGAAGGCTAGCTTTACCCAATGCAGCATTAGCTAAAAATCTTAGCTGTGATTAAGCATGGTCAACTGTGTTTGTGAATAAACAAATAAGGAAAACAGAATGATTTTTGGTAGCAAGAAACTGTCTAAGATGGTTGCCATCAGTGCTTTAAGCGCTGCTTTAGGCGCTGTTCTGTTCACCACTAGCGCAACAGCATCAGAGATCAAATACATGGAGCGCATTGCTCCTGCTTATCGTGATGGAGCCTCTGCGAATATGTTAAGCCTGACTAGTCTTGAGGACGTGAAGAACTTTACCAAGAACTTCAAGGAAGAGTTTGGTACCATCAAGCCTGAAATCATCAAGGTTCCAAATGAGTTTGAGCAAGGTGAAGTTGAGGTTTCCTTATACAAGCCACAAGCTTGTACTGAGCCATCTGACAAGTGCCCTGTATATGCAGATGTTGCCGTTAAGCAAGATCGCCGCATGGATCGTCCTTTAGTAGTGTTTCTTCACGGCGGCGGTTTCCTCTTCCGCAATGCCTATTACATGTCTAACTACTATCAGACAATCGCAAACACTCTGCAGGCTAACGTAATCGTACCAAAGTACCGTCTATCTACTGAAAAGCCATTCCCTGCACAGCTTCATGATAGCTACAGTGCGCTTACTTACTTCTATCAGAACGCAGATAAGTACCGCATTAATACTGATGCTATTGTGTTAATGGGTGAAAGCGCTGGCGGTGGCTTAGCTGCTGGTATGTCTTTATTTAATCGCGATCATTACGACTTCCCAATTGCTGGCCAGGTTCTGACTTATCCAATGCTTGATTACCGCACTGGCACCAACGAAGTTGTTAAGGCCGAGAAGACTGGTGAGGTCTTATGGACTCCTGAGAGCAATGTATTTGCTTGGAGTCAATATGGTGATGCCAAAGAAGTAGCTCATATGGCCCCAGATGCTCGCAAGAAGCTCATCCAGAAGAGTGACTACTTAGGCTACTTCTCACCAACCTTTGCTCAGGACTTAAGCAACATGCCTGCTAGCTTCATTTATGTAGGCGACATCGATCTATTTGTTAGTGAGTCCTTAAACTTTGCCAACCAGTTAGTTAATGCAGGTAACGAGGTTGAGCTACACGTTGAGAACGGCGTCTACCACTGCTTTGACTACATCGTTCCAGAGGCAGATGAGTCTGCAAAGTATCGCAAGGCTCTCTTTAACTTCATGGCTGACCGCATGTACGGCGTCCACTAATCAGCCACTACTCCACATCCATAGCTGCTAGCAATAACATCTAGCACCCCATTAGGCCATCAAAAGCATAGCTACCTTCGGCATGCCCTGATGGCCTTTTTCTTTGCAGATCCAGTCAAACATCCCTGCCACCCTATCATCCGTTAGACAAACATCAACCATAGCGGCAAAAGCTAGTCAAATTGTCAAATTAACTGTCAACGATAAGACAATCTAAACAGTCAAGATCGTGTGTAATGATTAATTGCACAAAAAAGCGGCGCTTAACTCACATAATCAGTTCCATAAACCTAGCAATTCCAAGGCTTAAATAGGCTTATGACAAGAAACTTGCAAAAGTAATTTGGTAAATAGGCAC
>SAMEA103957796__coassemble_1869_pt1 | contig 11270 bp, 8 predicted proteins | sample SAMEA103957796__metabat2_high_PE_002 | metagenome-assembled genome bin SAMEA103957796 (sample SAMEA103957796) | gut metagenome | biome: gut; material: feces | host: Canis lupus familiaris | collected 2014 | reverse complement strand
ACCTTCAAGCCATGTTGGGTATATTTCTTCAGCCATAGGTATTCTCACTAAATTGTTTGCAAGTAGAGTTTTTTATTTTTAAGTTACTGGCTAAAACAAAAAAAGCGCCGGAACGGCGCTTTTCTTGGATGATTGAAATCTTAAGCTAAGACTACTTCTTTGCGTTAGCAGCGTCAGCTTCGAGCTTCTCTTCGAGATAGTGGATGGATACGCCACCCTTCATCTCGTTCTCATCATTGAGTAACTCTTTGTGTAGTGGGATGTTGGTACGAATACCGTCGATAACCATCTCATCAAGAGCCTCACGGGCACGAGCCATTGCAAGCTCACGGGTGTCATCGTGAACGATGAGCTTACCTACGAGTGAATCGTAGTGAGGTGGTACGGTATAGTTCTCATAAATGTGAGAATCCCAACGTACGCCTGGACCACCTGGGATGTGCAGACGCTTAATGAGGCCTGGGCATGGCATGAAGGTTCTTGGGTCTTCAGCATTGATACGGCACTCAAAAGCGTGGCCACGCAGCTTGATATCCTTTTGGCTGAAAGATAAGTTCTCGCCAGCACAAACAGAAATCATCTCTCGAACTAAGTCGATACCGGTGATCATTTCAGTGATCGGGTGTTCTACCTGAATACGGGTGTTAACTTCAATAAAGAAGAACTGGCCGTTTTCATATAAGAACTCGAAAGTACCAGCACCGCGATAGCCAATATCGATACATGCCTTAACGCATGACATACCGATGGTTTCACGTTCCTTTTGAGTAATGAAAGGAGCTGGAGCCTCTTCTAAAACCTTCTGATTGCGGCGCTGCATGGAGCAATCACGCTCACCTAAATAGCAAGCATTACCACGACCGTCAGAGATTACCTGGAACTCGATGTGACGAGGGTTCTCAAGGAACTTCTCCATGTAAACGGCAGGGTTGTTGAAGAACATGTCGGCCTCACGACGAGTCAGGCTGATGGATTCTTCAAGCTCTTCTTCCTTGCGTACTACACGCATACCGCGACCGCCACCGCCACCTGCGGCTTTAATGATGATTGGGTAGCCAATCTTAGCGGCGATCTTCTTGTTCTCTTCCATGTCATCGCCTAAAGCTCCTTCTGAGCCTGGAACGCATGGAACACCAGCCTTTTGCATTGCTCTCTTTGCTGATACCTTGTCACCTAACAGGCGAATGGTGTCAGCGCTAGGGCCGATGAAAATAAAGCCTGACTTTTCAACCATTTCGGCAAAGTCGGCATTCTCAGATAAGAAACCGTATCCTGGGTGAATTGCAGAAGCGCCAGTGGCTTCAGCAGCTGCAATGATGGTAGGGATATTTAAATAAGAATCCTTAGCTGCAGCAGGACCGATACAAATAGTTTCATCTGCAAGCTTGACGTGCATCAGATCGCGGTCAGCGCTTGAGTGCACTGCAACAGTCTTGAGGCCAAGCTGACGGCATGCACGTAAAACACGTAAAGCAATTTCGCCACGGTTGGCAATGAGCACCTTTTCAATTTGCATTCTGTTAATGTCCCGGTTGTGAACTCTTTCCTGCCTATTAAGCTATCAATTACTAGCCACGTAAGTATCAGCAAACAAACTGATAACTTATGTTTACAAACGTCCGATAGTCTTGGTACTTGATAGTGTTGTCGTAAGACTTGTGCTTATTTGACAGGCTTAGCTTGCTCAAGTGTTTTCTATAAGCTAAGGGAAATACTCCCCTTAGCTTCGAGCAAGTTAATCAGGATGATGTTGAGTCTTATTCAAACTCGAAAATTGGCTGGTCGAACTCAACGGTGGAGCCGTTGTCAACCAGGATCTTCTTGATAACGCCGGAGCGGTCAGCAGGGATCTGGTTGATCATCTTCATGGCTTCAACGATGCACAGAGTCTGGCCTTCCTTAACGGTGTCACCAACCTCAACAAATGGCTCGGAGGTAGGGGATGCAGCACGGTAGAAAGTACCGACCATGGTAGAACGCATGACCTTGGAATCATCGACAGCAGCAGGTGCGGCTACGGCTGCAGGGGCAGCAGCTGGAGCTGGAGCGGCTGCAGGAGCAGCTGCAACAGCTGGGGCGGCAGCAACAGGTGCAGGAGCAGCAACTACGGTTTGTACGGCAGGTGCAACCACAGTAGACTGGCGAGAAATGCGGAGCTCTTCCTCACCTTGCTTTAAATTGATTTCTGCAACATCGGAGTTGGATACCAGATCAATCAATTTAGCGATCTTGTGAATGTCAATTTGCATGTAGATTCCCAATTTAAACGCGCAGTGAACTGCAACTAACCTAAAGACCAAATTAAATCATTAAGGCTCTTCTTTTAGTGAAGCTACGTAAGCGACACTGATATTTAAAGAAGGTGCAGAACTGCTGTGAAAAACAGTTGATGCAACTTAGCCACCTGTAAAGCACGATTAGATGTGCAATTAAAATTAAGTGGCTGAGCATAAAAAAAGTTCAGTTTTTAAACTAGAGCTGCTTTTTTCATGCATGTAGCTAAAGCACCTTGTTTAAGGGTACTTTTAACTACTTGTTTGGTGCAAAAACTTAAAAACTAGCGATGCATTACAGCGCAACAGCAACCTGATGCGTACAACGTAAAGCGCAATATTCATACAACAGCTTAGTACTTAAGCAGATACTGTGCGTATCTGAAGATACGATGCTGTTTTGTACTCACTAAGCTATTTAACACAAACAAGCTAGGTGCTTAATGAGTAGCTAATCAAAAGCGATTATTCTATGACCTGTAGACTAAGGGTAAAGTTCCCAAAGCTTTTAGTGCTTATGATGATGGATTGTAAAAATGTGATTTAGGCTCAAAGTAAGCTTGCACTAATCTCATTATCAAAGCTCATATCGGTCGTAAAGTAGCATCTCTTTGAGATCCTACGTAGTCCATCTCGTAACGAGATGCAAAGCTGCTTTAGCTTTTTGATGCCTCTAGTAGGTGATAAGCCTGTTCTAGGGCATATGAGTAACCGTTTAAACCAAAGCCTACAATCACGCCAACAGCTTTGGCTGATAAGTAGGAGTGGTGTCTAAACTCTTCACGCGCATGCACATTAGAGATATGAATCTCAATGAACGGCGTATCTACCGAACTTAGTGCATCTAACAGAGCTACAGATGTATGAGTGTAGGCCCCAGCGTTAATTAAGATAAAGTCTACTTTACCGTAGGCTTGTTGAATCCTATCAACTAAGGCACCTTCGCTATTAGATTGAAAGTCCTCAAGCTCAATGCCAAGCTCACAAGCTTGCTTACGCAGCTTATTAATAAGATCCTCAAGGGTCTCTTTACCGTAAACCTTAGGCTCACGGATGCCCAAGAAGTTTAGATTTGGCCCGTTGATAACCAATACTTTGTATTTGCTCAAAGTACGTCTCCAACAAACAAAATTTTTACAATTTTACCAAAAACCGCGCATTTATTTCACTGTTTAAAACTTTTTAAGCGTTTTTAAGTCGAATTCAGCGTGCAGCTTTTGCTACTAAAACCAGTCAGATATAACACTAGAGTGCTGTGGCATTGACCTTACAATCGATAAGTAAAATTACTGTATCCATAAGGATCATTGTTTACTATCAGCGTATCTTGAGATGATGCTGATAGGTGAAAAGCCATTTTAAGCACCTAAAACAAATGCATTGGTGCACATAACTAAAGTTAGAGCTGCATTTGTAGGATTATGGCACCTAAAGATCACAAGGCTTAAGACATAGTTAAGAGTCTTGATTAAAGCCGTTGTTGAGCCTGTTTGTAGTACTTACTCGTAGTAAGTTGTACGTGACAATATCTATCCTGGATTAGTTAAATACAGTGTATATGCTTGTAGACACTATGTTACAAATTTTCAGTGCCAGAGAGCATAATTGTCTATTTGACCTAATGAGAGGGCAAAAGTGCACAATCGCGTAAAAGACTTGTGAACAAGTGCACAAATAAAGCTAAAAGCGTCAAATCTGTAAAAAATCACTTGATTTGTTACTCTTTTTCACCTTTTTAGTCAAAAAGTAGGCAACTTAGCTCACTTTTAGATGCAAAGAGGGGCACTACTCTAAGCCCTCTTTTAAATTATGTACAACGAAAAGTGTAAAAAGTGTATGTAAATTTATTTCATGGACGTATTGCTTGTGTTCCTAAGCTTCTATACAAGCAATATTCTTCATACATACTTAGCAATGCTTCTTGCCATGACGAAGATTCGAGTAAAACTTTATGCCTGAGATTAGAGGCATACGCATAAGGTGTATACACTGCTTTGGTTTAGGCATGTCCATAGCCATAGAATGAAAGTTTATGGTCTAAAGAGCTTCATGGTGATCTTGATATTATCTAGAGTGATCCTGCCTTAGAGAAGTTTCTGCATTTTGCTGATAATAGTTGAATCAGCTGTAAAATCTTTGTGCTGAATATTGGGGCATTTTCAGCATTTTGAGGACTTATAAAGGTTTGTTGAGGATGTTAAAAGTGAAGTTGTAATTTTTTAGCTCCATGACAATGAGATCTGCTTATCATTTGGCATCTTTGTGTTAAAATTTGCGTCGTTCCGTTCGTCAGGTCATCTGAAGCCCAGTCAGCGCAGCAGATGTATCACAGTCGAACATCTCCCTGTCATTAACTTAGGGTTTTTCGCCGAACCCATTCTCATCCATTATTCACCCTTGATGCATTAGCTTGTATAAAGCGCCATTAATTGGTGAATGTAGCGGTATTTCTCAAAAAAATGGCTACTCTTTGAGTAGCGATAACTGTTAAACAATACCTTTTTGCATGGCATAGTTGTTTACTTCATGCAATGGTGAATGGTTTGGGCAAAGAGTCCTAAAGATGTTTTAGTGACCTTTATTAAAGACAATCGCACGATTGTCTTGCACTTGTTGGTTATTGTGATGCTTTTGCATCGCAGTTTGGCGCGACTGAGGATGTGGCGAAGTTTACTAGCTGCATTTGAAAGTTGCCTGACGCTTTATCAGGAGAAGTCCTCGTTGCAGTGTTGTGTACATGGCGCTGTAGCGGACAGTAATCACGCATATGATGATCAATAATTCCAAGTCTATCGCCCAATACGATCCAGAACTTTTTGCTGCAATGGATGCAGAAGATCGTCGTCAGGAAGATCATATTGAGCTTATCGCTTCTGAGAACTACGCTAGCCGTTGCGTAATGGAAGCTCAGGGTTCTCAAATGACCAACAAGTATGCTGAGGGTTACCCTGGCAAGCGTTACTATGGTGGTTGTGAGTACGTAGACGTTATTGAGAGCTTAGCAATCGAGCGTGCTTGCAAGCTGTTCAAGTGCGAATACGCAAACGTACAGCCACACGCTGGTTCCCAGGCTAACTGTGCAGCCTACATGGCTCTGTGCAATCCAGGTGACACTATCTTAGGTTTATCCTTAGCCTCCGGCGGTCACTTAACCCACGGTGCATCTGTAAGCTTCTCTGGTAAGGTTTACAACTCTGTTCAATACGAAGTAAACGAGGCAGGTGAGCTTGACTACGAGAACATCCGTAAGATGGCTCTTGAGTGCAAGCCAAAGGTTGTAGTAGCTGGCTTCTCTGCTTACTCAGGCATCGTTGATTGGAAGAAGATGCGTGAGATCGCTGATGAGGTTGGCGCATATCTGCTCGTTGATATGGCTCACGTAGCTGGCTTAGTAGCAGCTGGTGTATACCCATCACCAATCGACCACGCCCACGTAGTTACCACCACCACCCACAAGACCTTAGGTGGCCCACGTTCTGGTCTTATCTTATCTAACTGCCACGACGAGAACATCTACAAGCGTCTGAACTCTGCCATCTTCCCTGGTTCACAGGGCGGTCCTTTAATGCACGTTATCGCTGCTAAGGCTGTTTTATTCAAGGAGGCTATGGAGCCTTGGTTCGTTGAGTACCAAAAGCAGGTAGTAGCTAACGCTAAGGCAATGTGCGAAGTTGTTATGCAGCGTGGTTACAAGGTTGTATCCGGCGGCACTCAGAACCACTTATTCTTATTAGACTTCATCGGTCTTGAGATGACTGGTAAGGATGCTGAGGCAGCTTTAGGCGCAGCTAACATCACCGTAAACAAGAACTCAGTTCCTGGCGATCCACGTAGCCCATTTGTTACTTCTGGTCTGCGTATCGGTACTCCAGCCTGCACCCGACGTGGTTTCAAGGAGGCTGAGGTTCGCGAGTTAGCTAACATCATGTGTGATGTTTTAGATAACTACAAGGATGAGAGCGTAATTGAGGCTGCTCGTGCTAAGGTTCAGGCCTTATGCGCTAAGTTCCCTGTATACGCCGACTAATTTAAATTACGATCTTTGTAAGTAACAACTGCCATTAGCCATGTTTTATGGCTTTTGATAAGTTACAGATGCACCAAGGGTGCAAGTTTATGTAACCTTTTTTGTAGTTGTTTAACACTATTAGCATTTGTGTAGCCCACTTTATTGTAGGTTGTGTAAAATCACACACAATAAGATTTAATGCTGCAAATGCAAGATCGCTAAACCTAAAGAAGCTTTAGGTTCAATTTGAGCTGCATCTGAAGGCAACATGCTTAAAGATGTGGCTCTTTGTTTTTTATGGGTACTAAAAATACCTGGGTGTGTGGCAAATCGGCTTTGGAGTTTACGTTATGGGTAAGCAAAAGCATAGTGATGAGTATTACTTAGAAATGGCTTTAGCTGAAGCGCAAAAGGGGCGCTTCACTACCTCGCCAAATCCTGCTGTAGGCTGTGTCATTGTTCGTGATAGTAAGATCCTAGGTATGGGTTATCACCACTGTGCAGGTCAGCCACATGCTGAGATTATGGCACTCAGAGCAGCCGACTATCAGGTCAATAACGCTACTGCATATGTGACTTTAGAGCCGTGCTCTCATTATGGCCGCACTCCACCTTGTGCTAAGGCACTAATTGATGCCGGTATCTCACGTGTGGTGATTGGTTCAACTGATCCAAACCCAAAGGTCTCAGGTCGTGGCATTAAGATGCTTGAAGAGTCTGGTATTGAGGTCAAGATTGCATCAGGCAAGATCGCTAAAAAGTGCGTTAAGCTCAATCGAGCCTTCTTTAAGTCCATTAAGAGTGGTAGACCATTTACTATCTTAAAGTACGGCATGTCTTTAGATGGCAAGGTAGCTTTATCCACTGGAGAGTCTAAGTGGATTACCAATAATGCCTGTCGTTCGGATGTACAGCGTTTAAGATTATGGTCAGATGCCCTCATTACCTCGCACAAGACTATTACCTCAGACAACCCAAAGCTCAATGTGCGTCTTGAGGATGTACCAATTAAGCTCTTAACTGGTTTGGATACTACTTTAATTACCCAGCCAATCAAGGTAATTATCGATAGCCATGCCCAGCTTTTGCCAAATTACTCTTTAAAAGATTTAGACAAATACGCCATCTTTACCTCTGGTGAGAACTACATAGTTGTAGGCACTAACGAGTCCTTTGCCGATCCAAATGCAGCTCCAAAATGCACAAGCAAAGTAAAGAAAGCTGCACAGACATCAGCTGAAGCTGACGCTACAACAGATTGTATGTGTTGCGCTGCAGGAGATGGTACTGAGTCAAAGGCAAGTGCCGCCACTAAGTCACGAAAAGCCAAGGGAGCTTCATCATCTAAGAGCGCTGATGCCAAGGCCGCCGCTTCAAAAACAACTGCAGATAAGAGAACTGACACTAAGAGTACTGCCACAAAGGCAGCTGCCGCCAAGAGCAGCAGTACAAAGGCCACTTCCGCTAAGAGCAGCAGTACAAAGGCCACTTCCGCTAAGAGCAGTGGTACAAAGGCAACTGCAGATAAGAGAACTGCTGCAAAGTCATCTGCTACTAAGAGCACTGCAGCAAAGGCTACTGCAGATAAAGCTAGCAAGTCTCGAAAAGCAGCCACTACAAAGAAGGCTGATCGTAAGCGCGTGGAGGTGAGTGCTTCAATCGAGCCAAAGGCAAAGACCACAAAATCTGCCTTAGCAGCGAAAAATAAGGTTGCTCCCAAGGAGATGTGCGTCAGCTGGCATATCAATCAAGATAAGGTCATTGCTCGAGGCGCTAACTTTGTTGTTGAGCAGTGGTCAGAGCGTGTCAAGATTCTCGTAGTCCCATTTGCATTGGGTACTGATGGTAAAGAGCATGCTTCACTTAACGCTGTCATGGACTTCTTAGGCTCTAAGGATATTCGTGTGGCAATGGTTGAGGCTGGTTCTAATTTAGGCTCTTCTTTCCTAGAGCAAGATTTAGTCGATGAGTGCTATTGCTATATCGCCCCAATGCTCTTAGGCCAAAATGCTAAGAGTGCCTTTGCGATCGCAGAGCCAAAGCGTCTTGCTAATGCGATGAAGTTTGATAAGTGTAAGGTGCGTACTTTTGGTGACAACATTGGCCTAGTACTCACTAAAAAGCGCAGCTCCAAAAAGAAAGCCTAACTTTTCCAAAAAGAAAGCCTAACTTTGAATAGTGAGGTTCACGAGACTAAGTTGTTATGTGGTTGCACCCCGTGTAACTGAGCTTAATTGTTTGTATGTTTTTATCGCGCGGTTGAAGGCTTATGAGTCTTTGGCAGCGCGATTTTTGTATGGTCTTAACAAGACATTCATGGCTTACCCCTTAGCTTGTTGTGTTGTGGTAAGCTAAGCAAACTTTAGAGCAATTAACAGCAAATGAATGTGCTTTAGCTTAATTTTTGCTCTTATGTGCTGCAGAACTTAGCAAGGGTTTGATCATGTTTACAGGAATTGTAGAGAGCAAAGGCGTTATTCAGACTATCGAGCAAAACGGTAAAGGTGCGCATATTGTGGTACGCACTAAGCCTGAGTTTTTAAAAGACAGAGTACGCTTGGGTGATTCCATTGCTACTAATGGCGTATGCTTAACTGCAACTGCTCTGCATGAGGATGCCTATGAGGCCGACTTATCCTTTGAAAGCGTGGACTTAACCTGCTTTAAGTATTACACCGTAGGTACTGAGGTGAATTTAGAGCTTGCATGTACTCCACATACTCGTCTTGGTGGTCACATCATGCAAGGTCACGTTGATGGTGTAGGTACTGTGCTGCAAAACTATCGCGTGGATGAGGCCCTGACTATTTGGATTCAGGCACCTGAGCACCTTAAGCGTTATATTGCTATGAAAGGATCAATTGCGGTTGATGGTGTGTCCCTTACCGTAAATGAAGTACGTGATACTGATTTTCGCTTAACCTTAATTCCGCATACCGTAAGCGAAATCGCTACTAGCTTTAGACCAGGATCAAAGGTCAATCTTGAGGTTGATGTGCTTGCTCGTTACTTAGAACGACTCATGAGTGCTAATGCTCAAGATGAAAAAGCAGATGGTCAGAAAAAAGAGGGTTTAACTTTAGCAACCCTGCAGCAAAACGGCTTTTTCTAACAGTTAGTCAAAGCGTGCCTTTTCTAACAGTAAGTAACAGCGTACTTTGCATAAGCGCAACTGCTTGCGTTTATCGCTGTGTATATCACGATGTGTTTTGTGCCGTCTTTTGACATTGGTCAGATAGGCTCTTTAGAAATCGTGCTATACTTTTAAAGTTAAAAATGGCGGATGTGTGCGCTTTGATCCGTCGTTTTAGATGACTAAAGATGCCATGATGTGCTCTTTAGCCATAATTAAGAGCGCCAGATTTCTAGCAGCATTGCTGCACAATATGTTTTGAAAAACTCTAGGAATTTGATATTTAACAGGTTTGTTTAGGTTTTTTCTGTTATCTTCTAGAGTCTACCGGAGTCCGTTTAATGGCCGTTAAGTTCATTGAAGGCGTTAAGCCTTGCTCTGATGCTAAAGTAGGCATCGTAGTTTCACGTTTCAACAGCTTCATCTGTGAGCCTTTACTTGCAGGTGCTATTGATACTCTGCACCGCGACGGTCTTATCGAGGATGACAACATCACTGTAGTACGCGTACCTGGTGCTGTTGAGATTCCTTTAGCTCTCGAGGCTATGGCTAAGAGCGGTAAGTATGACGCTCTCATTGCATTAGGCTGCGTAATCCGTGGCTCAACTTACCACTTTGAAATCGTTGCCAATGAGTGTGCTAAGGGCATTACTCAGGTTACCCTGTCTAATCAGACCATCGTATCTAACGGTGTTCTGACCACCAACACCATTGATGAGGCTGTTCAGCGTGCTGGTTCTAAAGCTGGTAACAAGGGCTCTGAGGCCGCTGCTGCAGCTTTAGAAATGATCAACGTAATGCGTCAGATCAAGAACTAATTTATTAGTCTCAAGCTCGTATTACTCTTGCGCTTTGCAAGCTAAGAGATGGCGGTGTTTTCCTTGAAAAATACTCCATCTTTAGTGCCGTCATGCTCATGAATGTTATGAGCGTTGCGATTGTCTATTTAGGCACACTATCATGTGCTTAAGTTTGCTTTGCTCTAAAGCTTGTGCAGGACGATGAGTCTGAGCACATCGTCACAAAGAAGTAATTCTGCGATCTAATGCAGGTTGGTCGCCTCATATGATTTACAGCCGCTGAGGCTGCAAGATGAGGATTAGATATCCTGCTAACGAAATAATCTTATTAGAGGTTTATATGGATCAAACAGAGGGTTCAGCTACCCCGGCCATGCGTCACAAGGCACGTCATTTTGCCTTGCAGGCTATTTATCAGTGGCAATTGACTGGCATGCCTGGTCACACCATTGAAGAGCAGTTCCTCGAAGATCAGCCAGTTCAGGGTGCTGATCTTGAATATATGCACGATCTGATTCAGGGTGTTATCGCTAATTGCGATTTCCTCGATAGTGTATTTGAGCCTTACCTGTCTCGACCACTCAAGGAGTTAGATCAGGTAGACAAGGCCATTTTACGCCTTGGTACTTTCGAGCTTAACTACCGTCAGGATGTGCCATTCAAGGTTGTCATCAATGAGTCCATCATGCTGGCAAAGTCATTTGCAGAGCAGGACAGTCATAAGTTTGTAAACGGCGTACTCGACAAAGTGGTTAAGGCCATTCGTCAGTCACCAAACAAGCCAAACGGCCAAAACTAATAACTATCGATAAGGCAACATAAGCTTACGCATGCTTATGTATGCCTTGTTAAGACAGTTAAGTTCAGACCTGCTTGCAGGTCTGAATTAATAGCCCATCTAAATACTTCAAAACGTTAAGCTTTGCTTAGCTCTGCGCACTAGAGTAAGCAGCCCATCTACTTATCCATCCTCTCATCAAGCCTCGAGCTTCAAGCTACACATCTCCCCATCAAGCATCAAGCCTAAAGCTGAGCATCTCCCCATCAATCTAGCG
>SAMEA103957796__coassemble_1854_pt1 | contig 11369 bp, 7 predicted proteins | sample SAMEA103957796__metabat2_high_PE_002 | metagenome-assembled genome bin SAMEA103957796 (sample SAMEA103957796) | gut metagenome | biome: gut; material: feces | host: Canis lupus familiaris | collected 2014 | reverse complement strand
CAGCTGCTAGACAGATTAGTCTCCAATAATCAATTATTTATTTCGTTTACTATAAATCCTTCTGTGTCGTAATTGTCTCTGCTCAACTAAAACCGAAGTTTCAAGCTCCATCCTGAAAATGAGCTACGCTCATTTTAGGATGGAGTAGTTGACTTTTAGATTACTCTGAAGCTTTATCACTCAACCTTAACTATAAAAAAAGCCTCCTCACTAAAAGGCTTAGCAAGGGGCTGTAATGTTGGTCTTGAATGTGCTGATACTCAGCGACTAATTTAGACAGATAATGGATGCCATGCGACCCGTAACCTTCTCTTTACGATAAGAGTAGAACACTTTACTTTGCATATAAGTGTCGCAGTGGCCACCAAAAGGTCTTGAAGTTACGCCATGGCTTTCAAGCTCGATAATGGCTAACTTGTAGATATCACATAAGTACTTTGGCCCGCCAAGCTCAGTCTTTACTCCGTCACGGAGAACAAAAGCTTGTGAATGCGCAGGATGCTTGGCCTCAAAGATAGCTTTAACCTCAGGACCTACCTCAAAGGAGGATGGACCAATAGCTGGACCTAAATAAGGAACAATGGTGCTTAGCTTAGCGCCTAGCGACTCCATAATATCAATGGCATTACCAATAATATTGCGCTCTATGCCCTTCCAGCCACAATGAATTGCGGCAACTACATCATTGCGCTCATCGCATAACAAAAGCGGCAAGCAATCTGCTGTCATTACGGCTAAAGCCGTCTTTTTAAGCTTGGTAACTAGTCCGTCACAGTTGAAGATCGGAGTATCTAAATTAGACTCATCAACAATGGTCACATCTGATGAATGAGTCTGATCCATAAAGCACAGGCGTTCAAAACCGAAATCAGCTTTAACTAGTGCTCTATTTTGCATCACCTGCTCGTTATCATCACCCACATGATGCGCTAGATTAAAACTATCATATGGAGCAACACTATTGCCTCCAAGCCTAGTGGTATAAAAAGCGGTTACATCATTGTTAAAGCAGTCGATCACCATGTAACGCTTTTTGACAAGGCAGCTTTTAACTTTATCTGTTAATGCCTTGAGATCATAGCGACTGCTATTAGCATTTAAATTTAGCTCTGACATGCTGATCTGTTAATTGCTCCTGATTTTCTTAACCATGCCATGCTTAGCCCTCGAAAGAGCCTCGCACTTAAGTCGCCTTGAAGAAAAATTGTCTTCACGATGATACTAAGCAGTATGAACGTGTGACTCTTAATGCTCATACTACAGATGCAGGCAACTAGAGCTATGAGACTAACTCTAGTTGTGATCATTTGATTAAGTCTTGTCTACGTCTATTCAATTGAGCTAATGCAAAAATAAGCGCAACTTATACACCTTAAATGATGCCGTTGGCCTCATAGTCCTCACGGAGCAGATCTAACAAATGAGTCATCTCCTCAGGAAGCGGGGCATCAAAGCCAATGATCTCTTTGCTGACTGGATGCTCAAACTCAATGTGGCTTGCGTGCAATGCCTGATGACGGTAATTGTTTAATGCCTCATCGAGCTCTAAAGAAGCGCCGGCAATATGCTTAATACGACGACCACCATATTGAGTATCACCAAGTAAAGGATGGTGTAAGGATGCCATATGGACACGGATCTGATGAGTACGGCCAGTCTCAAGACGTAACTTTAATCTTGTATGGGCACGGAAGCGCTCCATAACACGATAGTGGGTTACTGCCTCACGGCCCATGCCTTCTGGCATAACTGCCATGCGTGTACGCATATTCATATCACGGCCAATTGGAGCATCGACGGTGCCACCTGCAGTTAACTCGCCTTCAACAATAGCCTCGTACTCTCTAACTACTAAGTGCTTAGCAATAGCCTTAGAAAGATGATGTTGTGCTACTTGAGTTAACGCAATAACCATGAGACCAGAAGTGTCTTTATCAAGACGATGCACAATACCTGCTCGTGGCAGTGTAGCTGTTTGAGGGAAATGATAGAGCATGGCATTCATGACGGTACCATTCTTAATGCCAGCACCTGGATGAACCACGAAATTGATTGGCTTGTTGATAACAATCAAATCATCGTCCTGATAAACAATGTTCAGTGGCAGATCCTCTGGTAGAGCATCGAGACTTTCTGGCTCTTTCATTAGAACAGTGATCTCTTGGCCGGCAGAGAGCTTAATACTTGGCTTAGTCTCAACCTTACCATCAACGCTCACTCGTCCCTCATCAATAAGAGTACGTAAGGCGCTACGTGAATGGTTTTCAATCATGCCGCCTAAAACAGCGTCTAATCGAACACCATGGAACTCGTCAGTAACTTGCAGCTTAATCTCTTCGCTCATCTTCTCACCAGCTAACGCCTCAAGAGAGGCAATAATAAAATCTTAAACTATAAAAATTCATTTATAGCTTAGTTCCCTGAGATCTTATCTGCAGGGTCAACATCTATGCTTGAGCCTTAAACTTAAATAGGCATGAATAAGCCTCTTGTTAGCACCAAAGCAAATGAACACGCACTAAATCCTTGCTTAAGCTAAAACAGCTATGTTCTTTTAGTTAAGCAAAGCTACCACCCAGGTGCTACCTAGATAGAACAATTAAGCTTGTTTAATTAACGATTCTTAGCAACGCCATCATGTACTTATGTTAAATAAGCAGATCTATGCAATTCGTCGCACCGCAATAAGTGCTTAACTTACTCGTAAGATCTTAATGATAGTTAAGATATAGCGTAGATGTTATGTATTAGATATTTGATGCCATGCATTTAGATCAATTTAGATCTAGCTGCATCTCATGTGTCTCATACTCAAATCGAATGCGCTTTATGCACATACTTTGTCAAATCAAGATAAGGTCAGACACTAACCAAAGCCTTGATTGTTCGTATAGGTTTCTTGAACTTGAAAAGCTCAAGCTTTTACAAACTTGTGCACATATTAACAAAAAAGCCCCTGTCCTTTCGAGTTTACCTCCAGGACAAGGGCTTTGGCTTTGCTTGTTTGAACTGGTTAATGTAACAAGCTCAGAGCTTTATACCACTGATAACTTGTTACTCTATCTACTTAATTGAAATCTATACTTGTATCTCTCAATGTATAAAGTCAACTACTAGAATTATCTTGTTTGCGGCAAATTCCGTAGTTTACGGCAGATATATGCTAATCATGAATGACTTACCGATCTTTACGATCTTTACAATCTTTAAAAAAGATCACGCTCTCATGCAGCAAGATCAATCACTTTTATAAGTCATATAGCCTATCTAAGATCTTAAGATCGTAGTTTCCAAGATCTTAAGATCGCAGATCTTGCGATCTTATATACAAAAGTCAGGCCGACTTTTAACCAAGATCTCAACAAGCGATCAAATTATACCCTACACAACAAAGAAAAGATCTCCATGCTTACACTGATCTTTACGCACAAAGCCCTTATTTACGCCCCAAAACAGCATACAATCCTATGATCTTTGGCACTCCCCGCGATCTCAACTTTCACTATTCACCGCCACTTTATTAGCTACGATCGTCACAATCTTAAGATCTCAAGAAACCTTACTTAAGATCTCGACTTTCAATATTCACCGCCACTTTACTAGCCACGATCGCCACAATCTTAACTTCTCAAAAAACCTTACTTAAGATCTCAGCCCTTTCTAAGATCTTAAAAAACATAACAATGGCCTAAAAACGCCATCCTCAGAGTTTGCCAAGGCAGAACATTGCCTCAGCTACAACTAAACAATCTTACTGATCGTCAATAACAAAAACAGAAAGATCACCGATCGCCACTTTCGCGACTCATTTCATCAAGATAGCTGGCTATACCTTAAGATCTATGCCTTAAGATCTTCCCCCTTCAATAGTCATAATAAGGATAGATTACAGCACTACTATCTATAAGATCTTACAAGGCACTTGACGATTAGACTGCTGCATCATTGCAATGTGAGCAAACAAACGCTGCCCATGTCATGATGACAAATATCAAAGTGCCTACATATTTCTTAGAACGTATGTCTGAGATCAAACTAATGCTATGAATCTAGTACTCATCTTCAGAAAGCTCACGTTTCATACGCTCAAGAGCTTTAATTGACGATGCAGGAGAAAAACCTCGACGAGTTAGGTAGGCAAGCGCCTTATTACGCTGAGCATAATCTAGTTCGATCATTGAATACTTCTTTACTAGTGCTTCATAAGCAAGATCATCCCAATCAACCTCGGCTATTTGATCTGAGACTAATGAAAGATCAGCCCCTTTTCTCATAGCCTCATAGCGCAGCTTATTAGGACCATATAAAGCAAATTGCATATGGCGAACGAGCATCTCTGCATAGCGCTCATCACTCTGATAGCCATTTTCCACGCATTTTGTTAAAGCTTCATCTACAGCCTCTTGCGTGTAATGGCGTAAAGCTTTTTGCTCTAACTCACTTTGTGAGTGTTCTCTCTTAGCCAGTAAACCTACCATGTAATTGAGGGCATTAGCTGCACTAGCATCAGGCTCTTTTTCCTTAGCAGATGCTCCTTTTTTAGCGCCATATGATCTTTTCTGCCACATAGTAAATGATCTTCCTTAGGGTAAAACTAAAAAAGAAAGCTGCTCGAACTTCACGCATATAAGCGCTCTATACACTGTGCAGCTGTTGTTCTCATAATACATAAGATAAATACAGCAACGGCAGCCATACCCGAAGCATCAGCAAAATGCTGCAGCTAAGGCTATGACTGCCGTTGAGAAGAATAAGTGCCTTAAAAGCTTTTTTAAAATAGCGCTTTATGCTGTTTTAAAAGAGCTTCTTGCAAGGCTTGAGAAAGACTACTTTGTACTAGTAATCCGAGTTTTTGCATGGCTATGCTTAACCAAGATCTCAAGCTGCTAGAGATAGGCACATTCTTTAAAATTAGAGATCTTCAGGAATCTCGTTAATGAGCTCTTCATCCTCAAGATCAAGAGGTGGTAAATCATCCATATCTGCATCTGGAGATGGCTCTGACTCAGTACCGATCTGCAGATCATCTTCGTAGTCTGAGTTCTCCTTGAAGTGCTTACGAATCTTGGCCTCGAGCTCATCAGCAACTTCTGGGTGCTCATCTAAGTAGCGGATAGCATTTGCCTTACCCTGGCCAATCTTATTGCCATTGTATGCAAACCAAGCACCGGTCTTCTCAACAAATTTGCACTGCACGCCAAGATCTAATAACTCGCCATTCTTGGAAATACCGTAGCCAAAGAGAATCTGGAACATTGCGGTCTTGAATGGAGGAGCAACCTTATTTTTAACAACCTTAACCTTGGTCTCATTACCAATAACAGTCTCTTTCTCCTTAATTGGAGTGGACTTACGGATGTCTAAACGTACAGAAGCGTAATACTTAAGTGCATTACCACCAGTAGTGGTTTCAGGGTTACCAAACATCACACCAATCTTCATACGTAGCTGATTGATGAAGATAACCATACAGTTAGACTGCTTAACAATACCAGTGAGCTTACGTAAAGCCTGAGACATTAAACGAGCCTGCAGACCAACGTGGTTGTCACCCATATCACCTTCAATTTCTGCCTTTGGTACTAAAGCAGCAACTGAGTCAACAACGATAAGGTCAATACCACCAGAACGAACTAAGGTCTCACAAATATCTAAAGCCTGCTCGCCAGTATCTGGCTGAGAAATCAGCACGTCATCGATCTTAACGCCAATCTTACGAGCATAAATTGGGTCAAGAGCATGCTCTGCGTCGATGAAGGCGCAGACTAAGCCCTGCTTTTGAGCGCAGGCAATGGTCTCTAAGGTTAAGGTGGTCTTACCTGAAGATTCTGGGCCAAAGATTTCAATAATACGGCCCATTGGCAAACCGCCAACGCCTAATGCCAGATCAAGAGTTAAAGAACCAGTTGATACTGCCTGGATCTCCTCAAGCTCGCCCTGGCCAAAACGCATAATGGCGCCCTTGCCGAACTGACGCTCAATGTGCTCCATTGCAGCCTCAATCGCCTTAAGCTTTTTAGGATCTGCGGTTAAGTTAGAAGCTAATTTGCTGCTTGAAGTAGCACCTGATTCCTTAGCTTTGGTCTTAGTTGCGACTGCCATAAGACATCTTCCTCAATTCGGGTTTCACATATACTGTCAGTAAGTATACTCAGTGACTAAGTGATTGTAAACAGATATTTTAAATTGCGAGTATATTTTTTAAGTGTACTCGTTCATATATAAGCATTTTATTCTTAGCAAATGTAGCTATATATAAAATTGATCTATAGGCTATTGCATGGGAATATAGCTAGTTTAATGAACAGGACGCTTTCATCGCCCGCACTATTAAATGTATATAAAGTATACTTTATATCCTAGCATGTTTAAATTTATATGCTAGTTATATGATGACAACAAAATCATCGTTAAAGTAACTACCTTAGCAGCACAGATTATAAAGCACTACTAAGCACTCATACGCACTGCTGCGATCTTAAAGATAAATTTTGCCCTGTGCTAAGTCAGCAGCACGAACTGCAACATCAGCATACATCTACTCTTATATATCTATATGTGAAATGATAGCTGATAAATTTAACTAGCTTACTATGCTATATCCTGCCTCTTGCAGCGATTTAGAGGCACTTAAAGTAAGTAAGCCATTTAATGCCTCACAAACGGTGCTGTGGCGAACTTGATCACGATCGCCGTCAAAGAGATGGCGTTTTACAAAGCAGTGTTCATCACAGCGACGTTTAAAAGCTATATAAACAGTACCGACAGGCTTTTCTTGAGATCCGCCTGTTGGACCTGCAATACCTGTTACTGCTACTGCAATATCAGCATCAGATCCCTTAAGTGCCCCCTTGACCATCATACATGCCACGATCTCACTCACGGCCCCATAAGAGCCTAATGCCTCTTCACTGACACCAAGCATCTCCATCTTTGCCTTGTTAGTGTAGGTAATGAAAGAGCGATCAAACCAAGCTGACGAGCCTGATACTGCTGTTATAGAGGCACTAATAAGTCCACCAGTACAAGACTCTGCAGTTGCAAATACATGCTTATGTAAAGCGTAGTCTTGAGCAAACTGCTCTGCAAGCTTAATAGTATTATCCATCCCCAACCTCTTGTTCGTGAACCTTGTGTACAAGATAGCTCTTAACGCTCTTTTGCTCGTTATACAGCTATCATCGTCAACTACCATCTTATAACTTACAGACATCAATTAGATCTTGTTGCAACAAAACAGTATAAAAAGCGCATTTATCTTAGCGTTTGAGATAATTATCCCACTTTCCGTGCATATTCAAGAATCTGTGACAAAATACACCCCGTCTATTGTTAGTTTGATCAAGAAAGTGAACAACTGCATAGCCAGTAACTAGCTTACTTGAGATAAACAGCAAATATTTCAGCACTTAATTACAAAAGCATAAGTGCGATTTGATTGTTTTAGTTTCTAAGGCGGTAATCATGTCTGATGTTAGCAATGTAGCCTCTTTGACGCCTATGATGCGTCAGTACTTCGAGATCAAGCAACAGTACCCAGACACTTTAGTGTTTTATCGGCTTGGAGACTTTTATGAGCTCTTTCATGACGACGCTAAAGTCATCTCGGACTTACTAGATCTGACTTTAACTCGTCGTAATAATGTGCCGATGGCAGGTGTTCCATTCCATGCTGCCGATGGCTACATCGCAAGACTCATTAAGCTTGGTAGATCTGTAGTCATCTGTGAGCAGGTCGGTGACAGAGCCACTACCAAGGGCATGATGGAGCGTAAGGTAAGTCGTATTATCACTCCTGGTACTGTCACCGATGAAGGTATGGTACCTGAGCGTGAAGAGAACATCATTGCCTGCATATTTGAGCAAAAGGGTGTCTTTGGTCTATCGCATTTAAACATTAGCTCTGGCAGATTTGTCGCTAGTGAATATCAGTCTCTTGCAGATTTAAGTGTAATGCTCTCAAAACTCTCTCCTGCTGAGTTGTTATACCCTGAGCGTTTCACTTACTACAAAGATATTCAAAATATTATTTGTCGAAAGGCCCTACCACTATGGGACTTTGATTACGACAATGCAGTGACAGCCTTGTGCAAGCAATTTAACACCATGAGTCTTAATGGCTTTGGTGTTGATAAATTACATACTGGTATCTGCGCAGCTGCCGCTTTGATTAACTACGTTAAAAGCACGCAAAACACTGATCTTGAACATGTGAGAGCCATCTCCTTAGAAGAGAGCAACTCTCTTGTAATAATTGATAGAGCTGCACGTAAAAACCTTGAGCTTACCGAAAGCCTATCTGGTGAGCTGCGTGGCTCCCTGCTTGGAGTTTTAGATAAAACTTCAACTGCCATGGGTTCACGTCTGCTTAGAAACATGCTGTTAAACCCACTGCGCAATAATACTGAAATTGAAGGCCGTCTAGATTTAGTCGAGGCCTTAGCGCATGCTAACAAACGCTTTGAGCTTAGCGAGTTACTCTCCTCTATTGGTGATCTAGAGCGTATCGTAGCTAGAATTGGATTACGCTCAGCAAAACCTCGCGATCTGTCTACCTTACGAGACTCTCTCTCTTTACTTCCAGAACTAAAAGAAATGCTACGTACCTGCGTACAGCAGACTAGCGATGCTGGCGCACAATCTAGTGAATACGAGAACATTGACAATAGCAATGCCACTGCACCAGCACCAGCACCAGCACCATCATCAGCATGTGCTGACACCGTATCAGCATCGGAGGATGTAACTACCTCAGAAGAGGTTGCACCGGACACTTGCTCAGCAAAAGACACACAACAATCAGATGCAAAGAGCAACAAATATCGCGACATCCTAATCAATAAGGCAGAAATGCTGCCAAAACTAGATGAGGTTTATGAGCTGCTTAAAAAAGCTATTGCCGAAATGCCTGCCTTATTAGTGCGTGATGGCGGTGTGATTGCCTCTGAGTATAGCCCTGAGCTCGATGAACTTAGAGAACTGCAGTCAGGATCTGAGCGTATTCTTATGAAGATCGAGGAGCGCGAGAAAGAGCGTACCGAAATAAGCTCCTTAAAAGTTAGATTTAATAACGTTCATGGCTTCTATATCGAGGTATCTAAAGCCAACTCAGATAAGGTACCAGCTGACTATATCAGACGACAGACTCTTAAAAACTCTGAGCGCTACATCACTCCTGAACTTAAAGAGCTCGAAGATAAAACTCTTTCAGCTAAAACAAGAGCATTGTTGCTTGAAAAAGAACTCTACGATCAAATCGTTGAGGAACTCATTAAGCACCTGCCAGATTTAAGTGCCTTTGCGCATAATGTAGCTGTTATTGATACTGCACTGTCTTTAGCTAAGTGTGCACTTGAGCATCATTATGTTCGTCCTGAACTTAGCAGCGAGAACATCATTAAGATTGAGCAAGGTCGTCACGCTGTAGTTGAAGCGATCAGTGATACCCCATTTATTGCCAATAGTTTAGAACTCTCTCCTGAGCGTAACTTAGCAGTGATCTCTGGACCTAATATGGGCGGCAAATCGACCTTCATGCGCCAAGTAGCCTTGATTGCCATCATGGCGCGTATTGGCTCATTTGTGCCGGCCAAGTCAGCAATAATTGGTGATATTGACCGTATCTTCACCCGTATTGGAGCATCTGATGATCTGTCATCAGGCCGTTCTACATTTATGGTGGAAATGGAAGAGACTGCTACCATTCTCAACAACGCCACCGATCTATCCTTGGTGATTATGGATGAGGTCGGTAGAGGCACATCTGGCGCAGAAGGCTCTGCTATTGCCGAAGCTATAGTGCAGTATCTTGCTAAAGACATTCATCCTAAGACTATGTTTGCCACTCACTATGCTGAGGTCACTACTTTAGTAGAGCTCTACCCTAACGCCTTTAATCTTTGTTTCAACGCCAAAGAATTCAATGGCAAGATTGTCTTCCTCTATCAAGCAGAAAAGGGCAGACAATCAAGATCATTCGGCATTGAAGTAGCACAGCTTGCAGGCGTTCCAGTAAAGATCACCAAAAAGGCAATTGGCTTCTACATCGCCAGAACCAAGGAGCTCGATAACGCCAACATCTTTACTCCACCACTGTTAGCCACTAACGATTTAGGTAATTTAGACAGCGCATCAGACAACAATGCCTCAACAGAGAATGATCCTGCATCTCAAATAGCTGATGCAAAACAGAAACAGGCAACCTTAGAGGCCAAACTCATCGAAGCCCAAGCCCAAGCTGCAGCACTTCAAGAAGAACTGTCCAAAGCCCAAAGCCTCATGCAGTCCATCAAAGAAATTGACCTTAACAGCCTAACCCCACTTCAGGCCCTAAACACTCTTAACAACTTAAAATCACAACTAGTACACGATAAATAGCTGTTGGTGGTATCAAAACTAAAAAGCGCAACCAGGGCGGTCGTATATTAATTTCATTGAAAATATAAAAATAATGAAATTCATCATATTACTGCCCACCAGAAACAAATATTTTATTTTTCTCAACATATCATTTCTTCTTCATTCATTAAATTAATCATAAAATGTAATAACTTATGAAAAAAGAATATTACAGCTTTCACTTTGTTCAAAAAGATTCCGATATGCCAAGCGATCTAAAGCTATCTTTTTCATTTGATAGAAGCTATGTAATATACGGAGAAATGAACAATCATGATAAAAATCTTAATTATAAAGGATTTATGGTTTTTATCAAAAATCAAAATCATTGCACAAATGCCATCGAGGCGTTTAAATATAACAGATCACAATATCTGATTATTTTAGGCATCATATCCTTTATTACTGGATATTCAGTACATACAACCAGTGAAACTGATACACTATATGCACCAATTAATTTCCCTGAAGATAAACAGGGCAATAAATTAATTTTAGGTGACAAAGACTATACAAAAGATCTAAATACACTTCTATCTAAAATTCAAGCTAAAAATAGTTTATTACCTACAATTTTAGACAAACTTAGAAGAGCATCTCATCATATAGAAAGCAGCTACGGCACATTAATGTATATTGACGATGCGTTGCTTTGCCTAGTTCAGGCACTTGAGATCCTATTTAACGAATATGACGACAAAATGAAGTCTATCGTTAAACTTCAAATAAATAATTTTTTGAAGTCTTTTTTCACAACAACTCTTTTTTACAAAACTGATAGAGGGGGCCTTATCAAAGAATCAGAAAAGAATATTTTAAAATTCTTATATAATGGAAAGGTTGGCCTAGAGGCAAAAATAAAATTCATGCTAAACTGCCATCGCATGCTTGACGAGAATATCTCTTATTTTATAGATATAGTAAACGAAATAAATAATTGATTATTGGAGACTAATCTGTCTAGCAGCTGC
>SAMEA103957796__coassemble_1838_pt1 | contig 11469 bp, 8 predicted proteins | sample SAMEA103957796__metabat2_high_PE_002 | metagenome-assembled genome bin SAMEA103957796 (sample SAMEA103957796) | gut metagenome | biome: gut; material: feces | host: Canis lupus familiaris | collected 2014 | reverse complement strand
TAAATAAGCCAACAATCTGCCTAGAAGTACCAATTTCGGCTCAAAAGATCGTATGGTACAAAAACAATGGGAAAATATTAGCCCTGAGCAAGAGGTGTGTTTAGATAACGCACCGAATAAGGGACTGATATTTTTGCAAAAGCTCGTTAAAGGGGCATGATTTACTCACTGTTAGCTCATGCCTGAGCAAATGCTTTCACGAAAAATAAAGACAATGGGATGAGCGCTTAAGCCTCGTTAAGGCAATAGATAGTGCATTTCAAATGCTGGCAAAAGGCTGGACACTCCCGGCTAGCTCATTAGAAGGTATGATTGCTAGCTTATTAAAATCCATGAATGCTAATAGCGATCAATAGTGCTAAATATCAAGTAACAATGCGCGCGAGCAGGGGGAAGTAGCTAAGATCTTTGCTGTGGGAGTAGTTTATATCTCGGCTAAGGTATGAGCATGCTACTTACACATGGTAAGTAGCATGGAGGCAAGAGGTGCTTGCCAAGAAGAGGACTAGTTAATTATTCGTCTTCTTTGGCCGCTACAGTTACCTGCAGGGTGTTAATTTGATGGAGTTTGGTGTCGAGAACCTTGAAGGTAAACTCGTTGAGGCTTACTTGCTCATCCTTTTGTGGGATGTGGCCAAGGTAGTGCAGTGCTAGGCCTGCAACAGTATCGACATCGATGTCAGGGAAGGTAGTCTTAAAGTATTCTTCAAACTCTTCAACTGGAGTGCAGCCAGCTACGATGTAGGTATTATCACCACTCTTGGTGATGTTAGTACCCTCAACTTCAGTCTCGTACTCGTCGTTGATCTCACCGACGATGAGCTCAATGATGTCTTCAATAGTGATAAGACCGCATACACCGCCGTACTCGTCGACCACAATAGCCATGTGGAAGCGGTTTTTCTGGAAGTCCTTGAGCATGCGATTAACGTGCTTGCTCTCAGGAACAATCACTGGCTTTCTTAAGAGATTTGGAAAGTCGCTGATCTTCTTGTCACACTGATCTGCCATAGGGAGCAGATCTTTTGCCATTAAGATGCCCTGAATATGATCCTTATCTTCAAAAGATACAGGATAACGGGAGTGGCCATACTTAATTACAATCTTGATAGCCTCACCAATAGTGCACTCACTATCAATGTCTCTGATCTGAGAGCGTGGGATCATTACATCAGCCACACGACGCTGTGTGATATCGAAGACACCGCGAATCATATCCTCAGTTTCTTCGTTAATGATGTCATCCTGGCTAGCCTGCTCAATAACCTTAGCAAGCTCACTTTGGTTGGATGGGAGTCCGCGTTTTAAGACGGCACGCATGAGACGCTCACGTGTACGTGAGAGAAATGACATGTGTTGCGGAATTTCAGATTCAGATCCCATAAGAAAGTTTTCAAACTCCTGTACTCAAAAACATGATGTCATTATAGCCTAGAGTTACTTTAGATTGGCGCAAACTATGTTTTAGCGTGAAAGAGCCCGCAAAAACTTGCCAATTAAATTGCCACAAATGCCCAATTCTCTTGATTTGCACAACTTTAGGCAGCACATAATCACCTTAAGCTATCTTAGCGCACAGAGTTTAGCTTCATGTGAAGTTAGGCAAAGCGCTTACAAATTTACACAAAAGCTATTTACCTAGTGATTAGCGGCGCGTGCAAAGAGATAGCGTTCAATGAGCGAACGGCTATTAAGATGAGGTGCTTTATGAAGATGAGTTCTCTTTAGTCTTCATCTGCAGCATATGGATTGGCATAGCCAAGCTTTTCAAGCACTTTAATTTCGATGCCTTCCATCTCTTCGGCTTCTTCATCGGTAATGTGGTCATAACCAAGTAAGTGGAGGCAACCATGAATGATAAGATGGGCAGCATGCTCAGTTAAGCTCTTGTCTTGTTCTTGTGCCTCTTTAGTTAGCACTGCCATGGAGATGACAAGATCGCCAAGATAGGTGCCCATATTCTCATCGCCTTCTTCTCCGGCTGTAGCATTAAGCTCAGCTAAGACTTCCTCTGGCAGAGTAGCAAGCTCTTCAGGCTCTTCGTATGGAAAAGAGAGGATGTTAGTAGGCTTATCCATCTGACGGTATTCACGATTAAGAGTTTGGATCTCATCGTTAGTTACAAAGCGTGCAGAAAAAGCACAGTCTTTAGCAAAACCTACATAATCAAAAGCAGCGCGTGCCCACTTTTGCATGTCTTCAAGTGCAGGTATGAGCGCAGTGTCTTCAACGGCAATTTGTAAATCGATATTGATCTGTTGCATACATGATCCTTTGCCATATAAGCAAAAGGCTCCATTACAGAGCCTTAATGTATTAAGCATCAGCTCATACATATGCTGATGCCTCTAAATAGATGGTGATAGAGCGCAATTACTTTGGTAATTGCTTTAGCAATTAGATATCTTCTTTAGCTAAAGTGGACTTGGCAGCCTTGGATGCCTCATTATCTTCGTCCATGAGATCATCAATGGCTTTGTCAAAAGATAAACCAGTTGAGAATGCCTTTTGTGCCTTGCTATGTTCGCGCTCTAAAGAGTCCATATCTTCTTTTAAGGTACGCTCAAACTCATCGGTAGCCGCAAAGCTTACGCCATGAACGCTTGATGGGTCAGCTTGCTGATCGCCATTGCCATTAGCCTCACCCACATCACCTGGGATTTGGTATTCAGCGTCGATGTGCTTTTCTAAGCGATCATCATAGCGGCGTGGTCCATAGCGACGCTCAAAGCGTGGTGGACGCTCTGACTTTTCGCGCTCTTCACGCTCATGTTCCTTTTTGTCCCAAGCATCGTAGGCATTAACAATGGCTGCAACCACTGGGTGACGAACCACGTCATCAGAGATGAAGTAGGTAAAGGAGATGGCATCAACCTTAGAGAGCACTTCCATAGCATGACGCAAACCAGAGCGTACATTCTTTGGTAAGTCGATCTGAGATGGATCGCCAGTGATAACTGCCTTGGAGTTAAAGCCAATACGAGTTAAGAACATCTTCATCTGCTCGATGGTGGTGTTCTGTGCCTCATCTAAAATGATAAAGCTGTCGTTGAGAGTACGACCACGCATATAGGCTAATGGAGCAATTTCAATTACCTGACGCTCAATGAGCTTTTCTACCTTTTCAAAGCCGAGCATTTCAAAGAGGGCGTCATACAGAGGACGTAAGTAAGGGTCAACCTTTTGGGATAAATCTCCAGGGAGGAAGCCTAACTTTTCACCAGCCTCAACTGCAGGGCGGGTTAAGATAATACGACGTACTTCATTACGGGTAAGTGCATCCACCGCAGCTGCTACAGCAAGGAAGGTCTTACCAGTGCCGGCAGGTCCAATACCAAAGCTCACATCATGGCTAATGATTTGAGAAATGTAGCCAGCCTGATTTGGAGTACGGGCTTTAATCACACCGCGCTGAGTCTTTAATGATGAGGCTTTGTGATAGAGCTCGCCTACGCTACCACGCTCACCATCTTCTTTAGCCTCGCCTTTACGCACGTGCTTTTTAATGGCGGTGCGGGCGTTTTCAGCGGCCTCAAGCTGAGTGTCTTGATCGTAAAAATCCAGTGGATTTGGACTATCTTCTTGATCAGCCTCTAAGTGGGTATTCTCAACAATGGCTAAGTTAACCATGTCAGGAGTGATGAAATTAGGCTTGCGCTGTTTACCGATAGGAGCAGTTTCGAGATAGAGTTGTTTGATAATACGCTCAGCTGCAATCGCTTTCTTGCCGTGGCCTTTGATGCAGAAGCCAGCGTCAAGATTTAAGATTTCAACACCTAAACGCTGAGAAATTTGCTGCAGGTTTTCATTACCTGGGCCAAGTAAATAGGCAATACGCTGACGATCAGCAGGCTCTACATTAAAGCGACGCTCGTCGCCATCTTTCTCGATGTTAGCTTTGGTCAATTTTTGCTCCTAGATAGCTAAACAAAGTACCGCATGATTTTAGCCCAAAAGGCCAAAAGAATCACTAAAATCTAGTTAAGTCTATTGCAAATAAACCAACATAGTCGTCTTTGGCTACATCATCAACATGCGGCAAGTAATATTGCTGCTGTATAAAAACAACAAAGCCGAAAACCCTAAGGTCTTCGGCTTTGTATGAGGTAGCTATCTAAAAGATGGCTATTAGGCGTTAACGATTTGGCCCTTGAGGGTGTGGCTCATAACCTTGATAACGTCGATATCAATCATCTTGCCCACTAAGTCACGGCTGCCCTCAAATACGGCAATACGGTTGTTAGAGGTACGTGCCTTGAGCTCGTTCTCGTTCTTACGAGAGATACCCTCAACTAAAACGCGCTGACGGGTGCCAAGCATCTGCTGAGAGTACATGGAGGCATACTCTTCAAGCTTAGCCTGGAGTACATAGAGATTTTGTCTCTTGTGATCAAGTGGAACTGGGTCTTCTAAGTCAGCTGCTGGGGTGCCTGGACGCTTGGAGTAGATAAAGCTAAAGGAGGAGTCAAACTTAATATCGTTCACTAAGCGCATGGTCTCAGCAAAATCTTCATCAGTCTCACCAGGGAAGCCCACGATGATATCGGTGGAGATATAGATATTTGGACGGGCCTTACGTAATTTAGCTACTAACTCACGATAGGAGTCAGAAGTGTAATCACGCTTCATCAGCTTTAAGATGCGATCAGAACCTGACTGCACTGGAATGTGGATAGAATCAGCGATGATTGGCAGATCGGCAATGGCCTGCACGATATCATCGGTAAACTCCATTGGGTTGGAGGTAGTAAAGCGCAGACGCTCAACACCTGGAATGGAGGCTACTTCGTAAAGTAAGGATGAGAAACGACCCACCTTGCCTTCGGCATTTAAGCCACGGTAAGAGTTAACGTTCTGACCTAAAAGGTGGATTTCCTTAACTCCGTGCTCTAAGTGGATAGCAATCTCATCTAAGATGTCTTGCTCAGGACGTGAATCCTCGCCGCCACGGGTGTGAGGCACGATGCAGTAAGTGCAGTTGTTAGAGCAGCCTTCCATAATGGTTACAAAGGCGCTTGGACCACGCTGACCTTGCTCAGGCAGAGCATCAAACTTCTCTAAAGCCTCAGCCTTAACGTCAACGATATGATCGCCAGTTGCTCTAAATGCAGCCACCATAGCAGGCAGACGGTGTGCAGTACGAGGGCCAAAGACGATAGATACGCCCTTGTTCATCTCAATAATTTGCTGACCAAGCTCAGAGCCTACGCAACCGCCTAAGGCAATTACGGTCTCATCGTTAGTAACACCACGATGACGCCAGGTTGCGATCTGATTGAATACCTTGTCCTCAGCCTTTGCTCTAACAGCACAGGTCACGAGAATAATAACGTCAGCACCATCAGGCTCTGCCTTCTCCACATAACCAGAGGCTGTCATCAAATCACGGATACGATCTGCATCATATACGTTCATTTGACAACCCCATACTGCTACGTGGAAAGTACCCATTTGCAGTTTGGCGTTAGTGTTAATCCTGATACCAGTTATCTCGGACATTAGTGTGTACCTTTTGCTAGATCCTGTAGGTTGATGATGCAAAGCTTGTATAAAGCGGCATAAACAAGGGATGCAATCCCAAAACGCGACATTATAGCGCTATTATGGGAAAAACCCACACAATTATGTGCCTAATGCGCATCTTAATCAGTTTTACGCGTTCAAACTTAGTCAATTAGCTATCGCGTCAAGCAAAATGCGATCGTTTCTTATAGTTTAATTACGTCTTGTATCTATCAGTTAGCGCTGTAAACTTAGCTATGCTAAGGTTCAGCTAATTTGTTTGGCTTAATATAGCACCCGTATTTGTATAGCTTTGATAAGAGGGGCAGCTTATCTTATTAGTATCGTACGCTCTAAAAGTACGGCTTGTTACTCTCGTGCATAGCATGGGAGTTTTAGGCTCTAAAGCGTAATGGATGATGCACTTAATTAGCATTTGATAGGCACTTAGATTAGAATCTAGCCCCCTAAAATCTCAGATCTTGCATATAAGATGTTTTATATACTTATGTCTAACTTTGAGCTAAGAAAATTCAAATACAATAAAAGTTAATGGGCTGTAGCTACTTTAGCTGCAGTGGAGTGATTGGCAAAGATCAAACTTAGGAACTGTCCAACTAAGATTTAAGCCAAGCTGTAAGACCGCCTAGGATGGGATTCGATTATGGCCTTGTTCAATGGTGTAATCAAAATGCATAGACGTTCAGTGCTATTGACAGCAATCTCTTTAGTATTTGCTGCCTCACTTGCTATGCCTTTTTCTCAAGCACAAGCTAAAGATAAGTACCATGAAGCTTTGCGCATGCCTACTGGTTTTGATCTTTACTTAACCTCAGTGCATCAGGTGCAAACTGGTGCTTCTGATGAGGCTGAAGTGCTAATTAAAGGTCGTCTTACAGGCTATCTGTACGATAACAACTACGAGTTCACCGATTTAATTGGACAGTCAATTGAGGTTGAACTTGATGATGACGTCGATTGGTCATATGTGCACAAAGATCAGCTCATCGAAATCTACGGTGAAGTTGACCGCAACATGTTCAAAGTGAAGATCGAAGCCAAGCACTATCGTATCCTCGAAGAAGTTAACAATGCGGCTATGCAAAACGCTAGCAATGCCACTTTAAATGTTGCTAGCCAAAATGTAGCTACCGTTGCCGCCGCCGATGCAAATGCTCCATCATCAGGTGCAGTCGCAGCAACCACAGCCGCCGTAGCACCAACCGCAACAGCAGCGGCCGCAACAGCAGCAACTCCTGCTGCAACAGCTGCAGCAAGTGCCGCTATAGCATCGACTGAGGCAGCAACAAGCGTTATTGCAAGCGATACTGCCGGATCTCCTGCAGTGCTGCAGTCAGCTGTTGCAGTTGAAACTGTTACTAATAGTGAAACAGTAGCTGCTAAGAGTGGGCAAGATAATGCTCAGGGCGTAACACAAAACGCCAAATAGCTACATAAGCAACATTAATGAATAGCCACTGAGGCTATTTACGGCGATATGAGAGAGGACGGTTAAGCCGTCCTTTTTTACTTTTTATGCATGTGAAAGCAGGGCTAATTTAGATCTAGATCAACAAGTGACGAGCTAGGCTTTGCTTTTGCAATACATTTAGCACTTACTGATAGCAACACTCTTGCACGACAAGCTTTGAGTGCGTTAACAAGTAAGAAAGATTTTGTGTCTAAGCAAGATTGGATTGGCATTTTCTCTACCTAAGTAGGAGGTTAAATTGCTAAGTAAGTCTACCTTAAGTATTTGCATCGGCGCGTGCTTAGTCACTGCCTTGCCGACACTTGCTACAGTGCATGCAAGTACTGCTAATAACGTGTCTATTTACGCAGGCGATGATCCTGTTATAGATCCGATTACCAAAGAGCTCTTAGAGGGTGATGCCGCACGAGATGCCATCGCTCAGGCTCAAGCTCAGCAATCTAGCAATATAACTATCACCAACAAGTCACAAGGTGCTGTAGCGCCTGCCAAAGCAGCTTGGACGGATTTGCCTGCTGATGCTCCTATTTTGCCGCTTGGTGATGAGGTCGTTTTAGAGCCTGCTAAGAACATTTCGATTGGTGAGCAAAATGGTGCTGTGATTGACTCTGCTAGCGCTATGGTGGCTGCTAAAGAGGCCAATACTCCAGTTGAGAAAGCAAGACGCTCCATTGCTGTAGCTCAGGCTCAAGAAGAGGCTCAAAAGAAAGCTCAAGAAGCTGCTAAAGCTCAACAAGAGGCTAACGAGGCACAAGCTAAAGCTAATGCTGCTTTAGCTGAGCAAGCTCGTGCTCGTGCAGCTGAGATCGCCATGCAAAACTCCACAGCAGCAAGCCAAGGGCAGAGCCAGACTAAAGCTGATGCTAATAGCACTGCATATGCAGAAGTTAAGAACACTGCAGATGCAAAAGCTAAGAGCGCCAAGAGCGAAGATAAAGCTGTAGTTGCAGCTACATCTGAGCAAAATACAGCTGATGAGAGTGCCAAGAAGAGATCAAAAGATCGCGCTGATGCTGAGAATGTCTCTAAGGCTATTGCAGCAGTTAAGGAGCATTACAACGCTCCGTACGATGACAAGGCTGACAAGCGCTTAAAAGATAGATCAAAAGATAGGGTCAAAAGCTACGGTACTAATAAGACTGCCTCTGAGTATCAGTATGTAGCTAAACCAATGCTGCCTGAAAAGCCAGCTTATAAGCAAGCTAAGGTAGGCACTGCATGGGATCCAGAGAAAAATCGTGTCACCTCATATCCTTCGAGCATTGTTACAGCCGCAACCAATGCAGCTGCAGCTACAGCCTCAGTAAATGCCGCCGTGATCGCCTCAGCTCAAAGCGTTCCAGATCATGGGCCATTTAAAGGTACGGTCACCACCCTAACACAGTCACAAGCTGCAACTCAAAACCAAGCTGTCACAGCCGAGCAACAGGCACAAGCTCAACAACAAGCTCATCAACAAGCTCTAGCAGCCCAAGCACCAGCACCTCAAGGCAAGGCTCATGGTGGTAGCAATTTAGTTGCTGTAGGCTCATCTATTGAGGTGCCAGGCACTCAAAATACAAGCTCAGCTCCAGTACGTGAGCAGTTAGTAAAGGTATTTGGTACCAATACCCCTTCCATGGTTGGTACAGTTGAGGAAGTGGCAGCTTATCGTAAAGAGTTAGCCAACAACAAAAACGTCAACTATACCAATCCTCCAAGTGTTTATACATATACAGATCAGTACGGTAATGTAGTGACCGTCGAAAATCCAAATCTGTATGATGTGAACTACGATATTTATTTAAACGACTACATTGGTAGCCATGGTCAATTACCTCCAGGTTGGGAAGGTGGTTATCCACCACCTGGTTGGCAGCCTCCACCAGGTTGGGTGCCTCCAACAGGAGCTAATCCACCGCCAGGCTGGCCTCCTAATCACCCAGGTTGGAGACCACCTCCAGGCTGGCAGCCTCCAGCAGGCTGGCCGCCACATTACCCTGGTAGGCCACCTTCATCTTCAGGCCCAAGCTATGCGCCACCACCTGGTATGCATGAGCCTCAGCATCCGATAATGCCAGGCACTCCAGGTTGGCCAGCTGATCCTGGTGTTCATTACGTACAACCACGTAAGTAGCAACGATTATTTCTTAACAAACCAAACAGGGCAGCGTCTTATGACACTGCCCTTTTTTACGCCCAGAATAATCACCACAGAGCAGCACGATCGCGTCCAAAAGAAAATATGCTCTTTTGGCGCTGTCGAGGTTACGTTTTTTTAAGATCGTAACAGAGCATGATCTCAGATATAAAAAGACTGGACACTACCTGCATGGGCCTAATGATTTTGTCTGCATGGCCGTAATTATTTTGGTTTGAATGGCCAGAATGGTGCTGGGACTGAGTGACCTAAATGCTTTTAGCGTTGAATGGGCGTAATGATTTGGCCATGGCATTATGCAGGCATGGCAATGAGCATGTTTGCTAAGGAGCGCAAGGAAGGGGGCTTGGCAAGGACGTGGCTACAACGAGAATGGGAGTAGTTTTTTGAGGAGTGAGTGGCTACTTCTTATCGACGCCTGGAGTTGGGAACTTTTTGTAGAAAGGCTCGTAATAGTAAGGATCGTATTCAGTTGGGTTAGTGCAGTTGTAGCAAGGTTTAGAAGATTTTTGCCAATGATTTTGGGGGTCACGGATAGAAGAAACACGTACTACCTTATCAGCAGGTGTTTCTATGGTGGAGCTAGTCGAATCTGCGCCAGCTAAAGTAGCAACCTCAACTAAGGATAATGGCTCTGCTACAGAATCTTGAGCAGAGGCTGCATTAGCAGCCTCATGATCGGAGGCTACATTAGCAGAATCTTGGGCGGAGGCTACATTAGCAGCCTCTTTAGCGGCGGATTTGTCATCAGAGTCAGTTTGTGGTGACTCATTATTATCTTGTGCAGGAGCTGCTACATTGTCTTTGTCATCAGTTGACTGCGTATCGCCATGAGCATCATTTTGATCTGCTTGCTGATCTTGAGACTCAGTGAGTGGTGCTATTTGCTTGTACAGCACAATGCGGCTTGGGGCTGCACCTTGAATGTTAATGAGTTGAACTTTGTCCTCATCAAACACTAAGTCAGTTTTCTGCAGCGCATTTAGGTAATCATCTTCATCCTGAGCTCCCCATGACTTTCCTCTATAGTCAGGGATCATGTAGACAATACGATTGTCTGCTTGTGATGAGGATGTTGCACTTGCCTTAGCATTACTCTCATCATTAGATGCTGAGCAAGCACTGAGTAATAAAGCTAATGCGCTTGAAATTACGCACACAGATGTTTGTGGCTTTGAAATTAATGAGCGGGAATATTTAGCTAAGAACATGGTTAAATCCATTAATCCTTCACTAAGGACGTTTAGTTCTACCTAGTTAATTAGGCAAAGAGTACCACATCTATCATAAGCTAAATTGCTCTTAAGTGTACGAAAGATTAGGTTGCATTGTTTGACAGCAGAGTGTGAGCTCGATAAGAGCTCGCATCGTCATTCTCTTTGCTTATTTGTAGATCATAATGGCTTATAGATAGTACTAACTTAGGTAAATGAGATGCGTGCAAGAAAAGATTTGTACAAGTTTCTATATAATCTATGTGTGACTTATAAATAGCATAGGCGACAAGCTCTAGGCTATCTTCGATAGAGCATATGCGATAAATATAAGATTCGTGGCTTTATCGTAAACAATCAATACGGCCATGTACATTAATGACCATGGATATATGACTCATTTTGCGCAATGCTGGTTTATATTAGAGAGGTTTGTATGAGAAAACTGATTTTATGTACTGTGATTAGTGCAGTCTGCTCATTATCTGCCACAAGCTGGGCGGCTCCACATATAAGTCCTGAAGAGCTTGAGCAAGTTGAAGATTTTCCAACCCAATTTTCTGATCAAAAGGCCTGCATTGCCGGCGTGCACTATATGCGTAGTGCATTTAGCAATGTCTTTATGCTATCTCAACAGGGCTATAAGACCATGGGAGTAGAGGGTAATGAGCGCCGCTACTTGCAAGAGCATCTTTTAGACGAGATGCCAGCTATCTTCATGAAATATGGCGTTTCAAATCGCAAATTGGGCATCGATACGCTCTCTTATAAGAGCTACATGCTCACAGTTTTGAATATGCAATATAACCCTCAGTACAGCGCTAAAGGCTACGAAGTGTTCTTTGCTGAGCAGATGCAAAAGTGCTACACCCACTTTAACGAGTTTACCGAGGATGACGGCTGGGAATTTGACATCATCGATTCTATGGGCCTACCTCAAGATATGGGCTGGGACTCGTTTGAAACTATCAGCGACTACTCAAGTGAGCAAGGCAAGCCATTCAAGCTTGATTTTGATGGCAATCGCATCAACTAAAAGCTACCACAGTTTAAAGTACCTCATGTATCGAACATGAGGTTCCATGCACAAGGCTCAACTACAAGCTAGTTTGAGCCTTTTT
>SAMEA103957796__coassemble_1837_pt1 | contig 11471 bp, 5 predicted proteins | sample SAMEA103957796__metabat2_high_PE_002 | metagenome-assembled genome bin SAMEA103957796 (sample SAMEA103957796) | gut metagenome | biome: gut; material: feces | host: Canis lupus familiaris | collected 2014 | reverse complement strand
CTTATCTGGAGCGCCAGGGAGCTTATTGTCCTGAGCAATGACCTTGTCGCTTGAGGCGGCCGGAGCCTTGTCAGCAACTGGAGCTTTATCAGCTGTTGGGGCTTTATCTGGGGCACCAGGTAGCTTGCCTTCCTGTGGAGGTACAGGAACCTTAATGTCCTTGGTTACAGGAGCCTTGTCAGATGCAACCGGGGCCTTATCAGGAGCACCAGGGAGCTTATTATCCTGAGCAATAACCTTGTCGCTAGAGGCGGCCGGAGCCTTATCTGCAACTGGTGTCTTATCAGTTACTGGGGCTTTGTTGTCTACTGGAGCCTTATCTGCAACTGGAGTCTTGTCAGCAACAGGTGCTTTGTCGCTAGATGCTGGGGCCTTATCTGGGGCACCTAGGAGTTTGCCATCTTGGGTAACAGGGCCCTTGATATCCTTGGTAGCAGCATTGCTTGATGCTAGCTGTGACTTGAACTCATCAGGAGTTGGCTTGGTAGCAGTATCTTTTGAGGCTGTGGTGGCTTGCTGCTCTTGTGCAACCTTAGACTGCAGCTGCTCAAGGGCTTGAGCCTGAGCTTTGAGCTGATTGATGACCTTGGTATCTTCAGCAATAGAGCTGTAGCTAATGTTTTTAAGGGCATCAGTAAGCTTAGCATTGCTGCTTGCTACCTTATCAGCCTGAGCTTGGGTAGGCTGCTGATTTTGAGCAGTTGGTGCCTTGATATCTTTGGTGGCCGGCTCATTAGCTTGGGTAGCAATCTTAGAGCTATCCTTGGTATTGCCCTCAGCAACTTGTTGCTGTGCAATTCGAGCTTGAGCACGGGCTAAGAGCTCACGAGCTTTGGCGGCTGTATCAGATAAAGTTGGGGCGCTACGCTCAGAGGTATACAGAGTCTTGGTATTAGAGCTATCGCCATTTAAAACGCGATCTGCAGCTGCAGAGGTGCTAGCACCGTTGGCACGTGGGTCAGATGAACTTTGAGTGGTGGTCTGTCCTTGAGATGGACGTACGTCGACTTTGATTTCGACCTTGGTCATCTGTGCTGGATCTGGAAGCTTACCCTCTTGAGCAATACGGTGACGCTCGGTTCTAAATTCTTGTTGCAGCTTGGATGCACGGGCTGACAGTTCGGACAGAGATAACTGACGAACATTGGTATTGTCGATAGCAGGACGTGCTTTACCCTCTGAAAGCGGAGCTTCAGGAGCTGATGTAGTTGTCTTGGTTAAAAAGCGTTCAACTGAGCTGCTGTTAGATGGTGTAGAAGCGGCTTTATCAAAAGCTTTAGCCTCTTCTGGAGTGAGCTGAATTAAATTGCCTTGCTTAGCACTAGCAGCTGCTTGAGAGATTAAGCTGTGAATGCGCTTGGAGATCTCAGAGCTAATACGATCTTGAGGACTTTGCGAAGCAACATCCTTGGTGTTTTGCTGTGCAACATCCTTAGTATTTTGGGCATCGCGGCGCTGCTTGATGATGCTTTGAGTGTAAGTTGAGTTTGCAACTTCGGCATCATCTCTATCTTGTGAGCTATTGAGATTAACGTTGGCAGTGCTATTAGTACTCGAGGCATTAGCGCTTTGGCCTGATTTTGCCTGAGCTGCTTCTTTGGCTAAAGCCTCTAGCTGATTGCTCTTAATGTATTCGATAGATGCTTGTAAAACCTTGTCACTAGCAGCTTGGACACGGCTGTTTGGAGCATGCTTAGGCACAGTGATTTGGCGTACTGCTAAATCACGCTCTAAGCCTGCACCCATGTTCTTGGTGTCAGTTAAAGTAACTAGGTTTTCCACCATGAACTTGGCTAAATCTTTACCAGATTGTGTGCCTTCCTTAAGGCTTGAAGGCATCTTGCTCATGGCTTGCTGCAGAGAATCTACAGCGTCTTTGGAGCGTACAGTATTAGAGCCACTAGACAGGTTATGAGCAACTTTATCCTGTAAATTGGCATCACGGCTAATGATTTTGCCGGCAAGCTTGGTATAGACCGCCATCTTTTCAGCTTGCTCATCAACTGCAACTTCCTCATTGCTCGAGGCAGCATGAGACAAACTCTGATTGAGCTTGTTCATGGAGCGAGAGAGGGTATCCCCTACGTCATCTTGTTGTCTAGATAAGGAGTTTAAATAGCGTGTGGTAGCAGCACGGCTCATCTGTGTAGATGAGGTGTTAGCATCTTTTTCACGCGACTCTTTTACGGATTTGCCACTGATTCCTACGGATGCATTAGTGCGTTGTAGGCGGGTATCAACGTTGTTGCTCATTAAAAAACCTGAGACCTAAACCAATGTAAGGGCTTGCTGACACAAGCAAGTCAGCATCTGATGGTGTTAGCCGTGAATAAAGTGCAAGTTTTTGGCGGTCAACTGCACTATTCACCACGCCTTTAAAGACCAAGCTCGCTCTATTGAAGACAAAAGCGCACGGATAGGAGCTTTTTGTCTGACTTTAAGGCTATAAATCACAAGAGAAGCTGTCAAAGCATGGACATACACGCATCGCTTAAACATTTTAGCACGCAAAGACAATAGAAACCGCGCTAGATAGGCATTGGAGCTATGTCTTAGTCAAGATATTAGCGGTTTTCCCGACTAGGTCACATAGTTGAGTGTTTTGATAGGCCCTAACTGGGTTAAATCCTAGATACATAAGGGATTATGTGATGGTAGATAAACACTTTAGTGCACTAAAAAAGATAGGGTAGTTAACATTTCACGCAAAGTCAGTTGGGCGACTATGAGTAAGTGGGGAGCAAGGGCAGATAAATAAAATAGCAAAAGCTGCAGATGAGTACTGATGATTTGCTTTTAGCTAGATGGCAGTATTTTGATGGGGAAAAAAGAGAATACAAAAGAATACCGCCAGGTTAAGAGGCCCTGGCGGAGGAAGGATTTAAAGCTTGTTGCATTCATAGAGGCTCTGACAGTGCTAGGTTAGGCACGCTTGGCCTATGAAAGACAAAAGAGGATTAAGCCCAGATGCTGTCGCTTGGCTCGTTAGGGCTGATAGCAATTTCCATAGTTGGGCCGCAGTAAGCCTCAGGATTTACAACGTGCTCAGCAAAGTACTTACGGATAAGCTCATCGTTCATGATGATGCCTAAATCCTCACCCTTGTTGGATACTTCGTACCATGGGGTACCTGGAGCGGTTAAGAACTCGGTGAGCTCTTCAGCTGCCATTGCGCCAAAGTTGTCTACAGTCTGATCGATAACGTAGAGGATAGCTGGCTGGCAGAGGTTCTGCTCTAATGGATTCTGTGGATCAGCAAAGTTGAGCTGATGGTGCATGTGGTCAAACAGTGCACGAGGGAAAATTGGGCCTGCTTCCCAAGTAATAGGACGCTCGTCGGTTAAACGCATGTCAAATAAAGCCATGACGCTGCCATAAGAGCAGTATAAGAGGCGCTGTGCCTTGGCCTGATTAATTGGGTAGTTCTTCAGATAGCATCTCTTGATGATGTAAGTAAGAACACGTGAACTGCTGAAGAAAATCTCGCGCATATATCCTTCCTTGATACGCACTTGGCACAAGAACAAAGCACCTAGTGAGCTAGATGGCCACACTAAAACTATTGAGCTTACTTAGACTAAAGACACGCGTTGTAAAAAAAGTTTGCGTGCCATGTTAATCAGATAAGCACCTACCATTTTAATGATATCGCGCTCTGATATCTATAGCCTAATCATGTATAACTTGCTTATTATCCGACCAAAAGGGCTTCTTGTCAGGCAAAAAAGTTAAAAATTGTTAGGTTCATCGCGGCCAATGACCGCAAATTAGCCTTTTTAGCGTACTAAAGTCTACCATCAGATCGTACTTTAGACGCGTAAAGATATCTTAATAGGATAGCACTAAGGCTCATGCAATGTTGAGTAGTATAGAGGTGAAAAAAGATTAAAGTTCACGATCTTCACCTTTTGCACCATGATCGATTAAGCCTTGAGAGCCATAGTATTTAGCATAGTGCAAACATCATTAGCTACAGCCCTGATGATCCATCGTGATCTTGTAAAGAAAGTTTAAAGATCGCGATCGTCACTTTTTGACAAATGATCGGGCAAGCCTAAAAGAAAGGATCATAAGATCGCTACGATCGCTTGCATAGGATCGCACAAGACGCTGCCTAAGCCTTTGAGGTGCAGTGTAGCTTGAGGATTAGCCATAGTCTCTGCATTTTGAAGGCAGGTGCTATGGAGAATTGATCAAGGTGTGGTCATAATGGCCACACCGAGATCGTTAAAGAAGATTTATGGACGGATCATGTCGTTAAACTGCTGTTGGACAGCATCTTGACGGACACGACGCAGCATGAAGCCTAAGGCAATAGTAGCAAGTACCATGACGATGAAAATGTAGATACCGCCCTTAGCGTATGGAGTGGTACCGGAGGTTGGAACGTATTGCATGTGCAGTACGCCTTCTTCATCAGATGGTAAGCGCTCTACAATAGCTCCGAGCTCATCGATATAGGCAGTGATACCTGAGTTTGTAACGCGGATCATTGGCTTTTGCATTTCCATAGAACGCATACGCGCAATAGCTAAATGCTCAATTGGGCCACGGGTATCGCCATACCAGGAGTCATTAGAGATCATGATGATGCCATTGGTCTCATCTGAATACATGGAGAGCATTAACTCAGGGAAGATAGACTCATAGCAAAGAGCAGGGATGAATTTAAGATCGAACTTCTCAATATGAATTTGCTCTTGATCAAGTGCACCTGGGCTAAAGGATGACATTGGGAAATTAAAGATTGAACCTAGCTGACGAGTGAGGTTTTCAAACGGTACTACCTCACCAAATGGCACTAAGTGGCGCTTGTCGTAAATCTGCGCATCAAATAGATTCTTGCTCTGACCAAAAACATACATGGAGTTATAGCTGAGCTTGTCAGGAGTAACACGTTGGATACCCATTAACAAGGCAGTTTCTTGTTCGTTGGCCAAAAAGTTAAGATCATCAAGCAGCGGCACAATCTGCTGTACATATACAGGCATGGCTGACTCAGGCCAGATTACTACATCATTCTTACCTAATTCTGGAGAGGTAAGGTTCATATACTTCTTGATGCTTGGGATGGTATGGTTAGGATCCCACTTGATGCTCTGCTCGATATTGCCCTGAATACCTGCAACCTTGATAGGCTCCATTGGGGTAACGTATTTGATACCCATAATGATGATGCTGACAAAGAAAATAAAGCCAGCCACTGGCAGATAGACATAGCGACGCTCAATAGCAAGAGCAATAGCGCCCGCACAGATAAAGAACAGAAGGCTAATGCCTCGTACACCCACTAATGGGGCAAAGGATGCAAAAGGACTATCAACGGTGGTATAGCCAACATACATCCATGGGAAACCAGTAAAGAGTACACCGATGATGTAATCAGCAAGAACTAAAGCTGCCGGCAGAAAGCCTAATAAAAACGCATTCTTAAAGAAGCGGCGATCAATGCCATCTTTAAGTGTAAGAATTGGATATAAGCGAGTAGAACCAGCTGAGATGCCGTGTTTTGGCATATCCTGCATCTTTGATGGAGATGCACTAGACTCAGCAGGTACTGGTCGAGATGAAAAAGCAGGAGGTGGTGCCTCTACAGCCTCCTCATCATCAAAATCATCAGCATCTGCAGTTTTAGCATCGCTCTTGGCACTAGCATCGTTAGAGGAACTTGCATTGGCAGAGTTGTCATTAGCCGTGCTAGCAGAGCTGTCATTAGCTGCAGTAGCAGCGCTATCCTTGCCTTGGCTATGGTCAGTCTCAAGCTCATCTTTCTTGATGCGACGCATGGACAGTCTAAAGGCTAGAGTACCAAGGCAGGCATGGAAGATAGCTAAATAGGCAGAGAAGAGAGTCTCAATTGAATAAGAGGCAATTGGTGGTAAGCCACCAAAGCCAGTCATAACATAGTTAAGCCACTCTAAGGTGAAAGTGTTCATGGCTGTAAAGTACAACAGCAATGAAAAGAACACGCGCTTAGAGGACTTAAAGGTTGAGACAAAGAAGAACTCAAAGGCCAGAGTAGCTAAAGTAACTACCCAATTATTGTATGGAGCAAAGCCTAAAGTTCCTAAGGCACCTAGCACTACTGAGACTAAGAATATGCCTGTTTTGGTATGGCATAACCTTGCCCAAGCATCTGTATCAGTGTATTTGTAGAGCTTTAGAGTGAGTTTGGTAAGCATTGGCTTTGTCCTAAGAAAAACTTTGGGTCTATAGGCTCAAGAAATTAGCTAAGATTAAGACCACAAGAACCTATCCTCGAGTTTTTTAGCTGTACTATCAGCAATGAGGATATGTTGGGCGCTTATTTTAACAAATGCGGCTTAAACATCATCACGTTTTTCTTAGGCTTGCCAAATATATGCAGCTAAAAAGAACCTTATGGGCTTCACAGAAAATAAGCCTCTGTGGCCATATTGTTAAGTTTCACTTGTTTTAGAGCATGAGCTTATAGCCCCGCTTATGCTAAGCTTGCAAAAACAATAGAGGCCTACAATTGCATAGCAATGGTGCAAAAATCTAGTGTAATCTAGGCTCATCAAGCACACTTTAATCATATGGGTGCTTTTTATCAGACTCGATCTTTTAGGATATAGCTATGGCTTTTAGTGACTACAAAGACTTACTTCCTACCACTCGTGTAGTAAGCATGTCCGATCTAGGTAAGGTCTCATCACGTCCTAAAAGCACGCAAAATACCGTGCCTAACATGTCCATGGATCAGCGTATTGATGAGTACATGGCCACAAGTAAGCCTCCTAAAGGCTCAAGCACATCTGCATCATCCACAACCCCTGTGCCATCGAAGCTAGTCGCAAATGTCCCAGTATCTGCAAATGTCACAGTATCCACTACACCACCTGTATTAGCGAGTGCCACTGTATCATCTGCAGTAGCCTCAAGCACTACTAGTAAGGTTAAGTCGAGTGCTAGCAAGACAACGCACACAGCTAAGAGAGGTAGCGCCAATGCAAATAGCACTAGGGCTACTACCTTAGCAGCCTCAGCGCCTCCTTGTGCATTAGCACCTGATGTTGCCGCCCCCTCATCGCCAGCTCATCCATACGCATCAGATAATTACGCTAGCCGTAGCTTTGCTATGGATAAAGATAGTTATCAAGGAGCCAAATCTCATGATGCCTACACTCAAGTATGGCAAGAGTATGATGCGGTCTTAGGCGCTTATGATGAGGCTCATTTAGAAAGAGTTGATACCACGGACCCGCATGCTCAGAGCGTTGATACCTCGGTACCGCATACTCAGAGCGTTGATGCCTCGGCTTCATATCCTAAGAGCATGGTTATGCCACCACAAGATGAGAAGGTTGCAACAGGTTCTGAGGATGGGGCTGAAAGTAGTGATTTATCAGCAAGTAGTGAAGTTAATGCAAGCGGTGCGGGCGATGAGAGAGCGCCTTGGGATGATGCTACAGGACATGGTGATAGCGTCTGTGTTGCTACCGTGCATCACGAGCAAGAGCAAGAGATAGATGATCCGGTTTTTGTAGCACAAGATAGTTTTGATGGCGTTCTAGTTAGTGAGGCAAGTGCTATAGGCACTCATGCTCCTAGTGCTAATGCAGCTAGTTCTCAAAGTCTATCTGACAATGCTCAAAATAGTGGTAGCGCATTGAGCTCTTCGTCTGCTCAAGATAGTGCGGCTAGTGAGGATGAAGATCTAGATTTTGATGGCATTTTGGAGGCTTATGAGGCATTGCAGTCTGAAAGCGATAATGATGAGCACTATGCCTCTTTAAAGGGTAAAGATCTCTCATCAGGAAAAGGCATGCCTTTACTTGAGACGCAAGGTGGCTATGGAAGAGCTTTGCGAGCTACAGACAGTACTGCAGGCTTTTCTGACGAGGTTGCGCCATGGGAGCAAGGTATACCTGAAGAGCTGCGCAAGTTTATAAAGAATAGAAATGAAGAAGATGATGACGGTCCTAAGTACACTGAGCTTGAAAACAAGCGTGCTCAAGAGGCTTTAATTGAGCATGAGCGTATCAGTGCTGAGGGTCATAAGCGTCTGTCGGTATTAGAAAATACTGCTCAGTGGCATGTAGATCCAAAAGAGCGTAGAGAGTCTACTGGTATTAAGTACACTCGTAGCTCTTATATGAAGCCTCGTGGCGCTGAGGAAAAGGAGTATTACTCTGGTGAACGTCGAGACTTTGGTGCAGCACTACAAGAGATCTTAAGAGCGACTCGAGTGCACGTAAGTCGTATTGAAGATCGTAACTACCAAAAGCTGTGCTTTATGGAGACACAAGATGGCGAGCGCTTTAAGTTATCTGTGTTTTATAACAAAAGAGATCTGGTCTCCTTTGTACAGACCTCATCTGAGCTTGAGGATGCAAAAGAGGTTTTCTATTTGCTCAAGAACTTAGTGGGTAGTTCTATCCACAATATTCAGCTTAAGAGTGATGAGCAAGTTGAGGCATATATTGAGCAAAATGAGCGTGATTCTAATCGCCTCTTAAAGCGCAATAAAAACTTAACCTTAGTTGATGAGGATACTGCGCTTAAGGCAGTTAAAAACAATCAGCTAAGTGCTCAAGGTAGTGTTGAGGCAGGAATGGGTACTGTGGTTCCTTTTGCTAAGCGCCTTAATAATATCCTTACGCCACTTGGCTTTAAGGTTGGTGCAATTGAGGATAAGAACTACTTAAAGCAAGTGGAGCTTGTTAGCCCTCAAGGCAATCAGCTCAAACTCTCGGTGTATTACAAGGGCAATGACAAGATCTCGTCCTTCAAGTTCAACAAGATGCCACCTGAGGATATGGAGATCTTAAAGCTGTGCTTGCAGTCTTTTGAGGAGCAATTACTCAATACCCCATTAGACCTCTTCAAAGCAAAGTCTATGAAGCGTACCTTGCATAGCCGCAATTAGTGCTCCATGAACATGGGAGCAGTTAGTGCTCCAAATGCCATTTGTAATCACTGAACAAAGCGGCGATTATTAAGAGCGGTGCATGGCTTTAGATCTTGATAAAGGCTATTTGTCTTAAGTTGTGACGCGGCGATCTTAAAATTTAAAGTCTCAGCTAAGTTTTGAGGCATAAGATATTTACAGGCATCTCTACTTACATTTGCCATATACTATGAGCATATGCATCTTGTGAGGCATAACCTTTTGGAGTTGGTATGAATAATCGTAAGCTTAAGTACGCAGCCGTAACTTTAGGCGTTACCACTGCTTTAGTTCTTAATGGATGCGCTGCATATACTCCGCAAGAAGAGGATATGATAGCCTCGGTTGTTACTGCTATGCCTAGTGAGGTAGTGGGATGTACCTTTGTTGGTGATGTTAACAATCACTATGGCGCAGTCAATTTAGAATCAGCACGTCGTCTGCTCAAGCTTAAGACGGCTCAGCTTGGAGGTAATCACTTAGTTGAGACCAATATGAGTGTCATGCCAGGCTTTTTCTTCTATGACGACGGCCCATTTTTACATGGTCCAAGCGGCATGGCTCCAACTGAGTTTTTCTTATCTGGCCGTGCCTACAGCTGCCCAACAGGCAAAGGTGTCTTAAGAGCACCTGAAACTATCAAACCTAAGCGCTCTGAATTACTTAAGGGGGATGTGGACTCTCTGCCTAAGACACCAGCCATCGATGAGAGCAAAGATGTGGTGCAATCCCCTGAACCTTATGATGATAGCCTCAATGTTGATGAGGCCAAGCCAGCAGCACAAGGCTCTTTAGATTAATAGCATCTTAAGATAGCGCTCTTGTTCAAGCGTAAGCTATGCAAGCTCTTTCAAGCTCAAAGGCATTTTAGTTAGGTAGCTGAGCAAAGCTGACTTCATATTAGTTAGGTAGCAGAGCAAAGCTGACTTTATAGATAATGGACACATAAAAGGCCAAAGAGGCATGAACAAATATTCATGCACAATTTGGCCTTTGCTTTTTGTCAGTCAGATTTAATTTGCGCTAATACTGATTAGTTGTACTTAATTAGCCCCAGATCTTCTTGGCTGTACGTACTACTAAGTCAACCTTAGCCCATTGCTCATCTTCGGTAAGGGAATTGCCCTCTTCAGTAGAGGCAAAACCGCATTGAGGTGAGAGGCATAAGTTATCAAGTGGGAAGTACTCAGCTGCTTTGGCAATACGCTGCTCTAAGAAAGCCTCATCTTCAAGCTCAGGGCGCTTAGAGGTAATGACACCTAAGACTACTTGCTTGTTCTTTGGAATGAGCTGTAATGCCTCAAAGGTACCGGAGCGCTCATCATCATACTCAAGGTAGAAAGCATCGACATTCTCATGAGCAAACACTACATTGGCTACGCGATCGTATGAGCCCTTTGAGAAGTAATGAGAGCGGTAATTACCACGGCAAATGTGAGTACAAATTCTGAGATCTTCAGGCTTGTCTTGTAGTGCAGCATTATTGGCTTTGAGGTAGAGTGATGCCAAATGATCTACATCTAGACCGCTGTTTTTTACGAGTTCTTCATCGCACAGTACTGGCCAAGTACAATCATCAATTTGCACTGAGCGACAGCCGGCTGCATAGAGATCTTTAATTACAGTGCGATAGGCTGCGCCAATGTCTTCGATTAGTGCCTCTTCACTTGCGTAGAAGTCGCGCCAATTAGTCTTAAGTTCAGTGTTGCGTACGTTAAGGAAAGTAGCCAAAGTCTGAGCAGGGGCAGGAATGGTTTGTCTTGCAACTAAACCATCTGCTAAGGATTCAAATTGCTTAACAAACTTAAAGTGCTCGACAAAAGGGTGATTTTCACCAGAGATTTTGCCGGTGATAACTGCAGTCTCGGCACGAGTATCAATACCCACAAAGCCGTAACCACGTTCTCTAGAGGCCTTCTCAACACCCGTCAATCCCCACATAAAATCCAGGTGCCACCAGCTGCGACGAAACTCACCATCGGTAATGACTTTAAGACCATGAGCAACTTGCTTTTTGACAAGGTCGCTAATGCACTCGTCCTCAACTTTCTTTAAACCAGCGTCGTCCAATAGACCACCTGCGTGAAGTTTGCGTGCATTATGCAGCACGTCAGGACGTAAGAATGAGCCAACTACATCAGCACGGAAAGGAGCGTTTGTTCTAACGGTAAAAGCCATAATAAAATCTCCAAAAGGTGTCGAGCACCTAATTTATGTGTGGGGAATGGAGTGACGGATTGCATGTTTACATTGCTAAAAGTGCTTGATGCTTAACTCAATCATTGAGCCCGTCATTTGTGAGAAACTTTACCAAAGAAAAATAGCAGCCCTTTATGCAGCACTAAAAGTAAGCCTTAAGATGCGCCCTTGCTTTATTGCTGGGCGCTACTTGTATATCTAGGAAACACTGTGCTATGTAAAAATTATTCTAATCATTCAAATCACCCAAAATTGAGTGAAAAGGCGCGTACATCAATCATGCACTACTCAGTAGTGGCAACGGCTTAAATAAGCCAACAATCTGCCTAGAAGTACCAATTTCGGCTCAAAAGATCGTATG
>SAMEA103957796__coassemble_1784_pt1 | contig 11791 bp, 3 predicted proteins | sample SAMEA103957796__metabat2_high_PE_002 | metagenome-assembled genome bin SAMEA103957796 (sample SAMEA103957796) | gut metagenome | biome: gut; material: feces | host: Canis lupus familiaris | collected 2014 | reverse complement strand
TCTATTCTAGCTAAATTAGCTTGCGCCATAGACGCACTGTCATTTTGCTCAGTACGCTCATTGAGCACGAAGCTTACAATAGAGCCACTTTTAGAGGTAAGCTTAGCTATGGTCTTATGATGTAAATGAGGCATTATGTCGCAGTTCTTGGCAATCTGCGGCAAGAATACTGAGCGATGCTTTTTTCCCTGAGTAGCCATGTGTAAAAAAGAGTCACAATCCTCTTCCACAATGCCATCATTCACACTGTATTCAACGCGCTTTCCATGCTCAAAAAGCTCAAACTTTTGGCTATAACCAAACTGCTTATTGGTACAAATTCCATCAAGATTGATGTAGTCACACTCATCCTCAGTAAAAGTATCAGAGTATGGTACTTGAGGATTGAGTGCAGGAATGCGTACTAAAGTCTTACTCTTAGCAGGAGCATCCTTGTTAGGAGCTACATCATGCGCATCCATGTTATGAGAGGCGAGATCTTGTGAGGCTACAGGCAGCTCAGATGCACCACTTTTTGCTTGTGCCCAAGCGGCCATAGGCATAGCACACATAGCGCTAGTGCATAAGAGCAACAGTGCTTTTGGAGCACCATAGAGTTTTCTAACACGAAAAAGAGCCTGATTGAGTTGCCTCATTGCCTATTTGACCTCAGATAGTTTCTGTCAGCATAAAAGACCGCCAAAAGCTCTATAAGTTCCATAGAACACGCAAAAATTTAAGTAATCTAGATACAGACATACAGCAAAGTTGCAGTAATACGTTCTGTGAAACTAGTTGTACAACTGCGAGTGCAAAAATATTTCTACGCCTCAGAGCACAAGCAGACAACGCTGACAACGCGTGCTATGCCAGCACGAGGCATGAGCTACGCTTTCGTACAGCACAGCTTGATAACGCTTAATCAAGCTTACTAAATGAGTATGGAAGCTTAAGCTGAGGCGCTATGATGTATGCCTATTTGATTATTAGGCCTTGCCTTGAGCAAAGATGCGGTTAACACGCTCAAGATCAGCAATAGTATCTACGCCGATCTCAGGAGGATTATCGGTAGTAGCAACAGCGATCTTCATACCGTAGTGGAGAAGACGTAATTGCTCTAAGGACTCAGCTACCTCAATGTCAGCTGGCTCTTTAGATAAGTAATCTAAGATAGTGCCTGCCTTGTAGCCATAAATACCGATGTGGTGATAGTGCTTGAACTTAAGCTCGCTAACATTCTCCTTGCCAAGAGCAAAGTTATCGCGCTCGTATGGAATTGGAGTGCGGCTAAAGTACAGCGCAAAGTTGTTCATATCCATCACGCACTTGACGCAGTTTGGATCGAAAACATCATTGATATTATGGATCTCAGAGCACAGAGTGGACATGGATGCACCGGAGCTAGCTAACAGAGCTGCCACCTCATCAATGTGATCTTTGGTGATAAGCGGCTCATCACCTTGGACATTGACCACAATGGTATCCATATCAATGTGCTCGTTTGCAATCATCTCCGCAATACGCTCAGTACCAGAGCGTGGCTTTTGAGAAGTCATGCAAATGCGCAGACGCTCATTTGCCTGAGCAAGTGGCTCTAAAGCTTTAGCAACTTCTTCATGATCGATACAGGCCATAACGTACTTAGCGGATGACTCTAGTGCCTTTTCACAAACCTTAACAATCATTGGTTTGCCATCAACAATGGCAAGCGGCTTGGCTGCTAATCTGGTTGAAGCGTAACGTGACGGAATGGCCACAATATACTCAACTTTCTGACTCATAATGAATGTTCTCTAAGCAGTTTGGCTTATAGCTAGAAACTGCATCCTGTTAATTGCTCTAAACAACAAAACGATCAATCCACCTCACGATCTTAGCTACTCTCCGATAAAACATCAAAGCAGCCTTCACAGTGACGATGGCAATAGACATCATTGTAGAGCACATTAGATGCTATACATAGACTTAGATGCAAAAAAAGCCCCCACAATCTTTTACAAAGTGGAGGCTTTTTCATCATACAAAACACTAGCTATTCAGCGCTCTTGCTTTTAGTAGTAGTCTTGCGCTTCAGTTTGGTTGGAACTGCATTTGGATCGTAGACATCACGCATTTTCTTAAGGGCAAAAATATCTTTTTCATCCTTAGCGCTGCTACGAGTAGTTCTCTTAACTGTACGCTTAGCCGTGCTCTTAGCGCTAGACTCACTTTCAGATGCACTTTCGGCCTTATCTGAATCTGCCTTGGCACTTTCTGCCTTAGCTGAGTCTACTTTGGCGCTCTCAGCCTTAGCTGAGTCTGACTTGGCAGCATCAGCCTTGGCGCTAGCCTTAGTTGTCTTCTTGGATGAAGCTTCACTATCGGCGGCACCTTCAGCTGCAGCACTAGCCTTGGCAGTGCTTGCGCTATCAGCCTTAGCTGACTTCTTGGTAGTTACCTCAGCATCTGATGCGCTCTCTGCCTTGCTAGTCTTCTTAGTTGTCTTGGCTGTAGTGCTCTTTGCCTTAGTAGTGGTCTTGCTGCTAGTTGCAACCTCTACCTTGTCCTCACTTAACTCAGTGACATCCTCTGCAGCTTTACTCTTTGCAGCTGTACTGGTGCGCTTGCGAGTGGTAGTGCTCTTTGTGGTGCTAGTGGTAGTGGACTTAGTGGTAGTCTTCTTAGCAGTGCTCTTGCGAGTTGCAGTGCTTGCCTCAGCCTCAGTAGTCTCTGACTTGTCAGTGGCTTTGCTCTCACTAGCCTTCTTACGAGTACGAGTTGTGCTCTTAGTAGTCTCTACAGCGCTAATTGCATCGTCATTCTTAGTTGCTGCAACCAAAGTGCTGGCAGCATCAGTAGACTCACTTTTATCTAAAGCATCAATTAATGGTAAGACAGCCTCGCTCTTAGCTGCATCCTTGGTTGCTTTAGTAGTCTTCTTGCGAATACTCTTTGGCAGTTCATCAATAGAAGCAATTACAGCTCGAGTTGGTGCTCGTCTAGTTGTGGTCTTTGACACCGCACTGCCGTCACTTGCTGCACTCTTAGTTGCAGTTTTCTTAGTAGTCCCCTTAGCTGCAGCAATAGCCTCACCAGGAGATGTCTTAACAGCACTACCAGATGAACTTGCCTTGGCTGTAGTGGCCTTAGATGCAGTATCAGTGGCACTTGCCTTAGTGGTAGATGCCTTTGCTGAAGTATCAGCTGCACTTGCCTTAGAGGTGGCTTTCTTAGCTGTACTCTTCGACTTAGTAGTTGTAGTCGCAGTAGTAGTTTGGCTAGCCTCTAAAGCTTCAGTTGCGTTATAGCTTGGGAGAACTGGAATGGATGGAATCCACAGCTTGTACTCCTTGGCAACCTGAACATCAGTTTCAGCCTCGCTCTTAGCCTCGACATCCTTAGATTCACTGTCTTGAGCACTCTTATCTTGAGCGCCATCCTTTGCTAAGGAAGCATCACTAGCCTGATCCTGTAGAGCAGGATCAGTTGCTACGCTCTTGGATGTAGCATCATCTTGATCCTTTCCACTCTTGCTTTCAGCTGCAACAGCATCTATATGCTTGAGATCTTGAGCCTCTTGCTTGCTCTCAAGCACAACTGTTGATCTGCTCTCTTGGAGCATAAACAGCGATGGAATCGATGGAATCCACAGATCGTAAACAACAGGCTCGACCTTAACCTCAGCAGTAGTCTCTTCACTAGCTACGGACTCACTCTTAGCTGGGCCAGGGGCGGCTGTGATCTTTGCCTTAGCTGTCTTATCACTAGCTACGGACTCACTCTTAGCTGGGTCTGCAGTGGCAGTGATCTTTGACTTATCGGCATCAACCTCAGGCTCAGACTTAGCCTCGACAGTTTCTTGCTTAGCAATAGTCTTTTCTGTAGCTTCATTTTCAACAGTAGTTACTGCAGCTGCTGCTGAGTAGTTGGAAATGGCCTTTGGAATATATGGCACCCAGAGCGGCGCAATATATGACGCATCCTCATTAGCAGTTGCTGACTCTTCAATAAGATCTTGCGCAGTAGCTTGTGGTTGCTCTTCTTGAGCAGCATTGGTGCTATTAGCGTTTTGCTCGGCAGCAGTTGCCACGGCACTGAGCTCATCTGCTTTAGCATCAGTAAGCTCTACTGATTGATCTTCGCTCTTGTGAGAATCAGTTGCTGCCTCTTGAGCTTGTGCTTGCTCAGCAATGTTCCTGAGAGTTTCGGCATGCTCATAAAACTTAGCAGCTTTCTCCATAAGCGCAGCTGCTGGACCATACATGTCCTGTTTAGGCTCTACACTCTCCACAACAGCTGATGGCTTAGCATTATCCTCACAAGTATCGGACTTTGCTTCATCAGTCTCATCGGTGATCTGATGGGACTCAATAGCGTCATCTGCATTGATAGCATCTACTTGGTCATCAGCATGGTTAGCATCAGACTTGGTGTCGACAACATTTTCTTCAATCTTGTCGTCGTGCTTGGCTGCATCTACACACTCATCTTGCTTGGTGGCGATGACATTGTCAGTGTGCTTGGTGGCCTCTACTCTTTCATCTTGCTTGGAGTCTACGGCATTGTCAGTGTGCTTGGCCACATTGGCATTGTCGTCGTGCTTGGAGGCGACGGCATTTTCTTGAAGCTGGTCGTCATGCTTGGTATTGAGCTGGTCGTCGAGATCGTCATCACGCTTGCTATCGAGCTTGGATGAGCTTGATTTGCCAATGCCTGGACGGTAGGCATCGACCACGACGGTTTCTCTTTTGACGAAATCAGCGCGAGCTTGATGCTCAAATTCCATCTGACGTGGTGGATCATCGTCTTTGCTAACTTGCTTGCTAAAGTCGATATTGAGCTCTGGATTAATTTCAATATCGTCAGCTGGCAGTACTGGGCCTTCTTTATCGGCTCTAAGAGCTGCCTTTAAACGAGCTTTAGCAAGCTCTGCATTTTGCATCTCAGCAGAGAGTCTAGCTGCAGTCTTAGTAATGTAATCAGCATCAGCTTTAATGCCGTAATCCTCAATACCCTCAACCTTTTGCAGTACATAGCCAGCCTCTTCACGACGACGGCGACGCTGCTCAACGCGGTGTAGTGACAGCTTAATCTTAGAGACAATATCGTCAAAGAAATGCTTGGAGAGCTGAGCTGCTACGTTTAGTACAAAGACATTTTCAATTGCGTTTTCTTTAGCCTCTTTACGATACTTGATAGCATCTTTGGCTGTCATGATGACAGTGCGCTCTGAGGCAAGCTCACGCAGCTTATCAAAAGGCATTTTGTTGTGATCGCCTACTTCAACTTTCTTGACAACCACAAATCCACAGTCTTCTAAAGTCTTGTAAAAGCGACTTGGATTACCAATGCCACAGAAGGCGGTAACCTCTCCTCTTTCTTCTAACTGCTTTGGGTTATCTGGATTGAGAGCAGTGATGGCACTTGGGCGCAGCATCATTGGATTATGACCAAGATGCGCAACAGCACCTGAGACCACAATAGAATTAACCGCGCTCAGACGCCATTCACCTTCACGTAATGGGCCTGCGGGGAGCAGACAACCATTACCGAGCATGCGAGTACCATCTAAGACGCAAATCTCTACTTCTCTGTCTAAAGCATAGTGCTGCAATCCATCGTCTGTAATAATCACATCTACGCCTAAGCCCGCAAGGTAATCAGCACCACGAGTACGTACAGGATCGATAACTACAGGTACACCAGTTGAACGGCGAATTAAAGAAGGCTCATCACCAAAGATCTCAGGATCACAGTCCATTGGAACTTGGGATGGGAAGACATCGCATTTGGCTTTATAGCCACGAGAGAGCACGCCAGGATTAAAACCACGTTCGGTTAGCTCATTAACCAGCGCAATCACAATTGGAGTTTTGCCAGTACCGCCTACAGTTACGCCGCCAACTACAACCACTGGCACCACTGGTCCGGTCGACTTTAAATAGCCTTGAGTGTACAAGCTACGACGTACCGAAGTTACCAGTCCAAACAACGCAGAAAAAGGCAGCAGAGGCACTCTGAGCAATGCTGCTGAGAGGCCCTTTCCGTACCAGAGTGTATCAATGAATGACAATTCTTGGTTCTTCCAAACTGTGTTATGAGATCTAACCAACGCCAGCTCAGCTGCAATAATTAAAGATCACAGCTAAACATAGGCAAATTATGTATGCTCATGAGACCAAAAGTGGACTTATTTTGAGCAAGAAAATTATTAGCACTTAGGCTAAATAAGCACAAGTCTTTCAATACGTTTAGGATAGCGCAGAAGACTTTGCTGTGAATTTGATGAGTGCAAAGATTACACGCATTCTAGACAATAATTTTGACAAGATCATAAGCACCTAACTCAAGCACATAGCGCAAGTCTATCTACCTTGTACTCATGAGCTAGAAGATCTTGTATTGAACTTTTCTTAAATTATTCTCAAAACGCTCATTATAACACCGTGATTCGGGCTATATAGACTAATAGCGCGTTTGTTCTGTTACTCGCTAATAATTTTGTCATCTAATTACGAGTAATTACGCGGCGATGATCTTGAGCTGTTGTGTATTTGCCGTTAATTAGGAAAATAAGCTACTGCTCTATCTTGCCTCTTAGCTATAACAGCTTGCTTAGTTCTAGTGCGCTCTTTGCAAGCTCTTAGCTATTATCATATGATGGCTTTGGTTTTATTATTCAATGCCACTTTGAAAAGGCGTTTGTTTTTTAGTGGCTATAGCACAAGTTTTATGTCTAAGAATGGATTGTGCAAACTTATTGTATTATGGCCAAGAGTTTTGGTTTAATTGCAATTAAAATAGATTTTCTTTATCTACGATTCAGACTTTCATAAAGAAGTGTTTGCAAGGACATTGATTGCGACTATAGAGCCTAAAACTGAGCAGACAAGCCACATATCAAGGATACATAAGAGTATTATGTTATGTTTATGGTGCAATATTGCGCTATGATTGCAAAGTTTGCGCAATCAGTACGCTTGATTTGCAATCTCACAAGTCATATGCTTATTATTGTGCTTACACATGACAAAGGCCTAGCTATCTAGGTTCAAGATAGGATAAGTTTGAATTGCTTATCAATAAGCCTAAACTTGGCAAACTTTTTTTCATAGCAGTAGACAAAGCTAACAAGCATAACGATGAGCTTGTATATTCTGAGTATCTAATAACACTCACTAAAGTAAGCCTAGCTAAGCTTTCAAACTGCTAAAACTTGCTCTGATCGATCACGTTATCTCAAGCAAGCTACAGCGTTACCACGCAGATTTTTAATCAAGCAAGATACCAACTTGCTCAATTGCGCATCTATGCCCTGCTTTACATTGGCGTCCACATGATGCGCCTGTTTTACCTAGTCTTCACGCTCACTAACCTTGCTTAGCAAGATCATATTGAGGCTATGAGCAAGCAAGTGCATGCAAGACATTAGATCAGGATAACTCTCAAAACAAAACTAAGACTTGAGCTTACTTTGCATTTAACAACGGAGCATTGCTTAGCTGTTTTACCATTGAGCTTATACCTCAAATTAGCTCAGAGTTGGTGTGTGTCACTATCTATTCAACAGCGTATAGTTTTATTTAAGAGGGCATTTTGTACTTCTTATTAAACTAGCTAAACAAGTCTAAGAAATTTTTGTAACTCGATTTTTACTCATCAATGCAACGCAAAGACCCATCTAAGCTTGTATGACTTAGATTAGCTAAGTGCGCTTAGCTTGCTAGTCCATAAGCTTATTTAGCTATTTTGCAAGATTGCTAAGCTCAAGAGCTTATGTAGCTTTTTAGCAAGCTTAGTTGCTATCTGAGCTTAGCTATCCTTAGGTTTTGTATTTTGCGTTCATGCAGATGTAGATATGTGCACGATTAGAAGTAGTGCAATCTTTTTTCGATGGGAATGATGTGTACTATCGCCCCATCACGATGCTTTGTTAATGAGACTTGAGACTGTTTTAGCCTTGGTTTTTATCACAAAGACATACAAAAATAGTGTGTGGTTAGTTCTAGCTAGGCTTTTAAAGGCCAGATGTGGCAAAAGACGTATCAACACTAGCCCACACAAGGCGCAACGACGATATTTACGAGTTGCTCTGAGGACATAGGATGAATAAAAAGAACTCATCAGCTTCTAACACTGAAGAAAGAGTTGTTTCACCATATCAAAATGCTCGCACTTCTGTAAGCGAGCCCAAAGCTCGTGGGCGCAAGGCAAGCTCCGATCGCACTGAGGATGGTGCTGAGCTTAAAAGCAGTAGAACTCGCCGCACTCGCAGCACTGCAGATAGTCAAAGTAGCTTTGATCATGACTCTGCACCACGCTCCAGATCGCGCAGCAGCTCAAGATCTACTCGAAGCGAAGGCATCAAGCGCACTCGCTCAACTGCCTATGGTTTAGCTGAAGGATCATCAAGAGGCCGTCGTGAGGGCGCATCTGATGTGTATGAGTCTAGCGAAAAGCCAACTCGTACCCGTAGAACTCGTCGAGTTGATGATGATAGTGCATATGCATCTGAGGAAAATGCTTCGATGAGTGCACCGCGCCGCTCTACACGCTCAAGTTCCTCTGAGCTTAAACCTCGTAGCCGCACCTCAACTCGTAGCAGATCAGAGAGTGCTAGCTCCTCTAGTTTCCGCTCTGAGGGGTCAACTCGCTTCCGCTCTGATAGCCCATCTCGTACTCGCAGTGAGAGTTCATCACGCACTCGTAGCGATAGCTCATCACGTACTCGCAGTGAGAGTCCATCTCGTACTCGCAGCGAGGGCCCATCCCGCTCACGTAGCCGTATGGATGTAAGTCCATCTCGTCGTAGTCGTTCTGAGAGTATTTCATCGCGTTCACGTACAGAGAGCTCTCCTCGCTCTCGAGCCGATAGTGCCATGTCACCACGTGCTTTTGCTGATGATGGTTATGCATCCCGTACATCTCGTGGCGAAACAAGATCACGCTCCCGTCGTATTGTAGATGGCGATAGCTATTCAAATGGATATCGTTCTGATGCCACTCGCACTCGTGGTAGACGCGTTAAAGATCGCTTAGACAATGAGTCTAATGTACCTGAGGTGGATAACAAGTCTATTGCTGAGCAAGCAGAAATTCTGCGTCGCTTTAAGTCCCTCATGCAAAACGGTCCTACCCAAGAGACACCAGTTGTAGAAAGCAGCTATAGTCCATTTGATGTTGATGAAATGGGCATGGTCATGGGCAAGAGAACTCCAGCTCGCAAGGTCTCTGACATCAAGGTAGTGGTAAAGCGTAAGCGCAATATCATGAGTGACGAGGAAATTGCTGCAGCTGAAGCCGAGGCCATGGCTAAAGAAAAAGCCCGTGAAGAGGATGAGGCTTTGCTACAAGCTCAGCAAGCTCAAGAGGCTGCACTACAAGCAGCTGCTGCAGCCGCTGCTGAGGCACAAATTCGCAAAGATGCCACGATTGAGACTGCCTCTGGCGAAATCGAAGTTAAGGTTAAGACTCGCAAGAGCCGTAAAGCCGATTTACTTGCGCAACAAGCTCAAGAGGCCGTTAACAGCGCCTCAGCTGCTTCTGCCGATGCTCAAGTAGCTGCTGATGCTGCTAAAGAGGCCGTTATCAAGGCTAAAAGCTCAAGTGCTCAGAGCACCGAAGATAATGAGCCTGCGCATGTTACCGAGCAGAACTCTACACAGAGCACTGCTAGCGCCACCTTAACTCGTAAGCGCACCAAGCTCACTTTAGCTAAGATTCATGCTAACGAAGCTGAGCACCATACTATTGCATCTGTAGACAAGGGTGATGAAGCAGTAACTACTTCTAAGTTCCCAAATGCAGCTTTACTGCGTGCAGCGGCTATTGCCTTTGGCGATGATCCTGTCATGGGAGCTCACGATGATGAGCTTAAGGCAGCCAATATCAATCCAGATGATTTAGCCGAAGAAAGAGCTGCTGCTTTAGCTAATGTTAAGTCTCAGGTGGATAAGAACAAGACCAAAAAAGCCAGAACTAGCACCAGCTCCGAGAGCAAAAAGACAAAGACTACCAAGCGCACTAAGAACATCGCTAAAGATGCAGCTTCACAGTCTGATGCCGATAGCGCCACTGATGCGTCAAGCGCTGCTCAATCAAGCTTAGCTATGTCTAGCGCTGATGCAATTGAAACTACTAGCGTAGACACTCAAGTGGCAGTTAAAAAGACTACCACTCGCAGCAGATCTAAAGGCTCAAGTGCTAAGAGCACAGCTGCTACAACACAAGAAGACACTCAGGTAGTTAAGAGCCCAAGATCACGTAGCTGCAAAGCTACAGCAGCTGCAGATGAGGCTTTATCAGAGACTCAAGCTACCAAGAGAACAACGCGTTGCTGTAGCAGCAAGACTGCTGCAGCTCAAGGAGAAGCTAGCGCTATTGCCTATGAGGCAGCTGAGGTAGTAAAGCCAAAGCGCACTCGCGCTAAGAAAAGCGCAGAGTAGCCACTAGTAATGGCTATTTAGCCTAGCTTTGTCAGCACCACAGAGCATGATGATAGCTGTATGAAATAAGCTCATCATGCTCAATACACCATGCTAATAGCATCATGGTCATCAACGCGTGATGCTAATGGCATCACGTTGAGCGTTGCAAGATACTAAAAAGCTTGGCTTATGGTGCAATTGAAAGGCTAAATTGGTGCTTAGTTACTGACGATCGCGGCTAGGCAGCTGTAGTTGACTAGTAAAATGGCGAAGCGATGGTTTGCATGACTTAGAAACGATTATTTTTCTAAATTCTGTGCACTTGGCCATGTCTACTTTCTATCTTAAGTGTATGCTGCAATAGATAAGTTAACTGTTGTTTGCCCCTTTGACGCTTAAGGACATGCTTTTTTTGAAGCTTTGAAGTCTTTGAGCTCTCAAGAGGCGCAAATGAAGGGGTTCGTTCAAGGATTTCACACACATATGGCTGAATTTGACGATATCAAGACTATGTTGAACTCTCTTCTAGTAGCTAGCCCACTTAACATGGGCAGCGAAGAGAAGAGTGATAACGAGTACAAGATTGAAGATGGCTATGATAATGACAATCCTCTAGCTATGACAGATCTGTACCGTGATGAATTGGGTAACCGTCTGCCATCTAAGCTCCATGTGGTACCTCTGTACGGCCGCCCAATTTTGCCATCGCAGATTACAACTATTCAGCTGTCTATCGAATGGCTCGATGTGATTACTGAGGTTATCTCCTCATCCCATCACACCTTTGCCATGTTCGCAGTGGACAATGACAAGCTTAAGAAGTCTCACTTAGCAGTTAAGGACTTTCCTAAGACTGGTACTGTGGTGCGTCTGCTCTCTGCTCGCTCAGGCCCTGAGGAGATTGATATTGTCTGTGAAGGTGTACGCCGTGTTAGCCTCATTGAAGTTGCTGACATCCGTAAGAACTTAGCACAGGTACGCTATCCAGAAATCGAGTATCGTCTTGCCAATCCATCTACTCGTGACAAGCTCAATGCTAACAATCAAGCTTTACGCGATAGCATTGATCGCTCTGTTGCTTTTGATAAGAAGCTGCAGAACATCTTAAAAGAGATGCGTGACTATGGCAGATCTATTGGTATTGATGTCCAAAAGAAGCCAGGCACTTTCGATTTTAACTACTTCATTTTTAGAGATGATCGCACCATTGGTCGTCTTTCCAAGGCTAAATTAGATAGCCTCTTTGACTTTATTGGCTATAAAGATCTCTCTGATGACGAGAAGTATCAGATTGCTATGTTCTTAGCTCGTCCAACTAAGGATGAGCTAAACAAGCTCAACTCATACTATTCCAAGGCTGTACGCATCATCACCGAAAGATCAAAGCAGCTGCATGAAGATCTCGC
>SAMEA103957796__coassemble_1595_pt1 | contig 13189 bp, 6 predicted proteins | sample SAMEA103957796__metabat2_high_PE_002 | metagenome-assembled genome bin SAMEA103957796 (sample SAMEA103957796) | gut metagenome | biome: gut; material: feces | host: Canis lupus familiaris | collected 2014 | reverse complement strand
TTAATGAGCTCTTCATCAAAAGAACGCTGTATCACGATTTGAGAGACACGTGCCTTAATGCGCTCACGAGTGAGTCTATCGCTACATTCTTGTAAGGAACGGTTATACATACCAATAGCCTGTGAATAGCCGCCACTGATTGCATAGAGCTCGGCACGTGATTGCATTGCAGAACACTTATCATTAAGTGCTGAATATGCCTTCTCAATTAAAGAGACCGCCAAAGCATCATTTGGCTTGTTACGTAGATACTTATCTAAAATGTTCTTAGCCTTGGCAAACTGCTTACTCTCTATATAGGCATAGGCTAAGTTAATCACTACAGCCTGATTATTTGGTTTGTAGCGATAAGCCTGCTGCAGTCTTTCAATAGCAGCGCCACTATTACCATCCTTAAGATCGATATCAGTTTTTACATCAAGCACGAAGATGTTGTTTTGTAACTTAGATGGCAGATGAGTCAAATATGATCGTGCTTCATCTAATTGCTTGAGCTCCAAACAAACTAAAGACAGGGCATAATTCTGATAGACCGCTGAATTATGCTCGCCATTTTGCATGAGAGCTTGCTTAAGAGTTTTTAATTGCTGCTCTCCTGATACTCCACTATATCTAACTGCCACACGTGCTCTTGCCATGTCGTAATCAGGATTTTGCGAATAGTTACGACGCTCATATTGAGTCACACGGTTTTGCGCCTCAGCTAAACGGATATCATTAAGCGGGTGATCGATAAGTAAGGTAAATGCTGGATTAATATTACCTTGCTGTGAGAGCATGGTTCTAAAGAGGTCAACCGTACCCTTAGGATTGAGTCCTGCCTTATACATAAGACTAATGCCTACACGATCAGCCTCATACTCATTATCACGAGTGAAGTTGATGCGGCTTTGCATTTGTGCACCCACAGCCGTAGTCATGGCTGCCACACCGAAAGCGGGATTAATAATCGACATGGCCACAGCGCCGATGATACCTGCTGTTGACAGGCGTGAAGATGCAGTAGCTAATTCGACAAAGCGGGCAATATGTCTTTGGGTTACGTGGGAGATTTCGTGGGCAATAACCGAGGCAAACTCATCTTCAGTCTTGGCGTAGTTAAACAAACCAGTGTTGATTGCAACTTTACCGCCTAAGAATGCAGATGCATTGAGCGTGTTGTTTCTTACCATGAAAAACTCAAATGGAAAGTTCACGCCATCTGCATGAGCAAGCAAACGATTACCAAGAGAGGTCACGTACTCGCTCATCACCGGATCATCGAGCACATTCATATTGCTACGAGCAGTACGCATAAAGAAATCACCAATGGCCATTTCTTTTTGTACGGAGATACCCATTACGCCGGCTGTACCGATCTGAGGAATCAGGATTTCGCTTTCGTTGGCATAGGACACGTTATAAGCTCCACCTGATAACAGCACCACAAGTGCTGCAGCAGACAGACTTTGTCCAGCCTTTCTTAAAATGCCTTTACGGCCTGATAAATAACGTTGCTGCATAAGCAAATCCTAATATCAGCTTATAAATGATCCCGCTTAAAAAAGAAAGCGCTCTGCCCAAAAGTTGACTCCAGTCTACTTTAGAGAACATAACCATGGTGTCACTAAACTGTGCTAATAAAACATACCGCAAAGTCATAGTTAAACACCACATCATTGTACCCACACATGCTTAGCTTAGCTTTAGCATGCATCAAGCAAGAGCAATAAAAATAAGTTAAAGGCTTTGTGCTCCTGAAAAAAGTCTACGCTTGGGCTCAATTGTCAGGTTGGATATGAGTCGGGGCTTAACAAGCTTAAAGAAATGAGTAATTATTTGTCTTAGAGTTCTTAGAAAGCTAGGATTTATCAGATGGCTACGCTAGACTATGTTCCTGTTAAGATTAATTATCATTTCACAGCCTATCAGGGCTATTTATCAACAACCATGCGCTAGCTCTATTGTTGTTGAAAAACTAGAGGCCAAAAGCTCGGCATGTTATCTCTCTTAAAGCATTGGTATCAACGACACTTCTCACAGCCTGGCACCATTGAATTTGCAGTAGTGCTCATAGCTACATTTATCACTGTCTACTACTTTATGTGGCTCGTAGGCCCACTAGTGGTAGCTCTGTGTCTAGCATTCTGTCTAGACTGGCCAGTTGAAAAACTCAAAAGACGCTTTGGTATCGGACGCAAGATCGGTTCATGCATAGTCATGACCATCTTTAGCTCCTTCTTCATCACCATATGCGTGCTAGTAGCTCCTAATGTGATTAAACAGGGTGCTGAGCTTTATAACTCGATTGTATCGTTTAGCACTGTAGATCCTGAAAAACAGGCTGTATATGATCAGCAAAGCTTTACTGGCAGCATCTTAAGTGGCTCAGAAAATAAAACGAATGCTGTTGATGACAAGACCCAATCTCTTGCTCAAAGCATGGCAGATGATCCTGCTCAAAGCATGGCAGATGATCCTGCCCAAACTGCACATGAAAGCACTCTAAATGCACAAGTTAATACCTCGCAAGAGAGCAATAATAGCGAGAACAAAGATGTAAGTAATGCCAAGGAGGATACAGCGCATAGCACTCCTCAGGTAACCCCTGATACCACCATCATTTACATCTCCAATACTGAGCAAGATGGCGCTAAGCATGAAGCAAGTGCACATGGAACAGAAGTTCAATCACACCAAAACACTGCAGCTAATAGCACTCATACCTACACTAATCCTGATGGCTATCAGATCAAGTTCATCAAAGGTGCTAACAATACGCACTCTCTAGGCACTGTGACTAGTAGCGATGGACAGATAAACCTCACTGTTAACGATTTTGATATTCGTGTGGCACATGAGCTTAATGAAGTCTTAAACAACTTACCTGAGCCAATGCCATCCATGCTCACAATTGCAACTTTAGAGGAGTATGTCAGCCGTATTCGTGTAGCAGCTACCAATAAGATCGCTGACTTAATGAGAACACAATTGATGCCATCAGTTGTAAACGCCTTTACTTGGCTCGTTTACGCCATCATTGTGCCTATCTTTACTTTCTTAATGCTCTACAACAAGAGACAACTACAAAAGCGTGCACTGACTTTCATTCTGCCAAACAATCAGCAGCTGATGCGTCAGTTCTGGCCAAGCATGCAAGCCCAGATCTCAGGCTATATTCGTGGCAAGATCCTGCACATTGTCATCATTGCTGCAGCTAATAGCGTGGCCTTTATTCTCATGGGCATGAACTACGCGCTCTTGCTTGGCGTAGGCGTTGGCTTATCGGTGGTGATCCCTTATGTAGGTGCAGTAGTAATTGCAGTGCCTGTAGTTATGGTGGCTGTATTCCAATTTGGCTTTAGCCCAGAGCTCTTATGGGTTTTAGTTATCTACACGGTTATTCAGCTGTTAGATAGTAACGTACTTACCCCTATGCTCTTCTCTAAGGCAATGAACTTAGATGCTTTCTCCATCCTCTCTGCCATTTTAATCTTTGGTAATTTATGGGGTTTTTGGGGAGTGTTCTTCGCTATTCCACTGGCCACTTTCGTCAAAACACTGATTACAGGTTGGCCGAATAACGACCCACATGATGAATTTGGCAACCCGCAAAAAGCTGAGGATGCAGCACAAGAAGCGGTACTTACTTTAAGAGAGATAGGCATTAAGAATATTGAGAAGAACTTTTCCGAGCCAGATAAGTCTAACGATAAGGATCGTATCTAATATTCTTTCTTCTTCATGAACAAAAAAAAGCGCCTGTAATAGACTATCTTACAGGCGCTTTTTTTTGTAATACGACATCTCAACAATCAGACATAGCATAAGAACAAGGCAAACTTATGCCGTTTTCTTTTTCATGTGCCAGATCGTTTGAATAGTTTTAGCTCTTAGTACATCAGAGTGTACAGCTTACGACGGTAACGGCTTTGTGCCTTATCGCCATTCATAGTATTGAGAATATCGAGGAAGGTCTTCTTAACTTCTTCCTTGTTAAGATCCTCTTTAAGCTTAGTAAAGAGCATCTCTAAAGCCTCTTCCTTCTTACCTGCCTCAGCAAGTGCTACAGCATAAGCTACAGCGTTCTCATCAGAAGGATCCTTTTCAAACTTATCCTTTAACTCCATTAAAGCTGGGCTGTTTTGTGCCTGCTCAGCTAAAGTTAAAGCCGCAATTAACTGCTGATACTCTGGAGAGGACTTCTCTTCACGACCAGCATCATCGAGTAACTCATGAGCCTTGGCAGTGTTCTTAGCAGCAATGAGCATACGAGCATAGATGAACTTAAAGCTGCGGTTTTCCTTGTCAGAAAGATATGCCTGCTCAGCAGCAAGAACAGCGGCTGATAAGTCACCTGCTGCTTCAGCTTGCAGAGCCTGACGCATTAACAGCTCACCAGCGCTTGGCATGAACTGATTCATGAGTTCTTGCAGGTTATCAATGATCTGCTGCTCACCTTCTAAAATGGCTGCTGGATTGCCCTTATCAAGCACAGCAATAGCAGGTAAACCGCGCAGGCCTAATTGAGAGGCTAAATACTGCAACACAGGCTCATTGAGATTGCACATAGCTAAGGTCAGGTACTCATTGGTATCTGAGATAGCTGCTGTTACAGCAGTCTTGGCGCGTTCACATGAACCGTCTTCCATAAAGAAAAAGCATAAGACAGGCTTTTCCATTGAGCCTTCTAAAACTTGCTGGAAATTTTCTTGTGTTACGTACATTGTTATACCTATACCTTTGGAAAAACTGCCTTATTGTACAGTCCTAGGCTTCGATAAGCCACACAGATAGCCAAACTTTAGCAACACTCGGCACTGAAAATAATCTCCCCTAGCCTTATGGTGCCACCTAAATTATGGCCACGATTTAACTTTAGTCACTACTAAAAAGAGAGTGCAGACAATCTTTTTAAGCGTAAATTTTCTTGTGCAATACTACTTCTGGCAAATAAATGCAAGTCTGCAAAAACCTGATATATATGCCATTGCAAAAGATACATGAACAGCAATGGTTATTTAGCAATGACATTTTTACAACATTTGTCTTGACGATTTTAAAAATGGCCTTTCTCTAGCATTTTCATACATACATAAATGCATAAAACATCTGTAAGCTAGATTTTTAATGGCTTTAAAACGATATTTTGGCCTATTCCTTAAATTTATTTGGTTGTCTCAAAAATTTGTGACGTTGCGCAACATTTTTTGTCTAAAAATGCACTCAAAGCCTTGTTACATCTAGGATGCTCGCTTTTTATTGTGTTTGCGCATGCCAAACCAATCAAAAGTGATCAAGATCACATAAATGAAGCAAGTTTAAAGCATCTTACAAGAACACTTTGGCCTATTTAAGCCATTTTAATAATTCACAAAACTATGAATTTGCAAAGCTGCCAAGTCTGTCACAAGACCTACTGTTTTACCAACGCCATCACAAATCGCGATTTTTAAGTTTGCGCTAAGATGCACCTGTCCTCGCAAGATGAGATTGGCTCTAATCACGCGGACAAACTCACCAGCTACACAGGCAATAGCCAGAATGAAGTGTGTAGAACTGATGATAGATGAAACTAGAACCTGACCGCAGCTTCATGGTCATAATTTGCGCCTTTTTTCTTGGCCATGAAGCTACGATCATTTTGATTAAGGCAGGTTTGTTATGGCAGAGAACTTCTACAGCTCTGATTACCAGTCACAATACGCACACGATGATGATGGCTATGACCATCCAAATAATGGCGAGCAAAACACCTATGGCCGCTCTTATGGCGGTTCCGGTCAGTACGATCAAAACGGCCAGTATGGTCGCTTCGATGGTCAGTATGGTCGTTCCAATGGCCAGTACGAGCGCAACTATGCACCACGCCGTTCAAATGGTGACCAGTACGCACAAGGTGGTTCTAACTACAAAAACAATTTCCGCTACAACCGTCGTTTTGAAGGCGGCAATCAGTATCGATCCAATCAAGGCCAAGATGATGGCCTAAAATTCACCATCGTCGAGAGCTATGGTGTTTTCCATACAGATCCTCGTAGTGGCTACACCAAAGAGGTCAACTTAGTTTCATGGAATGAGGCTAAACCAAAGTACGATATCCGCCCTTGGTCTCCAGATCACAAGAAGATGGGCAAAGGTCTTACCTTTACTGCCGATGAGTTCATTATGCTGAACACCATCACCTCAGCCATGATCTCTTCAAAACCTGAGCTTAAGTCACGCTACATGGAGTTGTTAAATGACAAACTTAACGACCCAACCGATCAAAAGAGCGCCATTGCCACAGCAAGCGATATGAGCACATTAGGCTTACAGAGCAACCTAGCTAGCGCCAAGCCTCAAGAGAATGCGACTGATCTTGATGATGACGATGACGCAAGCACCTCATTCTAAATAATTATTTGAGCAAACTAGTGCCTGATGCGGTTATGGATTTAGCCGCATCTCCTTTTCTCGCCACCGCCTAAAGCTTTCTTTTGCGCCATCTTTTAGAGCATTCTTTTGCGATCCATCTCTTATCACTAAACTTTTCTCTTCACTCTAACCTAGGCTTTCTTTTGAGCCAATCTTATTAGAGATAACTTACTGATCTAGCCCACAACTACTCTTTCCTTTTAGCCAATCTTATTAGAGATAGCTTGCTGATCTCGCCCTCAACTAATCTTTCTTTTGAGCTACCATCTTCAAGCGCTTGCAGCCTGTATTGCCCTAGCTTCTAGAGGCGATCTTGATGGTCATCACCTTCAAGCAATCTCAGATCTAGTGCCTGCAGGATAGTTTTAAGTTTATTTATGCTAATCCCGATATGGTGACGCGACTTGAGTAATTGCACTATGCCCTTGAGCGTAAGCTTACCCTCAAATTCCTGATACAGCTGCACAACGTAATTAGAGACAAGCTGCGTACGCAAAGAACGTGTCATATGCTCATCTTGAGTGTGCTTAGTGTAATAATTGATTTTGTCTTGGCTAAGGCCTAAGGCTCTTTGTAGCAGCGCCCGTTTAAGCTTAGGTTGCTTATCAATCAAGCTCTGGTAGCTCTCAAGGCACATCGCTATGTGCGTGCACTCTTTAGTATAGGCATCCATAGCACTTAACTTTCTTTCAAGGTCGATCCTTGCCTTAGCGCCCTCCATTAAGCTGCGCATATCCTCAACAAAGCGAGAGTAATTTAACAGCTGCACTTTCTCTGGCAGTTTTTTAAAGTCTTGATCAAAGACATTCACCTTAGGCGGTCTACCGACGCTTTTATCGCTCTTGCTTAAGTACTCGGATACTGCCATCCCCTCATCAAGGCTCGTGACAAGCTCAAGTAGCGCTACTATCTGAGCGCTATGAGCATCATAGGAAGCATCATTAAATCCCTCTTGCAACTTATCCGACGCGACGTCAGCGTCCATTTTTGTAAGCTTGCTCATTAACTCAAGCTTGCTTTTGGCACTGTTAAGGCTTGCTTGGAGCTTAGATTGTTGTGCTTGCTTGTAGCTGAGCTTTGCATTTTCATCGTACTTGCCTGAAAGTGAGTCTCTAAGCTTGGTGGCCTCTGCATTGGTGCGAGCCGCGTTGACTGCTTGCTCATAGCGCTCTTTAAGTTCGCCAAGGCTCAGATCTGGGTTGTACTTAAGAATAAGGTTGTTCACCACGTGCATATTGGCACTATCAGGAATACGCGCGATGATCGCTCCATTTAGCGGTACTTTAGCTGTAAGGCGTTGCTGATAAGTAGTCTCAAGCTGTTTCTTATCGGCCTTAAACAATACTGCTGCTGCATCTAAGGGGTAGTTATACGCGATCATGAACTCAACTACACAAGCACGATCGTATTTAGAGAGTGGCTGAGGATCGATTAAGTTTGTACAACGCATTGCCTCATCAAAGCCGTGTAGATCAATAAAGTTGAGATAGCGAGCTACAGTATGAGCCGTTTGGCCAATGAGCGCGGCGATCTTGGCGTTGGAATAACCCTCAGAGCGATACTTTAAGACGAACTTGGCAATATCATCCTTACTGACACGGGTATAGCGTCTAAAGTCAGATACCTCTTTGATATTCAAATAGCTTACGTTTGCCTCAGTTAGTTCAAGCTGAGCGCAATATGCTTTATGGAGCTGAGCAAGCGACTGACCACCATTGTGCTCTTTTACATACTCCTCAAGATACTTTAAGTTCACGCTCTCAGGAAGTTTGGCAACTTTTGGACTATCCATGAGCGCATGACCAATTAACTTGCGAATCTCAATACAATCGCCTAGCAAAGAGCTACGCGTTTTAAAGATAAGCTCAAGCATGTACTGAGGCATGTTATAGGCATGAGAAAACTCAACTATGGAGGCTAGCTTGCGTGGGGTAAGCTTGAGATCTTCAGTAAGACTTGGCAAGCGTTTTAACTCATCGAGACCATGAATGTCCTTAAAGCGCACAAATCTCAGGGCACTCTTTTCACTAATGCCAAGCTCTCGAGAAATTTGCGCTGGGCTTAAGTTAGCTTCAATAAGCTCAATAATCTTATTGCGTGTTGCATCATCCAAAGATGTCCTTGAACTTCTAATGTGTTTAGATTCGACCATAAGACTTACTCTGTTTGATACTAAACGCCTAGGATAAATGTATTAGTGCCTAGCCTCTTAGCTGCCCATGATAGCCATGATTGGCACTTGTAACTGGCTATTTTAGATCACCACCAGCTTGCAGATGGGATATAGCTTCGATTATGCGGCTATGCCTCGTTTATGCTGCCATACCTAGATTAGGCTGTCATACATGGATTATGCGGCCATGCCTCGATTATGCGGCCATGCTTGGAATATACAGCCTTTGCATGGATGATGAGCTCTGGCATGGGAGCATGCATTTTTGCTGTGCGCTAGCAAAGTCTGCGACTAACTATGTGGTGCTTAACTACGTGGCGACTAACTATGTGGTGCTTAACTGCAGCTTTGCTGCGTTAGATGAGTGTGTGCAAGGGCAGCTTGATAGTGTAGCTGCCCATGTATGGGGTGGGCGTTTTAGCGCACAAAACGATTTAAATCACGAGAGGATTCAATCAGGCTTTCAAGCTCTGGTCGAGCTTGCAAGATGCGACCATCGCGCTCAACAAATGATGAGCCATCACTTGAGAAGACGGTATTGTGCTTATCGCCAATTAGAATCAGGCTATCGCCACTATCAGAGATCAAGATGCGATGACCTGCTCCACTATTTAAGTTACGACCTAAGGTGTAGTTACCCTCTGGAGTGGTGATATTAACTGCTGTTGCGCCATAAGTTGCGCAAATATCTTGATGAGAAGTTAAAGCTTGTACGGCGGTATTTTGCTTCTCGCGATCAGCCCATAAGATCATGAGCGGCACATGCTGTACGCCACGATCAAAGACCTCTGAGCTTGGCTTGAGCATTTGATTGCCCTCGCAAGCGGTCACAATGATCATAGTGTCTTTGAGTAATCCAGCTAAAGACAACTCACGCAAGAAGACAGCAAAGAGAGCATCTACATGGTGTAAGGAGCTTTCATACATCAAGCGTGCAGCCACCATAGGGTCATCCTCTCCAGAGGATTGCACGTCCTTCTCCTTATCGATTAAAGCCTTAGCAGAGGAGTTGATGATGGAAGCAAACTCTTGTGCACGAGCTTGTGCCATAGCATTAACATTAGCTCTTTGCTCTTCACTCTCGTCATCAGGCAGCTCGGCTGCAATGAGTGGCAAGGTTGCATCATCCTCAAAGATGGTCACACTATTCTTATCTGTGCTCAGCGACTGTAAATCAGAGTTATTGCTAGCTCCTGCCTTATAATTCTTAGCAAATTGGGCTCTTGCTGCAGCTTGTTCCTTAAAGTCACGTAAGTCATTAATCACTAAAGTGAGCTCATATGGACGCTTGTCAAAAGAGTTGTATAAAGAGATCTGACGGAAGGCCTCAATAAACATCTCGCGTACATTAGAAGCATGACTCATCTGTGAAGGAGCTAAGGCTGATGCCTCAAGCAAGGATGAGTAGTAATGACGCTTATTAGCAATCAAATTAGGATCGCTAAAGGACGCATCAGAAAGAATTAAACGACGAACGTAATCCTGGCGGTACATGGTATCGAATGGTACTGGCAGGATATTGCCTGAATACAAGGCACGACGGTACTGCAAAGGCAGACCGAAGTTCATAGAGTAAACATTGTCGATCTCATTTTTATAGAGCAAGTAGTGGTTTTCAAAGCTCTGTGCATAGGACTTAAAGTCCATGAGATTCTTACTGTTCTCTTGGGTTAAATCGTTATATGAAAGACCATTGAGGCTAATGGTGATGACATTCTTAGGCTTTTGCTCTTCATCAACAGTGATCTTGCCTAAAGGATACTCCATGTAATCGGCAATATTAGCTGCAGCATTAGCATCGAACACTTCGTTATTAAGCCAACCATGCGAGCTTAAAAATGAGCGCGCTGTCATTGGGTAATGCACCGGGAATGAGGAGCGTAACAAAGTAATACGCTCATACTTAGTAGCATCAGCCCAAATATGTAGAATATGCGAGCAAATGAAGCAGGAGATGAGGGTAATTAAAATGCTTCTGACCGCATACGGATGATGATCGCGGTAGAGTGAGTGTGTAGTGATTTTGGCAAAGAATAATTCAAGGCCAATCACTATAGGCACAGCAATGAATAAGAAGTTGTAGTTAAGGCCGGTACTGAAATCAAGCTCACGGACGATGAGGTTAAGTGCCGTCATACTCAGGTGGACTTTAACCGCTAAGTAGATCTTGATATCAAACAAGAGCGCAGTATGTCCAATTACCGCAAGGATTACAGCAATAACACGGTAGTAGCGGAAATTACCAATAAAAGCTAGCGGGAAGAGCAAGACCATGTAGAAGACCACAGCCAAAAAGCTCATATGGCCAAGAGAGGTAACTACAAGGTAGACAAAGCTCAAAAAGTCTGTGGCTGGAGGAGCTGCATAGACGTAGCTAAGTCCTAACAGACATGAAAGGAGCATGTTTACAAAGATAAAGTAGTGGCCCCAGGTAATTGAACGGGACACCTGCTCTTTGTAGGAAAAACGTTTTAATGAATGCTTACCGTCGCTCATTGCAGGCACTATTCCAACTGCAAAGATCTATGCCTTACGTAATCTTCATATACCGCAAACCTAGAATCTTTACCTAGGTTTAAGTCATGTTCTTTACGCCCTAATGTGTACGTGATTCTAGCATAATTAGTTCACTAACACTCCCATCAATACTCATGAGCAGCACCATGATGGCCAAATAAAAATCTCATCTGCCTCCCTTTTGCTAAAAAGGCAAATTGCTGTTATGGGCATGCATCATCTTTTAGATAAGCAGATTTTTGCCTAGGCCACTTCTATATCATCATTTTGCACAAAGTATTTTTCATATAAATAAAGTTTGTAATAGCCCCTTTAAGCACTTAAAAAACATCAAAAACCGCATTTATTTCAGGAAAAAACATTTTGTTTGCACTTTAGCAAGTTTTCCTTTAGCTCAAAAGTATCATTATCGGTGCTGGCCAAAGCTTCTATTTAATGGCCTAACCATTTGTTTATGTATGCGCTCACCTTAGATTCTCAATGCCTGTGGTGCAGCTTTAAGCATACATATACAGCTCCATGACAAAGTACGCCCTAGTTTGCTCAATAGGAATAATTGATCATGGGAGGAGTACACCTTATGCGTGATGCTCAACAAATCAAAGCTCTACCTTACTTAGCTAAGGTCTATGCCGATCGTTACAATGTTTTTATCAACATTCAAGGCTGTAGCGCCTACTCTGATGGTCATTCCATCACTGTTCCAAAGCTCGATGTTAGCTCTCAAGAACTAGAACGAGTGCTTTTTGGCTTCGTAGCTCATGAGGCTGGCCACATTCGTTTTAGTGACTACAAGGTCTTAAACAAGATCTCTAATGACGACCGTTTGCGCGTGCTCGTCAACATCCTTGAAGATGCTCGCATCGAAAAACTTATGAGCCGTACTTTCATCGGCGTCTATGACAACCTAGAGCTCGTTAACCGTAGCCTTTACAAGACTCAGCTAATGGACTTTAAGAGAACTAGCTCCATGCCTAAGCTGCAGTTACTTTTCAACTACATCATGTATACCTCTCAGAGCATCGTTAATCAGTATCGCGACGCTGCCCTGATGAGCCGTCTTAGCTATCAAGAGCTCAGTTGCTTAATCAACCCTCAAGGTCTTGATGAGCTTAAGTCACTCTTGTACGAAAGTTGCCCCAAGCTTGAGAACACCGAGCAGGTCTATGAGCTAGCTAAGCGCATCGACTCAATGTTTTGTGGCCAGACTTTCTTTGTCCCAGACTTTAGACGCTTTGCCATACGCTACAACCTGACCTCAGCTTTCGATCAAGCTAACTGTATTGCTACTGCAGCTTTATACGGGCAAAAGTTCGACTACCCAGTTTTATGCCCAAGTCCATTCATGAGCAAGGTGCACAAGATAAAGCCTTTTGCCCAAAAGCATGGTCTGCCGTATACGGTCAAACAGCTCATGAAAGAGTGCTACCCAACATTCTTATGTCCAAAACCACTAGACCTCTTTAGTCGTCTCGTCTTAAAGCCATCTGACCTCCTGCCTGCAGATCTTATCAAGGAGGCCAAAGCCTATGCCGACGAGTCCTTAGGCGGTTCTGCACACTTAAAGCACTTTGAGCGCTTTATGGACAACGAGTTTTAGTGAGGTGATCTATGCACGCACATTCTCTTTTTGAACAATTAGATGCGCTTGAGACAAGCTTTTCTAATCCACATGGCTCCAAATTCGATGCTTTTAAAGACGACCATGAGCACCTAAACAGCAGCGATCACGAGGTTCTAAGCAATGGCGCTCATGCCCCAGAGCAGATGTCGCTCATTCATGATCTGCCTTTAGATGAAGGATCTCTAAGCGCTAAAACCCGCTCCGAGCACTGCAAAATGGGCCCACTTACTCCAAGTGCCACTACCCTCACCCATGACATCGACTCTAGCTGCTTTCATGAGCTTACCGATGGCGCAGATAGCAGTGCTGTTGGCTCTGATACCGATAGTGGCATTACTGTCGACGCAACCAATGCCATGGTTAAGATCGCCAGGGTACAGCAAGAGCACCTGGAATCTCAGGCAGATATGGAAGTTCAGGCTGCTTGCGCCGATGATGATGATGATTGCAAGGGAGTTCCTTGTGCCAAAGCATTTATG
>SAMEA103957796__coassemble_1466_pt1 | contig 14304 bp, 10 predicted proteins | sample SAMEA103957796__metabat2_high_PE_002 | metagenome-assembled genome bin SAMEA103957796 (sample SAMEA103957796) | gut metagenome | biome: gut; material: feces | host: Canis lupus familiaris | collected 2014 | reverse complement strand
GACTACCTTTGCAGGAAAGAAAGTTCTTAATGGTAAAGGTAAAGAATCAATTTTTGGTGAAGCTGCTAACGGTGGCAAAAACGGCGAGGCTGGCAAAGCTGGCGATAATGGAACAATGACTCTTCAGGTTGGTTCGAATAAGGGGGACGTGATTTCATTTGATTTTGAATCAGTGATGTTCTCAAAACTCACAGGTGAGGTTAAAGATCTTATTGGAACTGACAAGGTATTCAAAACTGACCAGAACTCAGGTGCGATTTCTGTAACTCTTACTAAAGCCAAAACAGATAACAGCGGTGAATCATTTGGTGCAATTATTGAGTTATTTGACAAGGCCATTGGCAAAGTAGACGGTATGCGTGCCGACCTTGGTGCCATACAGAACAGACTTGAGTCATCTATCCGAAACCAGTCCAATGTTGCAGCTAATGAAGCTGATGCACGCTCACGTATTCGCGATGCTGACTTTGCAGAAGAGTCTGCTAACCTGTCACAGCAGTCCATTATTCAGCAGGCTGCCGCATCTATGCTGATGCAGGCTAACACCCGTCCTCAGCTTGGTCTCAGCCTTTTAGGCTAGTAGTAAGGAGTACTTTCCCATGGCAGTCTATGTGAATACAAACTACTCAGCTCTTCAGGGCCAGCGCTATTTAGGCAACGTACAGAACTCTCTTACGACTACATATCAGCGCCTATCAAGCGGTATGAGGATCAATAGTGCCAAAGATGATGCCGCAGGCCTTCAGATCGCCGATCGCTTAACCTCACAGATCAATGGGCTCAATCAAGGTAACCGCAATGCTTCCGACGGTATCGCCCTCGCCCAGACTATTGAGTCAGGTATGGACGAAGTATCTGGCATGCTTCAGAAAATGCGTACCTTAGCAGTTCAAGCTGCAAACGGTACGAATACAATGGAAGACCGTAACTCTCTTGGCAAAGAGATGGAAGCTCTAGCTAACGAGATCAACCGTATCGCTACACAAACTACTTTTGCTGGAAAGACAGTTTTAAATGGCAAGATTGATGGTTCTATTTACGGAGATCCAGGTGCTCAAACAAAGATCGCAGGTGACAAGGGTTCGCTGACATTACAGGTAGGCTCTAACAAGGGCGATATTATTTCCTTTGATGTTGAGTCTGTTTACTTCTCAAAAATTGCAACAGATCAAGGTATTGTTGCAAAAGACAAATTCTTTAATGTTGATAACGGCACACTCAAAGTCGATATGACTAAAATCAAGTTTGTTGAGGTTGCTGGTAATCAGGATAAGACCATTGGCGATGTTATTAAGCTGATGGACGATGCTATTGCAAAGGTCGATGGCATGCGTGCCGACCTTGGTGCTTTACAAAATCGTTTAGAGTCATCTATCCGCAACCAGTCTAACGTTGCAGCTAATGAGGCTGATGCTCGTAGCCGTATTCGTGATGCTGACTTTGCTGAAGAGTCTGCGAACCTGTCACAGCAGTCCATCATTCAGCAGGCAGCTGCTTCTATGCTGATGCAGGCTAATACCCGTCCTCAGCTTGGTTTAAGCTTACTTGGCTAATAGCTTAGAGTGAGGATTCACTAAGTTTTTTGAGAAGGCAGTCCTTGGTGGCTGCCTTTTCTTATTTTGGGCAGATTAGTTTGCTGTGCATGTGATTTGAGGTGCATAGACGAGCGTAGAGTGCTATTAGAGACGTCTGTTTTGATTGGCGTGGGCTGATGCTTTTTTCTTAATGATGTAGCTGTATGAGGCGCATATTGCGTGATACGTGCGTTTAAGATGGTGGCTTTTTCTAATGGCCTTGTCGATTGTCTTGTTTTGAGAAGAGTGCTTCGCTGGAGGGGCGTGAGATTTTTTTAGATGGGTTGAGATTTTTTTGAGGTGGGTAGATAAGCAAAAGGGAGGCGAATGCCTCCCGCTTTGCTTTGTGAGCAACAGCTCTACAAGTCCTACAGGGCCAATAAACTAGCTTAAAGCCTCAGCTAATTCATACTGATCAGCACGGAACTTATGCTTCATGTGCTCAATACACTCGATAATGTCGTGGTGTACGAGCTCGCCACGCTGAATGCCGATGCAGCGGCCGGAGTGGCCTTGGTGCAGAAGGTCAACAGCGTAAGCACCCATACGAGAGGCTAACACACGGTCAGCAGCTGATGGAACGCCACCACGCTGGATGTGACCGATAACGGTAGCACGGGTCTCAAGACCGGTACGATCCTCAAGCTCCTTAGCCATTGCGTGAACGTCAGTCTGGTTCTCGCAAACAACTAAGATAGCGTGACGCTTACCTGCAGCAATGGACTTCTCGATTGAGGAGTAAACAGTCTCTTTATCCCATGGCTTCTCTGGAACTAAAACAGCTTCCACACCGCAGGAGATAGCTGCAGAAACAGCTAAGTCACCACAGTGACGACCCATAACCTCAACTACAGCGATACGCTTGTGGGAAGAGCAGGTGTCACGTAAGCGGTCGATACAAATAACAGCAGTGTTAAGAGCAGTATCAAAGCCGATAGTGGTATCGGTACCTGCAATATCGTTATCGATAGTGCCAGGAACGCCGATGCATGGGAAACCGAGCTCAGAGATGAGCTTTGCACCCATGAAAGAACCGTCACCGCCAACAACTACTAAAGCATCAATACCGTGCTCTTTCATTACCTCAACGCACTCTTTACGGATGTGCTCTTCTTTGAACTGAGGGAAGCGAGCAGTACCTAAGAAAGTACCACCACGGTTGAGCAGGTTAGATACGCTGACGCGCTCTAATGGGATGATGTTACCCTCGTGAAGGCCTAAGTAACCATCAAGGATACCACAGCACTCGTAGCCGTAATCTAAAGCGGTACGTACAACAGCACGAACTGCAGCGTTCATACCAGGAGCGTCACCACCGGAGGTTAAAATACCAATCTTTTTAATAGCCATGTTTTGTTTCCCGAGCCGGACAAAAGCAAAAAAGAACTCGTGGGTAAGATAAGTCGCAATCACACTCATAATTCACCGTAACAAAGCCCTGCTACGGCAAATTATCGACTAAGGATTTGCATGCTAATGCAAGAGTGCCTTAGTAAAACAAACATCTTGAATGATTTTGGGTATACCTTAATGCATTCAAGCTAATCACCTTGTAGACGCTATTGCATCTGCAAGATCGACTCATCTTAAAGCTGCTAAGTGGCTGCTTAGAGAATTTGTAAGCAGTTACTTAAAGTAGCTTGGTTTACCTACCATTGTACATCTTTACGAATCAATGTGATACTGATCACACAGTATTTTTTAGATACGAAAAAAGAGCTGACGGTTGCCTAGCTCTCTAAATTATCTTGTAACAATGGTGTAAACGCTAATAAAGATAAGCACTGATAACTAATATTAAGCATGATTGCGCTAGCTTGTTCAGATGTAATACATGTACATACTTGCATGGCGTAATCTACTCTTAGTTATGAGTTGATATCTTGTTAAGTAAGGAGCGTGAGCTTGATGCTAACAAGAGCATACAGCCCCTTACTTAATAAGAAGATGACAAGAAAACTCGACTTTTAAAAGTGTAGGCTTTGCTTGCCACCTTCATTAAAGCTATTTAACGCTATTAGGCGTTAGCAACAGCTGCCTCAATGATAGCAGTGAAGTCAGGAGCCTTCAGAGAAGCACCACCAACGAGACCGCCGTCGATATCAGCCTGAGCAAATAACTCTGGAGCAGTCTTAGCGTTGCAAGAACCACCGTAGAGGATACGTACGCCGTCAGCAACTTCCTTAGAGAACTCTGCTAAGTAAGCGCGGATGTCAGCGTGAACCTTCTGAGCAATCTCAGGGGTAGCAGTCTTACCGGTACCGATAGCCCAGATTGGCTCGTAAGCGATAACTGCGTTCTTGAAAGAATCGATGCCGCAAAGGTCGATAACAGCCTTTAACTCATCGCGAACAACGTCCATGGTCTGACCAGCGTCGAACTGAGCTTCGGACTCACCAACGCAAAGAACAGGGATAAGGCCGTTCTGCTGAGCTGCCTGATACTTCTGAGCGACGTACTCGTTTGACTCCTTGTGGTAGTCACGACGCTCGGAGTGACCAACGATAGCGTAGGTGCAGCCGAACTCACGTAACATTACAGGAGAGTTTTCACCAGTGTAAGCGCCAGAGGTGTGGATATCGCAATCTTCTGAACCGTAGGCAAGCTTAGAACCAGCAGATAACTGCTCTACCATGCCAATGAAAACGGCAGGGGCACATACTGCAACTTCAGCCTTGCCTGCAGCCTTGTTTGCTGGCTCCTTTAAAGCATTAACCAAAGCAGTAACGGACTCCTTGGTACCATTGAGCTTCCAGTTGCCCATTACAAGAGGTGTTCTCATGATCGGTCTCCAAATCAAAATGTACGAATCATCGTTAAGCGCCTGCGACTAGTACGATGCAGCTTAAGCATAAAAGCTTTGCACTCAGCGAATTAATGATAGTTATGATACAGCATTTTGATAAGTTTTAGCATGTCATTGCAAGTGCTATCTGAATGCATTGAGCTAGTGTTAAGTGCATAAGGCTTATGAACGTCGGTAGAAAGCCAATTTGCAGCTGTGCAAGCTTTTGCAATCTAGATCTTATTTTGCAAAAGACGCGCATTAGCTGTGCAAATAATTTGACGTACAAGTGCATTTAGAGGCCAATTTAGCACGAGATAATTGTCATAAAAATATGATCATTTGAGTTTCTATGAAATAGGACTTTCAGTTATCTATTAAGTCGTTGTGGTCGGTGCAAAAATATGCAACTGATGAGCTATTTGAATAGATTAGCTACAGCGCTGTGAGGCAGGTGCTCTCTATCTTGAAGAGGCAGTTGCTCGCTATCTTGCGTTAAAGACTCTTTAGTGCAGCACTGAGGGATATGTTTAAGTTGTGGCAGGAAAAATTGCTTAAGTGACTATGGTGATAAAGAGGGATGTGCTCTGAGGTAGATCGTGGTTGTATAACTCGTTTTTGTAGTGCTATGTAGATTGCTTTTGATTATTTTGGGCCGCAAAAACAAACAAAGCCAAACTTAAGCTTTGATGCTTGAGTTTAGCTTTGCTTAAAATGCTCGATCAAAAGCACTCACTGATGAGCAATTTGCCTGCAGTAATGCTTTTGTTTGAGATGGACTTATTCAGCGTCCTTAGCCTCTTCGCCGTCAGCTAGACGCTTAGCAGCCTCAGCAACTTCGTTGAGCTCTTCTAAGGTGAAGTCGTAGTGGTACTTAGAAGCTAACTTAACGAGCTGCTCTTTGAAGGTGTCGCAAGCTGGAATAGCGGAGAACTCATAGTTCAGAGCTTCGTTGGTGTCTAATGCGTTGAAGAAGTTGATGATGTTTTCGACTGCCATAAGTCATCTCCATTTGTACTAGGCAAGATTCTTTTGGTCAGTTATTCACTGACTTGTTAGTTAGCATACACGCAAAGCTTATACCCAAGATAGATAAAATCTATAATAACGTGATCAAGTCTTACTCAATTGCGGCCACATTTAAGTTACTAAGCCGCATGTATATGCTGTTTGTTGCTTGATTGTGCAGCGAGATATTTTCTTAGTCTGTATCTACCTATCAAAGACATTAGCATCTTTGAATGTGTCTTATTGCCGCTTAGTAAGTTTTGTTGCAACAAATGAATGCCGCTGTGGCAAGAACAGTTTACGATGTTGTTGCTAGGCTAGCCTCGCCATCATTTGCATGATGGCTATTGCGCATGTGCTTGCACGGTTAGCTTAGCTTGTACATGTGGCTAAGGGAATATCTTTTCTAGCTCTTGGGGCATTAATCGTGAGCGGTCTTTTCGACTACATCGGCAATGACTGCATCAAGTAGCGAGGCAATATCTTGTGGTTTCATGCCCACAGACATGCCACGTTTGCCTGCAGATACCAATATCTCCTCTTGATTGAGTGCTGACTCATCAAGAATGGTAATGGAACGACGTTTTTGTCCAAAGGGGCTAATGCCGCCAACAACATAGCCAGTAACTCTTTGCGCAGTAGCTGGATCTACTGTTTGTAATTCCTTGAGCTTAACGGCACGGGCTGCTGTCTTTAAAGAGATACGGCCACTGACTGGCACAATGCAGGTAACGTATGTCTTATCGTGGTTGAGGATGATAGTTTTGAAAACTTTGTTCTCGTCCATGTTGAGAGCATGGGCCGCATGCTTACCAAAGTCGTGGGTATCAGCTTCGTATTCATAAACCTTGTAGCTAGCCTTGTTCTTGGCCAAAAAGTCCAATGCAGGTGTCTTCATCTCAACCTCCTTAGAGCATATAGGCTCTGCACTTTTGGCATCATACCACTTGCATAGTTTGATGATGACTTCATGGTAAAAAATTTGCGTGGAGCGTATGTGATTGGGGCTTTGCAGCTTTTTTTACTATGAAAAATTGTATGTCTTAGTGTGGCTTTGATTGGCATGCTTTTGCATATACAGGCTTATCTTGGCATGCCTTTGCTTAGACTGGCTTGGCTTGCCATGCTTTGTTTTGCAAGGAGGGAGATACGAGCGCTATGGTTTGTCCGACTAAATTTTGCATAAGAGTCATGTTTGTTTGTGCCAAGATAACAAGGTCGGTTATTATGATGGTTTGACTGGCAGCTATTAAGCCTTGGTGCTTTTTTAGCCTAGCTCTCGTATAGGCTAGTGCTTGGGCATTGCTTGCTAGCGTTAGATGATTTGGTAGAGTAGGGAATTTTGCACTAATGGAAATTAAGCTTGCATCCTGGAATGTAAACGGCATCCGTGCTGTAGCTCAAAAAGAGGCTTGGCTCAATTGGTTTGCCGAGGATAAGTACGATGTTATTGGTTTTCAGGAGACTAAGGCTGAGCAAAAGCAGATTCCTGAAGAGATCGTTAATAAGCCTGGCTATCACTCATACTTCTGCTCATCAGTAGTTAAGAAGGGTTACTCAGGTACTGCTGTTTTCTCTAAGATCGAGCCTAAGAGCGTTGAGTTAGAGCTCCCAGAAGAGGCCTTCCAAGGTGAAGGTCGTATTGTTCACTTAGAGTTTGAGAAGTTCCACTTCTTCAATGGCTATTTCCCAAATGGCGGTGGTGAAGTCTTAGACGAGAATGGTAAGCCAATTAAGGGCGAGTTTAAGCGCGTTCCATATAAGATGGGCTTCTTTGATAGCTTCTTTAAGTATGCTCAGGAACTGCGTAAGACTAAGCCAATTGTTGTTTGTGGTGACTTTAATATTGCTCACCAGGCAATCGACTTAGCCCGTCCTAAGACCAATGTATACAACACTGGCTTCTTACAGATTGAGCGTGACTTCTTAGATAAGTTCACTCAGGCAGGCTACATTGACACCTTCCGTCATGTTCACGGCAATGTTGAAGAGATGTACTCATGGTGGTCATATAAGATGCGTGCTCGTGAGAAGAACGTAGGATGGAGAATCGATTACTTCTTCGTCTCAGAAGAGCTTAAAGACAACATCAAAGATGCCACTATCGAAAAGGATGTATTTGGCTCTGATCACTGCCCAGTTACATTAACTTTAGACATCTAAACAATCAAAAACTAAGACTACCTTTAGCTTAATAGCTTGATTTTGCAGCTTTATTGACCTTAATGATTTTTTTATTGGCGCTGTGGGTAGTAGTTTGGTTTATTTATACAAAGGCATAGCTGTTCATGGTGTAGCGGCTGTGCCTTTGTTGTTTTTAGAGCCTTTAAAGTGGAGTCAAGTGATGCTGTTGCTAGGTCTGACATGTCTTTTGTATGATTTCAATCTCATTTTTGACAACCAACTAAACTCAAGTAAGCCTAGAGTTTGTTGCGGGCGTATGATTAAAGATGCGTGATAGTGTTTATGGGCATTGGGTGTAAATGGCTAGGCCTTTTTAAGCTTGCTCTTCACTGTCATGAGGCGAGACAAATGTACATTTGATCTCAAGAACAAAGGAGTTACAAATGGCAACTAAGAATTATCGTTTTGCAGAGCGTGCTGACATTCCGCTCATCATCAAATTCATTAAAGATCTAGCTCACTTTGAGCATCTTGAGTCTGAGGTTACTGCCACACCTGAGTTGCTTGAGGACTGGTTATTTGCTCGCAAAACTGCAGAAGTAGTTTTTGCGTTAGATTCATCAGGCAACGAAGTTGGCTTTGCTCTGTTCTATCACAACTTCTCTACTTTCCTTGGCAAGGGTGGTATTCATCTTGAGGATCTGTTCGTAATACCAGAGTACCGTAAGCTTGGTTATGGTAAGTTCTTACTGCATGTATTAGCTAGCATTGCTATTGAGCGTAAGTGCGGCCGTTTAGAACTTGATTGCTTAGATTGGAATACCAATGCCATCGAGTTTTATAAGAAGTACAACCCAACCATTATGGATGATTGGACAACTTATCGTTTCACAGGCGACTCTTTACAAGGCTTAGCTGATCTCGAGGTATAGCCTGTTAACAAGGCTCGTCCTTGAAAGTTTTCTTCTTACTTTCCTCAACTATTCATCACAGACGGGGTAGTGCTTTGGTTTTCACTAAAGATCTACCCCGTCTTATTTTTGCCTCAGGAAAGACAGCCTTGCTTTGATCGTTGCCATCTTTTGATCTTGGATTTATGGCCAGTCTTAAGATCTTAGGTTGGGGGCGGGCGCTGTTTTTGATCTTGGCTAACTCAACTCTTAGGATACGTCCTTTACTTTTGTGTGCTTTGAAGTACGCGCCATTGTTGCCAGGCTATATCTTGCTGTGATGCGATCTGTTAGTGAGCTTTTATATACTTTGGAGTGGAGTTTTATGGTGGGCTTAGGCTTTTGTGGGGGGAGCTTCTTTTTTGGAGCGTCTTCAGTGTAAAGAGGATGTCAGAATATGATGGTTTTCAGTCAAAGCCATTTGCCAAATGGCGTGTAAAGTAGGATGATGTACAAGTGCGCCAATATGGTGCGTATATATGGGGCATAGCAGCTGACTTGCTTCAAATGTGAGCAAATTGGCCTGTAAAGCCTTATCTATACTGTAGTGTGCTTGTAACTGATTAGATCACTCCATACAATGTCAGACACAAATCTGAGCTTGTCTTAGATTATTAATTGGTCACTTGTAACACTTTGGCCTGTGCCATAAATATGGCACGCAAAGAGTATTAAGCGATTAGCACTGACGATTTTTAAGCCTGATGGTGGCTGATTTGTTTTGCTCTGGGGATAGCTCTTGTTAATCTCATGTACATCTCTTGATGCAAGGTTCTCAAGCAAAACTTAGATGTCTCATTATCTTTATTAAATGTCGGTTGTTTTGTTTACCGCCATGTTAAGTGCTTTGCTTAGTATTTTTTAAGGTCACACGTTCATCGCGTTATAGAAATATTGACGGTGGCATAGTGTTTAGACCGAACTGCAAGCGCATGCGCTTGTTATTCAACAACAGAAACAAAGGAAAGGTCTTGTAAGTAGGCATGAGCTTATGAACATAGACCAGCAATTGATATGAATGTAATTCAAGTATTACCGAAGATCGGTAAGCTCTTTGAGCGATTTACCACAGCGTTATCAATCCTCTCAACTGTTGCAGTTCGCTTCTACTATTACTACCCAACCTACACCAACAAGTAAGAAAAAAAGGTGGTTTCTATGAACCTGATTAACGAACCAATGATCCCACAGCCGCCATTATTCCGCGACGGTATTGTGGACACAAGGATTAACAACGTGTTACCTCTGCTCCCTCCAGTGGCCATTATCGAAAAGTTTCCGACCACTCCAGCTGCCGACAGCTTAGTACTTCAGACCCGTCAAGCCATTCACAACGCAATGCAGGGTCTTGATGACCGTTTAGTAGTTATCACCGGTCCATGCTCTATCCATGACACCAAGGCTGCCATGGAATACGCTCAGCGCTTACTGCCACTGCGTGAAAAGTACAAGGATCAGCTCGAAGTTATCATGCGTGTATACTTTGAGAAGCCACGTACCACTGTAGGTTGGAAGGGCCTTATTAATGACCCTAACATGGATGGTTCATACGACATTAACAACGGCCTGCGTATCGCTCGTAAGCTCTTAGTTGATGTCAACGCTATCGGTATGCCTGCAGCTACTGAGTTCTTGGACATGATCTCTCCACAGTACATCGATGAGCTCATCTCTTGGGCGGCTGTGGGTGCACGTACTACCGAGTCACAAATTCACCGTGAGCTTGCCTCAGGTATGTCTTGCCCAATTGGCTTTAAGAACGCTACTGACGGTTCTGCTAAGATTGCTGTAGATGCAGTGGTTGCTGCTCAGCATGAGCACACCTTCATGACTGTTACTAAGATGGGTCATGTAGCTATTGCTCATACTCGTGGTAACGAGGATTGCCACATTATTTTACGTGGTGGTAAGACTCCTAACTTCCAAGCTGAGGCAGTTGCTGACGCATGCTCTATGCTTGGCAAGGCTAAGCTCCCAGAGCGCGTCATGATTGACTTCTCACACTCTAACAGCTTAAAGCAGTTCAAGAAGCAGTTAGATGTTTGCACCGATGTTTGCAATCAGATCGCTTCAGGTTCACACAGCATTTTCGGCATCATGATCGAAAGTCACTTAGTAGAAGGTCGTCAAGATCTCTGCGATGACAATTCTAAGCTTAATTACGGCCAGTCCATCACCGACGCTTGCGTAGGTTGGGAAGATACCGAGATCATGTTAAAGCAGCTCAACGACGCTGTAATTGCCCGTCGTAACAATAAGGCTTAATCGATATACTCGACGAGTCTTACCTCCTCTAGCACCTCCACTGTCGTATGTTCAATTACAAGGCAGTGGTGGTAGCAAAACTCTCAGTTTGTGCAGTGATTGGTTTACACATCAAAAACGCTGCCAAACTAAACTCCCCCACAACACCAAAACTAAACTATTACATGCATGAGCTAGACATAGCTTGTTAGATATTGCATGTCCTTACTATTTTTACGATACAGGCTCGTGTAGTGCGCTAAGTTGCTCAGTAGCTCAGTTACTCGAGTAGCGAAGCTCAGTAGCTCAGTTATTCATGAAGCGAAGTGCAGTAGCTTAGTTACTCGTGTAGTGCGCTCAGTAGCTCAATTATTAGTGCAGCTTAGCTAAGATGCTCATTTGCCATTAGCTTATGGTCAATGACCATAGTTTGACGGTGTCTAAAGTTTGTGAGGGGTTAGATTAAGATAGTGCTTGATACGAGAGCTTGCTTGCAAGCTTTTTTGCACTAGATGGCGCATTGCAATGTACTTTGCGTTAAAATGCAGACATCCTAATTAGGATGCCTTTACAACCCGTTTTCTTTTAGCTTCGAAGCGCAGTGACCTGCTTTGGTAGCGCTTTAACTCATCACATCGCTTTATCTTGGAGCTGAGCAATGCTTAGACTTCAGTTAAGGTCGAGAGAGGAAAATATGCACGCATTATCACTGGACAAAGACAAGATCAAAATCCTACTTTTAGAGGGTGTCGATCCAAGTGCGGTTGATGTTCTGCATCAGGCAGGCTACACCAACGTTGAGTATGATAAGAAGGCCTATGATGGCCAAGAGTTACTCGACAAGATCGAGAAGGTTCACTTCCTTGGTATTCGTTCTCGTACTCAGCTTACTCGTGAAGTTTTAGAGCACGCAAGCCGTTTAGTAGGCGTTGGTTGTTTCTGTATCGGTACTAATCAAGTTGATCTTGAAGCTGCCGCTCAGATGGGTATCCCAGTTTTCAATGCTCCATACTCCAACACTCGTTCTGTTGCTGAGTTAGTAACTGGTGAATACTTACAGTTACTGCGCGACGTTCCTGCACGTAATGCCCTTTTACACCGTGGTGGTTGGAATAAGGTAGCTCATGGCTGTTATGAGGCTCGTGGTAAGACCTTAGGTATTATTGGCTACGGTCACATTGGTACTCAGGTAGGCATCATTGCAGAGAGCTTAGGTCTCAAGGTTATCTTCTTCGATATTGAGAACAAGTTAGTTTTAGGTAATGCTCAGCAGGTTAATAGCTTAGATGAGCTCTATGAGAAGGCTGACATCGTTACTCTGCACGTACCAGAGACCGATGACACCAAGAATATGATTGATGCTGCTGCCTTTGCTAAGATGAAGGACGGTGTCTTCTTTGTTAACGCCTCACGTGGTACTGTTGTTGATATTGACGCTTTAGCTGATGCTTTAAGATCCAAGAAGGTTGCTGGTGCTGCTTTAGACGTTCACCCAGTTGAGCCTGCATCAAACAACGACGAGTTTGTCTCTCCAATGCGTGAGTTTGACAATGTAATCTTAACTCCTCACATTGGTGCTGCTACTGAGGAAGCTCAGCGTAACATCGGTATTGAGGTTGCTCAGAAGCTCGCTTTATACAGCGACAATGGCTCAACCTTAACTGCAGTAAACTTCCCAGAGGTATCCCTGCCAGCTAAGCGCGAGAGCGTCTCACGTTTACTCCACGTTCACAAGAACACCCCAGGTATCATGCAGAAGATCAACGAGGTCTTTGCATCCAAGGATATCAACCTTGCGGCACAGTACTTGCAGACTTCAGGTGATGTGGGCTATGTAGTAATGGACATCAACTCTAACGAACCAGAGGCCATCGTTCCATTACTTAAGCAGATTCCAGGTACTTTAAAGTGCCGTATCCTCTTCTAATCCTAGCTGATTAGTTTAAGAGAGTGACGGTTTTCAAGCGCCATCAGTTTAAAACAGACCATGTGTACGACTATTATCATGCACTTGTCTGTATGTGAAGATGTGATGAGCGCTTTTGACACTGTCATGTAGACGAATAGCAGACCCACAAGGTCTGCTTTTTTGTTTTTAAGGCTTAAAAGCACGTGATGTATTTGCGTCCTTAAGCCTAGGTGTGACCTAGCAGTCAAAGCCTAATTTATGCACTTGAGGCTCAAAAGTAAGATAAGGTGACAGCTCAAGCTTGTTATGTACATCTCAAGCATATTATGTATAAGCTCACATTACCTAGCTTTGATCTTTTGACTACTTTACGAGAGCGAACTAGCAATAATGGAAGATTCTATTCTTCTTAATGGGTGCAAAATTAGGTTAGATGCGTATGACGGTGTAAGATATACGCACATTTGTTTTTAGAGCGGATCAGAAGTTATATGTTGAACCGAGTTACTCGATTGACACTTGCAGCCTTAGGCTGTGCATACTGCAGTCTGATGAGTGCTAATGCACTTGCATCTAGTGATATCGCTGTTTCAACAGCTAACAGCTGGCGCTTTGTCGAAGACCCAGAGTACGCCTACGCAAAGGGCAGCTCCTCTAAGCTTTTATCTTTAAAAGAGGCTGTTCTGCACCACGCTTTGATGATTAAGATCAATAAGAACATGATTGACTCTTATACCTTCAAGGTAGGCTGCATCTTACAAAATCCAACCCCTCTTTTTGAGATTAAGGTTAATAGTCTCGACATCCGTTTGTTTGACAGTGTGAACGACTTTGTTTTTGCTCGTTTCATCGTCGACAACAATCAAGAGTACTCACTGCGTGGTGAGCTCTCTGGTAGAAACCGTATTATCTTTGGTCCTATCACCAAGACCCAAGAACGTTCATTAAGCGACCTGTTCTTACAGATGCGTGAGGGCGGTGAGCTTAAGATTGCTATGCTGCAGGGTGATGCCACTAAGGCTCGTATTTATGAAGTCCCATTAGCTGGCTTCATTGATTACTCTGACAAGATTATGAAGAGCTGCACCGACTATAACGTGCTCTATCAAGGTAAGCCTAATTACCTGCCTGATTACATGTCAAAAGAGCCTGAAGGCTATGCAGTTAAGGACTTCTCATTAAAGGAAGAAGAGGAAGAGGTAATCGATCCAAACGCACCACGTCCACAGCCTCCAAAAGAGACTCCAAAGGAGGAGCCAAAGCAAGCTCCGGCTCCTGAGGTCATGCCTTTTGCTCCAGGTGGTGGTCCAGCCTCTATCGGTGCTGATGGCCGTCCAGTAGGCGCAAATGGTTCTGCTGCACAAGGCACTCAAGGTGGTGCTGTAGATAAGTCATTTGGTGCCGCTCAGGGCCCAATGCAGATTGGTCCAGATGGTCGACCTGTTGCTCCTCAGCAAAATGATCAAGCAGCTGAGCAAGCCGCTCCTGCTCCAACTCCTGAAGAAAACCAGGCATTTGACATCTTCTAAGATTATTTAGAACGAAGCAACTAAACTAATATGAGTACCACCATATACTCATGCCCTGAACGGCCGCTTATGCGGCCGTTCTTATATGCGCAGCCCCAAAAGCCAAACCATGGCCACGCGGATGCTATCCTAAGCAAATCCCTTGTTTAGCAGCTACCGATAAGCCAAACTTTCAGCCACA
>SAMEA103957796__coassemble_1435_pt1 | contig 14548 bp, 8 predicted proteins | sample SAMEA103957796__metabat2_high_PE_002 | metagenome-assembled genome bin SAMEA103957796 (sample SAMEA103957796) | gut metagenome | biome: gut; material: feces | host: Canis lupus familiaris | collected 2014 | reverse complement strand
GCTGAGTGAATTGACCTGGTGATCTTTGAGCAAACTGACCTTGCTGACCGTACTGATTACCTTTGGCTTGCTGATACTGTGCTTGCTGCATGGCTGCATTGGCATTGGCATTGGCATTTAGATTTGCAGCGGCACTGGCGTTTGGAGACATTGCACCTTGTGCATAAGAAAAATCATCCTGTACGCCTGGAGCCATGATTAAGGATGGGCCAAGCGGGCCAGTAGATATTGGAGCGGCATTAGGCATTGCAGATGGCATTGATTGCTGATGTGGTGCTTGGCCTACATTGGCGTTATCGATCTGACTAGTGCGCTCAACAATCTGTGGGGTAGCATTGGTGTCAACAAAAGATCCTGATGGTTTGTTGTTATAAGACATTCTCTACCCCCATTTCAGCTTGTATAGCCTCTAGAGTTATAACAGTTGCCAAGCACTAGGCCTATTCATTAGACCAATACTATTAATGCACTCTTAGATCATATCATTTGGCATCAAGCAGACCAAACTAAGCGCTACGATGCTGCTCATATAGAGCCGCTTTGATTAATCTTGACTCTACGATGCTGCTCATCTAGAGGCGCTTTGATTAATCTAGACTCTACGATGCTGCTCATATAGAGGCGCTTTGATTAATCTAGACTCTACGATCGCTTTCTTTATTGATGAGCAGTAAAGACAGCAAGGGCGTCAGCCTTGATGAAGGAATGACGCCCGTGTCTAGTATTGCATGGCGTCAGCCTTTAATAAGAGTGACGCCCGTGATCAATGAATATTAGTTGCTTTAGTACTAATGCATAAGCGCATTAATATAAACAGCTGCTGTAGCCAGAATGATTAAGGCCACGCCAGCTACTAAGGTCTTGAAACTTACTGGTGGAGGTAGACGGTCTACCTGACGCAATGTAATTTCAACTAAGGTCTGAGTGCTTGGAGATGTATTGTAGTACTTAAAGCTGTTAAGGATTTCCTTAAAGCGATTGCGCTGACGTGCTAGCTTACGCTTGAAGAAAGAGCTACGACGCTTTTGCACTGCAATAATCTTGCGGCGCTCTTCAGCTTGGCGCTTCTTCTCTTCACGTGAAAGCTTTACCTTGGCACTCTTTTGTACACCATCAGCTTGCATCTGTACTTGCGGAGGGTTCTGATTGGTCTGTTCAGGAGCAGGGGCCGTATCTTCAACCTTACCAAAGCTCTGACCAAAGGAGCCAAACTTGCTCTCATCAATCTTAAACTCTTGCTCAACTGCTGGCTTAACCTTGATACGGTATGGATGACGTAGAGCTATGTTTACTAATACGAGCATAAAGCTAACGTTGTAACGAACCGCCATATCCTGTAAATGCAAGGAGCAGTCAACATACGCGCCCTTTAAGCCTAAGGTACGATTAAAGGCATCTATGACCTTGTACACTGAGCGATTAAAGGCATAGAAGTTATCTATAAGCTGCTTATCATCAGACAGAAGATAGTACTTCTCAAAGTTTTGTGCAATCTGATAGTAGTAAGGCAGTGCATCTTCAATACGACGCAGTGAGTTAATGAAGTAGTCAATATCATCACTCTTCATTCTAAAATACAGACGCTCAATCTTAGCAATAATGCTTCTGAGCTTTTGTACTAACTCACTTGAGTACATGCGACCAAACTCAGTTGCATATAAATGGAATGCATAGTGAGTGATGGAAGCAAGGTTATAGACATAGTCTAAATATAAAGCACGCTCACGAGCCTCATAACAACGCTGACGGAAAGCCTCCATTAAAGAGTTGTTTACGGCTAAAAAGCGTGAGATCTCATCAATGATGTAGTTAGCTGCAGGATTTGGATTAAGCTCTACCTCAGTAAAATCATCATCCATACCATACTCACGGTTAATTGCAGCAATGCGGTCGATAAGATCATTGAGCGCCTCATTTAAGTGGCGATCAAAGCTACCTGCTTGCTTCTTTAAGCTCAGGTTATTGATGATGGTACTACGGGTTAGTCCTGTGTCAGTGTTTTGTAACTTAGTACGGCTCTGCTGAGCCTCCTTGTTTAAAACACCGTGACCAGCGCCTACAAAAGCTCTTGAGTCAAGATTGTCCTCGTTTTCGAGCTTCTCTTTTTCTTGGTTAAGGACGTCAAGCACTTTAGCAAGTAAGAACGCGCCTTTAACCTTAAACTTGTCACCAATGACTACTTGCACAAAGGCCTGTGTCATTTCCTCATCTTGCAGGCAACGACTGTATAAAGTTGCTGCATCATCAAAACGATCTTCCATCAAGGCAAGAACAGCTAAATTGATGTATGAAGAGAAGTTCTGACGGCTTTGCAGAATCTTGACCGCCTTTTCACGTTCTTTGCGTGATAAATAGTACAGAGCAGCCTTATCGGCTTTGTCAGTAACTACAAACCAGAACATGGCATGGTACATACGACCACGAGCAGACATGAGCTTACTCTTAGCTTGCTCAAGACGGCGTGGTGTTCTTAGCGGAGCCTTCAAGTAAGAAGTGATATCTTGCTCTAGCACCACCTCATTGCCTTTTAAAGACTCTTCCATCATCCGCTTGTAGTTTGCAGACAGGGCTTTGGCCTGAGCCTGTACGCCTAGTCCTAAAACTCGGTACGGATTATCGAGTACCAATGACAACGCCATACTTACAATCCTGTTGTATTACTAACTTAACCTTGCATTAGACAAGCAAGAACCATCACTATACAAGTAAGATTAGACCGTTCTTTGACTATATCTAAAGCAAAACGCCATATATTTAAGCACAAGCCAGGCCGTCAAAACAACTAAACTTATTTCCTCACTGATTTTGTAAAGCTCGTAAGCTAAGACTAGACACCATGAACATGCATCTTTTCTTGGCAATTACATTGTTGAGAAACTAAAGGTCATGCTATGAGTCGAAGTTGCTCTTTTGTCATTTGCTACAATGAAGAAGCAAAAGTCACAGAACACTTTTCTAACAGGCAAATCAACGTGCTGTATGCATCAAGGGGTACTTATGAAGATCGGTCTTATCATGGAAAACTCTCAGGCAGCTAAGAATGCTCTGGTATACGAAGAGCTATCAAACGTTGCCAAGGCTAATGGTCATGAGGTTATCAATTTTGGCATGTACTCAAGCGAGGACAAGCGTTGCTTAACCTACGTTATGAACGGTCTTTTAAGTGCCTTAGTTTTAAACTGCAAGGTTGTAGACTTTGTAGTAACTGGCTGTGGTACAGGTGAAGGTGCCTGCCTTGCTTGCAATGCATTCCCTGGCGTGCAATGCGGTCATGTGACTAATCCAGTTGATGCCTATCTGTTTACCCAAGTTAACGGCGGTAATGCTATTGCCCTGCCTTATGCACAAAACTTCGGTTGGGGTGGTGAGCTTAACTTACGCTATACCTTTGAAAAGCTTTTTGTATCTCCATTTGGTGGCGGCTACCCTGTAGAGCGTCGCGAACCTGAGCAAAGAAATGCTCGCATCCTTACCGAGGTCAAGGCCATTACTCATCGCCCGCTCATTGATATTCTCAAAGATCTCGATCGTGATTTCGTCAAAACCACCATCGACGATCCAAAGTTTGCTGAGCTCTTCTATCCAAATTGTGCTGATGATGAGATCGCCGCGTTCTTAAAGAGCCTATAGCCACAAAACAAGGCACCGCCTCTTGCAACAGATCATCGATCCATGCAAAGAAAACTTAGTACCAATGACTTGAGGTGCTAATAAGACACTAATGCCATCACAATGCACCTAGTGATTGTATTGACGCCATTAGCAAACCAAGCGTGCGCACGAGCAAGATCGCCTTGTTTATAAGGTTTATGCAAATATACCTAGTCTATATGACACAAAATTTAAAAAATCTTTAACCAAAAGCTTGCCATAGTACGCTCTCGTGCATATAATGAGCGCACTCACTGAGGATGCTTAGCTCAGTCTGGTTAGAGCATCTGCCTTACAAGCAGAGGGTCATAGGTTCGAGTCCTATAGCATCCACCATTACCAAGCCCGCTTTAGCGGGTTTTGTTGTTTCTGGGCCATGCAAAAAAAATTTGCTACCCTATATTGGCCATCAAATCGGCCCATGATAGAACAGCAACACTTCAGCTCTTTGCCTGAAATAATAGCCTCTCTTTTTTCCTAATTGTGAAAAATGGCCATCCCACTCTCTCTTATTTAAGAGTTTCCAAAGGCAATCGCCCGACTTCCTTTCCTAATTGATGTAAGCCTAGCGTTCTTGCTAGTTTAAAGATCTATGCTAAGGCTAAATTCGCTTAGTGGTTTTCTACTGGCACATACGAAAACACCCCACAACCATAATAGCTGCAGGGTGTTTTGTGTTTAGCGTAGTACTCGCCTTAAGCCCTTGTTGTGGCTTTTTAGCTTATTCTACGGTGATAACACGCATGGAGTCGGTGTGACCTGATGAGCCCATGGATACACCAAAGGCAATTACCATCTTATCACCTGACTTAACCTGACCCTTGTTGATCAGGAACTTCACAACTTCCTTAAGTAACTCGTCACGATCATTGTAGGCAAGGTTGTCAAAGAAGTATGGGGTTACACCACGGTACATACACATTCTGCGTACAGATGGCTCGTTACGGGAGAATGCATAAATTGGCAGACCAGAACGGTAACGGGACATTAACAGAGGTAAGTGACCACTATCGGTAAAGGCAATCAGACCATGAATGCCCTCTAAGTGGTTAGCTGCAAACATGGAAGATACAGCGATGGTCTCTTCTGCGTTAGAGAACATTCTGTCAGCACGGTAGCCAGACTTCTGAACCTGAGACTCAGCACCTTTACATACCTCAGACATGGCACGTACGGTCTCAATTGGATAATCACCCGCTGCAGTCTCAGCTGAGAGCATTACAGCATCGGTACCATCTAACACAGCGTTAGATACGTCCATAACCTCAGCACGAGTAGGCATTGGGCTCTTAATCATGCTTTCCATCATCTGAGTTGCAGTGATAACAGCACGGTCTAAACCACGAGCAAAGTTGATGAGGCGCTTTTGTACAGACATCAGGTTAGCATCGCCGATTTCAACACCAAGATCACCACGAGCAACCATAACTGCATCAGATGCCATTACTACATCACGCATAGCCTCTTCAGAAGCTACAGCCTCAGCACGCTCAACCTTAGCAACGATAGCTGCATTAGAGCCTGCCTCACGTAACAGACGACGGGCTTCTTCTAAGTCCTTACCGCAACGTGGGAAAGATACAGCAATGTAATCAACTTCTAACTGAGCTGCATACTTGATGTCCTGCTTGTCCTTAGCAGTAAGAGCTGGAGCAGATAAACCACCGCCCTTCTTGTTGATGCCCTTGTTGTTAGATAAAGGACCAGCCACAATTACAGTAGTAACAATGCGAGTCTCTTCTACCTTGGTAACAGCCAGCTGAATACGACCATCATCGAGTAATAACAGATCGCCAGGTTTAACGTCATTAGGAAGATCGCGATAAGTTAAACCTACGCTCTCCTGAGTACCCTCATCAAGATCTAAAGCAGCATCAAGAACAAAGGTATCGCTTGGCTTTAAGAGGATTGGGCCATTCTTAAACTTACCGATACGGATCTTAGGACCCTGTAAGTCACCCATGATAGCTACTGGCATACCGAGGTCAGCAGAGGCTTTACGAATCATCTCAACGCGCTTTTGGTGATCCTCAAAAGTGCCGTGAGAGAAGTTCAGACGAACTACGTTAGCACCGGCGCGAATAAGCTCCTCAATAACACCAGGACGATCGGTTGCAGGACCTAAGGTAGTTACAATCTTAGTTCTGCGTTTTACTGCTGACATATGAAGATCCTCTTAAATATCGGGTTGATGCCCTGCTTAAGCAACAAACAAATCAAATCTGCTAGCATGCATCGAAAAAGCCGACTATAGCTAGGTAAGGTAGCACCTTACCTTATCTGTAGTAGCAGGAAGTGTGTATCATCCAGTAATGAGTCTCAGCGTTGATAGAAAAAGTCTGCCCTTTATGGACTTACTTAGATACTTTTAGGCTCTAGTACGCTGCGACCCGATAACTTTTCCATTTTAAGAGCGTTGCTAAACTATAGCAAGCACAAGCCTAACAAGCCTGACAGTCTTAGCCATGTCTAAAGGCTAATGTTTATTAATTAACTTGTTGATAGCAACAAGCATCTGTCGCAAAAGTACTCAAAGAAAATGAAAGGCAATGACGTATAGTCTTATAAGCGGATAAAGGCAACCATAGTCGCATACCACAGTCTAAACCTGGTAGTACTTGTTGTTAACGGCGTTAGCAGCTAGCGTTGTGCATCGTCCACATATTTTAGAAACTTAGCAGGAACGCCGCCTACGACTGTATTAGCTGCAACATCCTTGGTGACTACGGCACCAGCAGCAATGATCGCATTATCACCAATAGTGACACCAGGCAAAATGGTTACATGTGAACCTACCCAAAACTTTTTGCCAATATGGATTGCAGCTGGATGATTATCTGCACGACACTCTGGATTAAGATCATGGTTAATGGTGGCCATCACCACGTTAGAGCCAATTAAACAGCCATCGCCAATATAGACGCCGCCATGATCTTGGAAATGACAGCCGCAATTGATAAAGACGTTTTCGCCTACAAAAATGTTCTTGCCACACTCAGAATAAAAAGAGAGGTTTACGTAATTGCCGATCTCGTTATTATTGAGGCAGTCTTCAAATACAACACCTTAATGCCTATCCTTGATCGTTTGGTGCTTGCAATGCTAAAGACGATCGACGGTCATCCGATCAAAATAACAAGATACTTGGGCGTTACTTAGCCCCACTAACAAGAAAAGCCATCTAGTGATGGCCTTTCTTATCTTTAACTAACAAAGCTTAAGCATTAAGAATAAGTAGCAACTAACGCCAGTGTACGTATTGCACAGCAGCTGCAACTTTCTAGCTAAAATCCTGCCCTTAATGGTTAAGTGAGCGAAGGGCTGATATTGATAAGCAAAGCTCATCGGATCTGTACTGTAAGTGAGTTGCCTTTACCTTGCGTTGCTACTATTTATGTTACTTAACTTTGAGCTGATCAGTTAGGGCGTTGACAAGCTTTGGCTTGCGTCCTTTGAGCTCACCAGATAAAGTGAGATTTACGATATTGTCTTGGTAGAAATCGTAAATTAATCTTAAGTGCTCTGGTCGCCAATCATTATTCATCCATACCTTACCGGAGCTCTTTTGTACAATGCCTTTAGGTAAATTGGTATAGTCTAATTGCTGCAGGAAAGTTACCAATTTTTGGGTGTAAAACTGTACAGTACGTCCTGCAACCATGTGTAAAGTATCATCTTTAGTGAGATCATAACCAGTTTGGTAAATGACTGAACCACCATCAATTAAATCAGTAGTCTCATGTAAGGTCATACCAGTCATTTCAACCTCAAGCATATAGCTTGGCCAGAAGTGGGTAGCTACACCACGATAGTCTGGTGAGAAGCCGCCATGGGTATTCCAAAAACGGCATGGCGCAACACTGTCCATGAGTTCAGAACTAAGCTTATGACAGCCGTAGGATAAGACTAAACTAGGCTTTTGGGCCTGTAAAAAAGAGATGACTTTTTCAGAGTTAAGCTCACTTTGTTCTACAGTTAAGGTAGGGATAGAGCTTACTTTGCTGCAGGTACCAAAGAATTGCTCTTCAGCCTCTGCGCGTGCTTTAAAGTGATGATTAGTAAGATCTGCCAAATGCGCATCTAGCACGCCAAAGTCATCGGCAGTCTGAATAAATGGAGCACGCTTTTCGTAAATGATGCCGCAAACTTTGCCACTATTGCAAAGCTCATGAGCAAAGTATAAGTGACGCGGGTGATCGCCTGTAATAATTACAACAGACATAATCGCTACTCCTTAATTAGATTCTTAAAACACATAATCTGAAATCCATCACCTCTACTGCAATACAAGCACCATATACTCATAGTCTTTAACTAAGGACATTGATTAGCCCTCAGCCAAGATCTCTTGAGTTACCAAAGTGCGGCTAGGAGCCAACTGTAGCAATTAAGGTAACGGCAGCCATAGACAACTGCAGCAAAGACGCATTCTGTAGTAATGAAGATCACTGCATTTGGGACGCAAACTTAGCTGTGATGCTTAGGCTTAGCATTGACCTTGAGTCAACTAGAGTATGTAGAATGTACGTTGCTTGACTCAATTGAGAGGTATCTGCTAAAACGCAAGCGTTGTGCCACGTCCGTCGAGAATCTCTCGTCATATTTTATTACGTAGGTATGTTAGTTAGATTAAGCTAGGTTTAGAACCTTGCCATTATACAGATGCTCAATAAGCTCCATTAAATCTAGCGGGCTTACCTGAGCACTTAGAGCAAGCTCATCAATAGTGAATGAGCCGTCACTCATATTAAGCAAGGTGAGCAATGTCTCTAAGCTGTTAATACGGTTGTTACGGGCAGCTCTTACTTTTGGACTGTTGATATCAGGATACAAACCACGCTTACCTAATTGAGGCTCACAATATACGCTAATGCATGGCTTGTCATTATGCTGCTCGAGATATTGCAGGCATCTAAAAATAGTCAGAGCTGAATCAACAATACTATCCAAAGAGAAAATACTCTGATTGTCATTAGATGTATGGTAGTCAAGATAGCAACCATACTGAGTACGGGTTACTTGAACCATTGGTAGGTTTAGTAAAGCTGAGCAGTACTGACGCTCATCAGAGCCAGAGGTTGGGCTAAAGCGACGCAGTGATACGCGCTCTTTACATGAATTAGCTAAATAGGCAAGAGAGTTGTCGACAGCATAAGTGTAATTAAACTTATGCTGACTGCCATGCGGAACCACACAATTGAGCGCATTGTAATTGGCGCAACCTTGAATATCATAATCGCGCTCAGATTGAGCATATAAAGCGAGCTTCTGCTCATCGCTAATATTCTTATCAAAAATAGCGTTACATATGTAGCTAATGTGCTCTTGAGTTTTGTCTGATGAGTTAACTTCAGCACTAGCTGCCTTTTGCAAAAGCGCAGTTAGATCTTCTGCCTTAATTGACCCTTCGTTAACGTGAGTCTGAGTAATGAGCTGTTGCTTGTGAGAATGCACTTGCTCAAGATAGAACTTAAACTCATCAACGCTACTTTGTCTCGTCATCTTAAATGACAGTGGCAGCTCTAAGAAGTTGTGATCGTAGCTATTGGCAATGGCCTCAACTAATTCAAAATAGTCGCTATCAAGATCAATGCTCTTAATGTTTTTCTCAATAGTGCCAAGATTTTGTGTTTTCGTATTGTATGGGGATGCAATACAGGTCAGCACAACACCGTAGACGAGCTTTTCGTTGAGCTCTTGGGCGTGCTTAGACAGATAGCAAATAGCGCCAATAGTCTCAGGATTAATCACAAATCGATAAGTATACTTACGCTTTGGCATAGCCTTGAGCAGATGATATAAGAAGACCTGACCAATCGGACCAGAGAGTTCATTATTCATGAGATTTGGATGGCATAAGTAGGCTGAGATCTGCACAATCTTGTCGCTTTCACCCTTGAGCTCACACACACCTATTTTTACTGCGCCTTGATCGCTCTTAACCGTTTCTATTTCTACTGTGTAGCGCTCAGAGTTCAGCTGCTCTCTTTGGTTGTGGCTTAAACAAAATCCCCAGCGGTTGTTGTAATAAGAGATCACATAAGGAATCGCAGTTGGATTACTAGGATCAGAGTACAGGTGCTTTTGCAACTCTTCTAAAGTGACCTCACCTTTAAAAGGCTCAGAGTAGTTAACCACGTGCAGCGGGTTAACATCAGTATCTAAAATAATATTGCCTTGACCGTCTTTTAAAGTTGCCCGATTTAAAGTCCAATGCTGTGGTACGGTCCAGTCAAAGACTTGGCAACCACATGGATACTCCTCAACTTCAAATGGAATGTAGCGCTGCAAAATAGCTAAAGACTGCTCGTAACCAAGACCGGTTAAGGAGCGGCACAGAGGGAAAAGCTCATCAAAGAGAGCTTGAGGGTTAAGGCATAACATAAGTTTTAATCAGATTAAATCTTGGCTCTATGACAAGATAAGCGCAAAGCCATCTTGATCATGCAAAAAAAATAAGCAAAGTGCATTCTTAGGTAAAATGTCGCTTCACATGTAGCAACTACTGGCTTATATAAGAGCTTTATCCAAAAGTGAGTTTACTCAAAGTGAACTAAGCATCCTTATCAAGATAAGGTAGAAAAAAACCACTACACTGATAATGAACGTTGGCCACACACAAAATTGATAGAGCATTTAGCTAACATGCAAATAGTAGCCCCAACACTAATACTTGACGATTTTGAGATACATTAAGTAAATCTTTACCAAATCTTTGAACTATCAGAACAATGCTGGAATGTCTTACAAGTTTTTATAGTTATCTTGTACATCAAAATATATCACACTTTGCTGTGACCAAAGTATTTTATGGTTTGTATTTTTTGCGCGTTACAGGATGTTTTTATCCATAAGGCATTGATCCGATAAAGATCCTTTTGAAATTACGCTTATTTGTTTGCACTGCCACTAGGCACCCTCTGCATCTCCAAGGTGCGTTTGATGCTATCAAGTGGCTTTAAGCGCCTCTACTGTCTTCTTGCTCTTACTTACATTAGGTCGACCGCAACATCTTTTAGAAATCCCCATCACTATACGACCATTCTTAATGACCTCTATAGTTTTGTCTAGGCTACCTTTGGATCGATCTCTACCTCTTTTTAAGCAACTTCCATTTGCTACTAAACTATCATCAGACATTGAGGCTTTATGCGCTTGATCGTTTGGTATGTCTTCACACTCTTTTCATGGACATTAGTTGACAGTGACTAGTTCTTGCTCCTTTGATCTTCTGCCTCTCATAACTTAGAAAGCTTAATTTGTTATCTACATGGAGCATCAACTAAACTAAGCCAATCCATTAGGCTAAACTGAGTAAAAGCAACAACATACGACATATTAAGATATTGTTATGTTTAGCAGCTCAAAGTATTCTTTACAGCCATTGTGCTATGATAAGCCCACTTTCAAACATAAGTGAGTTAGCTTTAGAGTGCTAATACAGAGTGCCATCTACATAAACACTTTATGTAGCACACTTGAGCTCATTAAATTTCTATAATAATTACTGAGTAAGCTGCATATTTGCGCCTATAGATCATCGATCCATATGACTACTCAAGCTACAGCTATCCAAACTGAAGAATACTCTTCCACGATCAAACTTGTTCATCAGTCAGTAATTGCACGATTTATATAACTTGCTCAGTCGAGTTGTTGTTTTTGTTTTATGAAGATTATGTCACCACATTCAATCAATAAAGCCGCAACAGGTAAGAGAATTCTAATTCTTGGGGCATCACTAGAGAATGCTCCATATATACAATACCTACTAGAACAAGGCTTTAATGTTGTTTGTGCTGACCGCTGCCCTGCTGACTTTAAAGAGCAATTTGGTTCATATGGCTCTGCTCTCACACTCTATGCGGTGGACTTTTCTAAAGACGAGCTTATTGATGAGATCATTACTAAAGATGAGATCACTCATACCCTAGCTCTTCCTATCGGTCGTTCCTTAATTTGTCTTGGTCGTATCAATGACAAATTTAGCTTTATTGGACCTTCATACAAAGCGATAGATACTTTAACTAACAAACTATCCTTTCATCACTTTTGTGAGCTTAATGAGCTTAACCATGCTCAATACCTAATCATAGAAGACAACTCAGAGCATGGTTTGCTTGAAGATTCTCATCTTATAGAAGCGCACCTGCAATACCCCTTTATTATGAAGCCCGCATTTGGCTCAGGATCAAGTGGTGTTTGTATCATCAACAACCGTCAAGAGCTGCTTTCGTACAAAGTGCCTGAACGCTTTGTAAATAGTCCTTTATTAGTTGAGCAAATCATTCAAGGAAGTGAGTATTCTTGTAATGTTTTTGTGGATGGCTATAGCAAGCCACACTGTATTGGTATGTTTAAAAAAGGACTTTCTAAACCTCCTTACAGACAAGAGGCATGCTACTTTAGTGATGATTACACTGAGGCTTTTGACACTGTGTATGAAAGCATGGTCAAAATCTGTAAGAAGCTAGACTTAAGACAATGCTTTATCAATGCAGATGTTATTATCGACCATAACGCACAGCCATATATAGTAGACATTGCTCCACGCATTGGAGGCAACAGCCTACTTAGACTTCTAAGTTTCAACGGCAATCACCCTCTTAGATTTTTTACTGACTGCGTCCTTGATGATAAAGATGTATTAGTGCAAAGACAAAAGTGCTCGGTAATGCGCTTTTTTGACTTCCAGAATACTTTTACTTATGAAGGCGTAACCTGTCTCAAGACAGGCAAAAAATCATCTCTGTACGGCTCAATTGACTGCTGTTTTAGCCCGGCTGACAAAGCTGACATTATCAGCCTAGTTAATAACCTACATACTGGCGATCTGCTTGGCCCAATGACGAATGGAAAAGATGTTGCTAGAGGCCATATCTTTGTTCACAAAGACGACACCGCCTCAGCCTTTGCCATGACTTCTCAATACCTTGAGGCCATGACTTAGCGCCACACGTGCAGCAGCTTACTCTAAATACACTACCAAAGCAGCACTGTACATGTGTTATGACTCTTGCGGCAAAAAACAGTAAATCGTGTAATGTGCTTTGTTGGATATGCCCTCCAGAAAAGGACTTAAGGCTAGCCTTGTGCTATTATTATAAGGCTCACAAAGATCAAACATAAGACGTATGCACTAACGAGCTAGATTTAGATAACAGCTAAAGACTATGCAATTGTTTTGCGAGCAACATAGACTCTAGCAACGACTCTAGCGATTCAGGACTTAGTACTTTCAATTTTTACTGGCAGTATGGATAGTAAGGAGTAGCTAAGTTCATCTGCATTAAAAGATCAAACCTGGGTGTTTATCCGATGGCACAGTAAGGTTAGATTAAAACTCTTGGCTTAACTATGGTCACGATTAGGCTATCACTTACCTATTTAGCTTATTATGATTTCACATAATCAAATACATACCACGGCTAAAAAGAAGGTTCTCATCTTAGGAGCAGCTCTTGAGAATGAACCTTTTATCAGATATCTGCTTGAGTCTGGATTTCAGCTAGTATGCGTAGATAAAAAGCCTGCTCCATTGGATAAGACTTTTGCGCAATATCATGATGCCTTAAAGATCTATGCCCAAGACTTTTCCGACGATGACAAGCTCGATGCAATTATAACCAAAGAAAAGGTTGACTATACCCTAGCCCTGCCAATTGGTCGCTCATTAGTATGCCTTGGCCGCATCAATGACAAGTTTGCATATGCTGGCCCATCTTTTTACGCCATAGACACTCTTACCGATAAGCAAAAATTCCATCTCTTTTGTGAAGAACATGGCCTCAATCACTGCCATCATCTACAGCTTGCCATTGACAGTGACACCTCTCTTACTCAAGAGTTAAAGCATATTGAAGATAGCTTTACCTATCCATTTATTATCAAGCCAACTTTCGGCTCAGGATCAAGTGGCGTTGAGATCATTTCTAGTAGAAAAGATCTGCTTAAGTATCAAATGCCAGCTCGTTTTGACAGCGGCTCGGTACTAATCGAAGAGTTAATTCAAGGCACTGAATACTCATGCAGCTTCGTGGTTGATAATGAAGGCATGCCTCATTGCATGGGCATATTTTCAAAGTACATCTCAAAACCACCATACAGACAGGAGTCTGTATACTTTAGTGACGACTTTTCTGACGAGCTGTCATTGATAGTCCCATCTATAACTACCATCTGCAATGAACTTAAACTAAAGTCCTGCTTTATCAGCTCTGATGTAATCGTTACTAAAGACAAGAAGCCGTTCATTATTGATATTTCACCAAGATTAGGTGGTAATAGTATCTCTACACTGCTCAGTAACAATAATAATCATCCTCTGCGCTTCTTCCAAGAATGCATTATTGATGGCCAAAAACCTGTCATCAACAAGCAAAGATGTGCTGTACTCGCCTTTTTTGACTTTGACAAAGAGTCTACTTATATGGGCGTAACTGACGCTCTTACAGGAAAGAAAAACACAGATGATGATGGCATTGCCTCATGCTTTAACAATGACGAGAAAGCTCATATTATTGAGCTTATCAACGACTTGCATTTAGGCGATGAAATCGGCCCTATGAAAAACGGTGCGGATGTTTACCGTGGCCACATAGTAATTGAGCATGACTCAATAGCTCATGCATATCAGCTTGCTGATAAGTATCTTGCAGCATTGAAATAGCCCATGCATAAATGCATAGCTATGTGCTGATGAGTAGCCTTAGGCATTGAAATAGCCCATGGGCTAGATTCAAATATATGAGCTGAACACTAACTTCTCTTGTTAATTATTTACTAAAGATTATTGCGAGCTTAAATATGTCTAACATTATTAGCTACGAACAGTTCGATTGCTGCCCTGTATGCGGATCAAAGCATTACACCATAGGCTCTGAACACAAAGAAATGC
>SAMEA103957796__coassemble_1406_pt1 | contig 14830 bp, 7 predicted proteins | sample SAMEA103957796__metabat2_high_PE_002 | metagenome-assembled genome bin SAMEA103957796 (sample SAMEA103957796) | gut metagenome | biome: gut; material: feces | host: Canis lupus familiaris | collected 2014 | reverse complement strand
AAAACAGATTCAGCATGAAATATGAAATTATAAAACCATTTCCCCAAAGTCAGAACTCTTTGGCGACAATGCATGATGGCTCTATCGTTTCTCCTTGCATTGATAGATGATGTCTATCTGATTGGCTAAGAATTCCATCTTTATCAAAAGAACATAGTGTTCTGAACTCTGAAATGTTAATACGATCTGAGATCTGGTTCATTTGAGTAGCTAAATCAGAAAGGTCTGAGTTAGTAATACCTAGCACGTTGAATAACGATTTTACCTGCTTTTCACCTGAAAACTGTGAGTAAAAACCACCATTTATGCCATTCACTACAGCAACTCTTTTTAACTTGCCTAGCATAAGATTAGTTTCAGACTTAGCACTCGCACAAGCAAGAACAAACTGAGCACGCAGAGCCGAGGCAATGAACGACACTGCAATCCTTGCCTCAACACTTGCATCCGAATGACCTCTTAAAGTATCAAATCCAAGCATACTTTTAACTTGTGTGAATGCATTTTCAGATGCGTTTCTTGATGCATACAGTGGATACATCTCGGATGCCGTTAGCTCTAAAGAAGATGCAATTGCAAAGAATCCTTTTGAATCAAACAGCTTCTGCCACTGAGCATAGTTAACAGCTACAGAATCAGGTTGCCCCTTTTCACCTTTAACTATGCTAACAATGCTCTTAAATTTTGAATCAATCTCAGGTGTTCTATGGGTATCAATAGCTGCTTTAGCGTCAGTAATAGCATCAAAAACTTGTGTATTTAGATGCTCACTGCGTTCTGTTGCATTGAGGTGATGAAAGAACAAACCAACTGTTGTAGGTTCTGAGCTCTTTTGAAATACTCGTGCCTTAGATGTACATCCATAAAGTCCATCTCGTGAAATAAGATGCATGACATTGCATCTAATGGCATCTGCATACAATGAGAACATCTCATCATAACCGTTACATGCTCCTTTAAGCATGATGATGTACTCTAGCCCCAAATCAGTAATAGCGTTCATTATCTGCTCACTAGCAAAACCTCTATCTAGCAGCACACCTTTGACCTTAATGCCTGATGCTTTAAGTTGCGACAAAATGTTGTCAAATGCCATGCAATCAGGAACATTACCTTCAATTACACTCCATGTTATTGGCATGCCATTGCTAGCATCTACAGCCCAGATCTGGCTAATGATATCCACGCTTTTTCCTGATTTGGCATTGCCTTTAGCAGCCAAAGCACTTCCAACCAGCTTGGAGTCTACGTTTGTTCCGTCAACACTGAGCCAAACCTCCGAAACATCATGGTTTCTTATGTACTCCTCCATCCACGCATTCTTGAAGTTTACAATCATGCTATCTGTAATCTTGCTGGTCAAAAGAGTAGTCAAGCTTGAGGAGCTTAAAGCAGAAACTGAGAAGTGCATGTGGCTAGCAAGAAAGTTATTGAGCTGATAGACGGTATTGTCTTTAGACGCAAAGCACATCATTGCATAGTCCATAATGGCATTACCGTCCTTAGCGCCAAATGCGTACTGAACGGTTTGATAGAGTCCGCATGCAGCAGATAGCTTTAGACTAACCGCATATACTCCAGAAATAAGATGACTATCGCCAACAGAGTAGTTTCCGTAGACGTCATTAAACAGACATGGAAACTCACTTTTGAAGTTCTGATTAGGCTGGAATTGACGTTTGCCACTCTTAGAGAGTCCTGAGACAAGTTTTCCAATATGATGCTTATGACGACCGTCTTTATCATTGGTCCAATAGACCACATACTTGTTTTCAGTAATAGAAGCCCATTCTGGTACTTCCATTACTGGGAAATTCTTTAAAATAGCCATCTCAGTTAACCTCAAAAATACTGATCCTCGTGGATCAGTATATTTTACATTATACTGAGAACTATTTCAATAATTATTTCAAGAAATTAGATCTAAAATCCTTTATTTATGCTGTAATTTGATATTTATATTAAGTCGGATGTAAAATATAGTAAGATACTGATCCAAAAGACTGAGAATTAGCGTATATATAGTCATGAAAGCGCCTTTAGGGAGCTGGACTTTATTTATGTAAAGTACAGTGTGTGTAGACATGGGCGCTTTTTGTCAGAAGTGGCTGTTTTGTGGGATTAATTAGGTATGGCTATTCGGTAAATGTTTCACTAGCATTTTGCATTGCTGCATCAATTACGCATCATAAGATGGCAAGTGTCGAATCTTTGCCCTCACTGCTGTTTTTATTACCCAAAAGTTGCGCAAACTGTGATATTCATCGGCTTTTGTAGCTATGATGCTCTAATTTTCATATTACTTAATGCAGTTTTGTAATATTGTATAGCATCCTTGATCACCAAGGTGGGGCATGAATACTACCAAAGCGCAACAACTGGTATTTATTTGTGCACACTATTTAGTGATGGCTTAAGTTTTTGCTATCCTTATCAGGGTTCATTCTAGTTTTCATAATTAAACTAACTAGGATGCAACTGAGCAAACCTCACGGAGTAAGTTAAATTCTCTAGAACTATTTTAGAGATTATGTTTAGTGTTAGTATGGTAAGGGCTTTGTTTGAAAAGACATGCTCTACTCATACCCTGTTACAGTCAGTAGTTATCTACTTATGATGTGCCAAGCATTGAACTTAGAGCTACTGAGTTGTGTTTTAGCATAATGTATCAGGTACACTTAAAGGCTTATGCCTTGTAATTATTTAGTTAAGATCAAGAATAATTAAGTTAGTCGTCGGCTAAAGCGAGCTTCTCTTGCTTCTTAATGACCTGCATAGGTTTTTAGAGTAGTTGTTTGCATGTTTATTTTTTTTGCTTTGGCCTAATGCAGATATATGTCTGCTTTACCGCTTACTTATGGTGACTTTAGATGTTCTAAAGTAGTTGGGTATAGCGGTGTGCCTTTGTTGATTTGTACTGACTAATTCGGTACCACAGGATTGAAACGCAAAATGGACGCTAAAGTAACTGATAACCATGAGTTATCTCCTTCTGAAGTTACGAAAGTAGAAGAATTAGATGGCGAGGTTGTGAAGCCAAAGCGCACACGTCGCACTAAGGCTCAGATTGAGGCAGATAATGCTGCAGCTCTAGCCGCTAAAGAAAATGGTGCTGAGGCTGAAAAGCCAAAGCGCACTCGTCGTACCAAGGCGCAGATCGAAGCAGATAATGCTGCCAAAGCTGCTGCTCTCGAGGCTTGTCCAGATTCAGAGGAAGAAAAGCCAAAGCGTACCCGCCGCACTAAAGCCCAGATCGAAGCAGACTCTCAGATCCAAGAGGCTAAGCCAAAGCGTACTCGTCGTACTAAAGCTCAGATTGAGGCTGATAAAGCTGCCGAGGCTGCTGAAAAAGGAGTGCAGCTTGATCTCCTCATGCAGCTTGCTAAGCAGGCTCAAGAGTCTGGTCAATTAGATCCTACTGCTGTTGCAGCTTTAACTAATGCCCTTTCTCAAAACAAGGAAAAGGCAGAGATTGAGAGCTCTGACGATGCTTGTGATGATGAAGTCTCATTAGATAGTCAAGAGACTGCAGACACTCAGGAAAGTGCATCAGATAATGACACCACTGCAGCTGAGAAAAAGAATGCTGATGCAGCTGACAGCGAAAGCAAGGCAGCTGACGGTGAGTCTAAGGCAGCTGATGGCGCGAGCAAGACTGCTAATGCTGCTGATGCAGCTGACGGCGAGGGTAAGGCAGCTGATGGCGAGAGCAAGGCTGCTGAGGCTGCTAATGGCGAAGAACAGCCACAGCCAGAAAAGAAGTTCTCTTGGCGCGATTTACGTCCTGTCTTAACCGAAGAAGAGCGTGCCGAGCGTCGAGCCCGTGTTGAGGCTGAGCGTAAGGCTGGTGAAGAGCGCCGTATGCGCGATAAAGAAGAGCGCATAAAGTTCTTAAATTTCTTAGCTTTAGCTTTCCCAAAGGCAATCTTTATTGATCGTAATGAACGTGTACCACTTAAGATCGGTATCGCCCAGGATATCTTAAAGCGTCTTGAGGGTATGGATGCTCAGTACAAGTTCTTTGATAAGCAGCGTTATAAGATTCTGCATAACTACTGTCACTCTTTACCATACCTTGAGAGAGTTGCTGAAGGTGTTACCCGTATCGACTTAGACGGTAATCCAGCAGGCGAGATCGAACCAGAACACCGTGAGAATGCTAAAGAAGAGATCGTGCGCATTCGTAAGCAGATTGATGCTGCAGTAAACCGCGCTAAGAACAATAACAACGGTCAAAACAAGCGCTTCTTCAAGGGTACTGGTAATAACAACGGTAGACCAAATAACAACAACCGTCGCTTCAATAACGGTCAGCCTAACAATAACCAAGGTTACCAAAATCGTGGCAACTACCAAGGCAACAGTGGTTACAACAATCAGGCTAATGGCGGTTACAACAATCAAGGCAATCGCGGCAATTACCAGAACCGCTATCAGAACGGTAATAACTTCAACTCCCAAGGTAATTACAACTCTCAGGGAAATTACCAGCCACGCCGTTATAACAACAATGGTAATCAGGGCAATTATCAGCAGACTGGTTATCAAGGTAGACTTGGTGCTTTCAATGGCCAGAGCAACTACCAAGATCGTGGTAATTACCAAAACCGTTACCAGAACAACGGCAACAGTTATAACAACAACTCCCAGGGTAATTATCAGCAAAATAACTACCGTGGTTCCAATAGCGGTTACCGTAACAATCAAGGTTATAACGGAGCTACTACTGCTTATCAGCAGAATGGCTACAACAATAACTACAATTCAAACGGCAATGACACTGGTGGCTATCGCAATCGCTACCAGGATAATAACGACAATCGTGGTAATCAGGCTACTCCTAGCACTACAGTTACTAAGCGTCGTGTCTATACCGTCAAAAAGAATGATCAGTAAGGTTTAAGCAGATTAAACGATCCATATCTTTTAGCTGCTTGCTTTAATTAAAAAAAAGCCTCTGTGATCGCCATGATCTCAGAGGCTTTTTTTTTCAGTCCAAACTAGCAAATTACCCACAAAAAAAAGCCTCAAACGCTAATGCGCTGAGGCCATTTTTGTCGCAAGCACTAAGATACGCACGATCTTTTAGCATCTATGATCTGCATGCGTCAGTAACGCTTTGCTTGGCGAGCTTGGTAGCTGCTATGCAAGCGTGCGTGCATGGATGCAAGCAAGCGCACATACGTGCAAGCAAGTGTGCGTGTATGCATGCATGCATGCGTGCAGGCAGGCACGCATGTCATCTAGTAAGATCTTATGTTGTTGAGTGCTTATTCGTAACGCTTAACGAACTTACGGGTTGGGTATTTGTCAGTATCAGCCTGAGTTACATAAGGCTTACGTGGGTCAAGCTTATGTGCATGGCAGTTACCGTGGTTGTAGCCAACTAAGCCCTTTAAGTGAACTTGGTGATCTTCAGCAAGGTAGTCAGGCATGAAGCGATAGAGCTTCATAGCATCTTCGATGAAGTAGACGATGAACTGAATTTGCTGATCAGCAAGATCTAATGCTAACTGCTCGTTCTTTACGAGGTAAACAGTACGCATTACCATCGCAAACATACCAGCAAGTGAGCCGTCAAAGAAGTCTGCAATATAGTAGTCACGAGTCTCGTGAATCTTATTGAGCATCTCAGAAACGCTCTGCAGCATGAAGACGTAATCGATACGAGTCTTAGGACGCTCTTCTTTAGTCAGCAGCTTGATGATGATGTGACAGATGTAATCGAAGGTATCGTTGTCAATAAGGCTCTTGTCTTGCTCTTCAGTAAGCTCAATGGCAAAGGTCTTCTCTTCGTCCATGAAGCGTACAAACTCATCACGGTCAAAGTCAGGCAGCGCAAGCCACTTCTCTAAGAGATCTTCGCTGTGGACTGGCTCTACTTCCTTTAAGGCAGCACCATCAGAGCAGTTGAAGTAGTTAAGCTTGTTATTAGCCTTAGCGTTACGGATGATAACTTCCATGTAACGAGCTGAGAGCTTGTACAGGTAGTCAGAGTAAACCACACCACCAAAGTTACCCTCAAGGGAGTAAACAAGACGCTTGTAGCTTGGTACAGGATCATCACTGTCACTACTTTCACGGTTGTAGAAGAGGTTCTCATCAGGGTGAGTTTTTAAGTCTTCACGCTTAGTGCCGTTATCAACACCAAATAAGTAAATGTTCTTAAAGCCAAACTGAGTTGCTGCAGCTACACCTAAGTTACCCACTAATGGGTTCATTAAGGAGATAGGCATAACCTCACGCCACTGATCGTAAATCTTACCTGCAGCCAGCCAGAAGAAGGTCTCATCACCCTTACCAAATATGGCAGTGTGATCGAAGAACTTAACTACCTCAGGGTGAATAACGTCACCGGTAACTAAGATGAGATCCTTTAAGAACTCACGATCTGGGATGAGGCTTAAGTGCTCGGATACAATACGTAAACGCTCAGTTGCACCATAGAAAGTAGGGCGAATACCTGCGTTATACAAGGTCTCAACAGCAGTACCGCAAGCTAAGATAACGACCTTATCCTGAATCTTACGTAAGAAAGGCAGATCATGAGATAAGGATGGACCATTTGCAACCACCACAAAAGGTGTGTCCTCTTGCCACTTCTTAGGGAAGTCGACGTTGCGCTTAACGAAGTGAACATGGTTGTGTAGGTGGCTAATGCCATGAGAAACCGCAAAGAGGTGATCGTCATAGAAACCTAAGGTTGCATAAGCACGCTCGTAGTCTTCAACGATACGATCGGAGATCTCGTTAATCTCCTTAGAGCGGTAGTGAACCATTGACCACATATAGCAAGCGAGCATACGGCCATGGCGCTGATAGTAGTTGTTAAGATCCTCAAACACCTCTTCTTTAGTCTGACCAACCATCAGGTAAATACCACGGTTGTTTTCATTTAAGTAATTTAAGAGGTTTGCCCAGTCAAAGGCGTGTAATGAGGCAAAGAACAGATCGATATTAGGCTCGATAAGTACGAGGTTACCAATATCAACCTTCTCATAGAGATGGCCTAAGTGATAGCCCAAGCCGCAGCCTACGATAATACAGATAGGGCATGAGCCAGTAACTGATGGATTATTAACGTTAGGAATGTGCTGCTTATTAAAATCCACCATGTGGTTTAAGTAACGGTGGTGGATCTGGCCTAATTGCTCAGCGTCTAAGCCGTAGTTTAACTGTCTAAAAGGAGAGCGCTCTAAAACGAGATCTACCTGAGAGTTACACAGTTCAACTGGATCATAAACTTTGTAGAAGAACTCGCCACGTGCAGGGAAGTACAGATTAGGCACACCATTAGAGGTACACATGAACTCTAAAGGCTCACTTGGGCGGAAGTTCTTAAACTGCTCATAAATGTCCGGCATGAACTTCTTAAATGCTTGCATGTTATTGTCAAAACGTGCAATCAGCATTTCGGTCATGGCTTTTTGCAGCTCGATGAGCTGATAGACATGATCTTTTAAGAAGCTCTCGTCCATCTGAGTTACGTGCTTGGACATTTCATCAAGATCAGATGGGTCAAAGCCAAGCTCCTGCTTGAACTCATTAGCAACTTCTTCGCGAGTCTTCAGCTGTGCGTCAATCGCAGAAGGAGCAGCATTATCGTCGATGTTCTCCCATGCCTTAGGTGGCTCACTGTACTCAGTGGTACCGTTGCTAGCAGTTGGCTCTATTTCCTTAACCATAAAAATGTCCTTTTAGCCACTAGTTATCTTAGAAGCTACATAATCGAAAGGGGCAACAGCAAAATGTCCTGTGTTGCAGTGGCATTTTGCTCTCGCACCTGAGTTAGTTTTAACGATGCAATCATTAATAGTAAGCTTAGCGCTCTAATTTAAGCCTTATGAGGCTATATGATTACTTGTCAGCGTCCTATTTATGCAAGATTCACGCTAATAATGAGAATTATGACAAGGTAGCTCTCATTGAAAATAGTAAAACGGCGTATATAAGCACTTTATAGATACTAAAAATTTTGTAACTAGGACTAGGGATAACCTAAAGTTCGCTGCTCTGATATCTTTAAAGCCAAAATCACCGTCAATAAGTTAGTGGCGATCCTGACAATTCCTCCATCGCGCAGATCATGGATGGTAGGGTAATTAAACTGCCCAAAAAGCAAAGCCCCGCTGCTGACAAGAGAAGCGGGGCTTTAAATAAGCTTGTAGCTTTCAAGGCTTATGAGCCTTAGAGTCTTGGCTTGTTAATTCTTATTCGAAAATTGACTTAGGCTTGCCGTAGCCATCAACTTGGGAGTACTGATTCTTGCCCTTGCTGCCCTTTTGGAACTTGTAGAGCTCTTGACGTACACGCTTGAACTCATCGTCAAGAAGATCACGCTGTTCTACTGTAACTTCAAGCAGAGACTTTAAGTACTCATTAAGCTCGGTCTTATCTTCAATGGTCTGAGCAAGATCGTTTAAACGACGGAAGAGAGCAACCTTATCCTGAGTTAAAGCTGCTGCAGTATCAAAGTCTTCAGCCTCGAGCGCATCAGCAATAGCATCCTCGTTATCATCAATTTCTCTTGCAAGATCAAGCAGTTCCTGGTTCATACTGTCCCCTTTGTGATATGAAAGCCAAGCGCGTCATAAACCATATGCAAATAAGCATAGGTCTACTTTAATCCACGCTTAGTGGATGCCAAATATTCTAGTTAAAAGCTAGCCCATCTTATGGTTAGCAGAGCTTGTATTAATGTGCATGGAGCTAATGGCCACATGCTTTGAAGCTGACAACAAAAAGCCGGCTTATGCCGGCTTTAGATGAAGTCTATCTAGCTTAAAAGGGCATTAGCCTTTTGTGCTAGTGAGTAAATATTAGACTGAGCCGTCGATGATCTTATTTGCAGGATCGTAGTTATGCTGGAAGTGATCCTGATCGCTACGCATCTTAGCCTGTGCCTCCTTGATAGAAGCAAGAGGGATCTTGTCCCATGCCTCCTTAATTGGCATAAAGGCCTTGAGTGCATCATCGATTGGAGCCTCGCTAACCTGAATAGAAGCATCAGCAAGCTTATCTAACATGAAATCATAGATAAGAGCTAAATTTCTTGCAATTTCAGGAGCGTGGGTAGGATCAAGAGTGTCCTTAAGGTGCTGAATAATGGCAGTAGCTGAGGCAATCTTCTTTGCCTTCTCTTCTAAATCACCACGTGCAATCGCACCCTTAGCTTGTCCCAGGCGTTCAAAGACACCGTTGAATAATGCCTTTGTAATAGTGTAAGGATCAGCAACAGCAAGTTCAGCGTTAACTGAGGCCTTGCGGTACTCCTTCATCATATCCTGAGGTTTTGTAATAAACATTCTCTCTCTACTCCTGCACAAGCAAAGGCAAAAAGCAAAAAAACTGTGTAGTTATAACTTACCATTATATAGCATTTCGTAAGCTAGCACTGATGCTTTTTTCTCACTTGCTCTGGCAAATCCTTGCAAGCATAACAGCCATGTTTAACTCATAGCCGCGATGTATAGTTTAGATCGGACTTATTGACCTAAGATAGATATATTGCACGCAACATGCCATGTACATAAAAGAGACATTAAGCAGATAAAACCTGATAAATAGGCTGTTTATAGACTGATTGTGGCTGCTTATGGTGCGGAAGTCTTTTGCCGCTAGGCATACTTGAGCATTTGAACTGGCAAAAGTTTGCGTGAGCAAACGCCATCGCAGAGTGTACTTTGTCTAGCCTGTGTTTGCGTGCTATGGATACAAAAAACGCAGCCTAGGCTGCGTCTTAAGTGGCTCATAAACGTAGTTGCTTTAATGCTGAGCCTATCAAGAGATCTAACCTTAAGAATTATAAAATGTTCTCTTGTAAGAAGAATGATAAACGGCGGTGATGAGCTACACGACGAATATTCTTAAACTGTAAACGGCGACGATGTGAACGGCGAATAGATGAACGGTGGCCTTTGAGGTGAGCTGAACGTCTCATAATAAAAACTTTCCTATCTTGAGTGGCTACATCAAGAGTAGTACATGAACTTGATTGTCTAACACGATCTTTAGCTAGGTACGTACTTAGCGCAAGTAGCAAGGTTTAGCTCTTGAGCTTTTCTACTTAGCTTTAGCGCGGCATTTTAGGAAGACCTGTCTAAATACAGCTTAAGCTAGTACCTATGTAAGCTTGTCTCTTAGCCCTTAACTAAGCTTTTGTGTGCCTTTAACTAAGCTTGTCTGTGCTTTTGCACTTGTAGTGCTTAACGGAAAACACGGCTATAGACGTATATCTATAGTTCTCTAATACTTATATCTGATGAGCCCGAATGCCAAATCATGGCTGACATTGAATCATTTGGGTCACGTGCATTATAGACCTCCATTGTTAGCTCAAGATTAGGATTTGAGTAGCTTTTGTGTTATGCATCATGAAATTTATGTTTGCCTAAGCCCGTTTGATGCACTTTTGAGCAAGATTATCGCTAAAAATACCAAACAAGAGCAAAAACTTACTAATTTACAAGTGTAAGTTTGATTGGCTTAGTTTGCGGAACTCATTTTTATCAAAAACACGGTGTACATTGCCTTTTAGGCAGTCTTAAACGGCTGGTTAAGGTGCAAATCTGTGACGGATGTGGGATTTATGGGGATGATCTTCAAATTTCTGTTAAAATGGGGCAGCTTTTGTTTGTGTAGCCTATTTGCGGGAATTTACAAGAATGGATATTTTACGCGGCTCTTCAGCTTTATCAGATTACAAGATCGATAAGCTGATCCTCTCACTGTCTCAAGCTGGTGTAGAGGTTTCCAGCATTTCTACTGCTTTCATGCATTTGATTGACTGTGCTGAACCGCTTACAGATGCTCAAAAGGATGTCTTAGCTAAGATCCTTACCTACGGCCCAGTTGATACTGCTCACGAGGACAAGGGTGAGCTTTTCTTAGTTGTACCACGTATCGGTACCATCTCTCCTTGGGCTACTAAGGCCACCGATATTGCTCACAACTGTGGTTTAAATAGCATTCATCGCATTGAGCGCGGTGAGGCTTTCTACATTTGCGCAAAAGACGGTAACGCCTTTACTCAAGAGCAAAAGAAGATCATTTCTTCAATGATCTGCGATCGCATGGTACAGACTGTTCTGTACTCCTTTGACGATGCTAAGGCTCTGTTCTCCGCACAAAGCCCTGCTCCATTTAAGACTGTTGCACTGACTAGTGGTGGCAAGGCTGCACTTGAAAAGGCTAACGTTGATTTAGGTTTAGCTCTGTCAGCCGATGAGATCGACTACCTTGTTGATGCATTTAAGAACTTAGGCCGTGATCCTTCTGATATCGAACTGTACATGTTCGCTCAGATGAACTCCGAGCACTGCCGTCACAAGGTCTTCAACGCTAAGTGGGAAATCGACGGCGTTGAGCAGGATAAGTCTTTATTTGGCATGGTGCGCAACACCTTTGAGGCCACTCCAGATTATGTGTTATCAGCTTACCGTGATAACGCAGCTGTTATGGAAGGTTCTACAGCTGGTCGTTTCTATGCTGAAAATGGTTCCCGTGAGTGGGCATTCCATCAAGAAGACATGCCGATCTTAATGAAGGTAGAAACCCACAATCACCCAACTGCGATCTCTCCATTCCCTGGTGCAGCAACTGGCTCAGGCGGTGAAATTCGTGACGAGGGTGCAACTGGTGTAGGTTCTAAGCCAAAGGCTGGTCTGTGTGGCTTTACCGTATCCAATCTTAAGATCCCTGGCTATCTGCAGCCTTGGGAGCATGATTTTGGCAAGCCATCTCGTATTGCCTCTGCTCTGGACATCATGATCGAAGGTCCATTAGGCGCAGCATCATTTAACAACGAGTTTGGTCGACCAAACTTAACTGGCTACTTCCGTACTTACGAAGAGCAGGTTTCAAGCTTCAACGGCACTGAAATCCGTGGCTACCACAAGCCAATTATGCTTGCTGGCGGTTGGGGTAACATTCGTCGTGAGCACATCCAAAAAGATCACATCAACCCAGGTGCTAAGCTCATCGTTTTAGGCGGCCCTGCAATGGATATCGGTCTTGGCGGTGGTGCAGCTTCCTCTATGAACTCAGGTCAGTCCTCAGAGGAGCTCGACTTTGCATCTGTACAGCGTGGTAACCCAGAAATGCAGCGTCGCTGCCAAGAGGTTATCGATTCATGCTGGCAGTTAGGTGCTGATAATCCAATTATGTTCATCCACGATGTTGGTGCAGGCGGCTTATCTAATGCAATGCCTGAGTTAGTATCCGACGGTGGTGTAGGCGGTCGTTTCGAGCTTAGAGCTATTCCAAACGACGAGCCAGGCATGTCTCCTCTGCAGATCTGGTGTAACGAGTCTCAAGAGCGTTATGTATTAGCTGTAGATCCAGACAAGTTCCCTGTATTTGAGGCATTCTGTAAGCGCGAGCGTGCTCAGTTTGCTGTTATTGGTGTGGCTACCGAAGAGCGCCGTGTAGTACTTCACGATGAGCACTTTGATAACTGCCCAATCGACTTACCTTTAGATATCCTCTTAGGTAAGCCACCTCGTATGTTTAAGAAGGTTGAGCATGCTCAGCACAACAGCCCAGAGTTCGATGCTACTGGCATTTGCCCATGTGAGGCTGCCGAGCGCGTCTTAGCTCTGCCAGCAGTTGCTGAGAAGACCTTCCTTATCACCATTGGTGACCGTTCTGTTACTGGCTTAGTTGCTCGTGATCAGATGGTTGGCCCATGGCAGGTTCCTGTTGCTGACGTAGCTGTTACCGCTGCTTCATACGATTCATACAATGGTGAGGCTTGTGCTGTAGGCGAGCGTACTCCAGTTGCTCTGCTTGATCACAAGGCATCAGTTCGTTTAGCTGTTGGTGAGTCTTTAACCAACTTAGCTGCTGCTTATATCGGTGAGTTAAACCGCGTTAAGTTATCTGCTAACTGGATGGCTGCAAATGGTCACCCAGGCGAGGATGCAGGTCTGTTTGACGCCGTTAAGACCTTAGGTATGGAGATTTGCCCTGAGCTTGGCATTACCGTACCAGTAGGCAAGGACTCTATGTCCATGAAGACCTCATGGGAAGAGAACGGTGTTAAGCGCGATGTTATCGCTCCTATGTCACTCATCATTACCTCCTTTGCTCGTGCTGAGGATGTACGCAAGACCTTAACTCCACAGTTAAGAACCGATAAGGGCGACACCGATTTAATCTACATTGATTTAGGTGAGCGTAAGGGCCGCTTAGGTGCATCTGCTTTATCTCAGGTTTACAGACAGCTTGGTAACAAGCCTGCTGACCTTGAAAATGCATCTCGCTTAAAGGGTCTGTTCGATGCAATTCAGTTCTTAAACAAGTCTGATCTCATCTTGGCTTACCACGACATTTCAGACGGTGGTTTATTCACTGCCGTTGCTGAGATGGCTTTTGCTGGTCACACTGGTGTATCCGTAACCTTAGATCAGCTCAACCAAGATAACTTAAGCGCTCTGTTCTCTGAAGAGCTTGGTGCTGTTATCCAGGTTAAGCGTGAGGACAAGGAGAAGGTTCTCAACATTCTCTCTGGTCACGGTCTGGCTAACATCAGCTTCGTTATTGGTACCTTACGTGACGACGACCGTATCGTCTTCACTCGTGACGGTAAGGATGTTATTAACAACACCCGTACTCACTACCGTACCATTTGGGGCACCACTACTTATCACATGCAGTCTCTGCGTGATAACCCAGTTTGCGCTAAAGAAGAGTTTGAAGACAAGGCTGACGAGAAGGATCCAGGCTTATTCTTCAACCTTACCTTCGATAACGAAGAAGACGTTGCAGCTCCATTCATCAACAAGGGCGCTTCTCCAAAGGTTGCCATCTTACGTGAGCAGGGCGTTAACTCCCAAGCTGAAATGGCACACGCTTTCTACCGTGCTGGCTTTAACGCAGTTGACGTTCACATGTCCCAGATCTTAGATGGCTCAGTTAAGCTTTCTGATTTCATGGGCTTTGCAGCTTGCGGTGGCTTCTCTTATGGTGACGTATTAGGCGCTGGTGAGGGTTGGGCTAAGTCCATCTTATTCAACGAGCGTGCAAAGACTGAGTTTGCTCAGTTCTTCGATCGTAACAACACCTTTGCTTTAGGCGTATGTAATGGCTGTCAGATGATGTCTACCTTACGTGACATCATTCCAGGTGCTTCTTTATGGCCTCGCTTCGTAACCAACAAGTCTGAGCGCTTTGAGGCTCGCTTTGTTCAGGTTGAGGTACAAAAGAGCCCATCTATCTTCTATCAAGGTATGGAAGGCTCTTGCATGCCAATCGTGGTTTCACACGGTGAGGGTCGTGCTGAGTTCAAGGATGAGTCACACGTTAAGGCTTTAGAGGATGCTAATTTAGTAGCACTGCGTTACATCGATCACTACGGTAAGATCGCACAGCGTTACCCATTAAATCCTAACGGCTCACCAAACGGTATTACCTCTGTAACTACCGCTGACGGTCGCTTCACTATTATGATGCCGCACCCAGAGCGTGTAGTACGTACCGTTGCTAACTCTTACCACCCAGACAACATGGGTGACTTTAGCCCATGGATGCGTCTGTTCCGCAACGCACGTCGTTACATCGGCTAATAGCTACACATTAAGCACAATCAAGGTAAGGCGATCTTATAATGCGCCTTATCTAAAAGGCTCTCCAAGCTCACGCTGCGAGGGCCTTTTTAATTCCACCACCTCATCTTAATCCCAAGCTTATCAACCCCACACTACCCTCCTCATTCATTCATACATGCCATCTCATCTACAAAGCACTGATCCCATTGCCCGTGTTCTAAAAAGATCGCAGATCGCGATCGTCACCTTTTAGTAACGGCAATGTTGTGATCTTTACTAAAAAG
>SAMEA103957796__coassemble_1228_pt1 | contig 17233 bp, 11 predicted proteins | sample SAMEA103957796__metabat2_high_PE_002 | metagenome-assembled genome bin SAMEA103957796 (sample SAMEA103957796) | gut metagenome | biome: gut; material: feces | host: Canis lupus familiaris | collected 2014 | reverse complement strand
GATTTTATGCATGCTAAAGTACGTACAAAGCTGATAAGTACAGTACAATATGAGATTCACTGACATAGAACTTGCCCACGAAAAACTACTTAGGTAACGATGTTACTTAGCTTTCGGTGCATTGGTATTGCTGTTTAATGTTTTAACTAAAAATGCAGAGCTCAGCTATGGTTACAGATATTGTTCTTTCCTCAAACAACATGGGAAAGGCCCGTGAATTTGGTGAAATGTTAAGCCCTATGGGTATCGTGCTCCATCTTCAAAAGGAGTTCAAAATTCCAGATGCTGATGAAACTGGTAAAAGCTTCGTTGAAAACGCGCTGATTAAGGCTCGTCATGCTTCTGCTATTGCCAAGATGCCAGCCTTAGCCGATGACTCAGGTTTATGCGTAGATGCTTTAGGCGGTGCTCCAGGTATTAACTCTGCTCGTTTTTGTGGTGAGCATGGTAACGACAAGGCCAATAACGATAAGTTACTTGAACTTATGAAGGATGTGCCAGTAGAACAGCGTACTGCACGCTTCTATGCGGCTTTAGCCTTTGTGATGAATGCTGATGATCCTGTACCAATTGTGGTAGGCGCAGCGTGGGAAGGTTCGATTGGCTTAAAGCCTATGGGTCAAAACGGCTTTGGTTATGATCCTCTGTTTGTGGTGACTGGTCGTAACGGTTGCACTGCAGCACAAATACCACCTCAGATTAAGCACGCCATCTCTCACCGTGCTCGTGCTGTAGCTTTATTGCTCGCTGAGATGCGTCGCAATCACTACATCAAGTAATTACTTTGTTACATAAGGCTTTAGCTAAGGTGAGCGCTCACTTTGCTAAGGTCTTAGTATCATGCATAGGCAAGCTTAAGCGCTTGCCTTTTGTATTTAGTGGCACTCCTTAATTATCTTGGCTTGAGAACTTCATATGTTTGCAACAGCAAATGAACTTTTAAACGAGCACGGCACTATGCTTTTTAATCACTTAAATGCTGCAGTGGAGCGCTCTAACAAAATTGCTTTGCCATTAGCAATGGACTATAAGCAAAGACAGGAGTTCTTGTTCTCAAGACATGATGTTTCTTTATATGTGCACTATCCATTTTGTGTACATAAGTGCCCATACTGTGACTTTGCCTCCATCACCTCTTGCAATGATGATGAGCGCGACCGTAAATACACCGACATGCTCATTAAGGAGTTTAAGAGCAAGGTGCATCTTCTAGGCGGACGTAAGCTTATCTCGCTGTATATCGGCGGCGGTACTCCAAGCTTGTGTGAGCCTAAAGACTTTGCCCGTTTACTTGATGAGGTAGGGCCATATTTACAAGATGGTGCGGAGATTTCTTTAGAGGCAAATCCAGGCACCATTGATCTTAAGCGTCTTTGTGATCTTAAAGCTGCTGGCTTTAATCGCATTAGCATTGGTGTACAAAGTTTTGATGAGGCTATGCTCAAGCGCCTTGGTCGTATTCATAACAAACAAGAGGCCATTGATGCGTGCAAGAATGCCATTAAGGCAGGTTTTGAAAACTACAATCTTGATTTAATGCATGGCTTGCCTAGGCAAGATGCAGCTCAGGCTTTAGATGATCTTAAGATTGCTCTAGAGCTTGAGAGCACTCATCTATCTTGGTATGAGCTTACCATTGAAGAAGATACCGCCTTTGGTAAGAAGCCTCCAATCTTGCCTGATGAGGACGTGCTCTATGCAATTGAGCAAGAGGGCTTTGAGCTTTTAGATAAGGCTGGCTTTGAGCATTATGAGGTGTCAGGCTACAATCTTGGTGGCAAGTGGCGCTGCCTGCATAATCAAAACTATTGGCTCTATGGTGATTATTTAGGTATTGGTGCTGCAGCGCATCAAAAGATTACCGTGCTTAAAGATGAGTATGCTCAAGGTAAGTCACAAAGTGTATTTAGTTCAGTAAGTGAGCTTAGCAAAATAGTAACTGCACTTAACTGCAATAATCTTAATTCCATTAATCCATACGAGATTAGACGATCTGCTAACTCAGAAAATTATCTTGAGTACTTTGATGCATGCGTCAAAGCAGATATGGGGCCTAACTTAGGCACTAACGAATACACGGTTGTATCTGATGAGGAAGTGCCTTTTGAGTTTATGCTCAATCGCTTAAGAATGTGCATTGAGCCTGTTAGTGCAGATGAGTATTTACTGCATACTGGGCAGTCTTTAACTACGCTTAGACCACAGCTTGAATCTATGGCTAAAAAGGGACTGATTAAGCTTGAATCTGACTTAAGTTTTGCCTTAACTGATGAAGGCAAGATCATGGTCAATGAAGCTATTGCAGAATTTCTCTAAAAGTTTTTGCCTAAAGTAGCGCAAAAGCGGTGTGCGAGCGTGTTTTGGTGCTATGCTAAGAACTATCTCATTAGTGCTTGAGTGCGCTTGCATAACCAAGCACAGCCACTGTACTTTCTTGTGCTAAAAAGCCTTAGGTAGCAAGTTTATATTCTTAGTGTTTATCAGAGCATTAGTGCTTAACTTGACTTTATTCTAGTGAGCTTTTTGTTGCATATTTAGGTATCTACGATTGATCATGTGGTATGTTAGCTTAATAGGCTCTACTACACCAAGATACTGATTGGTGTGATGGTTTGAAGCAAAAACACGGTTTGACGACTGCATTTTCTGCTTTGCGAATTGAGGATAATCTTATGGCAAAAAACTACGGTAAAAGCGAGCTGCAAACTGCAGCAGCTGCAATTGCTCATGAAGTGAAGCGCCCGCAGGCAGTTCAAGTGTTTTCTGAGCTTTTAAACTTTGATCGTGCACCAAAGGGCGATATCAAGACAGATTTCAAAACTGCGCTTTACGTGTGCGCTGCGACTAAGCATGGCCGTATTGAAGATTTTGTCTCGAACGGCAACCTTATCATGCTTGGCTTCTCGCTCTCCTCTGTAGGCTTTGAAGGCCCAACTCAGGATTTCACCGTTCAAGACTACATCGATACCTTACAAGAGCTCATTGATGAGGGTGCCCTTGAGTATGTAGGTGAGGGTGCAGGCTTTGTCTCAGCAGGCTTTAAGCGAGTAGCTGAGGGCATGGTAAGCTGCGCTCCTTCACAACAGCCATCAAACCTCACCACTAGCGAATTACGTTTCACCGATGAGGGCGGCGTTTACCCACTCTTTAGTAAGTTTGTGGTGATTCCAGGCGATAAAGTACGTGTTGTAATCAACACTTTCTTAAACACCGCCTACGTACAATCTATTGTTACCATGCGTAAGATGCTCATTGGCGAAGCATCTGAAAACAATATGATCTACTTTAGAGAGCGTGGTATCGCTAACGCCTATCATATTGATACAACTAAAGATGGCGTGCCATTTAGTATTGGTGACTTAGTAATTACTGAGATCGTGGCACGTAAGAGCCCAAATGTCTTAATAATTCGTCCACGCGAAGTCGTGCATGGCACTGGCTCTTTACATACTTTCATCTGCAAGGCTGTGCTTGACCACAATATTCCAAGCACTTGGCCAGATACCGTTAAGCACTCTATTAAGAATATTCCTGAGGTAGTGCAAAAGAACGAGATCAAAGGTCGTGTTGACTTAAGAGATTTACCTTTAGTCACCATTGATAGTGAAGATGCTCGTGACTTTGATGATGCTGTGTACTGTAAGAAAGAGGGCGATAAGTTCCGCCTATACGTAGCTATTGCTGACGTGTCTTACTATGTACGTACCGGATCTGCTATCGATGCCGAGGCTTTAGAGCGTACTACTTCTGTCTATTTCCCATTCTATGTAATTCCAATGCTGCCTAAGGAGCTATCCAATGGCATCTGTTCTTTAAATCCAAACGTTGACCGTCTGTGTATGGTTTGCGAAATGGTGGTTGATAAGGACGGTAAGATTGGTGATTACGAGTTCTATCCAGCGGTAATGAACTCTCATGCTCGACTGACTTATACCGAGGCTCATGCCATGATCACCGAAGATCGTGCCATTGATCCAGAGCACGAGAAGTGTATTCCATGGATTAAAGATCTTTATGAGCTGTATCAGGCCTTTGATAGAGCTCGTGATAAGCGCGGTGTATTCGAGTTTGAAAGCACTGAGGTGCATTTCCTGTTCAACGAGCGTTGGAAGGTTAAGGGCATAGAGCCTGATTATCGCAATGAAGCTCATAAGCTCATCGAAGAGTGCATGATCGCTGCTAATATCTGCGCCGCTAGCTTCGTGGGTAAGTATAAGTATGAGACCTTATACCGTATCCACGAGAAACCAACTCCAGAGAAGCTCGATAAGCTTAGAACTATTCTTTCTCGCTATGGTATTGATCTGCGTCATCAGTATGAGCCAACTCCATTAGACTTTAGAGATGTCTCTAATCAAGTGATGAAGTTATCTGATGGTATTCATCAGGTGATCTCGCTGCAGCTTCTGCGTGCTATGTCTAAGGCCAAATACTCACCAGAAAACGTGGGTCACTTTGGTTTGGCATTAGAGAACTACGCTCACTTTACCTCTCCAATTCGTCGCTATCCTGATCTGCAGATCCACCGTGTAATTAAGTACATCTTAGAAAAGCAGCAGAAGCGCGAGTGGGGCAAGATTGGTTCACAACGCTACACTCACGATGCCTTAGTTAACTTAGGTATGCGTTGTTCTGAGCGCGAGATTGCATCTTCTGATGCTGAGTATGATGTAGATAACTCACTTAAGTGCGAGTACGTAAAGAACTTCATTGGTGAAGTTGTCGACGGTACCATATCTACAGTTATGAGCAATGGTGCATTTGTTACCTTAAATGATTTCTTCATTGACGGTATGCTCTCATCTCGCAGCTTAATGAGAATCGATGCAAATACTCAGACCATCTTCGTTGATCAGAAATCTAAGTATTCTGTCGGTGATCAGATTAAGGTTCGCGTTGCTGAGGTTAACTCACTGTATCGCTTCATCACCTTAGTACCTGTTACTCAGATGCGTAAGAGTGATGCTCGTTTTGATCTTAAGGAGCAAAAAGAACGTCTTAAGGCAACCGCCTCTAAGAAGCTTGAGATCAACAATGACTCTAAGGATGAACTCTTTGGTCGCCTTGGTGATATCTCTCGTGGTGTTCAAGCTAAAGAGGGTGATGGTGTAGTTCGTGAGCACATCACTTATTCACTGGCAAATAACTTAGACTTAAGCAAGTCTGTAGAGGCTATCTTAGGTGAGGACACTCATCTTTTAGATGCAGCAGCAGAAGCAGCTGAAATTGCTGGTGAAGAGGAAAAGAAAGCCCGTGCTGCTAAGGCAAAAGCTGCTCCTAAGGCAACAGCTAAAGCTAAGAGCAAAACTACTAAGAGTGAAGATGACTCCACCGCAGTTATCAAGGTAAAGCGCAAGAGCAAGAGCGCTCAATCTACTGAGGTGATTGAACTCGAGTCCAAGAGTGCATCTAAGGCCAAAAAGAAAGCTAAGGATGATATCGATGAGCTCTTAGTCGATACTGCCTCACGTATTGATGCGGATATTGCTCCAGCTCCAAAGACTGCAAAGTCTACCAAGAAGAGCACTAAGTCTACTGAGACCAAAGAAAGCGCCAAGACCACTAAGTCTACTGCTAGCAAGTCACGCTCTAATGCTAAGGCTAAAGAGGCTATCCCAGAGGCCGTCTTAGAACACGAGATCGAGGGTGAAACCAAGGTCACTGTTAAGGTTAAGACTCGCCCAAGTGCCAAGAAAGTCGACAAGGCTCTCCAGGAAATGGTTGATGCCGTCAAGCCTGAAAAGAAGCAGACAGTCTCAAAGTCCTCAGCTGCTAAAGCAACAGCTAAGGTAGAAGCAGCCAAGAGCAAGGCCACAGCCTCAAAGGCCAAGGCCACCACTGCATCCAAGGCAACTACAACCAAGGCCACCGCCACTAAGGCAACTGCAGCAAAGGCCACCGCCACTAAGGCAACTGCAGCAAAGACCACCGCCACAAAGGCAAAAGCTACTACTGCAACCAAGGCAACTGCAGCTAAGAGCACCGCTACTAAGGCAAAGGCTACTACTGCAAGCAAGGCTACTGCAGCTAAGAGCACCGCCACTGAGGCAAAGGCTACTACTGCAACCAAGGCAACTGCAGCAAAGACCACCGCCACTAAGGCAAAGGCTACTACTGCAACCAAGGCCACTGCAGCTAAGAGCACCGCCACTAAGGCAAAGGCTACTACTGCAACCAAGGCCAGTGCAGCAAAGACAACCGCCACTAAGGCAAAGGCTACTACTGCAACCAAGGCTACTGCAGCAAAGACCACTGCCACTAAGGCAAAGGCTACTGCAAGCAAGACCACTGCCACCAAGGCAAAGGCTACTGCAAGCAAGGACACTGCAGCAAAGACCACTGCCACTAAGGCAAAGGCTACTGCAAGCAAGGCCACTGCAGCAAAGGCTAAGACCACAGCCGCTAAGACAAAGACTACTGCAAAAACCAAGAAGTAGTCTTGTAATAGAGCTTGAGCGGGCGATGGATTGATGCGCTGCCTTGAGCAAACTGTTTTTAAAAGGGGCTAAGTAGTGCTTGGCCCCTTCATGCGTTTTGTTAGGAATGTAATTAATGCAACTGCAAAAGAAGAGTCGCAATCGTGAGCTTGTTTATGGCATCAGCGCTGTAGAGCAGGCTATCGAAACCTCTCCAGATATGATCCTTTCTGCATGGGTAGTAAAGGGACGTGAAGATGACAAGCGTATTAGTAAGCTGATCCGCGATCTATCCATCTACGGTATCGTGCCTCAGACTGCTATGCGCCACTTCATTGATGAGAAGGCCGAAGGCGGTGTGCATCAGGGCATCATCATTGAGATGAAGGCTACTCCTCCTAAGAATGAGCAAGATCTTTTAGATTACTTAGATGAGCTGGAGCAAAAGCAAGAAGTTCCATTCTTCGTGATCTTAGATGGCGTTACAGATCCTAGAAACTTAGGTGCCGTAATGCGTTCTGCTTGGGCTGGTGGTTGCCATGGTGTTATCGTGCCAAAGGACAAGTCAGCAAGCTTAAACCCTGCTGCACGTAAGGCTGCTGCAGGTGCTGCTAGTGCTGTACCTTTCTTTGCTATCACCAACTTAGCTCGCGTAATGGATGATCTTGAAGAGCGCTCAATCCGCTGCATTGGTATGGATGGTAGCGCTGAGCAGTCTATTTATGAGACCGACTTTAATGGTGGCCTTGCTATAGTTATGGGCTCAGAAGATAGTGGCATGCGTCGTTTAACTCGTGAAAAGTGCGCCGCTTTAACCAAGATTCCTATGGCAGAGGGTGTAGATTCACTCAACGTATCTGTAGCAGCTGGTATTGCTGTCTTTGAGGCAGTACGTCAGCGTTCTGCTAAATAATTAAATCAAGCTAAACTAAGGTCACTATGCCTGTATTAAGCAAGGTGTAAGTTTAGATTGTTATTTTCTTAAGCCGTCTTAGTCACATAAGGCGGCTTTGTCATTTTTAGGTACTGTTTTTGATGAAGGCTTAGGGTTAAAGCCTGTCAAACGAGGTCGGAGCAATTATCAGATTTAAGATCTTATAAGTCTTTTTTTTGCTTGTTTACAGCTGTTAGCTTGCAGTGATCATGAGTATTTTTTTGAAGATCTTTTGGGTGTAAGTGGCAAGATCTTGTGGCGATCTTAAGGCTGTGATCTTTTTTAAAATGGCTTGTATATGATGGTTTTTACGCATAGGGGCTGTTGTAGGCTGAAACTTGCTAAAAAATGTGATTTATATCTTGCATTACGGCCAAATTCAGGTAGAATACAACGCACTTCAGTCATGTAAGCATACCCATGAAGGGATGCTACATCAGCTTCCTTGTCTAAAATACGACTGAAAATTTTAGACTTTTACCGTAAGGGGCATTTCATGCGTCACTACGAAATCATTTTCCTGGTTCACCCAGATCAGTCCGATCAGGTTCCAGGCATGATCGACCGTTATAAGGGCGAGATCGAGAAGACTGGCGGCAAGATTCACCGTCTTGAGGATTGGGGCCGTCGTCAGCTTGCTTACCCTATCTTAAAGCTTCACAAGGCACACTACGTTTTAATGAACGTAGAGGCTGAGCAAGAGGCTATTGACAGCATTGAGAACAACTTCCGTTTCAACGACGCTGTAATCCGTAACTTAGTCATCCGCACTTCAGGCCCAGTTACCGAGCCATCTCCAATGATGAAGGCTCGCGAGGACCGTCGTGCAGCTCGTGAGGACAACGACACCCGTCGCCGTGGCGACCGTGACGAGTCTTCTGATGCTGAAGTTTCAGCTGTAGAAGCTTAATTTGGAGGACTAGTAAATGGCCCGTTATTTCCATCGTCGTAAGTTCTGCCGTTTCACCGCTGAGGGTGTTTCCGAGATCGATTACAAGGACGTAGCTTTATTACGTAACTACGTAACCGAGTCTGGCAAGATCGTTCCAAGCCGCATTACTGGCACCAGCGCCAAGTACCAGCGTCAGCTTGCTACTGCTATCAAGCGTGCTCGCTTCTTAGCTCTGTTACCTTACACCGATCTTCACAGCCGTTAATTCACTCTTTGTTTTAATTGGCTTCAAAGATTAAAAGGAATTTTCTAAATGGAAGTTATTCTGCTCGATAAGATCGCCCACTTAGGCGGTCTCGGTGACAAGGTTAAGGTACGCAACGGTTACGCTCGTAACTTCCTGTTACCACAAAAGAAGGCTGTTTTAGCTAACGAAGAGAACTTAAAGAAGTTCGAAGAGGATCGCGTTAAGTACGCTGCTAAGATCGCTGAAGAGTTAGCTGCAGCTCAGGCTCGTGCTACTAAGCTCGAAGAGCTCGGTTCTGTTACCATCGGTTCTAACGCTGGTGACGAGGGCAAGTTATTCGGTTCTATCGGTACTCGTGACATCGCTGAGGCATTAACTGCTGCTGGCGTTGAGGCTCACAAGTCTGAGATCCGTATGCCAGAGGGCGTTATCCGCTCAATCGGCGAGTACGAGATTGCTGTACAGTTCCACGCTGACGTTAAGACTGTTGTTAAGGTTAACATCGTTCCTGCTAAGTAATAGCTCTTACGTAAAAGCGAACTAAAGAATTATAGATAAGGCAGAACCTGCAAAGGCTCTGCCTTATTTTTTGCTTGCAATAAATATTGTAATGATGGTTGTGCAATTTCTATTTATGATTGCACCGCTATGCTGGTTTTGAAAATACAGCTTATAAAGACTCTACTTTGTCATCCATTTATGGAGAGTCGCAAAACATGCTTTAGTTAATTTTGTGGAGGGTAGTTTTTTTGTTAGGCTAATTTTGCAAAGTGTGACAAACATTCAAGTTTTAGGCTATTATTATTGAGCCTTGAGGCAGGATCATTTCTAGCCTTATCAGGTTTAGAGCACTTTGTGCATGATTATTTATTTTGAAGCTGAAACCTATGTCATTAGAACACCTTGATAGCAAGACTCAAGAAGAGCTCGAAACTAAGTACATGACAGTTGAGGTTAGTGAAGAGGCTAAGAACTCTGACATGACCTTACCAAACCTCGAGACTATGCCGCCTATAAAGCTGGTTGCTTTAGATATGGACGGCACTACCTTAAGAGAGGATAAGACTTTCTCTGAGCGTCTCATTAAGGTTGTTCATAAGATCCAAGAAATGGGTGTTACTGTAGCCATTTGTACTGGTCGTGCACCTGAAAGTATTCAAGGCTTTGCTAAAACCTTGGGTCTTGATAAAGGTCATGGCTACTGTGTCTGCTTTAATGGCGGTTCCTTAATTAATCTTGATGACATCAATCAAGATCTCGAAGTTAGCTATCTTGCTGCTCAGGACATTATTGATCTTGAAGCTGCTGCTCGCCGCGCTGATTGCGTTATCCACGCATACTCTACTCGTCGCTTCCTCTTAACCGAGAGCAATATCATCTTTACTGAGATGGAAATTGCCTCCTCCATGCAACCTTTTGAGTTCATTGATTTCCCTGATGGCCTTAATAAGGAAGAAAAGGCTTACAAGGTCATTGCAGTAGGCGATGAGGATAAGCTTGATCGCATGAGAGAGTCACTCCCTGCAGACTTTGAAGAGCGTTTTACTATTGCCCGCACTCATCCAAACTTCCTCGAGTTTATGATCAAGGGCTGCAACAAGGGCACTACCTTAGCTAAGCTGTGTAAGATTCTTAATATCACCCTAGATAATGTAGCCGCCTTTGGTGATGCTGAGAATGATATTGAGATGGTGGCTGAGGCTGGTGTTGGTGTAGCAGTAAGTAACGCTATGCCTAAGCTTAAGGCTGTGGCTAAGTATCATACCTTCAACTACTTAGATGACGGTGTTGCTTGCTACTTAGAAAAGCTCTTTAAGCTGCCACCACAGCTTTAATCATAACGTTCGATTTGTTATTTAGGTGAGCCTTTCTCACCTTATATGCCGCGCCGTTGAGCGCGGCTTTTTTCTATGTCGTACTAAAGAACGGGGCTTTTGCCGTGTAGTGCGAAAGAACTGGGCATTCTGCTGTGTAGTGCGAAAGAACTGGGCATTTTGCCGTGTCGTACTAAAGAGCGGGGCATTTTGCTGTGTGGTGCGAAAGAACTGGTTTTTTGAGGGCACATCTAAGGTGTAACTATCTTTGTTGTGGCACAATAGATTTCCTCAAACAGAACATATCCGTTTTTATGGACCATTCGCTGGTCTTGTAACCTTCTTAGTTGGAGAGAGTCTCGATGGGTGAGTCTCCTGAAAAGCTAGATTCAAAAGTAAGTGCTAGTGCCAATAGCGCAGCAAATACTGCAAGTGCTGCTCAAAAGAGCCATGGCTATGGTACTGATAGTTTGCCACTGAAGATAACTTTAATAGCTTTCTGGCGTATGTTAGTGAGCTATTGGGGTTGCCGTGATTCTATGAAGTCATGGTTCTACTTAGTGTGTATCATTTCGCTCACAGGTGGCTCTGTCTATATCGCTACCTCTATCAACACTTGGTACAAAGACTTCTGGGATACCATTCAAAACTACGATATCGACGGCTTTAAGCAAAAGCTTGTAGTCTTTGCTACCTTGGCATCGATTCACGTGTTGGTAACAGTCTATAACGCTTATTTAAAGTCATGTCTTGCTATCAATTGGCGTAAGTGGCTGACCGGTAAGACTATGGATCGTTGGCTGAGCAACGATAATTACTACAAGCTGCAGTTAACTGACAAAAAGACTGATAACCCTGATCAGCGTATCGCTGAAGATCTCAATCTCTTTGTTTCTTCAACTATTGGTTTGATCTTAGGTACTGCAACTGATTTAGCCATGATGGTTACTTTCGGTATTGTGCTGTGGAATTTATCCTCAGCTGTAGATATCACCGTCTTAGGCTATGAGATCTCTTTGCCTGATGGCTATATGTGCTATTTAGCCTTGCTCTATGCCGTCATCGGTACTGCCTTAACCTTCTATTTAGGTAAGCCATTAGTTAAGCTCAACTTCAGACAACAGCGTTATGAAGCTGATTTCCGTTTCTCCTTGATTCGTGTACGTGAGAATAGCGAGTCTATCTCTATGTACAAGGGTGAGGAGGAAGAGAATAAGTACTTACGCCACAGCTTTAGTGATTTAGTAACTAACTATATCAAGCTGATTGTCTGCACCAAGCGCTTAGGCTTCTTAACCTTAGGCTATGCTCAGACTGCGGTGATCTTCCCAATGCTGATCTCTGCACCGCTCTACTTTGCCAAGATCATTACCATGGGTTCGATTATGCAGGTTAGCTCTGCTTTTGGTCGGGTTCAGGATTCGCTATCTACCTTAGTTTCTAACTTCACTGCATGGGCCTCATGGAAGTCTGTTGTTGACCGTTTATCCTTGTTCTACATCTCTATTGAAGAGGCTGAAAAGCTTAAGTGCTTAAAGGTTGAGCGTGATAGCGACAAGATCGAGATTAAGAACTTAACCGTTAATAGCCCACGTCAGGTGCTTCTGCTCGATAAGCTCAACTTAAGCTTAAGCTCAGGTGAGTCACTGTTAATTCGTGGTCCATCAGGCTGCGGTAAGTCCACCTTATTAAAGGCTGTGGCTGGTATTTGGCCTTATGCTGACGGTGAAGTGCATTACATTAAAGATTCAAGTTGCTTATTCTTAAGCCAAAAGCCTTATTTACCTCAAGGCTCCTTGCGTCTTGCTGCGTCCTACCCAAGTGTTCCTGAGACAGAGGGTAAGACCGAAATGTACTTCAAGCTCTTAGGTTTAGAGCATCTGATTGCGCACTTAGATGAGGTGGATACATGGAATCATATCCTCTCTTTAGGCGAGCAGCAGCGAGTTGCTATCGTGCGTGCCTTGCTCAATAAGCCAGACATTCTTTTCTTAGATGAGGCAAGCTCGGCTATGGATGAAAAGAGTGAGTCACTTGTTTATGACGTCTTAAAGCAAGAGCTCAAAGATACAGTGATTGTGTCAGTAGGCCACCGCTCTACTCTCATTAACAAGCACGATCGAGTTTTAACCTACACTAAAAACTCATCGTTTGAGCTTCAAAACAGCTCGGAGGCCGTAGCCCAATCCTTCTAGGCGTAAGCTACAAGGCAGCGCTAAGGCCGTAGCTCAACCATTCTAGGCGCAAGCTCTAAAACAGCACCGATGCCGTAGCCTAGGCTTTCTAGGCTAAAGCTATAGAACAGCACCGATGCTGTGGCGCAATCCTTATAGGCTAATGCTCTAAAACTACTAAAAGGCCGTCTGAGATCTTATGATCTGAGGCGGTCTTTTTGTTTTCAAAGCTATAATCTTAGCGATGCGCGTTTGCTGCGCTTGATATCAAACGTAGTGTTCTTGTATTCAAGCAAAATAGCCGTGATCTCACTAGCCTTATTAGATATGGATAGATCGATGTAACGCTCAAGGGATGCCTTAGTTTTAATCTTGCCACGCTTAATGAACTCAATTAATAATGATCCTAAGTTTTTGGTAATGCATTTAGATATAAGAGAGGACATAACTGCTGGGGCTATTTCTAAACAGTCAAAGATCTCAAACAAAAGATCAGAGTGCTCAGTAAGTAAGTTAGTAAGAATACGCTCAGAGAGGCGAATCTTGGCATTATCCTCGCGTAAGTAGCTTACTAATTGAGAAAGTCCATTATTTTGGGTCTGTATGCTGTATTTGACGGCTTTTTCATAATCGTAATAAGGCAGATGCTTATCCATAAAACTGTAGAAATCATTAAAGACAGCGCCGTGCGTGCGCAAGAAAGCGGCGATCTTTTGCTCTCCTTCCATCAAGGCAAAGAAACACAGTATGCTTAGTTTTGCCTTATCGAGGATGAATCTTTGAATCAGCAATTGTATACAGTCAATACGCTGCTCCTCACTTAAAGGATGGCGATCTCTAAGCTCGTCATTCTCTGTTACTGCGAGATCTTTAGACACGTCATATGAGCAAAAATGTGGATAGCCACAGCAAAATAAATACAGCCTCGTATTGAGAAAATAATCAATGCTCGTGACCGGAGCTTCTTTGGTTTTAGCACTACAAAACTTCTGCGTATCAAGCAGGGCTTTTAGCTTATTGACGCCACCATAACGACAGGCTACAGCTAAGATCTGTGCTCCGTTATAGTTTGCTCTATGGCCATATTCCTTGTGTCGGCCCCAGAAGTCGTAATCTAAGGTATCAAGGGTAGTACGAACTTGCTCGTCAGATCCATATATGACCGCATCAAACAGATATCTACAAGCATCCTCTTCGCAACTTAATGGTTTGTCTTTTAACAGCCATTTGTCCCATACGCTTTTGTATGCATCAATAACATTAGATAGCTTATGGCCAAGAGCGTATTTGTGCAGAAAAACCTCTTCTTCTGCTAAGACTTCTTGGCACTTGTGAGCTTGCACTTCATCAAAGAGTTGAGGCTCAAGGCAATAGCCTAAGGCTACTTGTCTTGAAACATAATTCTTCACCTCATCTAAGTTAAGCTTTGGCGCGATCAGTATGGCAGGAGGGGCGTCCTCATAGACTTCTTTTTCTCTAAGGTATTTATCGACGCGTGTGACATTAGGAAGATAAAGAGCCACAGTTTTGTTCTGAAGCTCCTTGGCGCAATAAACAGTTTTAGTAGAAAGAAAATCGCCATGAAACTCAGCTTTGATAACCTTAGTCTTAAGGTATTGAACTGCAGCGTAGCTGATATTGCATTCTGCATCTTCAAAAACAATATTGGCTGTACTCTTAGATGGAACGCCTAACAAGTAGCGCTTATCTTTAGAATACAAAAGTCCATCACGTTCCGAGTAAACTACGTTATCCTCATGGACTTTGTAGCTTATAAGATAGGGCAATTGCATGTGGCACAGGTAGGCATAAAGATTATTATGCTGCGCACTTAGATCGGTTCGGCCCTCATCATAATATCTTTTTACGACCTTTTGCTCTTTTTCAGACCATTCAAAGACATAGCGATAATAATACGGACTGTAGTGATGGCCAATGAAGCTTTTAGGCAGAAAGATGCTCTTAATTCTAGTTTTGGAGCTAAAGACATCACGCTTAGCTATAAACTTAACGCCCTCGGGGATTACAACATCACCACCTTTGCCATGATATTTGATGAGCTCACCTTCACTAGTAATTTCAAATTCCATGATGCCCTCCGCGATGCCTAACGCAAGATGTAGATAGCGCCCCAAAATAACAGACTAACTGCCACCAACCGCTTAGTAATACGTTGCCAGCATAGTAGAATCACTGCAGCCACGAGATGAGAGAGCCTGATGGCATTGCAGCAGATGCTTAACAAATGGTCTAGCTTCATTGTACAAATACAAAAGCCGCTATAAAAGCGGCTTTTGTATGCGCAGTGATTGCGCTTATGAATGAGAGAGTACTTAATTAGTCGTTGCGATCGTTCTTCTCTTCGATGTAGTCTTTTGACATAGCACGACGCATTACAGCCTGCAGGTTAGCAAAGCGGTTAGTGAGTACTTCAGATGGACCAAATAATGGACGTACACCCTTTAAGTACTTATCGTCGTAGTCAGAGACCGCACGAGTTACTAGCTTATAAAGACCGATAACAGCCAGAATGTTAGGGATTACCATGAGGCCGTTAAACATGTCGGCAAGCTCCCACACTAAGTCTACTTCTAAGAATGAGCCCATTAATAAGAAGCACAGTACTAGAACTGAGAACATATTGAGGTTGCGATAGCCGAAGATGTATTTGAAGTTTTGGGCTGCAAAGAAGTACCATCCAATAATGGTGGTAAAGGCCGCAAAGAACAGACACACGGCCACAAAGCCTGCACCTGCCTCACCCATGCCTTTAATGAAAGCAGTTTGGGTTAACACGATACCAGTGGTAGTGCCATCAAGAGAGCCAGTTACTAGGATTACTAAGGCAGTAGCGTTGAGCACGATGAAGGTATCAATGGTAAGGCCAATAATAGCAGCTAAGCCCTGCTCAGCTGGGTGCTTTACACGAGCAACTGCGTGAGCGTGAGGGGTAGAACCCATACCAGCTTCGTTAGAGAACAGACCACGAGCTACACCATAGCGGATAGCTTCTTTAATCGAAGCACCGATTACACCACCAGTTGCTGCCTCAGGATTAAATGCACCAATGATAATGGCCTTAAATGCAGGCAGCACCATGTCATAGTTGATGAGCATGATGTAAATAGCGCCAAGAACGTATACACCTGCCATGAAAGGAACAATCTTCTCGGCAAAGGAAGCAATACGCTTAATACCGCCGATGAAGATAAAACCAGCAAGACAGATTAAGATCATGCCGGAGAACCAGTTTGGTACGTTAAATGCGCTAGAGAAAGCTGTAGTAATGGAGTTTGCCTGCACCATGTTGCCGATAAAGCCTAAAGCAACAATGATGAGGATGGCGAAGATGATGGATAAGGACTTTAAGCCTAAGCCTTTATAGATGTAGTAAGAAGGACCGCCGGTGATATGACCTTGACCGTCACGAGTACGGTAAACCTGAGCTAGTACAGCCTCAGCAAAGATAGTAGCCATACCAAAAAATGCAGCAACCCACATCCAGAAGATAGCGCCTGGGCCGCCCATCACCATAGCAGTAGCCACACCAGCTAGATTACCAGTACCAACTTGTGCAGCAATAGAGGTAGCTAAAGACTGGAATGAGGTCATACCATGTTGACCGGCCTTCTCACCACTAAAGGAGAAGTTGCCAAACACGTGTCTAAAGGCACGACCAAATTGTCTTACTTGAACAAAGCGGGTCTTAAAAGTAAAGAAGATACCGGTACCAACTAAGATAGGAATAAGGCACCAAGGTCCCCATAAAATAGAGTTAATATCACGGACTATTTCAGTAATCTGATCCATTGTCATAAGTAAGCTTTCCTAGATTTGTTAGGCGATCTTCTCTATTTCACAATTTTTAGGTAGTAAAAAGTCTATCGAGCAGGTGACATAAACAGTGCTACGTTTGGTGTAAACGTAACTTAATTCATGTACGCAAAGACTACGTATTGAAGAGAAACGTAGAAGGCTCTTTGATAGGAGTTTTTACAAAGATGAAGATACAACCATGTCACAAACAGGAACAAGACCTCATGCACTATCCATCAACTCGATGGCATTAGTGCCCCTTATGCTGCGCCTTTCACCCGCATCAGTTAAGTACTGATTGCAAAAGGTATGGGTAGTTCCGAAATTTAGCGAAGTTTAGACGCTTAAGGTAAACAAGATGCTTAACACTGATGCGTCTTAGAAGTTCTTGCATAAGCCATCAAAGAGGCTTAAGAAGCGGGGCTAATGATACCACATGATCAAAAAGTATCACCAAGATGGTGCGGATTTGACTCGTAAATGCTAGCACTTTTGTTTTGTGATCAAAAAAGGTGCTAATAGCAAAAATAAGCTAAAAGTTCGCTTGAGACCTGTTAAAGATAGTGTGTATGCGGCCTGGATGAATTTTGTAAACCTTAACGTTAATTGTTAAGTGCAGTTTGGGTGAAATGAGCTAAGCACTTCTGGGGCGCGAGATTAAGTGCTGCTGATGGCATTGGATTGGGCGTGAGATTAACAGCAGCCGATACCAATGGATAGGTATGTGCGGCTGATGACAACGGATGGAGGCATGAGAATAAATGATGCGGATGGCAAGGGATTGCTGTTTTGGATTTGTAGTTGAGGTAGATATGAAAAAGCCGGCATGAGCCGGCTTTTTCAAAGTGCACGTTAGTGCGTAAGCTTAGTTAGGCTTTTTGTTAACTGACACTGGCTTAGGAGTGCCAATTGAGGCAAAGTTCTTTTCTACTTTGTCTGC
>SAMEA103957796__coassemble_1130_pt1 | contig 18657 bp, 10 predicted proteins | sample SAMEA103957796__metabat2_high_PE_002 | metagenome-assembled genome bin SAMEA103957796 (sample SAMEA103957796) | gut metagenome | biome: gut; material: feces | host: Canis lupus familiaris | collected 2014 | reverse complement strand
GTACTGTCAATGATTCTGAGCTACTTTTTGAAACTGTTTCTCAATGTTGACGATAGATGGCTTTTTAACAAAATAGTTATCTAACAGCGGCCATCATAGATACATAAAATCAAAGCTAGAGCTGTGCTTTAAGCAGCTTGAAAGATGGACGTATAGCTTTTTGATGAAATGTGCTGAGATGAGCTTTTTAGACGGTAGCGATGGATGGATGGATGGATGGATGGATGGATGGATTAGCTTTTTTGGGGATGAAAAAAGGCGAGTGTCTACAGGCAGACAATCGCCTTCTTGTTAAGAGGCAAGCATGACAATGGGCATGCTTGCTTGTGAGATGGTGGCTACCAAGCTTGTTAAGCATGATGCTTAGTTGGTAGCCTAAGGTGCTATGAGCTGTCTCATTGCCTGAGTGTGCTTTAGCGCTACAACGATTTAGCGGTTGGTAGCGTATGCGCGATTAGTGGCCAACAGCCTGAGTTGCGGCCTCAGCAGCTGCAGCACCGGCCTGCTTAAGAGCAGAGCCAACTTCATCAGCGTGAGTGATGTTGCCAGACTCAATGATGCCAGACTCGATCATCATCTGAGTCATTTCTGGCAGGATGAACCAAGTGCCAAGCAGACCAACTATGGTAAGAACGATGGTGTATGGGAGTGCCATGAACATCATCTTTAAGTAGTTTAAGCGGATGAGCGGAGATAAAGCTGAGGTTAATAAGAATAAGAATGCAGCCTGACCATTAGGAGTTGCAACAGATGGTAAGTTGGTACCAGCGTTAATAGCAATAGCTAAGTGGTCAAAGTGCGCGCCAGTGATAACACCGTTGAGCATTGCCTTGTAAACTTCCTGGATGTAAATGGTAGCAACGAATACGTTGTCAGATACAGAAGACAGGACACCATTGGCAATATAGAAGATTGGCAGCTGCTGATCGATTGGTGCGGCTAATACCCACTCGATGAGTGGAGTGAAGAGCTGCTGCTCAGCGATAACAGTAACAACGGTGAAGAATACGCATAACAGAGCGCAGAATGGTAATGACTCAGTGAAGGACTTGCCGATTTCTTCTTCAGAAGTTACACCGCAGAAGCCGGTAGCTAAGATGATGATGGATAAACCAATCAGACCTACTGCAGCTAAGTGCAGAGCAAGACCGATAACTAACCAAACACAGCAGATAGCCTGAATGATAAGACGGAGCTTGTCACGCTTGGTGAGGTTCTCCATGGTAGTCTTATCCTGTTCAACTAACATCTTGTGAACAGACTCAGGCATAGTCTTACCAAAACCAAATAGCTTGGTCTTTTCAAGAAGGAAGCAGGTTAAGAAACCACACAGAACTACAGGAATAGAAACTGGGGATACGCGAACAGCAAACTCAACGAAGTTCCAGCCAGCGATGTTACCGATAATGATGTTCTGTGGCTCACCAACGATGGTACATACACCACCAAGAGCGGTACCAACAGCAGCGTGCATTAAGATAGAGCGTAAGAAAGCACGGAACTGCTCAAGATCACCTTTGAACTCGTCCTGTACGTAATCGTCATTGTTAACACGAGCAGCGGGATTGTTGCCAGAAATGAGATCGTGGTAGTAACGGTATACGCCCATGCAGATGGTGATAACTACAGCTAAAACGGTCAGAGCGTCTAAGAATGCTGATAAGAAAGCACCGAGGAAGCAGAAAATTAATGCCAGTGAGGTGTGGGAGCGTACTTTAACTAAAAGCTTGGTAAATATGAATAAAAGCACATCACGTACGAAGTGAATACCGGCAACCATGAACATCAGAAGTAAGATAACTTCTAAATTAGCACCGATTTCGTGGCGCACGTGTTCCATGTCGCAAAGGCCAATGAAAGCTGCCTCAATCGCAAGGAAACCACCTGGAATCAGAGGGTAACAGTTTAAGGCCATCGCCAGAGTAAAGATGAATTCTCCAACTAAAACCCAGCCAGCGAGTACTGGAGATATGAAGGCCAGAATTGGGTTAATAACCAAGCAGGCCAGGATAAACAGTTTGTACCAGACAGGCGCTGTACCCATGAAGTTCAGGGCAAATGCCTTTGTATACGTGATGGTTGGCATAGCAATAAACTCAACTTAAAACAATGACAGCTACATCCTTATGCACCATACCCCACATAGACGATACTAGCTTTGACAGAAGTACTAACTATGCTAAGACTGAAAAAAGTCACTTACCACATCTCTCTTTAAGATAGCTGGCCATCTTTAAGAGCGTATGCAATAAGAAAGATACGGATTTAAGGATCTAGAATTTGCAAATGTTCAGAGTTCCCATCAACGCTTGAGTTTCTTGAAGACGGTTACCTCAGAACAAGTCCCGAAAGCTCTATCACTTAATTTCAGCACACACCACACTATGCAATGCAAACGCATCACTACATAGCGCAATCCGCTAAAGAAACATGATCATCAGCTGCCTTCAACCTACTCTTATAAGCTCAGTTCGACAGCTAGACATTGCAACTAAAGATGCTCAAATTATGCAATCTTGCAGTTTATGCTATGCATGAACCCAATGAAGCGAACTCGATGTTGCACTAGGATTGAGCAAACAAAGCATTAACAGCTTGCTAAGAGTAATTATAGACAAGTTGCAGTTTGTAACTGTGATGACGTGCAAGAATATGAGAATGCCTCAAAAGCCTTACAAAAAGATGATGTTTTAGCCACTTGCGCACATGTCTGGTCACTTAAGATATTCCCTTTTTCACGGGATTCTTAGCAAGATATGACAAACATTCACTTTGCTTTAATTGCACCTAAATGGTAAATATTATCTCTTACGCAATCTATGCAAAAATTACCAACTCAGTGCAACTATCGTATAAATATCAGCTTTATCAGCTTTGTATACTAGATACATGCCTGAGCACAAGTTCTAGCATTACTCTCTTGCCATCAAAATACCTATACCCTTCTACCTTATCTCTTTACATCCCTTGCGCTACAACAGGAAAAACTAGAGGTGCAAGTAAAGTCACACCATTTAGCTAACAAAGACAAACAAAATGAGGTTAAAGGCCATTTTGCGAGCACAAAAAAGCCCGCTAGTTTTGGCCAGCGGGCAAATTGCAAAGCTTGTCTTTAGTTTAGGAAATGTGGCACAAAGAGTGTGCCTGATTGTGCCAAATTTTTCCCATACCCCTATTGAAAAGCGCAGGGGATTGCTCCCCTACGCGGTTCTATCGAGGGTTCGACAGATTCGGTAGGTTAGCAACTCTCGGGAGGATGCTTTTCTTTAAAAGACTGACTTACTAAAGTAGATCAGGGCTTTGATCATATTTGGCAGTATCAGTCGGATTTAAGCTTTTACCGCTGCTTTTAAAGCGGCATTTAGGACAGATAAACTGGTGTTACTTTATGTTGGAAGTTTTGCCTATCCGTCCTTTAAAGTGAACGCCATGACTCATGCCTAATTAATTGTGACTTGATACCAGAGCGTTCTTTATAGGCCACTAAAAAGCAGCCCGTGATTTTAATTGTGTGTCTATGTACTTATCGCTTAGAACATTGGGGCTACAACGAAGCCTAATGCTACAGAGATGAAGATACACAGTATGCAAGGCAATAACATTGAGTGGTTGAAGATGAACTTACCAATCTTAGTAGTACCAGTGTCGTCCATCTGCACAGCACCTAACAGAGTTGGGTAAGTTGGCAGAATGAAGAGGCCTGATACAGCAGCGAATGAAGCAACTAAGATGTAAGCGAGATCTGGGTTAGTCTCAATGTTTAAAGCTACGATAATTACAGGAATCAGAGCCTTAGCAGTAGCAGCCTGTGAGTAGAGTAATGCTGAGATGAAGAACAGCACAACTGACAGAACTGCTGGATACTCGGCAACGATATCCTTTGAGAAGTCCTGAAGCTGAGCAGAGTAGCCAGCAACGAAGGTGTTACCAAGCCATGCTACACCGAGTACGCAGATACATGCTGTCATACCTGACTTGAAGGTTGGGGTATCAGCAAGTTCGCCAGTGTTCAGTTTGCACTTGATAACAATGAATGTTGCAATCAAGAGCATGAATGACATGATAGCGCCGTCACGAGCTAACTTCAGAGGCTCAAGCACGGTTAACAGAGCAGCAGAGATTGCAGAACCACCGTCAGCAACGTTAGCCTGTAAATACTGAGTGAATGGTACACGGATAACGTCAGAGATGAAGGTTGCATACAGAACTACGCACAGCACGCCAGTTAAGAAGATCATAACTGCAGACTTAGCAGAAGCTGGGAGCTCTGGCTTTTCGTGAGAAACTGGAGCAATTAAGCCTTTATTAACACGCTCAAGGTACTCAGGATCCTCATCAAGCTTACCCTTGTTAAAGAAGGTAGACATGATGAAAGCTGCAATCATACAGCCTAAGTAGGTGGTTACTAACCAAACACCTAACAGAGCTGGGTAAGACCAGCCAAATGGCTCAAGCACGCCAGTCATATAAACTACAGCTGCAGATACAGGGGATGCAGTAATAGCAACCTGACCTGAAACAACTGCCATTGACAGAGGGCCAGCTGGCTTAACATTCTGCTCCTTAGCAACTTCTACGATAACTGGGATCATTGCAAAAGCAGTGTGACCAGTACCAGCTAAGATGGTTAATACGTAAGTAACAGTTGGAGCTAAGTAGTTAATGTGCTTAGGATTGTTTCTTAATATCTTTTCAGCAATACGAACCATGTAATCGAGACCACCTGCCTTTTGCAGAGCAGTAATAGCAGCGATTACGGACATGATGATGAGAATAACGTCGGTTGGGATGGCACCAGCGCTCATGCCTAAGAATACGGTCAGAACGATAACACCAAGACCACCGGTATAGCCGATAGCCATACCACCGAGGCGGATACCCATAAAGATCACGCCAAAGAGCACCAAGAGGCGCAGTATAAGCATAATATCCATTGTATCTCCTTATGCCCCAAAGGGCAGAGCCTCTATCAATTATGTAGCCTAGCAAAGACAACAAAACCCCTACCCCAGTTTTCTCAAACTTAGGCTCGGTTAATTGAGTGTTTAGCTTGGTAGAAACTTTAGTTACTTCACACCACTGACATGCTGCCAATAAAATCTGTACAGCACATTTGTGTAACTGAGTTTTCCTCTTACAAGAACATGTCTTAAAGAGAAATCAATAGAAGCAATTTAGGATAAGTAACCATTCTGGTTACAAGATGAACAAGTCACAATAACTTAATACACAACAATTGCCAAAAGCCTAATGCAAGATACATGTATATATTTGTCTTTTGCAAACAGCAAACTGCACCTTTCTCAAGGTGCAGCACTCCCTAGACCCTTGACCCTGTTGCAAAAGCAACAGGGCAAGAGGGCAAATGCCAGTGGTGAGTGAGATTATTCTTTTGGCAAAGGCTGTCACATTAAATAAAGTTATGATTGTGACAGCGAAGGCTCTTACTTCTTAGCGAAGTGAGCACGGCTCTCTGCTGAGAGGTTTGACTTAAGCATGTTAGAAGGAGTTAAGAGCTCATCTAACTGCTCTTCAGTCAGTAAGTTGCGCTCTAAAGCAACTTCACGTACACGCTTGCCAGTTAATAAAGCTTCCTTAGCGATAGAAGCGGAGTTCTCGTAGCCGATGTATGGGTTTAATGCGGTAACGATACCGATTGAGCCTAAAACAAAGTCTAAGCACTGCTTCTCGTTAGCGGTAATGCCATCAACGCACTTCTCAGCTAAGGTACGGCAAGCCTTATCTAACATCTTGATAGACTTGAATACTTCGTAAGCAATAGCTGGCTCCATTACGTTGAGCTGTAACTGACCTGCCTCAGCGGCGAAGTTAACAGCAACGTCAGCACCGATTACGTGGTAGCAAACCTGGTTAACAACCTCAGGGATAACTGGGTTTACCTTACCTGGCATAATGGATGAGCCTGGCTGCATCTTAGGTAAGTTGATCTCGTTGAGACCGCAGCGTGGGCCTGAGCCTAATAAACGCAGGTCGTTACAGGTCTTGGAGAGCTTAACAGCCATACGCTTTAAGGTGCCCATTACGTGTACGTAACCAGAGCAATCTGGGGTAGCAGCAACTAAGTCAGCGCAGGACTTGAAGTCGTCGCCAGTGATCTCACGTAAGTGCTTTACAACAACCTTAGGGAAATCTGGGTGAGCGTTAATACCAGTACCGATAGCAGTACCACCGAGGTTAACCTCGAGCATTAACTTACGGGCTTCCTCAAGACGCTCTAAGTCTTCGTCGAGCATGGTTACAAAAGCGTGGAATTCCTGACCTAAGGTCATTGGAACAGCGTCTTGTAACTGGGTACGACCCATCTTGATTACGTCCTTGAACTCTTCTGCCTTCTTAGCAAAGGAGTCACGCAGAAGCTTGATAGACTCGAACAGGGTGCCGATGTCGTCGTAAGTAGCAATCTTAATTGCTGATGGATAAGAGTCGTTGGTTGACTGTGAGAGGTTGACGTGATCGTTTGGATGTAAGAACTTGTACTCGCCTTTCTGGTGACCCATCATGGTCAGACCAACGTTAGCAATAACTTCGTTGGTGTTCATGTTGGTGGAAGTACCAGCGCCGCCCTGGAGCATGTCAACTACGAACTGGTCGTTGTACTTACCAGTTAAGATCTCGTCACAAGCCTTAACGATGTAATCGCACTTCTCTTGATCAAGAAGCTTTAACTCGCAGTTTGCTAAAGCACAAGCCTTCTTTACCTTAGCGTAACCGTAGATGAATGAAGGATAGTCACAAAGATGTTCACCAGTGATGTCAAAGTTCTGCTTTGCACGGAAAGTCTGAACACCGTAGAAAACGTCGTCAGCAATTTCCAACTCACCAATGAAATCGTGCTCTAAACGCATTTTAAAACCCCCAATAGAAAATTGAACTCTGCTAAGTTGCAACAGCTAAAAGTCATTGAGCTCCTCTTTTGAGGTTGCTTAATGAAAGCGCAAACAAATCAATTTGAGTCAAAGATGAACTCATAAACTTTGCAGAGCCGCTCCACCTACTGATTTAAAGAAAAGTTACAATCACATGGTGATTGGCCAGATAGGTAAAGCTGATACAAACCGTCCCCATCTCAATGTCTTACAACCTTAAACACTTAAGATTAAAGTCATCTTTAAGTTCTAACTACACTACATACTTAACAGTTGCTAAATACATTTAAGTTGATGCAAAGCATCTGGTCACTTAAGTAGCAAGTCATCGCTTGTGAAGACATTTACATGGTAATCACTTTGCTGGTGCATTTTGCCAAAATCGATCAAAAGTGTGAAACAAAGACCAAATTTCAGCCATTAAACCTAGTACAGATCACAAATCTGATAGAAAAACACTACTTCCTACAAAAATAATTTGCCCTAACTATACTTTTATGCATATAGCAAATTACTAATCAAAACATGGCTAACAAGTCCGATAGATATAGGGTTTGCACTATTATGATGCTACACTTTCCACAATTTGATGATTCATATTCAACATCATTTTTTGATGCAATAATCTTTCTTTAAGACAACTTGGGTTTACTTGCCATCACGAAGCAATTTTTGCGATCTCAACAAAGCCAGCTAAATCAAATCCTAGCGGCCTTAACTAAGTTACGTGTCTATTACGACGACCATCTTAAGAAAATGTAAGATCTGTAGTTTTTGATAAATCGTTATCGACTACACCACTTTTAAGTGTTCTATTTTGGTGCAAAAACTTCATAAATCGCTTATATATACACTTGTATACTTGTCCAACAAGTTAAGCACGAGATCACCACTTAAGTAGCCAATAGAACTCACTTTTTTAAAGATCAGAGTCCCCTATCTTTTCAAAGATCACACGCCAAGATCATAGGCTCTGATCCTGGCCTCAAACCTAGGAGTTTAAGCCACTTTCTATAGACCACTAGCAACTCCATATCTTGCTCACGGCATAACATGAATGCTGTTCTACTTGTAATTAGCATTCATGCGCACTGATCTTCACACTCATGTTTTAGATCTTTTATGTTCCATGCTCTTTGCTCTTTGTAAGACTCGCCTCATCGCTACTACCTTAGCTGTTCAAGGAACCTGCTTTCTGTAGCCTGTTCTAATCAATGGTGCTATTAAGCTTCGCTCTGCTAGTGTCGATCCCTTCTTTTCAGCCAATACTTTTATCTTGCAAAAGTGCGTGATCTTATCTTTTTAAAGCTTTGCTATTTTTAAGATCACCGATGTTAGTGCTCACTCGTATTATTGCAGCTACACTGTTTTGACTTTATTTAGTTACTCTTGTGCTATTGAAGCTGTAGACGCAACTATTCATTTTTGAGATCAGAAACCATGCTGCAGTTGTTTGATATGTATGAAGATCATGAGCTCGCTCTGAGCTCAGCATAAGAGTTTGGTGGCTTTTGATCTTATTAATTATGACTTTGCGATCTGTACTAAGAGCAATTTAGAAGACGGCTGCAAGTGTATTTGCCTGCATGAGTCTATCTTGAGCTAATAGACTGCTTCACGGAAAATTTTGGTCTACTTGATATTAAGTTGTTAGTTGCTGGCATGGATACGAGCTATTGTGCTGTTAATTGTGTTTTAGTTTGAACTGATGGTTTTAATTGAAATTTATGACTTGAACGAATTCAGATACTGTACGTTAGCTGCATGCAACTTTGTGAAGTCTAACAAGCTTTGGCAACTCATTTTATTTGAGGCGCTCAATGAGCTTTTATTCTCACAAGAATTAAAGTACATTAGATAGAGTGTGCTTTAAGTACTCTTGCTTAAGGTACCAACTTAGCTAGCTTTATCTTGCGGACAGACACTATGGGATTCATTCACCTGATCCAATCGCTCACGCGGCATCGTTTAGTTTGGATTTTGCTGTTTTTACTGGGAGTTGTATTAGAAGGCTGCGGCCTGTACTTTCAGTATGGCTTACGCATGGACCCTTGTGTTTATTGTGTCTATGAAAGAGCTTTCTACATGAGCTTCATCATTGCAGGCTTAGTAGGATTTCTCTATCCAAACTTCTTCTTGTTCCGACAGCTAGCCACCTTAACTTTCCTCACAGGCTCTGCAGGTGGTCTGTACGTGGCTTTTGAACACCTTACCTCTGTATACCAAACTGGATTTGGTGCTACTTGCAAGCTTAAGGCAAGCTACCCATCCTTTATGCCACTTGATGAGTGGCTGCCGTGGATGTTTTCTCCAACCGCGAGCTGCTCACCTCTTGGTTGGGAGCTCTTTGGCTTTAGTATGCCTGAGTGGATCTTTGTATCCTTTGCTACTGGTTTAGTGGTTGCCTCACTCTTCTTACTCTCAGAGTTCTTTAAACGCAAGCGCAACAACTACACTAACTTCTACAGATAGAGAACACATAGTTAAGCTTTTCCTAAGCTATAGTTCTAAGTTAAATTTCTGCATGACACGGCTCCTTTAGGAGCCGTTGTCGTTTTTAGACTATGCGTGCGTGATATAAGCCATATGCTATGCATGCGTGATATATGTTCTCAGCTATGCATGCTGGTATAACCTTTATGCTGTGCATGCTGGATCTAAGCTCTATTCTTTGCGCTATTAAATTGAGCGAATAGAGTGTGGTGTAGGTAAGGTGGATGTAATATGAGCCAGCATAACTGCATGCTTGAGTAACAAACTGCAGCAAAGCTATTTTTGTATGGAACTTTCTGACTAATTTTGCGTCTATTTCTTCGTTAACCTTTGCTAAGGCTTATAATCAGAGGCCTGCTATGCTAACATGTATACCTACTTTTGCTTGTATGCATACAGTGCTCAAAAGTACGTAGCAACGCAATTAAGCACAGCTTTTGCGTGAGTGTTTTTTGGTAGTGTGGTTTACGAAGGTAGTGCTTTGTAAAATGCTGCAAAGATAAGCTGTTTCATGCTTGCAGAACTTATCTTATAGCGTGGCTTTAAGAGCTTAGCTATACATATGAAGCTGCAGCAATTAGTTTTTTAAGGACGGAAGTTTTAGGTATGAGTGACTCAGTTGACTATGAGTTTATCGATGATCAAGACTCGCTTTTAGATGTCTGTGATCTTATCGACTCACTAGAGGAAGATGAGTACATTGGCCTAGATACTGAGTTCATGCGTATTACATGCTACTACCCAGATTTCTCCTTAATGCAGCTGTCCATTCGCGGACAAAACTACCTCATTGACGTATGGATGCTAGAGGGCAATGTTCAGCCTATCATCGAGTCTTTATGTCACACCAAGGCTGTAGTTTTAGCCTTCTCCTGCTCAGAAGACATTGAGCTTTTAGCTCATGAAGCCCGCCGTATTAATTGCGATGTCATCCTGCCTAAGCGTATTTATGACATTCAGCTTTTAATGTCCTTTGCCGGACACTCTTATGGTCGTGGTTTAAACTTTGCGCTACAGCAATTTTTGGGCATAACCTTAGCTAAAGATTGCACCCGCTCTGACTGGAACCGCCGTCCTTTAACTAGTGGACAGCTTATCTACTCAGCTTTAGACGTCGAATACTTAGAAGAGCTCTTCCATGAAGTATGCAAGATTACTCCAAAGGAGAATTTTGAGTACTTCAAGGCCGAGATGGATTACATTCGTCAGTCCACCATTGACGAGCCAACTGAGGATGAAGCTTACTTATCCATTCCAGGTGCCGGCATGCTCAATGACAACGAGCTTAATGTTCTGTACCATCTAGCTAAAGAGCGTCAGCTCACTGCACAGATGGATAACGAGGCTTTAAATCGCGTTATTACCACTAAATCTATGTGGCAGTTAGCCCGCTACTTACCTCGCTCCAAGGTTGAACTTGAAAATCGTGGCGTTAAGTACGGCACTATTAGACAGTACGGCGATAACATCTTAAAGTGGTTAAACTTTGCACGCAAAGCCCCGCGCTATGAGCATTTAACCATTCCTTACGATTACTACTCACATCGTAAGAGCATGCAAGAGAATCTTGATTGCCTTAAAAAGGCAGTAGCTGATGCAGTAGAACGTAATGGTCTGTGCCCACAGGTGCTCATTAAAAAGCAGCTGCTGAACGACTACTTTAGAGCTAAAGCTTTAGGCTACACACCGCTGCTGCAACAATCATGGCGCTTAGAGATTCTTGGCAAGATCGATATTCCTCTCGAGCCAATGAGCAAGATTGATGACGACAATGGCTATGGCGATATGCCATCCCCACGTTATGTTACTGACTACATCAAGCTTAACGATGTCAAATCGCAAGATCATGCGGAAATGAACTCACCGCAAAGCTAAAGCGAGACTAAAAAGGCCAGCAAATGCTGGCCTTTTAGTCTGTGCTCTATACAAGAGCCTCATACTATCTCTTTAATGCTATGCGCCACTTGCTAGCGCCTTTGATAGCAAGCTTCCATTCACCCTGCCATACCTTTGATAGCAAGTACCATTTGCCCTACTTGCCATGCCTTTTATAGCACGCTTACATTAGCCTTGCTTGCCATACCTTTGATAGCGCTAATCACTATACCTGATGGTTGGCGGCAATGAGCTAGAGTCTTGAGAGCAATTAACAGGATGTGATTATTTTTTTTGTGAGTTACTGCTTTTCGACTAGGATTTCGAGCTTGGCACTACCTGTTTCTGCATCTGCGAGTACATTGTAGAGTTCGTCTACTACACCTTCTAAAGCATCGTAGAGCTTAAATGGATAGTTAACGATGAGCATACCGCTACCGCACATGCCAAAGTCTTCTTTTTGCTCGCTGACGCAAAGCTCAACTTGCAGCAAAGGACGGTTTAAACGACGCATGGCGTGCACTAAGTTCTTAGAGTGATCATTCATGCGAGCTAAGACTGGATACCACACGGCATAGATGCCCTGCTCGAATCTGCCTAAACCTTTCTTTACGGCCTCAACAGTCTGACGATACTCTTGCTCTTTTTCGTATGGCGGGTCAATTAAGATTAAGCCACGGCGCTTAATTGGTGGTAGCAGCGCATTGATAGTATCTAAGCACTGACGCAGCTCTACACGCACATTACGCTTACGCTTAAAAATCTGCAAAAGACGCTCAAACTCGCTTGGATGAGTATCATTTAAGAAGATGCTATCTGAGCTTCTTGAAAGCGCATACTCAAAGTATGGAGAGCCTGGGTACATATGACCCTTGTTAGCATCTACCTCTTCTTGAGCCTTAGCTACTACTTCAAAAAACTCAGGTACTAGCTTTTGAAGACGCTCATTGTCTTTAATCAACTCCCAGCCAGTGTTGTACTCATTGTTCTTGCGGGCAAAACCTGAGTTTAGATCATAAAGGCCTGAACCTGCGTGGGTATCTACCACGGTAAATGGCTTGTCCTTCTCAAGTAAGGAACGCATGATGAGACAAACAGTCATGTGCTTAAGCACATCTGCGTGATTGCCAGCGTGAAAGCCGTGACGATAACTGAGCATCTAAATCTCCCAAATCAACCATACTGTGCTTACTTATCTATGCCAAAGATAGTGCAATGTTGCACCACACCTTGAGATCGCAAAAAAGAGTCACCATATATAAAAACAAGCGACTTGCTAAAGATTAGCATGAGACAGCAAACAAGCGGTGCATAGTTTAACAAACTATGGCTTACAAAAGCCATTTAACCGCAAGGTTCTTTTGTTTAGCTAGACCTTTTCCACTAAAGTGTAAGCTTAATTTAGTTAATGGCCTAAGCTAAAGCTAAGTTTTATTCGCTAAACTCAAAAACAAGTCGATAGCACTACTCGATGTAGTTGATTGAACGAGACTGCTAGCTAACAGCTAAGTTGCTTAACAAAGTACTTAAGAAAATGAGTTAGTTAAGCCCTCTTTAAAGATAAGAGCTTTTCGTTAAAGACTATCGCAAGAATTCAAGACCTCCAAGGAGACCATAATGAAGTTTTCCAAGCCGTCTTTTAAGTCAGTTCTCGGTGGTACCGTTGCTGCCTATTGTTTATGCCTCTTAAGCACCACTGCTGTTCAGGCTGCTACTCAGTATGATGACAAGAGCGCCGCATTAAATCACCACGCTCGCAATACCGTGGTTAACAGCGTTAGCTTAGATGCCAATGCCAAGGCCCCACTTACTCTTAAGGCCACCCCAACTATCAAAGGCCCAGAGGCTCTAGTAGATGAGGCTTCTTTAACCGAGGCTCAGTCAGCACAGGATGCTAGCCGCAACTACCTTCAGGGCTTGATGAGCAATGACGTTGCTGCTGTCTACAACAACAGCCTGCTGCGCCTTGAGTCTGATGCAAAGAACAAAGAAGTGTTTAGCGATGTGCTTGACGCTAATGAGGCTTTCTTAAACTACGCTGATCGTAATAGCGGCTTTAAGAGCTTTGACTACTTAGGTTCTGGCAGCATCTCAGGTCGTGATTTAGATAAGGCTAACAAGACCACTCACGAGCTTTCAGGCGACATTAGCTTAAATGACGAAGTTGAGATGGTGATGTTCCAGGTTGAGTTTATCAACAACGCCAAGGCCTATGTGGTAGTGCCATGCCGTGAAGCCTCAGAAATTGGCTCAGATAAGGTTTCCTTTGGTGCTGATTCTGCAGTGATTTTCACACCAAAAGATCACGCCGAAAACTTCTTAAATAATGATCTTATTACCTCTGCCTTTGACGATGGCTTCTTAGAGCTGCAGTTCAACCCTGCTTACTAAGAAATCGCAACATAGCGCCCGCACCACCAGCATGATTGCTTAAGCAAGGCGCTATCTTAGGCTTTGGTAATCCAAGCACGAAAAAAGCGGCTTAATTGCCGCTTTTTTCATGTCTCAATGCCACCTAGCTCTTGCCTTGCGCTCTAGCCTTAGCTTCAGGCACTGATCTTTGCGCTTTAGCTACGGCTATTTGCACCGATCTTTGGGCTTGAGATTGGAGCTTGATGCGTTAGGCTTTCGCTGTGGCTTATGGCTATTGAGCTTGGGCTGCCTCTAGCTCATCGTTAAGCTCCAGCCAGCGCTCCTCGCACTCTTCTTTCTCGCTAGTGAGCTTAGCACGCTCTAAGATCAGAGCTTCAAGTTCTTCTTTGCCACTCTCATATAAAGATGAATCAGCCATACGCTCATCAATCTCTGCTAAGCGCTCATCAATGGCTTCCATCTGCTTTTCTTCTTTTTCAATCTTGAGCTTGATTGGACGCAGTGCAGCACGCTTTTGCGCCTCAAGCTGCTTTTGCTCTTTACTCTTGTAAGAGCTAGTAGAACTTGAGCTGCTATTAGTGCTAGTACCTTGAGCATTTGAGCTTTTATCTGCAGCAGTATTCTTACCATTAGCCTCAACAGCTGCAGCTTGTTGCTGTTCTCTAAACTCACGGGCACGACGCAGCAAGAACTCTTGATAATCGTTAAGATCACCTGAAAACTCGCTCACCTTACCTGAATCTACTAACCACAGCTTGTCCGCAATTGCCTCTACTAAGTGGCGATCGTGGGATACTAAGACTAATGCACCTGAGTATGAGGCTAAAGCAACTGACAATGCCTCACGCATTTCAAGATCTAAGTGGTTGGTAGGCTCGTCAAGTAAGAGTAAGTTTGGCTTTTGATAAGCAATTAAAGCTAAAGCTAAACGAGCTTGCTCACCACCTGACATAGTGCCAACCTTATCAAAAACCTTATCGCCCTTAAAAGCAAATGAGCCTAAGAAGGTGCGTAAGTCTTTTTCCTTAGCATCAGGATCAACACGCCATAAATGCCACAGAGCATTTTGATCTTCGTTTAATGACTCGAGCTCATGCTGAGCAAAGTAACCAATCTTAATGCCCTTACCGATGAGTACTTCACCGCTTACAGGCTTAAGATCGCCAACTAAGGTCTTAATGAGAGTGGATTTACCTTGACCATTCTTACCTAACAGTGCAATACGATCGCCACTTAAGAGCTCTAGATTGACCTTGTGTAAGATGACATTGTTTTCTTGAATAATCTCATGCTTAAACGGTGCATCCATCTCGTCTGCATCGTTCTCAAGCATGACTACGCTATCGCCATCACTACTTGCCTGAGCGGACGCAGCGGCATTGACCTTATCAGCCTGTACTGCTGCAGCTTTTAACGCTGCAATCTGTGCTGCATCAATATGATAACCTGCATCAAGCTCCTTTAAGGAGGCAATCACTTGTGGGGTACGCTCAGGCTCAGGGAATGAGAAGGAGAATGGAGACTCTTCTTGAGTCACAGCAGTAAGCTGCATTCTATCCATTGCCTTAATGAGAGACTGAGCTTGCTTTGCCTTACTTGCTTTATAGCGGAAGCGATCAACAAACTTCTGCATATTGGCCAAGATCGCCTCTTCACGACGACGAGCTGATTTTTGTGCACGAATCTTTTCAGCACGCAGGCGCTCGTAATCAGAGTAGTTACCGGTATACAGTACTACCTTACCCTCTTCAAAATGCAGGATATGATCAGCAAAGGAGTCTAAGAAATCACGATCGTGGGAGATACATAAGAGTGTGCCTTCATAGCTACGTAAGTAGTTTTGTAAGAACAGCACAGTATCTAAATCAAGGTGGTTAGTTGGCTCGTCAAGTAAGAGTAAGTCAGACTTATAAATCAGCGCTTGAGCCAGGTTTAAACGCATACGCCAACCGCCTGAAAACTCTTTAACTGGTTTATCAAGCTCATCAGGGCTAAAACCTAAGCCAAGCAGTAACGATCCAGTTCGTGCCTTTAAAGTCCAATAGCCTGCAATGCCAAGCTCATCTTCAACTAAGGCAATCTTTTCACCCAAGTTAGAGGCATAGGCAGCCTCACGACGCTTTAAGAGCTCTTGTACAGTCTTATCACCCTGCATGACATAGTCCATAGCAGAGATACTTAAGGCAGGAGTCTTCTGTGCTACTGCAGCAATCTTTAAGTTCTTAGGCACGCTAATAGAACCAAGCTCAGGAGCAAGCTCACCTTGAATAGCAGCAAACAAGGTAGACTTACCGCAGCCGTTGCGTCCGATAATACCGACCTTTTGGCCAGCTAAAACTGTGGCACTAGCTCCTTCGATAAGAACCTTGGAGCCACGCATAATCGTTAAATCTTGTAATGAAATCATAATTTTCTTACTTCACGCAACGCTAATAACTGCAACCTAAAAGTAGCCGCAAGATCCTATCACATAAGGCCTAAAACATCACCGTTTTAGCAACCTTATACAATAATCCTCCACATAAGCCCAAAGATCATCATGGCACCCAAGAAGCTACACTTCTCATAAATCGATCGTTAGCTTTGCCATGCCCTTTGGCCCCATAACCGACATCCACTGATAAGCAAGCAAAGTTAGGCAAGACATTGATGAAAACTATAGACAGGCATGAATGCATGCAGGCAACAAAGCTAATGCCGCCACGCTAGAGTCAACTTTGAGATTCATATTGCCATTGCTATGGAAAGATTAGCTTAAGTATTAGGCTGGAGGGATTTTGCAAAATGGTAGCTAGTACTCACCTGCCATGGCTTGGTATGGGATATGGCTCAATGGGCTATTCGTAAGCTTGGCAAAGTACTGAAAATCAAAAGATCAGGGGCAAAAGACTTAGCTATACGGCTAGCTAATGTGATGGGAAAATCTAGCGATGAGGTCTTGCTTATGTGCTCATGTCCATAGGCATTTGCTTGTGCCTATGAACTTGAGGATGCATTTGCTGAGGTAAGTGCTGCAGCTTGACAGAACAGATGACGCGGCAAATGATGCTGCAGCTTATGGCGCTGCGTGGAGAGTTTGGTGCAGCGCTGATTATGGATTGCTACCTACTCGCTTAAGCGACGGAAGGTCTGGCTTAAAGTAATGCCATCTTCAGTGCGGATAATACGTAAGGTTAAAGCTGCCTTACCACCAGTCTTCTTAATTTGGGAGACGACTAAGTATGGGATTGATGAAGCACGGCACTGATGAATGAGGTTTGGCAAAATGGTAGCTGAGCCGATGTTCTGTGAAATGATGTTGCTTAAGTTAGTGGTTGCAGGCACTACAGTAAAAGTCTGAGAATCAGCTAAGCCATCTTCAATGGAGTAGCTTAGATCACGAATGCAGTCTTGGTACTCTCTATCTACGATAGTTGGAGCTACGTACATATTGCCGCTTTCAGCACGCAAACGAGCAGAGAGCTCCTTAATAAGAGCACGAGCAAGACCAGTGGCCTCAGCATTTAAGGAAGTTGAGCAAGAGCTGTTAGTTGAGAGCTCTTCAACAGCAACATATGGACGGTTGTTTTGCTGTTGCTGCTGATACATGCCGTTTTGGCTTTGGTTCATGCCTATTTGGTTTGGATTCATGCCGTTTTGGCTTTGGTTCATGCCCTGCTGTTGATTTTGAGCAAGCATGCCTTGATTGCCTTGCTGCATTGCAGCGCCGGACATACCATCAATTTGCTGAGAAGGCATCTGATCGTAGCCAGTAAGTAAGGTCTCGCCACCTTCAACAGTACCTTGTACCTCGCTTACAGAGCTGTATGGATCAGCTGAACCTAACATGGCATTGTTTGAAAAGGAGGCATCCTCTAAACGATCGCTTAGAGCTACATTTTTACGCACGGCATTTGGATTAGTCTCCATGGTGACTGGACCGTAAGCATCAGGAGACAGGCCTAACATCTCGGCATTAGCCATATCAGGAGCATTTTCATAGCCATCAGCTTGTTTCTTCTCTTGCTCGCTTACTGCAGCTTCTGCCTTTGGCGCAGGATCATTCTTATTAGCACCAGAGAGCATGTCATCAATACTGTTACAGCCACTGAGGCTTGAGACGAGTAATGCTAGAGCAGAGAGAACAACAACCTTCTTCATAAAAACACAACCTGATAGAACAGCCCGAAATTCAAAACTTAGGCACACGTGTTTGCTTAATTAGCTATCAACTAAGAAAGTGCCATCAAGAGATTAGCCAAGTGCTAACCAATAAAAATAAGAAACTATGCACCCAAGCTCGGGTACATTACCCATAATAATAGCGTCTAAATCATAGTTTGCCCTTAGTAGCTTAAGAGCGACTCATTATGGGTTTTAGGCAATGGTCACGCATGATAAACCATTGCCTTAATTAATATTAAAGCAAATACTCTTACTTCTGTGGGAAGCCTAAACCACCAAGCTTACCGCCAGCTAAGAGGTGCATGTGGATGTGAGGAACCTCCTGACCGCCATCTGGGCCGCAGTTAACGATTAAGCGGTAGCCTGACTTGTCTACGCCTAAATCAGTAGCGATCTTCTTAGCGATGATAAAGAGGTGACCTAACATCTGCTCATCCTCTGCCTCAACGTCTGAAACAGTTGGGATTGGCTTGTTAGTAACGATTAAGATGTGGTGGTCAGCCTTAGGAGCAATGTCCTTAAAAGCAGTTACGAGATCGTCGTGGTAAATGATCTCTGATGGAATGTCGCCGTTAATGATCTTTGTAAAAATGGTTTCTTCGGCCATGATCTGCCCACCTTAATCTGTTTTAATTACCGGTGCCAGCACAGCAAACTATGAACAACATAACGCGCAATCAAGCGCCACACTGTCATTGCCTGGCTTTGCTAAAGGTAATGCTAAGTTACAAAAATAATTTAGGTCATAACAACCCGCCTCTATTATAGCAAAGCAACCTCGTCTAATTGCCCTGCTGCTACATTGTGCAGCATGAGCTCACATAAGTTCGTTTTCATGGCCTGATATATACACCCGCTATCAGTG
>SAMEA103957796__coassemble_1111_pt1 | contig 19282 bp, 14 predicted proteins | sample SAMEA103957796__metabat2_high_PE_002 | metagenome-assembled genome bin SAMEA103957796 (sample SAMEA103957796) | gut metagenome | biome: gut; material: feces | host: Canis lupus familiaris | collected 2014 | reverse complement strand
AAAAAAGAAAGGCAGCTATACAGCTGCCTTTGAGTAGCACCAGCGCGTACGCGCCAAAACTTGAGGTTTTTGTTTATGCTTTTAATCTAGCGCTCCATGTTAATTTTTACTTCATTGAACATCCATGTGCGGGCGCTAGATGGACATGTATAAGTACTCTAACTTAGACGTTGAAGTTAAAGTAGCGATTAGTGTTGTTAAAGGAGATATCCTCAACAATCTTGCCTAAGAACTCCATATCCTTTGGATACATGCCATTTTCAACCAAGTTGCCGATTAAGTTACACATAATGCGGCGGAAGTATTCATGGCGGGTGTAGGAGAGGAATGATCTTGAGTCAGTGAGCATGCCTACGAAATTGCCAAGTACAGACAGTGAGGCAAGCGAGGTCATCTGATCTACCATGCCATGATAGGTATCATTAAACCACCATGCAGAACCTTGCTGAATCTTGCCTTGAGCCTCAGGGCCTTGGAAAGAGCCGATAGCAGAACCAATCGCAGCATTGTCAGATGGGTTTAATGAGTACCAAATCATCTTAGGCAGTGAATCACGCTCTAAGAGTGCATTCATCATGGTGGTGATGCCACGAGCACAGGCACGATTGTCGATGCAGTCAAAGCCGGTGTCAGCACCTAAGGTTTGGAACATGCGGCTGTTAGGATCACGGATAGCGCCGTAGTGCATCTGCATGACCCAACCGTACTTGGTGTAGCCTTTGGCCATATGGATTAAAACCATGGTCTTGTAGGCTTCGATTTCCTCATCAGTTAAGGTCTCATTGTTTAAGCCCTTAACAAAGATCTTCTCTAAGGTGCCCTCATCTACAATGCGGCAGTAAGCGTAATCAAGACCGTGATCAGAGGCCTTACAGCCCATCTGATTGAAAAACTCCATACGCACATCTAAAGCGTCAAAGAACTCAGCGCAGGTCTTAATGGTACGAGAAGTTAAAGATGCAATGTGCTCTACGTAGTCCTTGAAGTTTTCCTTCTCGATCTTCATGGCCTTGTCTGGACGCCATGCTGGGAGCACCTTGGTCTCAAATGGAGTCTGAGCAATCTTTGCGTGCCACTCTAAAGAGTCACCTGGATCATCAGTAGTAGCGATTAACTTAACGTTGGAGCGCTTGATGATGGATTGCACACGGAACTCATCGGTAGCAAGCTTGCTATTACACTCTTCCCAGATTTCCTTGCAGGTCTTCTCGTTAAGTGGCTTATCAATGCCAAAATAACGCTGCAGCTCTAAGTGAGTCCAGTGGTACAGAGGGTTACCAATAGCACGAGGCAGAGTCTTAGCAAACTGCTCGAACTTCTCAAAGTCGGTGCTGTCGCTGCCAGTAATGAGGCGCTCAGGTACGCCATTGGAGCGAATCATACGCCACTTGTAGTGATCGCCACCAAGCCATGCTTCAGTGATGTTCTTAAACTGATGGTTTAAAGCGATCTCAGCTGGGTTGATATGGCAGTGGTAATCGATTACCGGCATCTTACTCGCGTGATCATGGAATAACTCTTTAGCAGTATCGGTCTGTAATAAGAAGTCCTTGTCCATAAATGGTTTCATGTGAACACCTCGACTAGGCCAAGCATTAACGCGCTTAGCTAGGAATAGTAATTTAGATGCGCCTATCGATAAGCCTTAGACTAAGAGCCAAAACTAGATGGGGACAAGCCTTAAGGCAGTGCCACAGCACAAGCTGTTGCAATTACCTAGGCCGTGCTAAGAACAAAGCTGTTGCCATGCCTTAGTGTAGGCTAGCTTGCTTGACTCTAGTTTGGGCTGCTCAGATGCAGCTTTGATGGCTGGTATTTTGATCTTTAATGCTGACAGCTTAGTCAGCAAACAGCTGTGCTCAAAGAGAAGGATTGATCTTTTGAGTACAAGTGTTTGATGGCTATGGTCAAAAGTATCTTTAGTTTATTGTAAGGCTGTGCAGCATAATGCAGCGCAGCCTTTACTGATGCAGCTTAATGCTGCACAGCCTTTACTGATGCAGCGAGGCGCTGCACCTTAATTATGTGCAGCTCCTAGGCTGCATCTTAACTATATGCAGCACCTTGGCTTCAACTTAAGTTTAAGCAGCACCTAGGCTGCATTTTAAGATGCTGCTGATTGTGGGCAGCATCTTTGATGAAGTTTGGTGAATACTTACTTTAAGGTGGCGTCGTAGCCAGCAAGCTCTGGAATGAAGCTTGATACGGCTGGGAAGTAAGTACACAGCATGAGCACGGCCAAGATTACTGCATAGTATGGGAGCAGTGGCTTGATAACGCTCTCGATGGAGGTCTTAGCAACCTTAACACCAACGAATAAGATGTTGCCAACTGGTGGGGTGATAGTACCAATACAGAGGTTGAATACAATCACGATACCGAACTCAACAGGGGATAAACCGCACTGCATAGCAATTGGCAGGAAGATCGGAGTAAAGATCAGAATTGCTGGAGTGGTATCTAAGAAAGTGCCCACGAACAGTAAGAAGATATTAATGATGAGCAGAATAACAATCTTGTTAGAGGAAATACCGTTTAACAGATCGCCTACAGCAGCTGGGATATTCACAAAGGAAATAACCCAAGACATGATGGAAGATACGCCAATCAATAACACGATAATGCCGGTCATGATGGCAGATTCTGCGTAAATCTTCTTTAAGTCAGCAAAGGTAATGGAGCGGTAGAGGAATGACAAAATGAGTGAGTACACTACAGCTACCACAGCACCTTCGGTGGCGGTGAAAGCACCGTTAACGATACCGCCGATTACCACTACGATGAGAAGTAAGCTTGGCAGAGCATCAACAGTAATCTTCATAGCAAGAGGCAGAGTGATCTTCTGAGAGTCGCCCTTGTAGCCTAAACGCTTAGCTGCAATGCAACCAACGATCATACAGCCAAGGCCCCAGAGCATACCTGGAATATATCCAGCTAAGAATAAGGCTGCTACAGAGGTACCGCCTGATACTAAGGAGTAGGTAATTAAAACGTTTGATGGTGGAATCAACAGGCCAGTAGGAGCTGAGGCGATATTTACAGTGGCCATGTAGTTTTTAGAATAGCCTTCTTTTTCAGCAATTGGGCCAATGATAGTACCCATTGCAGAGGCAGCAGCTACACCAGAGCCAGAGATAGCACCGAACATCATATTAGCCATGGTGTTGGTGTGGGCAAAAGAACCTGGAGCCTTACCTACTAAAAGACGGGCAAAGTTCATCAGTCTTATCGCAATTCCTCCTCGATTCATGATATTGCCAGCGAGGATGAAGAATGGGATAGCGATAAGGGTGAATACGGAGATACCAGAGAAAGTACGCTGAGCGCCAGTCTGCAGCATCATATTAAAGTCCAGTGCAGCTGCACCAGCTAATACAGATGAAATGGCAATGGAAATACAGATTGGTACACCTAAGATGAGCAATCCTACGAGCACCAGAGCCATGGTTAAACCAACAGTAATAGTCATGATCCTCTCCTTACTCGTTCTCTTGCTCTACGCCATATGAAGCGAGATTAGGGTCCTTAAGCTTCTTAACCATATCAATCATGTTAAGAACACCGTAGATGAGAATGATGACGCCAGATAATGGCAGTACTGCGTACATCAGACCCATGTTTACGCCTAAAGATGCGGTAAGCTGATTCATGTTTTCAGCAGCCATTACATAGCCGCCGTAAACTAATAACAGTGCAGCAGTAATGATTACCAAGATCTCGGAGAACATGTCCAAGTAAACGCGCTTAGCACCAGTGAACTTGTTATAAACGAAAGCCATGGCAAGGTGACCACGCTGACCGAATACATAAGCTGCTGACAGAATTGAGAGCCAGGTGAAGCTATAAGTAATTAACTCCTCAGAAATAGTACTTGGAGAGTTAAAGAAGTAACGGGTGACGATCTGATAAGTACCGATGCAGGTCATTGCCATAAAAAGCAAGACGCAAAAGGACATAATGCACTTATCAAGAACTTTTCTAAGGACTTGCATAAGATGACTCCGTTAAACCGTGAACTTGAGTGCACTCATGGGCACGAAGAAAATTGTAAAAACAATGAGGCACTAGTTACGTGCACTGTGCATTTTGCGTAGTATGGCACACGCAAAACAATGTCCATAAAACCGCTTGTGTATGCTGTTTGTATGGATTTGGTGATTTAATCTGTGCCGACAACGAAATACTTGTGTATGTATCGTTGTGTAATTTGATGAGGCTTGTTTAGATGCACTCAAGTAGCTTTAGTACTTGAGTGCGTCTTAAGACACAGCTTAAGAACAAGCTGTGCCGTTTTTTTTCAAAGATGGGCAAGTATTACTTGTTAGCTTCAGCGTTAGCAGCGGAAGCCTCGTCGTATAAAGCCTTGATCTCAGGAGTGTCCTTTAAGAGCTGCTCGTGCAGAGGTAAAACCTTGTTACGGAACTCGTTAACATCAACCTCGATGAACTGAACGCCCATAGCAATAGCCTTTTCCTTGGCCTCAGCGATAGAGCCCTTCCATGCAGCGAACTCAGCTTCCTGGGCAGCCTTTGCAGCCTCATCAAATACTGCACGCTCTTCTGGGGATAACTTCTTTAAGAAAGCGTTAGAAGCAACTAATACGTCAGGGCACATCTGGTGCATGTCGTAAGAGAAGTACTTGGTGATTTCACCGTGCTTCTGGTCAGTTAAAGCAAGCTCGTTGTTCTCAGCACCGTCGATAACAGACTGCTGCAGAGCAGAGTAAACTTCACCAAAGCTCATTGGGGTAGCTGCAGCACCGAAAGCCTGCATCATAGCTACGTTAACAGGGCCAGCCTGTACGCGGAACTTCTTGCCCTGTAAGTCAGTAACTGACTTAATTGGGGTCTTTGAGTAGAAGTTACGGGTACCAGCTGTGAAGGCTGCAACTGGAGCAAAGCCAGTCTTCTCGCTGTTTACAGATAACTTGCCTAAGATCTCAGGATCAGTAATGAACTTCTCGTATGCTTCTTCGGAGGTGAAGAGGTATGGAATTGAGAAGATGGAGAATAACTTGTCGAATGACTCAACGTTAGCGGTTGAAACAACCAGGTACTGAACAGAACCCTGCTTGATTAACTCTAAAACTTTCTCGTTAGCACCTAAGGTTGCATTAGGGAAGATCTGAACTTCAAACTTGTCGCCTAACTTCTTTTCAACAGTGTCCTTGAAAGCTACTGCACCGATGTGGTCTGGGTGAGTTTCAATCTGTGAGTGAGACAGACGTACAACTTGTTTGGACTCGCCACCGCAACCAGTCATTAACAGTGCACTAAGAGCTAAAGCAACAGCTGAACCTAAGATTTTCTTCATATTTACTACTCCATATCTACCTGAAAAAACTTTAAGTCTTTTTAGGTCGATACTTCCTCCGTACTTTAAATTAACCTCAAACCGTAAGCTTGAAAGCCTTGGCTTGTACGTCCTATTGTAGCGTCAAATGAAACTATAAGCCGTGATGTACTTGTTTAGTTGCATCAAGATTATTGCTTCACATGCAATTTCTACTTAACAGACCTTCAGTAGAACGCTACTTTTAAGCTCTCAGGCTACTGTGAACTCACTAACTTAATTACTGCTTTGAAATTGCTAGAGAAAAGTTGAGTGAGATGATCAGTTTAGTATATTCGCGTGAGTGCTTAAATTTGATTTAGGTGAAGGTGATTTATCATTATCTTTGATGTGATAATTTTGGTCACAAGAGTATTGTAAGATCATCTTATAAGAACACAAAAATGCTTGATTTCAAAACGTTAACAACATCACAAAACAAGATATAAAAAGGGAAAACGCCAATCTTGGATACTAGTGTTCTAGTAGTCAATTGCTATGTTTGTTGTGTAAAAAATCACTATGCGCAACACTATGTTTCAATTGGATTTGGTAAATTTTCAGACCACTTTTTGTAAGTTTTTACTAACGTAAACTTGCTAATTGTAAGTAACTAAAAACTTGCATGATTTCCTTAGCAAAAGATCGCTATCTACTCAAAAGATACTGCACGCCAATCGCCAGCTGTAATGCAGCCGCATTAATATCTAAAAACGCTTTGTTTCTCCATTCCTACGCTTTTTTCGGTAGCAATCCACAACTTAGTAAAGATCTCCTCCTTATACAAACCTCATAAGCTTACTAGGCGTTTGTTTAGCAAAGATCTGCTGCAATAAAACATGCTACATAAAGGCGCTAACTTTGAGAGTGAATGGCGATCTTAAAGGGCGATTTTCAAGAGGAGCCGATCTTTTTATAAGCTAGATTGAATGATCCGCAGTCCTCAAGTGGATGTTTAAGCTACCTCGGCTGTTATGCGTGCATCTGACATGGCCAAATTACAAGTGAAGTTCTAGGCCATGGCATCGGTTCAGAGCTAGGCTTGTTGTAATGGGTATAAAGATTCAGATATCGAGACTAGAGCACTTTGGTTCAAGTTTAGAGAGGCACGAGAAGCATGAGTGCTTGATGGGGCAGTGGTAATAGCGATCGCCTCGATAAGTGCAGTTTAATTAAGCTTGGCTGAAAAGAAATGACAGCTAGAATGATGGGCTGGATAAAAGTAAGTACAGCTCTAGTGAAAGAGTGGCAACAAGCAAGGTAGGTATTGGTGGTCAAAAATCAAGGTTGGCCTTGGTGGGCAACAAGCAAGGTAGGTCTTGGGAGGCTATAAGCTGCTGCAGCTAAATATGCATCTGCAGCAGCTTGATGTGAGGCCATGTGGCCAAGATGAGAATAGATATGGGCTTTGTTATTTAGCTGCAGCCTTTTGAGGTGCTGGAGCCTTGGAGCAGTCCATGTAATTCAGTGCTGCACGACCTGAGATAAACAGAGGGAAGTTGTTGTCGATCATACGGTCGATAAAGGTAAGCACATTTATAGTACAGCCTGGACGGATGGTGTTGCGGGTAGCCTTGTCATAGAAGACAGAGTCATCGATACGCAGATCCATAATGAAGGCCTCATTGGCTGAGGTCACAAAGAAACCATTGATGGTTGGATCAACACCAACGTGAGTTACTTGAACATCGGTAAAGATAACAGGCAGCTTCTTAAGCTCTGGTACATAGCCTCTTAAAGCATTTTGATTGAGCATCTCTAAAAGCTGCTTGAAAGAGACGTAGACACCAGCATCGGTTGAGTACTTAACTTTGTTGTTAAAGTAGATACGATCTTTGCCAGTATCAAAGTTTGCAATGGTCAGTACACCTAAAATCGGAGTATTGATCTTACCGGTAAGGCCAGCTGAGCCCTCTGGGAAGATTACGGTAGAGGACTGTGAGAGCTTTTCAAGGCGGTTTTTAGCCTGAACATCACCAGTAATTGCTGATCTAGTTGGAGCATCAAGCTCCTCACCAGCATCTAAAACTACCTGATTTACTGCAAAGTGCTCGGTCTTAAAGACAGTCTTAAGGTGGTATGCCTGAGCAGTAGTTGAAAAGGCAGTAAGGCCGATGAGAGCACTAGCTGCTACTAAAGAGCGCATAACAGTTGAAAGCTTATTTATCTTCATAAGAAATCCTTAATATCTACCCTGCATTCAGGCACAAGAGTTCGTGCGCCAAATTTCGACCCAACTACCATAAATGAGCAAAGTGATATGCAATCTGGCGGTAGTTACAGTTACTAGATTGCGCTAAAAGCGGTGTAATAGCATCTTTAAGATACAACGCTTAAGAGCACAACAGCATTAAGTTAAGCATATGACAAAACATATGCGACACAGCAGCTGAGTATATGCATAAAGCATACTGACTTAAGTTAGATTCTAGCAAAGAGAGGGCTTTTAAAGTGTAGCGTGAGCAATCTTTGCATATCTGATAGCGTTAAAACCATTGTAGCGCCAGTATGATGCATTGCAAACAGCATCTATCTGATTGTGAGATGGCCGTACTTATCTTAATTGAGCGCATTGTAAGTAAGGTTTACAGCGCTTTTGTGATTAAGCAAGAGACAAGAGCCTCTTCTTATGGAATAATGTCTTACATAGAGGCTTTATTAGATAAGCTTTGCTATACGTTCAGTATTTGCTGAATGTATAGCTAAGCTTACTTTTAGTCCTCCTTATCTTTAATTAAAGGACAGCTTAATGGAAAGTACCAACGTTGTATTGCCTAATGAGGTTGATCTCGATAAGTGCATTGCCCTGAACACCCAATTTAAGGGAGCACGTCTAGAGCTTAGCCAGCTTGAGCGCTTTAGCTCAGCATGTGACAAGGTGCAAGGCGACGTCCTGTGCTGTGTGTCCTTTGAAAATGACATCAATGGACTGCGTGTTGTCAAAGGTGAAGTAGAGGCAGATGTTATTCTCGTTTGCCAGCGCTGCGGCAATGAGTATGTACAGCACTTATCTTTTGACTTTGAGTTCACTCCAGATTACGAGCGTGCCAAGGCCTGCAATCTCGAAAATAAGTACGAGTTCATCGACTTTACTGAAGATGGCAAGCTTGATCTGTACAATTTGATTGAAGACGGTCTTCTCTTAGAAATCCCGTCCATCCCACGTCACGATGAGGATGATGAGAACTGCAGCCGTCACGGTAGTTCCTGGTCTTACGGCGAGCTTGATAAAGAAGCTAGCGTTAGCCCATTTGCCGCCTTAGCTGCATTAAAAGACTCTATGAGCAAAGACAAAAAGTAATGACCAACTCCCATGGGCAAGCCCATGGGGTTCCTGCGTAACAAGGCACAAGAGCCCTGTTATTCATCCTTTCACGAGCCTCATTTGATGAGGCTCTATCGTCTCAGCACTATCCTTTCTAAATTCTAAGATCCCATCTTTCTTATCTTTAGCCTCTAACATCAGCGACCTTAACAGCTGCTTACTTCTAGCGACCTTAACTGCAGTTAATGTCTGCGATCCTGCTTATCTGTATTTTCTAAAGCTTGCTCATAAAAAAACTTGCTCTTAGCTTTTTTCAGTACGCTCATCTGCTGCAGCGTAGGCTTTTGACTGCTTTGAATAGAGCTTTCAGCTAAGCTACGTACATATAAATGTTAGGAACTATAGTGCAACTAAAATCAGTGATCTGTATTTATGGCACTTAAGTTAGCTAATGTAGCTGTGGCAACCTGATACGTTGTGGGCCGTGATCCTGTTCTTGCTATGATCTTTGGTTTAGTAACAAGCTTAGCATCTGATCTTTTTAGCTGTACCTTTATATGATCTTATCAGGCACAAAATGATCTTTAGCTTCGGCGATCTGAGTTTGTTGCGTGAGTTTAGTTGCGGTGATCTTGGCTAAATCGTGGTGATCTTGCGTGATCTTTTTTAGCTTTTTATAAGCTCAAAAAGCACTGTTGATGTATGGCCATTGTTAGCGCTAAATGGCTTAGTTATGGTGTTTGCTAAGATCTTTTGATCTGGCGCTGGAGGTGGGGTTTGCTGCGTTTTGTGAAATATATTTGTGGTGTAGATCAAGAATTGTTGAAAATTCCGCTGAAAGTGCCTATAATAGCGCGTCCGTGATCATGGCTTGGGAAAGTCTATTGGTCATGAGATTTTATTTTTTGATCAAAAAAAGCAGCTCAAAGCCTCATTTTGCAAAGGTTTAAACCTGTAATAGCAAGCGGCTGTTATGAGCAATGAAAGGTATTTTAGGAGACTATAATGGCCGTTCCACAGAACCACCAGTCCCGTTCACGTCGTGACAAGCGTCGTACTCACGATGCATTAACCGCTCGTCAGTTATCTGTAGATCCACAGACTGGCGAGACCCACATCCGTCACCACGTAACCGAGCAGGGTTTCTACCGTGGCAAGAAGGTTATCTTCAAGTAAGATTCCTTCAATAGCCTGAAAAGGCATGCTTTATAGCGCTAAAGCATAGCAGTTCAGACTGCACGACGGGGCTTGATGCCCCGTCTGTCGTTTTTAGGCTATCCATTTTCTTATCCCATCCCATCCGAGCCTCTTGCTTAAACTTCTTCCCTCCTGTCTTTTGGCAGTTCTTGCTCCTCAGTTTTGCCTTATCAAGCTCAAGCTCAAACAAAATCCCAATCCCAACCTCAAGTTCAAACACAATCTCAAGCTCATGCTCATGAGCAAACACAAGCACAAATAAATCTTTATTAGCCATAGCTTTGCTGTTTCAAGGTATTAGGTTTTGCCTACTTGCTGGTGCTAGTTGTTTAGACGTTAATGGAGATTTGAGCAATTATGAGTTTTTATTGCGTCTTTAAGTAAATACTTAATCAAAGTTGATAATTCATTTGCTAAGCTAAGTGCACCTAGCTTGGGGCTTTTAGCTGTGCTGATGGAGCATGGTATTTGTTTTATTGCCTGCCTAAGCTTAGGGTGATTACTTAGATACGTAATGCTTGTAATAATGCAGCGTTTTCCTAGACGTGGATGGTTTCATTTATGTTCTTCAAAACAGACGACGATAGCAAAGCACAGTCTTGCGTTGCCTTAGATGGTACTGGTGGCGATAACAAAGATACTCGTCATGTTGTTGATGCAGTGCGCTTTGCTCTTGCTATGTACCCAAGCTTATATCTCATCGTCTTTGGCAGCTCCGAGCTAGAGGAGAAGCTAAAACTAGCCATCAAGGAAACTAACCGTTACGAGTTTAGGTTGGCTGCTCAATGCATTACGCAAGATGAACCACCTCGCTCTGTGTTACTAAACTATAAAAACTCAGCCATGTATAAGGCTATGGAGTGTGTTAAGTCAGGTGAGGCAGGTGCCATGATCTCTGGTGGTGGAACAGGGCCTTTAGTAACTATTGCACGCCACCTTTTGGGGGTGCAAAAGCTCAATGACAAAGCTATTCGTCTCAAAGAGCGTTTAGGCTATGAGGGGCGTGGTGGCAAAGTGCGTCCTTGTTTTGCTGCACGCATACCTGTGGGCAAGGGACGTTTTGCGCTGATGATGGATTTAGGCGCTAATGCTACTTGCTCGCCGGCAGATTTGTATGACTTTGCCAATCTTGGAAAAGCTTGCGCCTCGATTTCTTTGGAAATTAGCTCTCCACGTGTAGCTATCTTAAATATTGGAACCGAGCTTGGAAAAGGCAGTCCATTAGTACAAGATGCTAAGAGTATCTTAGAGCAAGACCGTTCGATAAACTTCACCGGATTTATTGAAGCTAATCGAATCTTTCGTAATGATGCCGATGTCATTATTACTGATGGCTTTACCGGTAACGTTGCTCTAAAGGCTGCTGAGGGTGTGGCTGATCTGTATTCTTCTTCCGGCGGCTTTAAGCGTTTCTTTAGCAAGATGTCACGACCTGATTGGCTCTTGCCATGGCAATACAATGGCTCGGTATTACTTGGCGTTAATGCTCCAGTTATCAAGTCTCATGGATCTGCAGGCAAGGAAGCTTTAGCTGTAGCGGTAGTTGAGGCTGCACGCGCTGCACAAAAGAATCTTAGTACGTCCATGGCTGAAGCCTTAGCTAAAGGATAGAGAAAATTTATATATTGCAATTAGGATATGTGCGTTTTTAGTTAATCTAGTTAACTACGGACAGCTTATGTTGCTGTATTACAATTGCATAAGCTAGTTAAGTTGCTAGTTTTTATAAGGCCTTGTGGCGAAAAGTAGCTGAGTTTTTTCCTTTTGGGCTATTAAATTCTTACGAAAAATGGCACAATGTACGGTTTCAGTCGAAGTTTTTGTTGCCAACCGAGAGTGGTGAGACATTTGTATACCAAGATTTTAGGTACCGGCGGCTATTTGCCTGCGCAGGTTAGAACAAATGCTGATTTAGAGCAGATGGTTGAAACATCCGATACGTGGATTGTTGAGCGTACCGGTATCCATGAAAGAAGAGTTGCCTCTGATACAGAGACTGCTTCTTATATGGGTTCCCAAGCTGCCCTCAAAGCTTTGGAAGCTGCAGGTTTAGAAGCTAGCGCCATTGATGCAGTGGTTTGCGCCACTACCTCATCGCAAAATGCCTTCCCATCAACTGCTTGTGAGATTGCCTTAGCTTTAGGCATCAAAGATATTCCAGCTTTTGACGTAGCTGCAGCATGTGCTGGCTTTAGCTATGCCTATAGCGTTGCTCACAACATGATCTTATGCGGTCAGGCAAAGAATGTTTTAGTAGTTGGTTCTGACACCTTATCCCATGCTTGCGATCCAACTGATCGCGGAACCATCATCCTCTTTGGTGATGGCGCGGGCGCTGTTATTCTTGGTCAGTCTGAAGAGCCAGGCACTCTTGCTGTTAAGCTCTCCTCAGATCCAACTCGTGGCGATTTGTTATGTCTGCCATACGCCAAGCGCGGCACTTGCCCAAATACCGATGCCTATCTGTTTATGAAGGGCAACGATGTATTTAAGCACGCTGTTACTATGCTCTCTAATCTCGTTAAAGAGACTTTAGATATGGCTGGTCTTAAGGAAGAAGATCTCGATTTCCTCGTTCCTCATCAGGCCAACTTACGTATCATTAGCGCCACTGCTCGTAAGCTTAAGCTTGATATGTCTCAGGTTATCGTAACCTTAGATAAGCATGGCAATACCTCAGCAGCCTCCGTACCTTTAGCTTTAGATGAGGGTATTCGTTCAGGCCGCATTCAGCGTGGACAAAACTTACTGCTTGAGTCATTCGGCGGTGGTTTTGTTTGGGGCTCAGCCTTAGTTCGCTACTAATCAAAGTGGCTAAGTATCTGCCTTATAGGTCCGATACATCCAAGATTTCATTACGTCATCTGACGTAAGATATTTAAACGCAGCTTTCTTTTAAATAAGGGCATCTTTGGCTCAATGCATAAAGTTGTAGAGCTTATAAGTTAATGTGCCATTAGCGATACTTAATAACTTAATAGGCGTTTAAGCTGCGTTGTTTAACATATCAGTAAACATTTTCCCTTCTCTTATCATTCCCATTTGACTCATCTTTATAAGTGTTGTTTGCATCGCATTCAATGATGTCTTTATATGGTATGTTTGAGAGTTGGCTCAGTGTAGAAGCTGCATTTTTGCAAACCTTATCTTTTGCAAAGCGGTCGATGTCGCGAGACATGGTGTTTATACATTGAGTAATGCTTTTCCATCAATTTGACAGGAGTAAAGTGGGCAATTAGGTTTTTCCTGAGAGTTCACTAATTGTTACTATGAAGTCATTTGCAGTTGTTTTCCCAGGTCAAGGTTCTCAGTCAGTTGGCATGCTTGAGTCATTCATGTCAGATGCTATCGTGGCTAAAACCTTTGAAGAGGCTAACGAGGCTCTTGGTTACGACTTAAAGAAGATCGTTCTTGAAGGTCCAGATACTGAGCTCAACAAGACTGAAATTACTCAGCCAGCTATCTTAACTGCCTCTGTAGCAGCATTCCGCGCTTTCAAGGCCGCTTTAGGCGACGCTGCTCCTAAGGCATGTGCTGGTCACTCCTTAGGTGAGTACAGTGCCTTAGTTGCTGCAGGTGCATTAGACTTTGCTGATGCTGTTCGTTTAGTTCGTCTGCGTGGTCAGGCTATGCAGGAGGCTGTTCCTGCTGGTGTTGGCGCTATGATGGCTGTTTTAGGTTTAGAAGACGACGTTATCGTTTCAACCTGTGCTGAGGTTTCAAAGGACGGTGACGCAGTTTGGGCAGCTAACTTCAATACTCCTGGTCAGGTTGTAATCTCCGGCGCTAAGGATGCAGTTGCTCGCGCAGGTGAGGCTTTTGCTGCTAAGGGCGCACGTCGTTGTGTAGCTCTTCCAGTTTCTGTTCCATCACACTGCCCAATGATGCAGTCCGCTGCAGACAAGCTTGCTGATGCTTTAGCTAAGCTTGATCTTAAAGATGCTTCCATCCCTGTATATGCAAACGTATTAGCTTCAGCCATTACTACTAAGGCTGACATTGTTGATAGCCTCATCAAGCAGCTCATCGGCTCTGTTCGTTGGGTTGAGTCTGTTCAGAAGATGAAGGCAGACGGCATCGAGGCATTAATTGAAGTTGGTCCAGGCAAGGTATTAACTGGTCTTAACCGTAAGATCGACAAGAGCTTTGTTACTGGCAACATCGCAAGCGCTGAAGAGATTGCCAAGGTTATTGAGAGCCTCAACTCCTAAGTTAAGGTTCACATAAGCATCTGAGCAAAAATCTAATACGGCCTAGGATTTAACCTAGGCTTAGTTAAGGCTCAGATGCTTTAAGATTCAAATTTTCATTCACGAGACATTGAACATGATTAATCTGGATTTTGCAGGTAAGGTTGTTCTAGTAACTGGCGCTAGCCGTGGTATCGGTAAGGCCATTGCAAGTGCATTTGCAGCATTAAACGCAACTGTTATTGGTACCGCTACCTCAGAGTCTGGTGCTCAGGCAATCACTGAGTACTTAGGCGGCAAGGGCCACGGTATGGTCTTAAACTCTTTAGAGCCTGCTACTTTTGCAGACTTTGTTAAGGCTGTTGAAGAGAAGGCTGGCGGCACTGTTGATATCTTAGTTAACAACGCTGGTATTACTCGTGACAACCTCTTCATGCGTATGAAGGATGAAGAGTGGGATCAGGTTATCTCTTGCAACCTGACTGCCGTTTCCAAGCTTTGCCAGCTGTGCATGCGTGGCATGATGAAGAAGCGCAATGGCCGCATCATCAACATCACCTCTGTTGTTGGTGAGACTGGTAATGTTGGTCAGTGTAACTACGCTGCTGCTAAGGCAGGTCTCATTGGCTTCTCTAAGTCTCTGGCCAAGGAATTAGCTGCCCGTAACGTAACTGTTAACTGCGTTGCTCCAGGCTTTATTACCACCGACATGACTGCTGTTTTATCAGACGAGATCAAGGAGCAGTTATTAAAGGCTGTTCCTCTTGGTGCTATGGGCAGCGCTGACGACATTGCTGATGCTGTTGTTTTCTTAGCCTCTGATGGTGCTAAGTACATCACTGGTACTACCATTGATGTAAACGGCGGTATGTACTGCGTCTAATTTTTTAAGCCTGATTGACAGTACTATGGCAATACAGCCCCTTAACTTTGGGACTGCAAGGAAAATTCAAGGGCACAGGATATTAGCTAATTAAGTTTTTATTTATGTGTCTGTATGCAAAGCAAAATGCTTTAGTCACTGATCAAGATCATGATTTAGAGATTTTGCTAAGTTTTGTCTTTGTAATTGAGTCAAAGCTCGCATAGTTCTATACAAATTTAGCCAAATTATTGTGATTAGGCTTAGTATAAACCGTAAGATATTGCTCAATATGAGCACTCATACGGTAGTGCTATCAAGCTTTAGAGCAATTAACAGCAGATCTAATAGCAAGTCTGAAAGACAATTCTTAAAGTGGTCATACTTTAAGCGTTTGATAGATGTCTGATAAGAAGTGTCAGTCTAGGTTTTAGTTAGCGCTAGGACCTTAGCTACACCCATTTGTTAGTGTGAACAACGGCATATTAAGCAAAAATAGCCGATTTTTCAGGGCTTTACACTATTCAAGCGGTATGTTCTTGTATATAATCAGCATCGAACAGTTCTTGCGATTTCTTGACTGAAAAGAATCTATGGTTTTATTCAGTTAAGAGTGCAACTACTCAACCGCCTTGTTTGTCGAGCTGCAGTTGTGTCAGCCCAACATCCGGTATTACCGGTACGGGCCAGCCAGTCGGTAACCGGTGTTGAGAACAGTTTGGCTAGGTTCTGACTGTCTAGAGCGGATTTACATCTTGGCCGTCTTTATTGATGGCTCTTGATACCACCTATGTGATAGAGTAGCTAGGCTTTAGAGCCTATGCCTACTACAGTCAGATTTCTTTCTCCAACATTGTGTTGGATGACACTTACTAAGGACAGAAGTGCTAAGCACTCTGACGGGAAAAAATGAGCGATAACAACATTGAAGAACGCGTAAAGAAGATTATTGTTGACATGTTAGGCGTAAAGGCCGAGGATGTCGTTCCTGAGGCATCATTCGTCAATGATCTGGGCGCTGACTCTTTAGATACTGTAGAGCTCGTAATGGCTCTGGAAGAAGAGTTCGAGACCGAGATTCCTGATGAGGAAGCTGAGCAGATCAACACTGTTCAAGCAGCTATCGACTACATCAAGTCACACCAGGAGTAATACTTGCGCTGCTCTAGCAGCTTAAGTATTAGCAGCGGTACAGCCTAGCTGTACCGTCTGTTACTCATACAAACAGCAAGCCTCGGCTTGCTTGTTTTGTTTATAGGCCTTAGAAATATAAGGCAACAGAATAACTATTCATAAGTTGCTACACATTAAAAATCACAGCATGTGTTGGTTTTGTTCGATTAGTCTATTACCTCTACAAAATTAAACGCGCTGTATACGCCTTTGACGCATAGATATCGTATTATCATTACTCTAAGTAATTGAGCATAAGGCCATTGTGTGGTAATGTGTGATGTTTGCAGTCAATATTGACTGCTCAAAGTACAATTCTATGTCCTATGACTGTAAGAGCTTGTATAAGATTGTAAGCTTCAGTCTTAACATAGAGCATTGCAAGTTGCTTGTACAAAGAAATAGGTTCTATAGGCAGCGCCTAAAACCTGTATTCTTCGGTATCCTACCAATTCTTAATGGGTAGACGTGGCCGGAGCGCTGCAATCTAACAATTTAGCAATTACTATTTTGGAGGCATTAACGGTGCAAAAGCGCAGGGTAGTAGTGACCGGTCTTGGCATGTTAAGCCCGGTGGGTAACACTGCAGAAGAATCTTGGCAGAATTTACTCGCAGGAAAGAGTGGCATCTCAACCATTGAGCATTTCGACACCAGCGCCTTTTCGGTAAAGATCGCCGGCCTGGTTAAGAACTTCAATCCAGAGGATTTCGGAATTACTCGTAAAGACGAGCGTAAGATGGATCCTTTCATCCAGTATGGTATCGCTGCTGGTCTGATGGCTTTTGAAGATTCTAAGCTTGAGGTTACTCCTGAAAATGCCGAGCGCATGGGCGTAATGATTGGCTCAGGTATTGGTGGTTTAGGTTTAATTGAGCAGAACATTAATGGTTTAGCTCAGAAGGGCATTAAGGGTATCTCCCCATTCTTCGTTCCATCAACCATCATCAACATGGTTTCTGGCCACTTATCTATTCTTAAGGGCTTAAAGGGTCCTAACCTGGCCTCTGTAACTGCTTGTGCATCCGGTACTCACGCTATCGGTCTGTCAGCTCGTCTGATTGCTTGCGGTGATGCTGATGTAATGTTAGCTGGTGGTGCTGAGAAGGCTTCAACCCCAATGGGTATTGGTGGCTTCTCTGCCTTAAAGGCATTATCTACCCGTAACGATGAGCCAGAAAAGGCATCCCGTCCTTGGGATGAGGGCCGTGACGGCTTCGTATTAGGTGATGGTGCTGGTGTTCTCGTATTAGAAGAGTACGAGCACGCTAAGGCACGTGGCGCTAAGATCTATGCTGAGTTAGTTGGCTTTGGCATGTCTGGCGATGCTTACCACATGACCGCTACCCCAGAAGATGGTGAGGGTGCACGTCGCGCTATGCTTAACGCTTTACGCGATGCTGATGTTAAGCCAGAAGAGATTGGTTACATCAACGCTCACGGTACTTCAACTCACGTTGGTGATATTTCTGAGCTGCGTGCAGCTAAGGCTATCTTCGGTGAGGCTCCTGCTAAGACTGTAATGAGCTCAACCAAGTCTATGACTGGTCACTTATTAGGCGCTGCAGGTGCTATTGAGGCAATCATCACTGTGCTTGCTGTACGTGATCAGAAGTGCCCACCTACTATCAACTTAGAGAACCCAGCTGAGGAAGTAGGCCAGTTCAATTTAGTTCCAAACAAGGCTATCGATCACGAGATTAACTATGCAATCTCCAACAGCTTTGGCTTTGGTGGAACTAACGGCTCCCTGCTGTTCAAGCGCGTTTAATGTGCTAGTTTGAGTAAGCTTTATTAAAAGCTTCTCAAGCCTATAGTCATTACGACTTACAGGCCCCTGATAAAAACTTATCGGGGGCTTGTTGTTTTTAAGTCAGCAAGATTTAACCATGCCCGTATCAGGCTCTTTGCCACCTTTTTAGCAAAGTAATATACGCGCTCAGCGCTATATAGTTGTTAATGACACATGTTCATCAAGCTAAAAGTAAGGATATTTGAGTCTTTATTGTGAGAAAGGGCTAAGAATCAGTACTAGAGCCTAGGATTAGACGCTCTTTAAGGTTAACTTTAATTTACGGTTTGTGTTGCCTAGTACGGCACATTCACTATGGCCTAGCCTATTAGGACAATCAAATGAGCAATCTTGAGCTTCCTTCTTTAAAGATCAACAACAAAGTAACTATCTCAAGACAGATCTATACTTTCTTGAGACATATCATTACTACAGCTTCGATCTCTCCTGGTACTAGCATTTCTGAAAATGAGCTGTCTAAACACTTCAATGTTTCCCGCCAGCCAGTTCGAGAGGCTTTAACCACTTTAGAGCATGACGGACTTATCACCATCATTCCGCAAAAAGGTACTGTGGTTAAGCGTATTTCTGTAGCCAATCTCAAGAGCGTGGTCTTTATTCGTGAAGCTTTAGAGTGTGCATCTTTGGATAACATCAGCAATCTGCCACCAGCTAAGCTGTCTAAAGCCTTAAGAAAACTGCACAACAACCTCGATGATCAGCGTAGGAAAGTAGATCCGTGTAACTTAGCCTCATCATTTTTGCCTATTGATGATAAGTTCCATGAAATCATCTGCTCTTTCTCTGATTGCTCTATGACTTGGGATGCCATTCAATCGATTAAAGGTCAGCTTGATCGTATTCGTTATTTAGCTATGGGCTCAGATCACCCGATCTCGCCAATTGAGAAGCTTATTGCCGAACATGAAGAGGTAGTTAAGGCCATCGATAAAGGTGATATTGAAGAGGCTAAGCGCCTGTTACGCTATCACCTGCACGAGATCATGCAAACCCATGTCTCAATTCGTCAGCAGTATTCAGAGTGGTTCGAGCCAGAAAACTAAGCTCAGTCAAGCTAAACACAAATCCTAAGCCAAATGCGAAAGCACTAACGCTCAAGCACTAGCGCTTAGCCACCCAAGCCTGCCATCGAGCAGGCTTTGCTGTCTTTACACGCAAACAAATACAACAACAAAAGGCCCACCAAAACCCCAATAAACTAAAACGCCCACACTCGCGTCAAACAATCATAGATATTGCCTAAACGCTCATACAGCGATTTTTAAAGCATTTACGTACATTGAGTGCTAAATTAATAGAGAGCGCTATACGCGCACTCTATGATGCGCTATGCGAACGCTAAAGTAAGACAGAAAGATGAAAGTCATACGCCATTGCAAAGTATGTCACTAAGAAGATAAGAACCTTAAGAAGAAAAGAGCGCAAAGAAGATAAGATCCGCAAGTAGTTAAG
>SAMEA103957796__coassemble_909_pt1 | contig 23816 bp, 13 predicted proteins | sample SAMEA103957796__metabat2_high_PE_002 | metagenome-assembled genome bin SAMEA103957796 (sample SAMEA103957796) | gut metagenome | biome: gut; material: feces | host: Canis lupus familiaris | collected 2014 | reverse complement strand
GACTACTCTTAGAATCAAACGCTATGTAGTTCCAAAAAGTGTTAAACTTTTACTTGATAGTTGGTAACTATGCATAATTGACTTTCAATTTAACAGTTTATCGCATATTGGTACGTGATAATCTATGGTCTTTGGTGTATCATCAGCACACAAAATACATAAGGAATGTCCTGTTTATCAGGATTAATCAGTACATCTTTCTGCCGCAGTATGATTGAACTAGAAGCTGCCTTAAGTTAGGTAGCCAAAGAAGGCGGCGGCGGGTGATTTCGTTTTTTCTAGTAGGACAATAGCTAAGATGTCTAAGTCTCTGACTAAGATTACTTCTTTTTCTGCAGCATTAGTTGTGCTTGGTTCTTCATCAGCTTGTGCAAGCGACTACTCTAACAAAGCAGCATCAGATTATGCATTAGATGCTCAGAGTAAATTTGTCTTTGAGGTTACTAGCAATTTAGGTCAGCAGGCATTTGAGGCCATTACTAAGTCAAGCACTCTATACCTCGTTGATATCACATCCTCATTAGGCGATCAGGCTTTAGACATGATTGAAAAGTCTAAAGTAGCCGATGATGAAGTTAAGATTGCGCTGAACAATTAATCTCAAAGCAGCAAAACTTTTTTGCTAAGCCAGAACATTGTGCCTAGCGTTCAGGCGCATGTGGCAAACCTTCGACAATGCGTGCAGCTAAAATGGTGCAGCAAAGTTGATGCTGCTAAGAGCGCTGTTGCTAAGTACAGACCATGAGTGCAAGCATTTGCCACATCATGCACACTAGTGTTATAAAAACAGCAAGGCCGTAGCTAGATGGATCTAACTACGGCCTTGTCGTTTGTGCTAGTCCTGCATACAAACGCTGTTACTTTGAGTCATTATCAAAGGCAGTAGACTTACTTTGCCTATAGGCCATTAGATACTAACAATACTTATGTATTGAGCTTAGGACTTAGTTAGCCAATGCGCTTATCTATGATATGGGCATAGCACCCGTGAATAAAAATGACACATAAGTAAATAGTTGCGAATTTGGAAACTTGGGAAGTCAAGAGCTTTGATGCTAAGCAATAGAGCTGGCCGTAGTGCTCGTTTTGAGATTCATCAATATCCTTCTTAAGGAGTTGCGACATTGCCTTTATTTGCATTATGGAGGTCTTGAACTTTTTGACTATATCATCATCTAAAGAACCATCGTCCTCGAGCTTATCAATAGTCTCAGAAGCAATTTGAATACAACGAGAAGCAAGCTCGAAAGTCTTATTCATGATAGCAAGGGCATTAGATACTATTAAAGATACTTGCTCTTCGTCAAAGCGGCATAAGTTAAAGCCCAGAACTATGTCAAAGTCATTTGGATCGATAGCGTCCAAGTGGGCTGGGTCTAACTCCTCTGCGATCTTTAGTAAGACCTCGTGATGGCGTCTAGTCTTAGCAGTTTCGGCGCAACGTTTTAGAAATCTTGCGCCGTCAGGGCCTTCAAACAAGGGATATATTTTCGGAAGTGCATTGATATAGCGCTCAATGTCTTGCTTCACGAGCTTGTTAACACGCTTAGAGTTTTCGTAGTCGCTTTTGATTGCCTTGAGTTGCTCAACAACCTCTTGACGTAAGTTTTTTAACTCAGGAATCAGAGCGCTGCTTTGCTCAAGAGCCTTGGCTACAACCTCAACATTTGCCATATTTTCTCCACGCGCAAAGGTTAGTAGTAAATCAAAAAAATTGCTTAAAGACTCTAGCTCTTCAAGCATTATTTAGCGGTCAATTGTACCGCATAGTTTATCAAGCTTACTAAGAGGCAGTGCTGACTTTCCTTAAAGGGACAAGCGTAATCTCATCTTGATACCGAGAGCTTTCTTTACCTGTGTGAACTTAAGTAAGTTAGCAAATGCATCAGGACTTTTAACCAAAAATAAGCCCCGCCTAAACTTATGCACAAACATAGTGTCGACAGGGTCTGTGAAGGTCTTGACGAAATAGTTAAGCACTGCTGCTAATACTTATGTATTGAGCTTAGATCTTAGTTAGTGCTCACCACCATTATTTATGAGCTTGGCAAAGCACTCATGCATGTAATGGATACCTGCGTAAATAGTTATGAACGTGTTAACTAGGTCAGTCAAGTAGACTGATGCGAAGGTATAGAGCTGTCCGTAGTGCTCATCTAGAGAAAACTTATTCGTCTGCTCAAGGACAAGCGTTGTATTGACCAGGTTCATGAAGATGTGCTCAAGCTGATCGACTACTTGCCTATCAATATTCCCTTCATCTTCTAGTTTTTTGAAAGTTTCAGTACCAACTTCAACACAAAGCTCACAAATATTGACAGCCTTAGTGACGATCTCAGCTATAGCACTTGATATCTGAGTTACTTGTTCATCGTCAAAGCGGCATAAGTTAATGCCCAGAACTATTTTAAAATCTTCTTGTTTGAGTTCTGCTAAGGATGAGCTGTCGCACTTATCTACGATCTTGAGGAGTACTTCATGATTGCGCTTAGTTTTAGCCTTCTCGCTGCAGCGCTTTAAAAAGCTTGCGCGTTCAGGGGTATTAGTTTCAGGCGACATTTGGGCCATAGCATTGAAATAGCGCTCAATATCTTGCTTAACAACCTTGTTAACTCGCTTAGAGTTTTCGTAGTCGCTTTTGATTGCCTTGAGTTGCTCGATTAACTCTTCACGTATGCTATCTATCTTAGAAACTAAAACGCTGCTTTGCTCAACAGCCTTAGCTACAATCTCAACATTTGCCATAATTTGCTCCAAGCGCTCAGGCTATCAGTAAATCAAAAAAACTGCTTAAAGACTCTCGTTCTTCAAGCTCAATTGGGCGGCCTATTGTACTACAAAGCGCCATCAAGCGCTTATATATGAGTATGAACACAACGCTGCAGCTGCAGCGCTCAATGCATAGCGGCTCTTGCTGCAGTGTATACATGGCGGCATGGGTTGCAGTGTATACAGGACTACATGTGCCCCGATGTATGCATGACGACACTTGCTGCAGTGTATGCATGGCCGCTAGTGCAGGTATAGCAGCATACATATGATGGTATTGCTGCTGATATCTTGTATGGGCTAAGGGAGCCTAGGATTAGGCTCTTAGCTTTGACTTACCTTGGCAAAAGGAATCTCTGGCATATTGGCCTTAGCAGGCTCAACAAAGGAGCTGCCGGAGAGCTTGAGGCTATTAAACTGCAGGATTTGCATGAGTAAGGAGAACTGGGCGGTCTCTTTTAACAGTAGCTCAGCAAGAATAGCTGCATGGGCGCTTAATGATGAGTAGGTATCGGCATTACTCTCTTTAAGGGCATTGATGTGCTCACGATAGTGCTGATAAGAGCCATCGCAAGCAGCTACGATCTCTTCAAAGTTAGTCATGATGGCGCTATCTACACCGCTATCAGCTTGCATTAGCGCAAGGCCACGCTTGCAGCATGACTCAATAGTTGGTGGTAAAGTCTCTTCAAGCTGAGAGACAATCTCTAAGCAAGCATTTAAGTATTCTTGGGCCTTGAGAGTATCAAGCTTAGTAAGATGCAGCGCTAAATTGCCTCTAAAGGTGGCAATAGTCATTTCATCTTGCTGCGGGAAGCCTTCGTCATCTGCCATGAACTTAAGTAAGTCTGCAAGTGCATCTTGGCTTTGAGCAAACTTCAAAAAGTCTTGCTTAAACTTAGGCACAAACATGGCGTTGACCGGATTTGGGAAGGTCTTAATAAGATAGTTAAGTACCACTTCACGATCTTGCTTTAAAACCTTATGCACCTTAGTGCTCTTAGACAAATCGGCGCTAATGCTATTACAAATAGCCTCTAACTGCCCTTTATAGCCAATGAGCTCGCTTAAGGCTTTCTCAAAAGGCTTTTGCATAGACAGAAGTTCTTTTTGCAGATCCATGGTACTTCCTAAAACAATAGTGTGTAGCAGTTAAGTTAATCTATAAGTTATTACTAAGAGCAAAGCGCAAGCGCATGGTCCGTTGCGGCCATTTGCCGCGTATCTTTGATTTTAGCGGCCATGTAGCTGTGATAGCTGCGTGCATAGGCAAAGCTGTGCAAATTGCGATCTGATGGCTGCGTGCGCTTGCCGGGATGTGCAATTGCGCGATCTTATGGCTGTTTGTCCTTATCTGACATGGTCAGATGGGCCTGAGATAGCGCAAAGATGCGGGTGGCATTGACTAGCATGACCACACTGCGGCACAGAGTAAAGAGGGCCTCAGCAAGGCACAGATAGATAGACATCTGTGCATAGGCGCTTAGGGTATTTTCTTGGGCATTATTCAATCGCTCATTGAGATCGCGCTGAATAATCAATGAGTTTTGCACTTGCTTGAGCATAGAGGCATCGGATTTAGGGCTATTTAGGAGCATCTCAAAGGAGCTTTGAGCATGAGCCTCAAACACTAAACAGTGCTTAATATGCTCAGAGAGGGCGCGTAATACCTTATCGTTAATTGCTGCAGCTGTATCTTCAGTAAGCTTGCACATATACAGTGGCAGTGCAAAGCTTTCAGATTGATGTGAGGAGCTTATAGAGGCACTTTGACGTGGATCATTGAGCTCTTGGGCGATCATGGCAATTAGTCCATTATCTGCGGCAAGGTCCATGGAACGCTCATGAATTAGTTCAAGATCGTGCTTACTTGGCTGATTGTCGCCAAATCCTAAGAGGCGCAGCTTAAATACTTTTTCACAGTCAGCTTTAATGAGCTTATCAATCTTTGGGGACTTCTCTACAGCCTTTAATATCAGCTCAAGTATCTCAAAAGCAGCTCTTTGGTCAGCCATCGCAAGATTCACATCCTGCATGATAAAGTCGTTGATCTCACTAAGTTTTTGCTCTGCGCTCATATCAATCTACCGCTAGTTAAGAATTGCCATAGTTTAGCATCATCAGAGCGTAACATTGCTTAAGTTGGAAAAAAGCCAGCAAATGGCATGTGTAAGGGCTTATGGGATGATGGTAAATGGTGGGAGAGGATCTTTGCGCTATTCACAGTCGTAAATTAGTAGGTTATCTACTTTGTGAGTTTGGCTGGTGTGGCTGTAGATAGATGGCATTAGCAATTGCCACTAAAGCATGAGTGGCGCACGCATCAGCATTGCAAAGCCGTGCGCCGCGCCATGGGTAATGATTTAGATTGAGAATGGGTCTTGGTTTTTTCTGCGCTCTTCAAGCTCGGCGATCTTGGCTCTAAGCTCAGCACGATTGGCTGGCTTGAGCTGCTTTTGTTGTTGCTTGGCAGCGTATTGAGCATCAGTCTTAAGTTTTTGCTCGTGGGCACGACGTAAGATCTCTGAGGAGCTTGGTGGATCTTCACCTTCAACCTCTAAGGAGCTGTTATCGCGCAGTTTTGCCTCAGTTGTGAGGTTGTCGGCTGCTGTAGGTTTTGCTATGACTTGAGCATCTAACTGTGAGTTAATGAGGCTCTTAGTCTGCTCTTTGAGCTGCTTTGCATTACTCTGAGCTTCGGATTTGTCACTAGACTTGCTCTTAGCTGCAGCACGAAGCAGCTTGCCTGACTGAAATTCCTCTAAAGCTGAGACAAAGTTTTGCTTCTTTGGAGTAGTGTCAGGCTCTTGAGTGTTTTTAATAAAGCGACTTTGACGAGGCTTGGAGACAGCGCTTAAGACAGTTCGGCCATTATTTTGCGTAAGCTCATGCAAGCCACTGTTAATAAGCTCCATGCGGCTCTTATTTGGTATTGCGTCTGTAGCGTTGTTATCTGAGGCCTTGTTTTGATAGACGATCTCTTCATGCTCGTCATCATCAAAGAGCTCATCTTCACTTTCAGATGCCTCTAAGTGCTTGATCTGACGGGTTCTTAATAGGGCCTTGATATCACTATCAGTAGTGGCAACTGCAAAGCAAGATTTGCCTGTTTTAGGATCTTGGCAACGCAGTTGTGCGGCAATTTCCTCAGCACGATTTGGTACTGCCTTGCTGCTAAGAGGCAGGGTGCTTGAGCTTGATGCAGCTTGACGTTGTTGCGCTGCAGCGCTTAGCTCGTTGGCGCTTAACTCCTCGTCCTCATACTCATCGTCGTAGAAAGCCTCCTCATCAAAGTGCTGAGCACTGTCGCCTCCAAAGTTCATGGCGTGAGAGTTGTTAGCACTATATTGATGGGTATCGTGAGATTTGAGCTCATGGGTGCCTCTGTCTTTGGCTAAAGATGGTAGGCTTGGATCATCAGCTAAGCTAGCTTGCTCATCTACAGCAGCTTGGTGTGAAAGAGCATTTAAGGATGGATCAGTAGCGCTTAGGGCGGCATCTGCAGTGCTGTGCATGCTACCTTGAGCGTGAGTGCCAGCTTCTTTATCGCTCATGAATACATCTGCAGCAATTAGTCCTTGAGAGACAAAGTGATCATGATTGCTATCGTCACTTGCAGGCACATTCATGATGGTGTTGATATCACGATCATGCATAGCAGAGGTATGGTTAGCATCAACTGGGCTAAAGGCCGCACCATAGTTATTATGGGCCTTAGAGTTGCGGCCATTTTCTTGTAAGAACTTCTTACGATATCTAAGCGGAGTAATGCCGTACTTAAGCTTAAAGTTCTTAAAGAAATAGCCTGCATTCTCAAAGCCATGGTCGAAGGCAATATCAGAGATAGGGCGATTGGTAAGCTCAATCTCCTTGGTAGCTCTTCTTAAACGTAGGTCATTGAGATACTCAGTAAAGGACATGCCGGTGACACGTCTAAAGTAGCGACAGAAATACTGATCGGTTACGCCTAAACGTAAGGAGGCATCGCGAATAGTAATCGGGCCCGCATAATGGGCGTCCACGTAGTTGAGCAGTTCTTTGAGCTTATCTTGCTTAGACTTAACCTTTTGGCCATGCATCTCTTTACGTGAGATAAGTCCATACTCGTGGTAGATAGCTAAGATCTCTAAGATCTTGGCTTTAATAAGCAGACGCTCGGAGGCATTAGAAGTACCACCATGACGTACACAGTAACGGTAGAGCTTATCAATACGGTTAAAGGCTGGATGGTCGGTAGTGACAATTGGTGGTAGCGGAATATTGCTACTCATCAAAGGCTCAAAGATCTCAGATTGCACTTCATCATAGGCGCTAAAGGAGAGCATGTTCGGATCAAACACGATGGCGCTCTCTTGGCAATTAGGAGGCAGAGTAAAGGTGTGCATGATATTGCCTGGCAGCAGTAAGAAAGCATCGCTTTTTACTACTACATTGTGCATATCGACAGAGATTTCGTACTCACCATTAGAAAAACGCACTAACTCCAGCTCTTTGTGCCAGTGGAGTGGTACACGTGAGGCGCAAGGCTGCGGATCCCATACATAGGCAGCAAAAGGAAAGATACTTGTGCCATGGCGAACACTTTCATTAAGTTCCTTGCGAGGCTCTGCATGAGTACTAGAACCAGTGCCTACATGCATTAAAGACTGATTATTTGATTCAAGCTTGTCTTTAGCTGCAGTTTCTACTGTGCTGCTAGTAGGCTCACCGTGGTCTTGATACATAGACTTCTTACTATGACAGTTAGCTAATTTAAGGTTTGCGCTTTGCTTAGCCTTGAGAGTGTCCATATCTTGGTCACTGCAAGAGAGCTGCATATGAACATCTGCTTGTATTTCTGCCATGATGAAACCTTAACAATTCTAAATCTGCCAATTAATAAGCATCACTTATCAATGTTGCCTTAAAAACGGCATATGTTAATGGGCAAATGCTTTTGATCCAAGCTAAACACACACTCTTGTCGCGCCTGGAAGTCTTAATGATTACAATGGAAATTAGAGCTTATATCTGCGCATCGGAGTTAACCTAATTTGAGGTTCAATCAATTCGACTATACGCCATGCTATATATGATCCAATCTGTGTTAAAAACATGCATACCGCGCTTAGAACTATTGCACAAGGCCAAGCAAAGGCTATATGTATGGATCTAAGCAATAACTTGAGCTCAGAAACCAAAGAAAACTCTAGGCCATGAACACAGCTAAACAAACGATCCAATTAGTTTTTGTTGCGCAACAATGTAAATTACTGCCCATTGAGGCAAAAGCTCAATTGCACCGCTGCCTTCTACAAGAAAGATAAGACAACTAAGTACAATAAGTTCGCAGCACTATACTGCGACAAGCATGCGTGGGTATACCAAAAGCGTGCTTAAGCTTATTAATCAACAAAACAAACGGCTAAGCTCTCAAATCAACTTTTTAGTAACTTGTAGCAAAGGTTTTGGTTTAAAGACAAGTCTTTAATAAGACCAGTTATGTTTAGTCGCTGTTAAATAACTGTCTTATGCAGGCTTATGCAAAATAACAAGTTTAGTTTAACCCAACATTTGATACAAAAGCTAATACGTTAATTTTAGAGATTTAGACAATGCACTAAACTCAAAAGTAGTGAGTCTTCTTTTCGTAATCAGACGCGCTCTAGGAGTAAAAGCACAGATATATATCGGATAACATATACGGGCGATTATAAGAAGAGCGCATCATACAAGCATCATGAAGCGATCAATTTCTTGAGGCAACACTCAGTTTTAGTCAAAGCTAGCCACTTTTGGAGCATGCAAGATCGGCTTTGATCCCCAAGAAAGCGCCATAAACACACACACATACTCAAGCATGTTTTGCACTAGCAGCCACCTCATTTAACTGAACGCCTCTTCAAGTAACGCCACACCCGCAGTGCAGTACTTGCCGCACCATACCTCCACCAACAACACAAATACACACGTCTGCATACAAAGCATCTGTGCAGCGTGCAGCGCAATCTCCTTGCAGCGCTAGACCCTCTTAGCTACAGAGATCAAAGCTGATGGCATCGCATTGACCATTATCGCTAAGTAGCACGATCAGAGCAGATATTATCGATAAACCATCGCTGCATACAGCTGCAGCTTGTGACCTTTGCTTAGCTATATCGTACACGCTATGCTTTGTGATCTAAATGGAGGTAGCGCATTATTATGGCTTAAAGCAGCTAAACGCGGCTAAACTCAGAATAACCCGGCAAGGGCGGCAAGGTGCGTAACTTAGCATGTGTTCCATGTGCTATGACTACACATGTATCTCATGGGATATGACATTGCATGTGTCCCATGGGCTATGGGCTTGTGCCTATGAGATGACTTACGCAAAGTGATAACTTTGTGGTGCAAAAGATACGCATATAACCGCATGCTGTTTACATTTGCCTAAGGTTGAGCTTAAACTTTACGATCTAGGGTTGCACATGCTTTTATAGTTAGAATTTGATGCCTTGTATTAAGATACATAGTTAATTAGGTATTGATCTTGCAGTTGCGCCCTTGAGCTTTGGCTTGGGTGTTAAGATCTACGCTAAGAGCGCCAAATTTAGCACATTAGCGATTACCTAAAGGCAATCATGCCTTGGGTGTTTTCTTAAAGGAGCTTTCGGTGAGCCGTCTTTTAACTTCACAAATCAATCGTGCCATTTTTCGAGTGATGGGTCTAGATAAGTTTCAGCTCCAGGAATTTGAAGATCATTTCCATGAGATCACCTTTGAGTGGGATCTTGAGCTGATGGAGAAGTACGACGATTTTAAGTACCTCTCCGAGGATATGTTCCGCAAAGCAGTTGCCCAAGCGAACATGCATGAGGTTGACTATCCATACCCACAGCCGCCAAAAGTTAATGCTCTTCCGGCCATCGATAGCCCGTTAAATCCTAATGAGAAGATCGCCTTAGATCTTCCAATGAATATCTTCTTTGAGCTTGAGAAGCGTCCTATCAATGTCTTCAAGGTCTCAGGCTTAATGCCAATGATGAGCCATTTCATTGAAGAATATGAGGCGCAGGAGCGCAAGAAACAATCTGAGAAGATGGTTGCTGAGCGTAAGCAAAAGCAAGCGGAAAAGGCAAAGCGTAAGGCTGAGGCAAAGGCTGCAAAAGCCAATAAGGTCTCACAACCAGCTTTAAGCAAAGAAGAACTCAAAAAGGCTCAAGAGTCAGCTAATGCTGTTGCTAAAGCATATGAAAAGTTAGGTCTAAATCCTGATGGCTCAAGTGCTAAGAGCAATGATAACGATGCTGAGGCCTCTAAGAGCATTGCTAGCGCTGATGAAAGTGCTAAGCTTAATGACAATGCTCCAGTAAATGAGTCAAATGTAGAAGGCAGCGAGAATGTAGCGCCAGCTCCTTCTATGATGGATGTGGTCTGTGAAAAAATGACCGCATTGCATCGTTACACAGGACGCAAAATTTACATACGCGCACTGCCATCACGCAGTGGTGATTTACGCTCCATTGAGTGGTGCTTGTCAGGTCTGCATCAGCATTTAGCTGTGCCAGAAAACGGCATTACTGATCTGATGCGTGATCTCATTGTCTACAAGTGGTTTAACAATTTAGAACCTGAGCAAAGAGCGCTCTTTCCTCATGACTTAAGCTGCGCAGATCTCCACAAATCATTATTCTTATCCGATGTAATCGTTTTCAGTGACGCCAAGATGACTTTATGGTATGCGCTAAAGAATAATATTTGTGGTAGCGATATTCAGGGCTTTGGTGTCGATATCGATCCACCATTTAAGCGTAACTTTGCTGTCAGCATTAAGCATATTTTCTATGGCAAGTTAGCAGACCATCCGACCATAGCTACTTATCGTAAGATGATTGCTCATGAGCGCCTTAATAAGGTGGTCTCTGACGTTCATTACTGTCAAAATGACAATCTGTCACCATCTTCACAAGATGAGACATCAGAGCAGCTAAGTTTCATTAACGATGCCTTTATGATCTTTGATATGGAAATCAAGGGTGTACAAGGTAGCATTGAAGTCTTAGTTAAAGATCAGTTATATGACAATTTAGATGCAGTAGCTGAACGTCTTAAAGATCTTAAAGATAACGATCTGTCTGATTTTGATGGCCTTAACTCTGACATTATCGATCTCATCGCCGAGCCGATCGTGGAGATGAAGAACGACCATGAAGCTCGTCGTAGAAATAAGGATGCAGAGTTTGCAGGCCTTATCTTTAAAGATGGTATTCATCGTCAAGAGTTTACTGTTGAGAAACTGCGCAAGTCTTATCCGCTTAAGATTGATCGCATTGTCATCACTTCAGATGAAGAGATTAAGTTCTTAATTAATACTAATCTCTTTGCTTATATCGAAAAGCCAACTGGTAATAGTGCTAATGGAGGCGATGTATTAAGCCTCATTCATGCAGACTGCATCATGGTTACCTTCATTCAAGGCGACAATGGTTTAGAGCTCTCTAGCATTGATATTACCGATGGTATTCAGATTCCATACGGTGCACATAAGAACGAAGATATTAATCTTTTTACCGATGGTGTGCTCGATAGCCTTGTCAATGATAAGCACAATTACATCGATGAGGACTGGGATAAAGAGTGGAATGAGGCTGTAGCTGAGCGTCGTCAAAAGGATCAAGACATCAACGATCGCATGGCCGCTACTAAGCAAGAGTGGCTTGAGTTTAGACAAAACTCTCAAGCTAAAACTATGAAGACTCGTGCTCGTCTGCGTAAAGAGCGTAAGAAGAAAAAATAGAAAATAGTGCATTACGATTAAAAAATGCACCATAACACACTAACTAAGGCCGCATTTGCGGCCTTAGTTGTTCTTACACGCCGCTTTTTCTCACTTGACTGATAATATCTGTGAGCTTAGGCCAATACTCAAAACATGCTGATTGCTGATTACTCGTGTGTGACTACAATGTAGTACTAATCTAAGGTCACAGCCAAGTTCTCCGATAGCTTGCCATGCCACTCAAGCATCCACAGATGCTCACGAGCACAGCACAGCAAGCACTGCCAAGCACCCGCTAGCACTAGCAAGGCAAGCACTGCCAAGCACCCGCTAGCATAGTAAGGCAAGCACTGCCAAGCACCCGCTAGCGCCAGCAAGGCAAGCACTGCCAAACACGCGCTAGCATTAGCACAGCATCAAGTGATAGCTACATGAGCAAGCACATACTGTCATGTGCTCGCTTGCCATGGTAGGTATCTAATGTAATGTGCTTAGAGCAATTAACAGCAATGCGCATGTGACCCAAGATAGCCATGAAGTGCAATCAGCCTTTGTTAGTCATTGAAAGTTAGCTGCAGGATCATTATGAGTGACTCATTTAGACTAGAGAAGAATAAGTATCGAGCACAAGCAGGTGAAATAAGAGCATCATATGCTTATGTCTTTCGCATTGTGTTAGATGATGAACTCTTCTTAGTGGGTAATGAGCATTATGACAATCTGCGCTTTCAGCCAGTAGGCGGTGGCTATCGCTTTGATGATGAGAGTCTTGATGATGTGAAACGCTACTTTGGGCATAAGTGTGCTCCTGGTACAGTGCGCTCTCATCAAGAAGTAGCAGTGCCAGAGGACAATGACTTTAGATTGCTCTTGCCAGCTGCAGGTATCGAGTCATTATGCCGTTTCTTTAACAGCACCGAAGATAAAGTAGAGCTTACCAATCTCATCCAAGATCCTAAGGAAAAGCAAAATCTCACTAAAGCATATCGCGCCACCCTTGAGCGCGAAGAGCAAGAGCTTCGGGCTAATAAGCTTCACGCCTGCCAAGATCACAAGAGTACTAGCAGCAAAGATCACAAGACTACTAATCTGAGCCAAGATCACAAGCTCACCAATGACAGCCAAGAAGGCATGATCATAAGAGACTATCGTCCAGCCATTCGCTATAAGATCGCCACAAGCTTAAGTGACAGTGAGGTCTATGCAGGCATGCTAGAGGATACTGCACGTATGCTCTTAGAGCAAAAGGGCAATGGCGCACTCATATGCTTAATTCCAGATAATCATGATGAGCTTATCAAGGCCATGCTTGAGGCGGCAAAGAGTTGCCATGGTGCTCAGCAGGCACTGTGTCATCGCGAGACTATCAATGATCTCAGGCGTGAGTTTGTTGAGGAAATGATAGAAAGTAAGATCGTGCCTGAGAGCATGGCAGGGCAATTTAATGAGCTTACTTATCTATACCGTGGCCGTCATCAAGAGTACTTCTACGATGAGCGCTTTGGTACATACTCATTCTTTGTCTGCGATATCTTAGAGCTCATTCCAAATGCACAGCAGCTTGAAGTTATGCGCTACCTTAAGGCTCATGAGCATGATGACAATGCCAAAGAGCGCTATGTCTTTGTAAAAGAAGATAAGATCCCTGAGCACTTACTGCTGCGCTCTGAGGCAGTTAGTGCAGTGCCATTCCCACCAATTGCCGATCACTCCGTTAAGATTTTAAGCTGCAACCTCAACGCTCTTACCATCCCACAATCAGTAGCTTCTAAGACCTCTGATCCTCAGCCACTTTTCAGCATCAAGCTTAGCTAACAGCGTGCTTTGCACAACTCATGCTGCCTTCAAAAGAAAACGGCCTACAAGATTAGATCTTGCAGGCCGTAGTGCATCACGACCTTTCTCTAAGCATCTTCATGTGAGCCTATCTAGATTAGGGAGGTGCTGCAGCTACTGAGCTAATGAGGCTTTGAGTGTAGATAGATCCTTGCGCTTTGCTTCTACTTGCTCGTAAATCTCCATTTTACGACGAGGCTGAGATTCTTTTAGGCACTTTAGCTCAAGTCTTTCTATCTCTTGTTCTATCTTAAAGCACTCTTGATTGATGCGTACTGCCTTAACTGGGTCTACCTGATCCTTAATCTCGAAGTTTGCGAGATCAGCAATCAGGTTGGCATAGACTTCATCGATGTTACTGCCATGCAGCTCAGGAAAGACATCATCAAAACTCTTACAAAAGCTAGAGCATATAATTCTATCGTCAACAATAGCTAGTCTATATTGGCTATTGACGACAATTACCATCAGCAGTTTTTGCTTAATGCAAGTGGATAAGATACGCAATAGCTTTTCGCTATATGCATTGCCTTTAATCTCGACCTCAATGACAAACAAGCGTTTAATATCATCGCCCGCGCAAACTCCCTCTAAGGTTTTTTCGCTAAGCTCATGCGTAATACGCAATGACTTAAGCTCATTATTGATGAGAATCTTGTCATCAGAGCTAATCTCATTAGAGGAGTTAAGAGTGCTTATCTCTATCTCGATATTTTGGTTTTTAGTTGATTCAGGCAAGCTGCTCATTGTTTGTTAACCCCTTATGTCATTATGCAGGCAATGCATTCGTTACTTACTTAATCACAAGGAAGTCAATGAGCTCAAAATCCCTTAGATCTTGATGTGTATTCACGAAGGATACGTCATTATCGCCAGTTAAGAAGGCTGACACATCTGTCTTATTCTTAACATTGACAACAGATCGGACGGCCTTATTCAGAATGTCTGAATAGGTTTGCATCTGAATACCGTCATCTGTCTCATGGTTGAAGAGATCACAAAGCTCATGATCTGGCTCAATCTTGCCAAAGCAAAGCTTGCGGAATAGGTCCAAAAGTCGCTTAGGCTTGAGGTGGTTGGCAACAACATTGCCTTTCATATCCATGTATATGAGATAGAAAGGATGAAGCTGGTTCTTAGTGTCTTTGTGCACGTCAGCAACACGACTCTTGAGCACAAAGATTACACCTGGAGGGCATTCGCTTTCTGATTTAACAATGGCATGTAGTCCATGAGGAGCCTGGTCAAGCTCAGGATAGTCACCGCGTTTACCAATTAGGTCATTCTTAAATTGGTTAAGGCCAAGATCTAAGATTGAAATGCCGGAGCTCATATCCTCAAGGTCTACAACTTCACTGCGCAAACGTTTGAGCTGTTCTTTGCGGTATTCAAGATCGTTAGCCTCTTCACTAGAGAGAGGATTGTCATCACCTGTTGAGGTCATGACCGTAGCCTCCATACGTGATTCAACACGCTGTTTGAGCTTGATGTATTCGTCTAAAGAAATATCTGGCCAGTAGTTGATGAGCTGAATACGTTCATTCTTTGAGCCGATACGATCAATACGACCAAAACGTTGAATGATACGCACTGGATTCCAATGAATATCAAAGTTAATAAGACAATCACAGTCTTGGAGGTTTTGACCCTCACTAATACAGTCAGTAGCGATGAGAATATCAATGCTTTGACCTTGATACTCTGGATACTTGCTCTCTAACTCTTTAGAGCATGGTGAGAAGATAGACAGCAAAGCATCGAAATCAATCTTGCCTTTAAAGTTAAGATTGTGAGTGTTTTTGCTGCCATTAATGAGTGCAGTATGCAGTCCATGCTTCTCAAGTGCCCAAGAGCCAATACCATCGAATAAGTACTGAGCTGTATCAGCAAAAGCAGTGAAGATAATAATCTTGTGATTGTTATTATTGAGAGGATGCGAGATCTTCTCATCAATATCAGCTTTTAACTGCATGAGTTTGGCATCTTTACTACCATCAATTGAGGCAGTCTTCTCAAGCAACTGATCTAAAATGACAATGTCATGCTTAAGTTCAGATTGCCAGCTAATATAGTCCATATGCTTGAGCTGAATCTTAGCAGTCTTATGGCCAATATTGATATCGAGCTCATCATCAAACTCATCTTCATCAATAGTTGGCTCATCAACAGCAGCGTTAGTAAAGTTGTGCTCAGAAATGAGGGCAATCATATCCTCATGCATCTTGCGCAGACGTTTTACAGTAATTCTAAAAGAGTTAATACTGCTCTCCATGCGCTTGAAGATATTGATGCTCATGAGGTGACGAATACCTTCCTCTCGACCAGCTAAAGTAAGGTTGTCTTCGTGCTCACGCTCTCTTTTGGGCAGATATTGCTCCATGTACTGAGGCAGAATGTACTGAGATGGAGTGTATATCTTCAAATGAAGAGTTTGCAAAAGGGTAAAGATCTCATGGTACTTAATACCATCAGATTTATCGCACAGAGAAGGCGAGCGATTGATTGGAGGTAAACGAGTTGGAAACTTACCAATAGCAGCTGTGTCATAGAACTGGGCAATATGTTTACGACTGCGGGCAATAGTAACCGCATCAAGCACCTTAAAGAAATCGCTATCGAGTACGTCTTGAAGGTTTCTTTCTAAACGCTCTTTAACAGGCAGTTTGCTCCACTCATTAAAGCGCTTCTGAGCAAGCTTAAAGATCTCATCGATACCAGTTGAAGTATTGAGCTTTTCATTAAGGGTATCTGGTTTGCCCTCATAGGCAAGCTGCAGCTGATTTCTAAGGTCATTGAAGTTGTTGTTAACGGGAGTAGCAGAGAGCATTAAAACCTTGGTCTTAACGCCTTGACTAATGATGCGTCTAAGCAGACGCTGATAGCGGTTATCGACTACCTCAACATCTCCAGTTGCTCGATTCTTTTTGTTTTTAGTGCCGTTTCTAAAATAGTGTGACTCATCAATAACAACGAGATCGAAGTTGCTCCAGTTAATTTGAGACAAGTCGATGCCATTGGAAGCGCCATTGTTACGTGACAGATCAGTGTGAAAGAGCACGGTATAACTAAAGCGATCGGCCTCAAGCGGATTGGTCTTGTAGTTGCGGCAGTACGTGTTCCAGTTCTGCGCTAGTTTTTTAGGGCACAGTACTAGTACACGCATGTTTCTGCTTTCGTAATATTTGATTACCGCTAAAGCAGTGAAAGTTTTACCCAGACCAACGCTATCGGCAAGGATACAGCCATTGTAGGTTTCAAGCTTGTTGATAATGCCTAAAACTGCATCTTTCTGGAAGTTATAGAGCTTCTGCCAAATAACACTATTGCGATACCCAGTACCCTCTTTAGGCAGAAAATCATCATTCATTGCATCTAAGAACTCACAAAAGAGGTTTTGCAATGTAATCATGTAAAGGTACTCGGGGGTATTCTCCTTACAGACGCTACCAATGCTTTGTTTTACATTCTCTGTGATATCTGTAACTTCAGAGTCATTCCAGGCTGTTTCAAATTCAGCGTATAACTCAAGTGCATCGTCACCTGATAAGCGCACGATATTGCCAAAAGGGCGACGTCCTGATTGAGTTAAGCCTAAGTAGTCAGTAGCAAAGTGATTGATTTGGAGGTAGGCAAAACATCCATCAAAATTCTTAACCACGAATACTTCATTAATTTCGAGTTCATGAGAAGTATTAGTGTATAAGGTGCACTTACGATCTACCCATTCAGCGCATGCATGAGCAAGCGAGCGTTGGGTCAAAGGATTGCGCAGCCGTATCTCGAATTCACAGCCATGGATAACTTTCTCACGATTAATACGCGGGATGATAAATTCTCTAAGCTGCTTGTCTTTCTTTTCCTTCTCAAAAGCAGGCTCTGTGTATATAAAGCGCACATTATCAACACAGTCAAGATTATCTCGTAGAGCTTCATAAGCAAAAATGCTGAAGCTTTTCGCAGCAATGCATACGCTACATCCTGGTGTAAGCACCTGACGTAAATCATCAATAACCTTAGAGCTTGTGTTGTTAAATAAGACAGATTCTTGCATTATGAGATACGTACCATTGTCTGTTTGGAGAAGCTAGATCTAGTTTGGGCTATACAATCCCAGGGCTAAACTTGTACCAAGAAAGAGCTCATAGAGGGGATTTAGTTAGATTACCATCAACTAGCCTGAATGATAATTATAGGCTATTAGAAAGGACAAAACCTAAATATGCGCACTAAACTAATCTACTTTGCATAGAATAGCCAAAAGTTGGCGTGCATCTTATATGGTATGAAGATAAATGATATTACAATCACATCAAATCATGATGTGACTGTAATATTACTAATGCATGAAGAACTTAGATAAGTTCGAGTTTGGCAGGACTAAACGGTACGTACTGCACAGCGTAGCAGGTCATCGAAGGTCGCAACTTTTTCATAGCGGATTTTTGACGCATCTACGTTGAACATACGTCTAGCGCACTCAATCTTGGTATTTTCAATCTTGCGCAGCTGCATAGAGGAAATGTCGCCCTTGGTTTCAGCCACGAAGTAAATATGCTTTACTTGTCCTTCCTTAAAAGTCACCGCCCAGTCAGGTGAATAGCGGCCAACTGGAGTTGGAATATAGAAACCACGCGGCAGTTTGGCATAGACACATACTTCCTCAGCCTTCTCAAGTTCATTGGCAAAGGATTTTTCTACCTCAGCATCATAGAACAGACGGTCTGTAATGTGTTTTGAGGTGATGATATTAGATGCATCTGCAGAATGCTTAACTTCAGTAAAGATATTGCTTGAGTAAGTATCGCTCAGAGGCTCGTATACGATATGCTCAACTAACATAGTTGCTTTTTGCTCTTTAATAATCCTTACTGCGCGGGCGATGAATTGCTCTGGATTCTTGGCAAAGAGTCCAAACTTCTCATCAGAAAGGCTCTTAAGGATTTTTGTGGCAGTTCTACGAGTGATTTTAGCTCCCTTGGCAATATCGCCCACAAGATCATACTTAACCGAAGAACCTTCGATGCCAAGATTAAGCTCGGTGCGGCTAGATTTTGCCTTGAATGATTCTGCATCAATCTGATTGCCGGTACTGATCTTAACTAGCATCTCGTCAACATTGAGCTCTTGAGCTAGAGCTGCAGCTGCATTTTGGATGAGCTCTGAGCTGTCATATGAAACAGTATAGAAGTACTTTCTGTTGATGCTTCTCCACAGTTCCATAAACTCTTTACTGCTAAAGTTTGCGTTTAAGCCATTATGCACAAGAGCATGTTTGTTTTCGTTATAAACCATGTTCTTAAGTGCAGTGGTCTGAGCGTAGGTTGAGCGGGCTGACTCATGAATAAACATAGACAGCGCCTCTAATTTTTTACCAACGGGTTCAGCTGTACCTTCTTCTAAGGCTTTCTTATAGGCCTCGGTAACTAGTCCATGCTCGTCAATATAGTCATTGCTCAAGAAGTAGCTATAGATCATGGCTGCTTCCTGCTCAGTGATACTGTGAACGGTGTTGTCTTCTAGCTTTACTTTCTTGCCCTCAAAGAGCTGCAGATTGATAACAGCTGGCCGTTCGCGCAGTACTTTCTTGGTATCAGATTGAAGCGTATCGACAAAGTCTTCATAGCTTTCATTGGCAATCACAGTGAGAGTATTGAGCTCATGGACATTATCACCCAATACTGAAATATCCATGCGTTCGCCCTGATCGTTCACGCACAGACGTAGGCCACGGCCAACTTCTTGACGCTTGTTGATAGCTGAGTTGGTGTGGCGTAGCGTACAAATCTGGAAAACGTTTGGATTATCCCAGCCTTCACGCAATGCAGAATGAGAGAAGATAAATCTGGTAGGCTCTTCAAAACTAAGCAGGCGCTCTTTATTGCGTAAGATCAAATCATAGGCATTGATGTCATCTGAAAGACCATTCTTGCCTTTACTATTTACTGATCGTCCTTTGTCGATAGAGAAATAGCCATTGTGTGCAGATGCCTCATGATCTTTGGTCTTAAGCAAGTACTGATAGTAGGCGTGCTTATTAAGCTCTTCAGGCGGTGCATTCTTGTAGCTCTCTTCAATACGCTCAAGTGTCTGCATAAGTAAAGAGTGGTATTCCTCTTCAAACCACTTAGCAAACTTGCCTTTAACCTCTTGTCCATCCTCAGAGTATCCTCTGTAGTTAGCAACCTCATCAATAAAGAAAAGGCTCAGAGTTTTGATGCCGCGATTGAAGAGGTCTTCTTCTTTGTCAAAGTGTGAACGTATGGTCTCACGAATCTGTACACGTTGCAGTGCATCTTCACTTTTATCACCAGCAACATCGCCTTTGTAAATGACTGAGCCATCAGATAGTTTGATGCAGTTATAAACAGGCAGAATCTCGCTAACACGCAAGTCTTTGTACTGATTGAGCTCATGTGATGCTACAAAAAGATCGTCATTGGTTCTGAGTTTTAAACTCTTACGAACAGTCTTGCCTGAGGCAGTCTTAACCTCCATCTCAACAAGTGCAACTGGAGCTTCATCACGAGAAAGTAAAATGCTATCTAAGTAAAGGTAGCCATCGGATCCACTAAGGTTTTTAAGTTCAAAACCCTTAACAGAAATTCGCTTTACTAACTTCTGCTCAAAGGCATCCACTGCATCTAGTGCGTAGATACAATTGTGCTTAGTGCGGTGAGTTGCTGAGTAGTTGATAGTAAAGAGTGGATTAAACTGAGCCAGGCCATCATTTGTTTTCGGGCCCTCAGCTTTTTGTGGCTCATCAATCAGCATAATAGGATTAGTTCTGGCAATAACGTCGATAGGACGTAAAGAGTTAAACTCGTCGCGCTGAGAGTAGATAGTACGAGTTACTTTATTTTTCTTGGCTTCATCAAAGCTATTAAAGGCCTGAATATTAATAATCATGACCTCAATATTGTCAGATGTTGCAAACTGTCTGAGCATAGAGAGGTTGGATGAGTCATAAACAAAGTACTCAGCCTTCTTCTCATACTCATTGAAAAAGTGTCTCTCGAGCATAGAGAAGCTCTTTACAACACCCTCACGAATCGCAATGCTAGGCACAACTATGATGAACTTTTCCCAGCCATAACGCTTGTTGAGCTCAAATATGGTCTTGATGTAGACGTAGGTTTTGCCAGTACCAGTCTCCATCTCAATATCTAAAACGCATGAACCAAGTTTCGGATCGCCAACAAGCTTATCTGACATCAGGATATTAGAACGCTTTTGGACCTCCTGTATATTAAGGAGTAAGCGCTCTTTGACGTTTGGACCAATATTCAAAGGTGCATTACGTCGACCATATTCATCCCGAACAACTGTAAAAGCATCTTGTTTAGTGCTTAAGATATAGCTATAGCCATCTTGATATGGTTGACCTGTGAATACTTCAACGGTGTTGGTAACTGCATCGGTCTGATACTGTTGTTTCTTGAACTGAAATTCCATAACCCAAATACTCAGTCAGAATAAGGCAAAAGACATTAGCTATACCTGCAAGATTACCTGCAGAATATAGCTAAGAGGCTCTAAAGCTATACCTGCTAGATTGCCGGTGGATAGCTACTAAGCGCTAAAGATATTTTTTGTTTAGAAGTATAAAAGATTAAGGAGCTAGAGCACCTTGATAGTAGTGTTTGGTGAGATAGCCATGAAGATTTGCTCCATGTTATCTGCAACATCGTCTCTAGCCATAGAGCCGTCGCGAGTGATGAAATACACCGGCTTACGCTCGGCTATAGCTTTCACTGTGGCAAGATCGATGTACTCATCAAAGCAAGCAATCAGGTAGCCGTCGCGTACAATGAACACTTCTTTGTTGTTTATATGCTCCACAATGATAGAAGAGTTCAGCAATACATCAGTCTCAAGCATGGTCTGAAACAGTAAATCTTCACTAGAACGATCTTGCTTGATGTTATCAGATACAAGCGAGTTACGATGCACATGATTAGGAATGTAGAACGTATCTTCCATATTAGAGCTGTCAAGCTTAAGAACACGGAAACCAACATCAAGATCCTTTGCTTGATCGCCAAACTCAGATTTTATTTGGGCTCCAGCTTTGCGGATTCGTTCTTTGCCTATTTCACATATTGTCTTGTAGCCTGCCTTGAAAGATAAACTATCTTCATCAATAGCAGCAGGAATTTGAACCATAATAAACTTACGATTAAAACCTTCTATTGAATTCAACTCAATAACAGCATGGGCGGTAGTTGCAGAGCCAGAAAAGAAATCCAATATAATATCGTCATCCTTTGTATTAGCTAAAGTTAATAGCTTTTTAAGTAGAGAAGTTGGTTTAGGCATATCGAATACCTTGTGACCCATAATCTTCATGAGTTCTTTTGTGCCTTCAGTGGTTGTACCCACTAACTCTCCACTAAACCATGAGTCATCAATGGAACCGAATTCTTTCTTCTCCTCGTAAAAGACTTTTAATTGCGGTCTTCCAGTACCTGACTTTCCGAATAATATACGCCCGTCGTTTAGATATCTTATGAAGTTTTTATGATCTGTACTCCAATGACGGCCTGAAGGTGGCAAAAATTGTTCACCTGTATTCGGATTAGTTATTAGATAGGTTAGGTTTTTTCTTTCGTTTGGGGCATCAAAAGGATTTGTTTTCCAAGGCCCACGCGGATCATTGTCTGGATTAGAAAAATTAGTCTTATCTAAAGGTATTGGCTTACAAACAAATGAGTCGCTTTTATGCCATTCAGTAGAGTTATTTTCTTTAAGTCGACGGTTTTTTCTTCTTCTCTTTTTAGCATAGGCTAATATGTACTCATGGTTGATACTAAAATCAGTATCATTCTGTTTAGAAGTTCTAGACTGCCATGGGATTTGTGCCACTAGGTTTTCGATGCCGAAAACTTCATCACATATCATTCTCAATGTCTGTGATTCGTTATCATCAATTGATATAAAGATCACTCCATCATCACGCAGAAGATCTCGGGCAACCTTAAGACGTGGATATATCATGTTAAGCCAGTCGGTGTGAAAACGGCCATTATTATCGGTATTCTTAACTAAGCGATTACCTTGCTCATCACGTTGATGGCTCATCAAAAGGTAATCGTCTGCATCGATCGTAAAGTCGTCTTCGTAAACGAAGTCATTACCGGTGTTGTAAGGAGGATCGATATAGATCATTTTAACTCTTGAGCGGTAAGTGTTGCGTAAGACCTTGAGTACATCAAGATTGTCGCCTTCGATGTAGAGATTGCCAGTGTTGTCAAAGTCTACGCTTTCTTCACGACATGGTCGTAATGTCATGTAAGTTCGGGCGTTGGCAAGACGAATGGCATCGGACTTTTGAGGCCAAGTGAAGTTGTAGCGCTCTTGGGATCCTTCAACTACCTGGAATGCTAAAGAGGCTTTAAGCTTGTCAAAATCAACAGCTTTTACTGTCTGGCCGTTTTCGTCAATTGATTCAGTTATACAGTCAGGGAAAAGCTGTTCAAGTGCATCGATGTTTGAATTAACAGCATTTGTGCTATGCATTTTAAGCTTCTCCATTTTGCACCTCGCAAAGTGAAGAATGGCTTAAAATAGCTGTTTTTATGCTAGAGAGTAGGTTGAGATCTGGTGCCCCCCCCCATACACAATTGTGATTACAGTTGTCAAGTGTAATTTTTATGCAACATGACATTGGTTGAGCTCCTGTTAACACTGATATTGATTAACATAAAACAGAATATGGCAATAAGTACTGGACTATCACATAGCACCCATTTCTGCACTAAATCAAATGCAATTATAGCTTATAGAACCTTAATGGTGGTGTTAGCAGAGATTGCCAAAAAGATTTGTTCCATATTATCTGCCACGTCATCGCTTGATAAAGATCCATCACGGGTGATGAAGTAAACAGGCTTTCGTTCTGCTATAGCTTTAACAGTGGCAAGATCGATGTGCTCGTCAAAGCAGGCCATCAAATAACCGTCCCGTACAATGAACACTTCTTTGTTGTTGATGCGCTCCATACTGATAGAAGAGCTCAGCAATACATCGGTCTCTAGCATGGTTTGGAACAGTAGATCCTCGCTAGAACGATCTGGCTTAATGTTGTCAGAGATGAGCGACTCTAGTGACATCTCATGTGGAAGATAGAATGCATCTTCCATATTAGAGCTATCAAGCTTGAGTACACGGAAACCAACATCAACATTATTGGCTTGCTCTCCATACTCGGATTTGAGAATGGCTCCTGCTCTGCTGATGCGATCTTTGCCGATCTCACATATATTCCGATATCCGGCCTTATAAGCTTCACTCTTTGAATCTATTTCTTCTGGCAGCTGCACCATAATAAACTTACGAGATCCGCCATCTTTGGCGTTCATATGCATTACTGCATGCGCTGTTGATGCCGAGCCAGAGAAGAAGTCAAGGATTGTCGCATTTTTATCATTTAAAATACTTATAAGATATATCAGCAAAGATGTTGGTTTTGGAT
>SAMEA103957796__coassemble_586_pt1 | contig 44002 bp, 25 predicted proteins | sample SAMEA103957796__metabat2_high_PE_002 | metagenome-assembled genome bin SAMEA103957796 (sample SAMEA103957796) | gut metagenome | biome: gut; material: feces | host: Canis lupus familiaris | collected 2014 | reverse complement strand
GATTACCGATGGTAATGTCACTTAATAATCAATTATTTATTTCGTTTACTATAGAAAATAGTAATTAAATACGATCGTACAAAAGAGAACTTCGGCAATGCAAAACCTATATGCACTCATAGTTAGATGAAAGTGATATTTTCTTATTTTGCGTTAGCCATATTACCTAGTACTGAGCTTAGCACTAACCTCTATGTCTACTACCAAACCATGACCAGTTAAGGCTTTAAACTACTTTATACGATGGCAGATATTCGATAACAAGGTATGATTCCTAGCACTAAAAGAAAAGTACTTAGATAAGAGCTTTTCCAAGCGTTTAACTAAAGACAAAAGGCTTAAATTATGACTTTTACTAGTTTTTGGGGAATCATACGAAAAGCACATAGCACCTTGTTTTAGGTTAGGTTTACCTAAGCAATTCTGTTTTAGCTATGTGCCTTTACGATTACTAGACGCTCTTTTCAGCTATTGCACTATAGATGCAGTCTGCAAAGAATTCAGACATCTTAAATCCATTGTGCTCAACTAACTTAGGGAACATGGAAATTGGTGTCATGCCTGGGAAAGTATTAATCTCATTTATATAAATCTTGCCATCACTAGCCAAGAAGAAATCAATTCTAGACAGGTGACGTAGGTTTAACCCCTTAAATGCACGTACAGCCATGCTCTTAATCATCTCACGCTGCATTGGATTTAAATCCTGAGCATCTATGGTTGTAGAAGAATGACTGTCGTTTGAGTACTTTTCTTCGTAAGTATAGAACTTGTCATCAGGAATGAAGATCTCACCTGGCTCAGTTACGTGCAGCTCGCCTTTAAATTCAAAAGCAGCTACCTCAAGCTCACGATGTTCAATGGTCTTCTCAATTAAAGCTAAATCGCTCAGCTCTAAAGCATCCTTAATCGCTTTATCAAGCGCACTTTTATCAGTTACATGGTAGCAGCCAATAGAAGAGCCTTGGCTAGCTGCCTTTACATAAACATCGCCGCCTAAAGATGAAAAAGCATCATGAGCCCACTTTAAAGAGGCCTCGTCACAATTGCTAACGAAGGTTGATGGGGTATTCTCGATGCTTAAAGCATCCATATACATCTTGGTAGTAACTTTGTTAAAGCAGTTACGGCTTGCCTCAGCTTTGCAACCGATATATGGAACATCATGGAGCTCTAACATAGATTGCAAATCACCAGTCTCGCCTGGGAAGCCATGCAGACATGGTACTACGCAGTCAATCTTATAGCTCTCTTGTGTGCCATCAACACGCTCAACGATAAGGTTATTCTTAAGCGCAAAGTAAGCAACAGCACCATCGGCAAACTGCAGCTTGCCATCGTGCAAAACTGCACTTAGCAGGTAAAAATCGCTATTGCTGCGTAACTTCTCTGCTACATAAGCAGAAGAAACGATTGAAATCTCATGTTCAGAGCTATCGCCACCGGCGATTAAAAGAATATTCTTTGCCATGGTAAACCGTCACAAAGGCCCACAAGACCCATCTAAGTATGCTGTCTAATTATGGCTAAAACACTAATTTGCACGCTTATAAGTCTATTTAGCTGCATATGTACACATCCACAGTGCGTCATTGCCTTTTTAATCAATAGCTTTAAGCATCAAAATATTAGCATCTTTATCTAGCAGCACTATTGAAGCTACTGTACTTGTTGAACAGAGATCTAAGACAGATAGTTCTCTTTGTTAGCAGGCTAAAAACTAAAGCAACAGCGGCGATGGATTAAAACTAGTGTTTAACTGACAAAACAGCTAGATCTCGTATCAGCCATCTAATTAACAATTAACTATGTGATCTTAGCCGTTATTACCGCATTTTAAAAGTCACAAAGCACTCAATCAGATCTTAATTGCCTGTTAAACACAAGCGGTAACACCAGCAATGGATAAAAGGATAGTTTAGGCACTCAAGGCTCTGATACATTATGTACTTTCAAGTACATATGTCTCTCAGTTAAACAGCTGAGTTTATGGGAGCAAATATCACAATCCGATACTTTTGTGACATCATCGTATCGCAATCTGGCACTTGCATAACATCAGCGTTTTGCTCAAGATGACTTTTACATGCTATGGTAATGTAAGTGAATTACATGGAGATGGATTGGACAGATGAGCACGATTAAAAGCATGACAGGGTATGCCGCTACTTCAATTGAGAGTGCAGTAGGTCTTTTAGAAATCAGCATCAAGGCAGTCAATGGCCGCTTTTGCGATGTATCCATGGCCTCTAACTTTGACCTTGGGGCAAGTGAACTTAATTGCGTCAAATTAGTCAAAGAAAGTGTTAAGCGCGGTTCTGTCAATGTAAATATCAAGCTTGTCCATAACAAGAACAGCAGCTTTACCTTAAATAAGCAAAACCTGCATGAGCTTATAGACGCATTGCAGCAAATCGCCACTGAGGTAAAAGCACATCAAGCTTGTTCAAGCATCACAACCTCTGGCAATTTAGATCTCCTTTCCTTAGCCACCATGCCTGGCATTCTCTCATCAGCCCATCAAAGTGGCTCAGAGAGTATTGAGATCGCACAAGAAATACGCGCAGACTTTGACAATAGTTTAAGCGCTGGTCTATCTAAAGCTATTGAAGCATTTGATCAGCACCGTATAGCTGAAGGCGAGCGCTTAAAAGAGATCTTGCTTGAGAAAATTACTTTAGTCTCTGAGCGTTTAGATGTTGTCAAAAACAATCTTGATCATTTAGTTGATCAAGAACGCCAACGCATTAAAGAAAAAATCGAAAAATTAGATATTGAACTCGACCCAGAGCGTCTTGAAAATGAAGTCGCTCTGCAGGCACAAAGAGCAGATATAGCCGAAGAACACGACCGCCTAAGAAGTCATCTTCAAAGCCTGTTACAGATTCTCAATGGGGATGGTAATCAAGAGGCTTATACTCCTGCAGGTAAGCGCCTTGATTTTATGATGCAAGAACTCGTGCGTGAAAGTAATACTATCGCATCAAAGGCTTCCAATCTCGAGCTTACTCAAACAGCTGTTGAGCTCAAAGTAATCATTGAGCAAATGCGCGAGCAAATTCAGAATATTGAATAAAGCCCTAAAGCTGCGATCATTCCTTCCTAAGCCATTGCCTAGATAAAAGCTATGCAGTGGCTTTTTAGTTTGCAGTTTCTTGGTAAAAAGCGCCAATTTAATCTTGTGCTGTCTTTTCTCTAGCTTAACCAAAAACTATAAGAGACATGCTCGCTCACAATACAATGACCTTCATGTCTCCAAAATACGAGCATATGTGCCACCACATAGCCCCAAGCAAAAGACTCATCTTGAAGAGCGAAAATTCTTGTCTTGATAGCTATAGATTCCCATACATCAAACTACAGCTATCGCTACGCCTAAGTTTAAATTTAAATACGCAAAGTACTGCAACCCATAAAGATCACCACACAATCTCTCAAGTTTTAAGCTAGCAACATCTAAAACAATCAGACCTCTACTTACCACTAGGCTCTTGAGACTCAATGCAAACAGTCTAGCACCCACCTTAGGCGCAAATACGCTAGCAACCCCTTATGCAAACTGATAGGAAGATACCTGCGCCTGCAGTTTATGTTAATTGCGTCAATGCACTTTTCTTATTGGCAATGAATGATGGGACTGACTCAAGCTAAGGCTAGTCTCTTGTTAGCAAGCAAACATAGTAGTTGTTATTCTGTTTGTTGTAAAAACTTTTGACCTTGATCGCTGTCAAGATTTGACTGGATAAGGCCTACCGCCCCCTACAAAACATGGTAACGTTAGCTTATGGCTGCCTGAAAATGGGGGTGAGTATGTACTTACAAAGCGCTGAAATCCGCAACTTTCGCGGTATACGTCATCTTAGTGTAGATTTCGAAAAAGACACTTCGGTGCTCATCGGTGAGAATGCCTGGGGTAAGTCGTCCTTACTGTACGCTCTTTTCATGATCTTAGGCTGCGGCTCACAACGACTGTGCCGATTTTCCTCTGATGATCTGTACGTTCCTATTAAACTCGACTTTGATAAAGACAACAAAGCACCGAATAGTTCATCAAACTCAACCGTTATTTCAAGCGATGCAGCGGATGTTAGTCTGAGTGTTGACGGGGAGATATCATCCTCTCGTGCATCTCAATCATCTTTAGATGCCAGTGGCAATGACTTAGAGTCATCTACTGCTGCTAAGTATTCTAGTAGTAATAATGAGAGACAAATTGCTCAAGCAGTTAAGCAGATTTTTAACTTAGATGAGCGTGCTAAGTACGTGAAAATGGTTGAGGATAAGAAATACAAATATCTTATCTACGCCATTCCTAGTGATGATGGCAAGAGTCAAGAAATCTCGGCTGTTGTTACCCATGAGCTTTATAAGACTATTCAAGCAACTAACCAAAATAGCCTCAATCAGCTATCTTATCGAGTCCATAAGCTAGGCTCAAAGCAGCATAACTGTGTCCGCCGTCAAAGCTCAGCAGACATGATTAGACATGCAAAAGACTTCTTATCTGATGAAGACAGTCTTAATCATGAAGCTCGCCGCACAGCTCAAGAAGATATAAATTTCTACAGCTCTGATGTCTATCAAGAAGATACCGACACTATCGTAATCGATCTTATCTTCTGTGAGACTAGCCATGGCGTACTAAATCGCATTGATCGCTTTGAGAAGTTACGCTCGGTTGCTTATGAAAGCGAAGATGGCCGTGCCTGCATACACTATAGAATCAGCGCCTCTGAACAATGTGATGAAACAGCTCAAAAGCACGATAGTAAGTCTTATATTCCTAAGACACGCTTTATTACTAAGCATGAGCTCCTCGATGGCAAAGGTAATACTATCGAAAAAGCTAAAGACGCTATCTTCGATCTCATCACCTTAAATCCACTGTTGCGTATGCGTGATCGTCGTATGTTCAATAGCACTAAAGAGAGCATCGATGATCCTTTTTGCTCATGCCAAGAGCAAGGCGCTGCATATGATGATGTTATTGTTCCTGGTTATGATCCATCTGAGCTAAATCAATCTTCAAATTCATCAGAACATACATCCGATCCTGCTTCATCGCAGACATGTGATGCGCTAGATAGCTCAATTACCTCCACTAGTGCAACTCAAGAAGCTAGCCTAACGCAAGTTCAAGCCATCAGAGATAGCAATGGACAAGCGCCAAAGGATAGTTCTAATCATGGCTTTATGAATGATCATGAGGGAGCCTTTGTTGCTGCTAGTGCATCAGTTAAAGGGCAGGCATGTCTTGACGAGCTTAAAGATGAAATCTCCTCAAAAGAGAGGCAGACTCTCTCAGAGCTGTTCTCCTCCATCGAAGAGGAAGGCGGTCTCACTTCCAATGAGGTAAATGAGGCTTTAACTGTCCTCAATACTATTGCGTCCAAGTATTTAACTAACTATCAAAGTTCTACAAATATTTACAACAAAACTGTGCACAATCACCCGCGCACAGCTCGCGAGATTGTTAGTCATCCAGTTTCAGTAGCATCACTTAGCTCGTTAAAGAATGCCATCGCCGATAGCAAACCATCGAGCACTAAGTTTTTGCTCTCGATCATTGCTGGAGCTTTATTAATGTCTAAAGGAGAAAGAGAGTTTGACGAATACGCCAGACCAATTATGATCCTTGAAGATATTGAAAGCCGCTTCCATCCTACTTTACTGCTCAACTTCTGGTCGATACTGCAGGTATTACCTATTCAGAAGATCGTAACTACCAACTCGTCACAGCTGATTTCGGCTATATCACTGCACAATCTACGTCGTCTGTGTAAACAATACTATGACGTACGTTGTTACAAAGTTAGAGATAGAGCCTTCAGTGCTGATGATGAACGCAAGATCTCTTTCCATGTGCGTATGAGTCGCCCAGCATCTGTTTTTGCACGTTGTTGGATATTGGTAGAAGGTGAAACTGAAGTTTGGATGCTCAATGAAATAGCATCTGTTCTTGGTATTAACCTAGGCTGCAATGGCATCAAGCTCATTGAGTTTGCTCAATGCGGTCTTACCCCACTCATTAAGCTTGCTAGACAGCTTGGTATTGCTTTCCATGTCTTAACTGATGGTGATACGGCAGGACAGCACTATGCCTCTACAGTGCGCGAGTTTACTGGAGCACGTCACCTAAAAGAGCACTTGTCCGTCATGCCGCATGTGGATATCGAGCACTATCTGTACGCTTCTGGTTTTGCTGATGTATATCAAAAAGCTGCTGGCATCACTACCAAACAAGTCTCTGAAAGACAGATGCAGTCTATTATGGATAAGCTCGGTTTTGCCGAGATTATAGCTATGGTCAATGGCGGTCAGCCTTATGAGCAGATTGCAGATACTGCTGCTAGTAACTTAGAGCAAGCATCCCCAGATCCTTATCGCAAGGAGCACTATGCTAACGCTAAGGCATCAAGTGTCTCAAGAAGCATCTCAGTACCTAAGCATGGCAACAACCATAGACCACGTCCACCACAAAACCATAATTTAGATAGCATTATTGCAAGCATTGCCAATGTCAACTTTGGCAACCATACGCAATTGCTGCAAAACGTGATTCACCGTGGCAAAACCCAGGGCAAAGGTAAAAATGCCCATGTCTTTGATATCAAAGACCTAACAGTTAATGATGTGCAAATGCTCTATAAGTATCTGCGCTCATTAGTTGAAGATATGCCTCGTCCAGGGCATAACTTTACTGCTAAGCAAAGTCGTATGCTCAAAGCGATCAAGGCTGTATGCGGCATTCTCTCAGGTATTGCCAACACGAATAAACAACGCTTTGCCTCGCGCCTGAGAAAGTTCGAACGCCAAAAATCACATCAACATTACAAAGCTAGCTCCTCATATGTAGCCCCTGCTCATGAAGATGAGGCTGAGGCTGAGGCTGAGACTTACTCAACAGAAAATGAGGTATACGAAGCGACCATAGAGCCAATAGCTATTGCAGATCAAGAGGAACAAGAGCTTACCTATACTGATAAGGAGCTTGATCAAAATCTTGCTCAGCAAAACCTCGATGAGAGCTCACTCTCTTTAGTAAATGAGTCGTCAAGTGTGCAAGACAGTCTTTCTAGCACTGCTAATACTGACTCTGCTGATATTTCAGAGCTCTTGTCTGCTAGCTATGCACATGACAATAAGGAGGCGCTACTTAAGATCAAAGCCATGGCCGATGAAGTCATGATGAATGAACTTGACCATAATAGAGTCAAGCAATACGAGCGCTCTACAGGCAAGGCTACTAATGCTATCTTTGGTGCTCTTAATGAACAAGAACTGCAGCGACAAAGCTTAAACATGAATAAGGTCATCGACCACGCCATCAAAAAGAAGACCAAACCAGGCATGGCTATCTTAGTTAGCGAAGCCATGCAAAAGCGCGGTAAAGATAGCGTCCCTCTCATGTTTAAAACCATGTTCAGACAAATTAATAGCATGACAGGCCATCAGTTTGACCTAAAGTAACCAAAACATCAGGCCCCTTGGCTATAACAAGGTAAATTGAGGCATACATTTAAGTATGTTTGCACTTGATGACAGTGACCTCCATAGCTTGCATGTAGGATGATTATGCTTGTATAGGCCTGAGCTGTTTAGGTTAGATAGGAAGGTAACGCCTTAGAAATTGAAAAACAAAAGCCCCAGTAAGTTTTGAGCTTACTGGGGCTTTTGGGAGTTCGTTGGAGCTCGTTTTAAGAGCGTTGTGCTTTAGCTTAAGTTTTCCATTGCTAAAGCTTGCCTTAGCTTAGGATACCCTCGGCGCCTAACGGACGGCGAAAGACATATTTAGCTAAGAAAGCTAAGAACATACCGTAGATTGGCACAAAGATAGCCAGGCACACGATCAGCTTAACAGCATAATCAACCCAAGCTAAAGACACCCAGTTTGCTGCCATGTATGGGTCTACACACTGGTAGAAAGCAATGGAGAAGAAAGCAAAAGTATCAAGCAGGTTGCCAAAGACTGATGATGCTGCAGGAGCGGCCCACCACTGCTTTAACTTACGTAATCTCTGGAATACGAGAATATCGGTAATCTGACCTAAGAGGTAAGCACCAAATGATGCTGCTGCAATACGGAATACAAAGATTGAGAAAGTGCCTAAGGCAGCAAAGCCCTGATACTCACCAAACTCAAAAATAGTGCCCACGATATACGATGCAACTAAGGCTGGGAACATAGCAAAAAAGATTACTTTACGTGCTAATTGAGGGCCATACAGACGTACAGTCAGGTCAGTAGTTACAAAGACAAATGGGAAGGTGAAAGTACCTACGGTAGTTTCGATGCCAAAAATAGTGATTGGAATCTGCACTGTGTAGTTACTTAAAACAATGATGAAGATGTGCAGCAAGAACAGTCGACGTAATGGATAGTTATTTTGCAACATAATTATTACTCAAATACCGCCTACTCCCACTCTATACGCTCAGTCATAATAGATGGCTTATCTAAAAATGTGAAAGCATGGCGCTTAGCGTTTAGGTGCCTATTGTTGCACTCTCTCGTAGAGACATGCAGCAAGTACAGCACTGCTTAATTATCAGCATGTATAACTTCAGCTATCTAAAGTGCACGCAATAACAAAGATGGGACTTAGAATGTTCTATAAAAGTGCATCTAGCTTAGATGCCATGGAGAAGTACGATTGACTGATGCAGCCTAAATAACTCTTGCAGCACTATGTAGAGTAAGATGGAGGGCCTGAGCGGCTACATCAACTTAAGCATCTTATCTGAAAATAATCACTGCACACAATCGAGTAATGTACACGTTAAGTTTTACAGAATCAAAGAGATCCGCCGCTTAGAGCGCCTTATGTGATTATATGTTTCAGATGCCTCTATTGTTTTTATCAATCGACTAGACCATGCTAAACATGCCTGTCCTGATACTAAGTTACAGCATTAGAGGCCTATTGCCCTGTACTATCTGTGCTTAGATAGTTAAACGCAATAGCCATACATACTGACTTACAAAGAGGCCGATACTCTTGTCTGCCACCCAAGATGTCGCTATTGCGACTTGTACCGGTATCTAAACTTATATTTAGATGTGCCGCGATTTTACACCATAAACAGATGAAATTTGCAACATTCATCGTTTTTTTTCGTCAGATAAGTTTCATTTTTTCTCATCATATCCTAATATATACATAGCTGTGGATGATGTGTCTACAAAGCCATGGGTATAGGACGCTAAACGTCAGGCTTTTAGGCAAGTAGTTACAGTTAGTTTCCCGACTGTGCAAGAGTGGTATGGGTTAAGGCAAGCAACTCATACTACGTACATTGTGCAATCGGGAAATGAGCCGATTAGTTCTGTATCGCAATAAGCGTAATGACACAGGCATATTGGAGCCTTAGCATCTTGACCGTAGTTGAGATATCAGCAATCGGCATGAGATGAATTTAAACACAAGGGCTCTAAAGTACTATGTCTGACTCCAAGCAATTGATCCTGATTGATGGATCATCCTTCCTCTTTCGCGCTTACTTCGCAGCCCGCCAATCATTCTCAACCAAAGATGGATTTCCAACTGGTGCGGTATATTTAATCACCAGAATGTTCCGCAGCCTCCTCAACGATTTCAAAAACCAAAAGGTTATTGCTGTCTTTGACGCTAAAGGCCCAAGTTTTCGCAATGAAATGTACACTGAGTACAAGGCAACTCGTCCACCGATGCCTGATGATCTGCGTAAACAAATTGAGCCAGTCAATAACTTAGTTAAAGCATTGGGCATCCCACTTGTTTCAGTACCTGGTGTTGAGGCTGATGATGTTTTAGGCTCTTATGCACTTGAGGCCGTGAAGCTTGGTTATAAAGTCGTTATTTGCACAGGCGATAAAGACTTAGCTCAGCTCGTTAATGACGATATTGAGCTCTTAGACACGATGAAGAATATCCATTTCGACGCTGCTCAGGTGTACGAAAAGTATGGCGTTCCTCCTCATCTCATCATCGATCTGCTCGCCTTAAAAGGCGATAGTGCCGACAACATTCCGGGCATGAAAGGCGTTGGCGATAAAACAGCTAGTGCTCTATTAAATGCTATGGGCGGCATTTATGAAGTTAAAGAGAAGATCGATGAAGTTAAGAATCTGTCATTCAGAGGAGCTGCTTCTTTTAAAGAGCGTTTCTTAGAGCAATGGGACAATATTGAACTTAGCTACAAGCTTGCTACCATCAAAACTGATGTGCCGCTTCCTATTGGAATTGATGAGCTTGTTTTACCTAAAGACAATCACGACGCACTAATCGAGCTGTTCGAGCGTTTAGAGTTCCATCGTTTTGCTGATGAGCAAATCAAAAAGAAAGAATCAGAAGGTCTTTCTGGCACTATGGCCACTACTGCCACTGGTGCAGATGCCCTTAAGATGCTTGAAAACTCTGAGCAAATGGTCATTGGTGTGAGCTCCTCAAGTTGCAATGACGATGCATCTAATACCCTAGGCCCTCAAGTTTTAAAAGATGATGCTGCACTATCAGGCACTTCATCACGTCGTCGTGAAAATATTGATGACTATAAAGATATCTTTAAGGTTATCTACTCTTTAAGTGAGCTTGAAGATATTAAAGAAAAGCTTACACAAGCTGAGTACTTTGCCTTTGAAATTTGTACCAATGAGGTACAGCCAAGCGATGCCATTATTGTGGGCGTCTCCTTGTGCTGTAGTGCTCAAGAAGCCTACTACATTCCTCTAAGCCATAATTATTTAATGGCTCAAGAGCAGCTCAAGCTAGATGATATTAAAAAGGTTCTCGGCCCTGTCTTTAATTACGAGAAGGTTAAGAAAGTTTCTTTTAACAGCAAAGAGGCACGTCTATGCTTATTCTTTAATGGCATAGAGGTAAAAGGTATAGGCGCTGACCCTATCATTATGTCTCATATTCTCGACTCATCTTTAAAGGCTGACTTAAGATTACTCAGCGAGCAGTACTTAAAATATACCCCGCTTGAGATTAATGATGTAAAAGACAAGAAGTCTGATGCGATTCAATCCTTAGATATCAGCACTTTTAAAGACTATGCCTGTCAGAATGCCCATATTACTTACCGTCTGTATGAAAAGCTCAAGGATGAAATTAATGAGCTAGCAGATGGTCCAAGACTTTGTGAGCTCGATTGCCAAGTAAATGAAGTTCTATATCTCATGGAGCGCTCAGGAGCTTACTTAGATAGTACCGAGCTTAATAATCAGTCACGTACTTTAAAATCAAGTCTGCATGTTTTAGAGAGGGACATCTATGACATTGCAGGCGAGACCTTTAACATCAATTCGCCAAAACAACTTGGCCGTATACTCTTTGAGAACTTAAGCATTCCTTATCCTCGTAAGTCCATTAAGATGGATAAAGATGGCAATCCTACCTACTCAACTGCAGATGATGTATTAAGCGACATTAGCTACGAGTTTGAAATTGTTGGTTTGATTCAGCGTTATCGTGCTTTAAGCAAGCTTATCTCAACCTATCTTGATAAGCTGCCTACCTATATCTCTAAGCGTACTGGCCGTATTCACACTGTCTTTAACCTTGCAGGAACTGTAACTGGTCGCTTATCAAGCTCTGATCCTAACTTGCAAAATATCCCGTCCCGAGGCAAAGAAGGCAAGCAAATTCGTACTGCCTTCACCGCCCCACAAGGTTATAAGCTTGTTTCTGCCGACTACTCACAAATTGAGTTAAGACTTATTGCCCACTTCTCAGATGATCCAGGTCTTATTCGTGCGTTTAATAGCAATCTGGATATTCACCGCTTCACAGCATCAGAAGTACTTGGCAAGAGTGTCGATGAAATCACCGATGATGAGCGTAGCCATGCAAAGGCCACCAACTTTGGTCTCATGTACGGTATGTCCTCTCACGGCTTAGCTAAGCAAACTGGCATGTCCTCTAAAGAGGCCAAGGCCTACATCGAGACTTACTTTACTCGCTATCCACGCATCAAGTCGCTGATGGAAAGCATCATTAGTGAGGCTAAAGAAACTGGTTACACCCCTACTCTCTCTGGCTTTAGAGTAATGATTCCGGGCATCAAGAGTACAGGCGTTGCTCTTAGAGCTGCTGAAAGAGCCGCTATCAATGCTCCTATGCAAGGTGGTGCTGCTGACATCATCAAAAAGGCCATGATCGAGGTACAAAAGTACATTGATACCTTAGAAAAGGATGCTGTGCGTTTAACCTTACAAGTGCATGATGAGCTACTCTTTGAAGTGCGAGAAGACTTTGTTAAGGACTTTACACAAAAGGTTACCTCCATTATGGAGAGTGTTTATACCCTTAAAGTCCCATTGAAAGTTGGCATTGGTGTTGGAGATACATGGGCTGAGGCTCACTAGAGTTAGACATACGCTGTATACTTGCCTATAACACTCATTAATTTGAATGAACTCAAGGTGATTGCGTCACTTGCTTTGATGATTCCACATGCATCTGTGTTTTATAGTCAGCATCTAATTTTAGATATGGTGATACGGCGTTTTTATATCATCAACTTGTTTAGGCTTGTTTAATAATTAGAGAAGTTATTATGCTCTTTGAACCGATGCTCAAGAATCCACACTGTATCAGTGTTTTCATGAAGTCAGGCATAGGCGATAGCGTAGTTTATATTCCTGCCCTGCACGTGCTTAGAGCCATGTATCCCGATGCTAAGATTAGCTTTATGTGCAACTTGGCATCATTTTTCTTTTACAAACAGTTTCATCTAGCCGACCGTTACTACATTTTGGACGGTGATTTTAATGAAGATGAGTTTGTTAAAGAGCTCAATGGAGAAAATCGCAACTTCTTAAGCGCTAGCGATATTATTGAGCAAGGTCCAGCAGCTAAACCATTTGTCCACGAGCAACAGCAAGATCATTGGGAAGCAACTGATCTGCTCATTATGACGGAGCGTAACCGACATTACATTAAGCTGTCATTAACATCAAAGTGCAAACAAGTACTAACTTACTCATACACTAGAGCTTTATACACATCAAGATTGCCTTTTATTCGTCCGTTTTCACGCCGCGCACAACATGAAATCTTTGGCTTCCAATTCCTGCTTAAGACATTAGATAAAAAGCGCTATCTAAAAGCCTTTAATGAACTTGATCTACAAAAATCCATCATCAAGGCAAGCCCAGAGGCTCGTCACTTTATTCAAGATTACCTAACTAAGCTTGGTTATCTAACTAAAGAGGCTGACCCAATCACAGGTTTGGTACCTAAGCACAGAGCAAAGCAGGATAATCATCAGACTCATGAGCACAGTGCACATGATGATGCTATAAACAGTCATGGCGATGACATGAAGCGCACTGCACAACGCGTATACAAGGATATGATTATCATAAATCCATTGTGCATCTCTACTTTCATAAAGGGCTATAGCTACCATCCTGATGACTATGTAAAACTTGCCTTGCAACTAGCTAAAGATTTTCCTCATATTCTCTTTATCATCTCAAGCTATGGACAGCAAAGCTTTCATGATATTGAGATTCCATATGACAATCTCAAGCTATTGATCAACAAGGGTGATATGTCCAATGTCATCGCGCTTATTGAGCAATGCGATCTCATCGTAAGTCCAAGTACGGGACCGGCACACATTGCTGACAATATTGGTCGTGATGTAATTGGCTCATTCCCTTTTTACGATGAATATCGCTGGCGTGCCGATGGCTTTATGCAGCTAGCTGCTAAACAAAAGGTGCCTACACTTGAGCCTCACGACTTAAAGATGCAAATCGTTAACCATAAAGTAGCTAACGATGAGCACCATAAGTTTGATGAGTTCTGCCTCATGTGCCATGACTATATAGCCGCTCATTTTCCAAAAGAGCTTTAGCTTCTCAACGCACAAGATGTTTAGTTATCTCATACCCAATTACGCGTATGAGATCTTTTCTATTTTTGAATGTGCATGCCTCATGGAGGCGACCAAGTAACTTAGTCATTTACGATCAAAAAAGGCCACATGATGTGGCCTTTTTTGCTAAGACTTGCAAGGGCGTAAGCCGTCGCGATTTCTATAGCAGTAGCGATTACTGCGCAGTCACAAATAGGGGCGCAGAAGCTATTACTGCTTTTGACGGGTCATTGCACTGAAGAACTCGTCATTAGTCTTGGTCATGGAAAGCTTATCGAGCAGGAACTCCATAGCCTCAATCTCACCCATAGGATGCAGGAACTTACGCAGAACCCACATCTTCTGCAGCTCATCAGGAGAGGTGAGCAGCTCTTCACGACGAGTACCTGAACGAGTAACGTCAATTGCAGGGTAAACACGCTTATCTGCAATCTTTCTAGACAGATGCAGTTCCATGTTACCGGTGCCCTTGAACTCTTCGTAAATAACTTCATCCATCTTAGAGCCGGTGTCGATAAGTGCAGTACCGATAATGGTCAGTGAGCCGCCCTCCTCAACATTACGAGCCGCACCAAAGAGTCTCTTTGGTCTTTGCAGAGCATTAGCATCAACACCACCAGTTAAAACCTTGCCAGAGGCAGGTACAACGGTATTGTAAGCTCGTGCTAAACGAGTAATGGAGTCCATGAAAATAACTACGTCGCGCTTGTGCTCAACTAAACGCTTGGCCTTTTCAATTACCATCTCAGCTACCTGCACGTGACGTGCAGCAGGCTCATCGAAAGTTGAGGCAACTACCTCACCTTTAACCATGCGACGCATTTCAGTAACTTCTTCAGGACGTTCATCGATAAGCAGCACGATGAGTACAGCCTCTGGATTGTTAGCAGAAATGGAGTGAGCTACGTTTTGCAGTAAAACAGTCTTACCGGCCTTTGGAGGAGCAACGATCAGCGCTCTTTGACCCTTACCAATAGGAGCAGTCAGATCGATAACACGTGCAGTGATATCTTCTTTTGAGCCGTTACCAAGCTCAAGGCGCATACGCTCTTGGGCAAAAATAGGAGTCAAGTTCTCAAAGAGAATCTTGTTACGGGCCTTTTCAGGCTGCTCGAAGTTAACAGTATCAACCTTTAACAGAGCAAAGTAGCGCTCACCCTCTTTAGGAGGACGAATCTTGCCTGAAATGGAGTCACCAGTACGGAGGTTGAAACGACGAACCTGGGAAGGAGATACGTAAATATCGTCAGGTCCTGCTAAATAGGAGCTATCAGCGCTACGCAGGAAACCAAAGCCGTCAGGCAGGATTTCTATTACGCCTTCACCAAAAATATCCTCACCTGTGCGAGCACAAAGCTTGAGCAGGTTAAAGATAATTTCTTTCTTACCTAATCTGGCGGTGTTTTCGATACCAGCCTGCTCACACATATCAACTAACTGTGCAACTGGCGTATTTTTGAGTTCGTTAAGATTCATACTAAAAAGATTACAGTAGCAAAGAGCCTGGCAAGGCCTCATCTAAACCAAAATCGTGGACTAAAATTTAGTATTTGATCTAGTAAGGCTGACCTAGCAAATCAGGCTCAGGCCAAAAATATCAGCACCCAAAGGCGCTGAGCAAAAACATTTGTAGCTTATTACTCCACAAGCAAGACTATGTGGGTACGAAGCTAACAATCAAATCGTTTCTCACCATCTTGACAAGTTTCAACTCTACCTGTGCTTTGTATATGACTGCCGTGCATTAGACACCTGCATCATGGCAGTACACTTTTGGCATATAAGATGGTTCGAGTATTAATTCACACCTAATATGACACTCTCTAAGCTAGCTAAAAGCCATTAAGTAGTGCCTAAAAACTTTTACATCACTAGCTTTAGCCTTGTGCTTAAGTATTGACCATGATGTTTTAAATGCTGAGCTATTAAAGCTAAGCTTTGGTCTTTCTTAAGTTTTAAGACTTTAAGTGCTCAACTGATGCTAGTTTTAAACCTATTACGAGCTATCTAATTTACAAGGCAATGAAAGACTAACAAGCGCTAGTAAAGATAGTACTCACATCTATAAGCGCAGCTTGCTAAAGTTATTAACCTTACTCTAGCGTCATTATGATGCTCAGCTTTAGTTAATCGTTTAATACGCCTAGAAAGATAGACTCTAAGGAGAGAGATTGAACTTTTAGTCCAAAATGAACCTACACACGGCAAAGACGCTGCACAAAGACATACAGCCTCAGGTAACGAGCTCAAGCTCTTACCTAAACACAAGTGCATTGTCAGGGGAAAGTTTGGAAAACTTAGAAGTGCAATGGTTCAGAGTAACCATGTCGTCAAGCAAAGATTGCTGAATTTCGGAGGGATAACTTAAATTGTGCCCGCGATGAGCAAACGTCGCTTGATAGGGTTGGAATTTGTCTTGTCAAACTCAAGGCAAACTGCATGAAACATGCTACGCATGGGCTTAGCAACAGCCTCAAGGCTATCGCTGAGTGCACATGATATCACAATTTATAAATTAAACAGCACTTTGCACCATACAAATTATCACTGCTAATGGCATATGATGCGTTAGGCTAACTATCCTTGTCATTTAGCATGTACATGACTTAAATAAACTTAAGCATACATGTTCATTAACCCTCTATGATTAGCCTAAAGACAGATGGTCACGATGGTAAAAATAATGGTCTTTTTGATTTATCTGTATGCAACGAAAATGGTTGCACTGTTATAATTTGCACAATTTATCTTAATCTCTTGATTCATCACATTGTGCCCTTTGGATGTATAGGATTGAGTCTTGTCCTTTGTGTGACTAACACTGACGCTCAAGGAATCTTAGTATGCAGAGATCGTATTTATCAGCATTCCAAGCAGTTGTATATGCAATGCTGTTTGTTTGTCTTTCATATACTTCTATAGGCATAGGCAGCGCCACCGCAGCTAGTCTTACCGATCAGCTTACTGGCAATAACAGCAAAGCAACTAGCGATACTGCTCCACAAGCAGCTGAAAACAACACAGCAAATGCTAGTGCTCAGAGTAAAAGTGTTCAGACTTTGAACATTTCTCATGAGCTTAACTCTTTATTGCGCACCGACATTAATGCTGACCATACTCTAAGCGATCCTAAAGCTGCACTAAAAGCTGCATCTAAGACAAAGAGTGCGGCCGTTAATGATATGGTGCCTAATCGTGCTGTACTCTTGCAGCGCCTTGAGGGCATTGATAGCGACCCAAACCTAACACAAGATGAAAAAAACCGATCCAAAGCAATCCTTGAGCATGCTATCGATGTCATTGACATCTATGACACTGTAGTTAGAGAAGAAATTCTCATCACCACTGAGGTAGAGAAAGCAAAAGAAATGCTATCTGACTTAGAGCAGTCACTTAGCAATGCTAATAACCTCTATAATCGCGCCCCTCCAAAAATCAAGTTTAGAAACGCTCAAGAGGCAGACAAGCTTATTGCTACTCTTACCGAGCGTCTTAACAGCGTACAAGAGCAACTCAATGAGTCGACCTCTGCATATAACTCTATGCAGCTCTTACCTTCACGTGCACAAAACATCATTACAGCTAATAACGCCACTATCTTTGAGATTTCTAAGCGCTTGAACGATCCAACAGTGAAGCTCTTATCTGACGAGTCAGGGCTGCTGTCTTTTGAAATCTTTGTGCTTGAAAAGCAAAACTCCCTGTTACAAAGTGAGCTAAGATCTTTAACCACTTTCCAGGATATTGCAAATTACAAGATTCGTATTGGCAATCTACAAAAAGACTACCTCAATAACTACTTATCTAACGTTAGAGCCAAGCAAAATACTCTCTTTAACAATGAAATTGTTAATCGCCCTGAACTCAACGAAAACGAAGTAGATATCTCTACTCCTAAGCTAGCTGCTGAATTTAAATACAACAGTGAGCTTGCGAATAATATTGATAAGACCTTATCTGACAATGCTCGTCTTAAAAAAGACTTGCAAGATGTGACCTCAGCGCTTAACAGCGCCCGCCAAATCGACAAGAGCCTCAAAGAGCAGCTGTCTGACTTATCTGGTAGTGTTATCCTCTCACGTCTTTTAAATCGTCAGCTTGGTGAGCTACCAAAGATCTCTATCTCCTTTAAGCTTGATGAGCTCATTCCTAATCTCAACTTGTACATGTATGAGTTACGTAGCTATCGTGAGCAGATCTTTGATATTCAGATCTTTGTTGACGATATGATTCGTCGTGATCCTAGCTATGAGCCTTATCGTGAGCAGTTAATTCAGCTTATCCGTCAAAGAAGAGCCCTGTCAGATGAGCTTTACAACACTATGTCTGATGGACTCACCATCGCTATTGATCTGCGTGCTAAATACAACGAGCTCAATACTACTGTAGGCACGCTGACCACCTCCATTAATGACCATCTGTTCTGGCTTGCTAGCAATCAGGGTATTAGTCTTGATTTCATCACTAACTTCTACCCAACCTTCATGCTGCAGTTCCGTAATTTCTTACGATATACCACCACAGAACTGGTTACCCATGAGATTTTAATTAACTATATCCAGGTATTAATTCCTTTGCTTCTCATTGGTTTTATCTTCAAGAGAGCAACTCCTTTCTTTGTCAGATTAACCAATGAACTCGCATTGCGTTTAGATAAAGCTTCCGACAATTACACCGTCACTCCAAGAGCGCTGATTTATCATTTCTTCTTGATTCTGCCCAAGGTGGCATTTATCACGTTAATAGGATCCATCTTTATATTCTTTACTGTGGATGACTCTGACGCGCAAAAGAACATCACCTTCTTGCTCATGCTGCATCTCATCTGCTTTTTGTATATGCGCCATATCATGGAGCCGAACTCATTAGTGCAGCGTCACTTCTCAGTCTCTCCACGAGTCATTGCGCAAAACCGCGCCATTATCGATCAGCTGTGGTTTGTATCCATTCCTATGCTGATGATTGCCAATATGCGTGAGGCTGAGCCAACTAAGATTTCTGGCGATGTAATTGGCTATCCATTGATGGTCTTTGGCTTCTTATACCTAACTTTCTTTGCCATTAAGACAGTTAAACGCTCCATTGAGCGTGTTAAGCCAGATATGACCTTCTGGACCATATCCATAATTAGTATTATCACCCCGCTTACCATCACTGTAATGCTGGGTCTTGGCTATTACTACACCGTTATTCAGCTGCTCAACCGTGTTGCGATTACTCTGTATATCTGCTTCTTGTATCTCATCTTATCTAACACCTTACGTCGTGAGTTATACGTGGCTGAGGTGAAGATGCTCTCTGCTATTAGAAGCCGTATGCAACAGCAACATGAAGCACAAGCAAACGCTGCAAACTTAACCGCAACTGCAACGGCAACACCTGAGATGCAAGGTAAGCAGCGCCTCGAGTCATTTAGATTGGAGTTAGTAAACGGCCGTGCCTATAAGCTGTTTAATGCTTGTTTGCTCACTGTCTTTATCTACTTCATGTACCAACAATGGAATGATCTAGCTGGTGTACTTACATATCTTGACCATATCTACTTATGGGAGAGCATCAAGATTGTTGACGGACAAACCATTAGCTCAACTCTGTCTTTAGGCGATGTACTGCTAGCTATTGTCATTGTCATTGTGGCTGTAGTCTTGAATCACAACTTACCTCTGCTCATTGAAAGACTCTTTATGATCAGAAAGGGAGTTGAAGCTAAGTCTACAAGCTACACGATTAAGCTTATTACCTCTTATACCATTACCACCTTAGGCGTTATCTTCGCAGCTAGTGCCTTGGGAATCTCTTGGGATAATCTGCAGTGGCTGGTTGCTGCCTTATCTGTGGGTCTCGGTTTTGGTCTGCAAGAGATCTTCGGTAATTTCGTATCAGGTATCATCATTCTGTTTGAAAGACAGCTACGCGTTGGCGATATCGTAACGCTCTCTAATCTTTCAGGCACTGTTAGCCGTATACGTATTCGTGCTACTACCATTACCTCTTTTGATAACAAAGAGGTGGTTATTCCGAATAAGCAATTCATTACCTCTGCAGTGACTAACTGGTCGCTATCTAATACTGTAACTAAACTTGAATTTGCTATCGGTGTGGCTTACGATGCTGATACTAATAAGGCTAAAGACATCCTGCGCGGTATTATCCGTCGTTGCCGCGACTTAAATCGCGACAAGAAGCCATTGGTCTTTATCAAGAGCTTAGATGCATCGGCTGTTACTATTATGTGTGAGGTCTTTGTTAACGAGATCGGTAAGCGTAAGGCAGTTTATGACTACTTAAGCACTGAGGCTTTACGCCTCTTCCGTGATCACAACATCGAAATCCCATTTGATCAGCTCGATGTTACTATCCGTAACCTCGATACCAATACCACTGTTACTTACACTGAAAAGGACGTCATGCAAGCTGCAGCTATGGGAGCTGCTGCCAAAAAGAAAAATGCCTTAATCCCTGTGTAGGCAACTGATAATTATCATGCGGCTATACTAACCCCACCTTAGTGGCATATCCCGAAATGCCCAGTATAGCTGCTTTCATTGGCCCGCTCATGCGGGCCTTTTACTTACTGCCCGCCCCACAGTGCATCATTGTATCCACTAACTTTATGGCCATGCCTGCATGTAGGCACTTTTTCTTAAATGCACTTTTCTAACGACTTATGGCTTAATGCCATTACTTGTGGTGCCCATAGGCCTTTTCTTCACGACGCATCTTGATGAAGTTGTAATAGCCTGAAATCTTACGACGGAAAGTCAGCATGCTATTGCGAGGGAAGATGCCAATACGACGAATTTGGAAGAGATCAGAATCTACATTGATCTCGCCTGAGTCAGTAGATACGGCAAAAGTAAAGCCGGCTTTTCGTACTTCAGATTTCACTTCATCGTTAAGATCGCCATATGGATAGGCAAAAGTAATAAACTGCTGTCCATAGGTTTGCTCAAGTTTTTGCTTGCATTGGACAATCTGCTCACGAGCCTCTTCAATAGGCAAACTTGATAAGTAAGGATGAGTCTTAGTATGCGCACCAAACTCAACACCGTAGGCTGCCATCTCTTTAACCTGCTCTTCACTCATAAGATCAAAGCGTTTTTCTGGATTATGAGGATTATTAACATCCCACTCATTGTACTTAGACTCTGATAGCAAGAAGATCACAGCTTTGGCCCCAAACTCTTTTAAGATTGGGAACATCACACGATAGTTGTCCTCATAGCCGTCATCAAAAGTTAAGACGACAAACTTATTGCCCTTATCAAAGCGCTTAGTAAGTAAATGATCCTCTGCAAGCTCCTTAAAAGTAACGGTACGATAGCCATTATCTTTAAGCACTTGCATGTGCTTTTTAAACAGCTCTTTGGTTACATAAGTACCATGCACACCGACTTCATCAGGACTATCTACCACACGGTGATACATGATAATTGGCATTTCATAGCGTTTGTACTCGACATAAGTGCGGCTATAGAGCTGTTCTACAGTGTTAACAATACGCTCCATATCGAACTCATGTTTAATGATGTCTTTAAGATCTGCAAGTTCATCGCTTGTAAGCTTTACTGCAGCTTCAACATCATCTTTAAGCTTTGAAAAGTCCAAATGGGTCTCATTAATTGAGTTGATATCGCCAAAGTTTGAGCTCAGCACTGCGCCAATATTTGCTTTAGTGACCAGACCTTCATAGATAGCCTCGCCAACTGCAATCAGAGGGCGTCCTGTAAGCATAGCCTCGATACCAACGCGACCTGCGCCGATAATTACATCAGCTTTCTTCATGAGCTCAGGAACATCAGTACGATAACCAAGGAAATGGACGTTTTCTAGATTCTCAAACTTATTAAAGCGCTCAGGGATAAACTTACTACCAATGATCTGAACTTGAATGTGCTTATGCTCGCTTAACTTGCTAAGCACCTCATAAGCGACATCACCCTTAGGCCCAGATAAGCGCCCCACTAGAGCAACTAAGATCTCGTGCTTATCATCTTGATTGTTGCTCTTAAGAGCATTATCACCCTCGTGCTTGCTTGTACTCTTAGGAGTAAAATTAAATGCAGTCGCATCCACAGGATTTCTTAGCAGAATGGTATTTTTTTGAGCATAGCCCAGATCATTGCAGATCTGAGTACGAATGTTTTCGCATACGCAAATACTCTTAACACCAAAACTTTTGTTGATCTTGCGGCTTAGGTGAACTGGCTGTCGACCATGTGTGGTGGTAATGAGCGGGATACGGCAGAGCTTGCAAGCAATTGCACAGCTCCATGCCGAAGCGCGTGAATGAGCATGCACTACTTGAATGTCATGCTCCTTAATGATCCTGCACAATGTGCGCACATGACTAAAGCGATCAGCAAGGGAGCGCTCATTGAAGGCTAGTGGTATAAACAGAGCGTCGCTTTTGACAGTTAGTGTGTCAGAAACGATTACGACTTTATGACCACGTTTCATCAACTGCTCAGTTAATGTTGCTGCATAAACCTCAGCACCAGTAATCTCTCGCTGAGAAAGGGCCATAAGAATATTCATAAGCACTAAACCTTTTTCTTGACTCGTATAGTGAATTTTAGCACATGCTATCCGTTGTCACTTTTGGCAAGTTACATCAATATATAAGATCATACCAATACAGCTAGTGAGCAACTTCGTGAGCCTGTCCATCATGAAAACGCTGCGCTAGAGCAAAGCACAAAATAGCCATAAGCGAACAGACTGACATAGTTGCCATAATCGGCACCATAGATTGCTCTCCCATTAAGCCCACTAAAGGAGAGGTAATCGCACCAAAAATGAAAGTAAGAACACCAAAGATACCCGAGGCAGATCCTGCGCCTCCTTTACGAGCCCCCATAACAATGCCAAAGCCTGCTGTCTGTGCTGCGCCCATCATTGAGACAAATAAGCCTAAAATCAAAGCTACTGTGTATAAATTATCTAGCTGCAAGCTCACCACTGCAATAAATACCATGCACAAAAGAATCTGCATACTTATGGCACCGTACACAATGGTCTTTTCTTTCAAGTATTTGGTAAGAAAACCTGCAATATTGGCAGCTACACCAATGGAGAATGCGTTAATTGCAAACACAATGGAGTAGCCAAAAGGACTAAGACCATAGATTGATTGAAAAATAAAAGGTGAAGAAGCTAAGTAGCCAAAGAATGCGCCCATCACAAACGATAAGGCTAAGCTCAACAGTACGAAGCGTACATTAGTTAGCTCGCTGAGCATGCCCTTGATAGATCCTAAAAGATTCGCAGAACGATTTTGCACAGGATGAGTCTCTTTGAGGACTGTCACCGTGCAAAAGAGTAACACCGCCCCCCACAAGGCCAAAAACACAAACAATACTGGCCATGCCCACACTGAAACAATAGCAGAGCCCATAATTGGACCTAATATCGGTGCCACACCGTTAACTGTCATCAATAGTGACATAAACTTAGTTAGACGTGGGCCTGTGTACATATCACAAGCAATAGTACGCGATAAAACAATACCACTAGCACCTGATATGCCCTGAAAGAACCTTGCTACAATCAACTGATTGATACTTGGAGCATAGGCACACCATAAAGAGGACAAAACAAACATCACCAAGCAAATGTACAGCGGTCTTTTGCGACCATAGGCATCAGAAAGTGGTCCAATAATCAGCTGACCGATGGCAAGTCCGAAAAATGATGCTGTTAATGTCAGCTGCATAGTGGATGGGTCTGTCATCAGCTCTTGTGTGATGGTAGGAATTGCAGGCAAGTACAAGTCTGTGCATATTGGTCCAAAGGCACTAAGCATGCCTAAGACGATGATGATTGACCAGCTGAGCTTATCAACATTGCTAATGGGTGTATCTACCTCATTACTTGCTATGGCTTGAGGGCCGTTAGCTTTATTCTCTGAGCAGCATTCAGATACGCTGCTACCTGCACTCACATCTGCATGACTCTGACTTTTCACACTGCCTTGAAATGAACTTGCTCTCTCATCTAAATATGCCTTGTTCTTGTTTTCTTCCATAATCTTGCTACTCAACAGTCACTATTCTTTTGCCAAAAGAAATTACTCATCTTTTGATCTACTTGGATATGTAAAAGCCTCTTTGAGCAAAGAAAATCACACTACCAGCTCACACTCAACGAGCTAAGTGCACAGCTATATGCAAGCAACTAAAGAGAGCATTAATGAATGCCGCGATACATAGGCAAGATGGACTATGAACAATAAGAGGCGATCAGAGTTAATATCTGTAAGCTTCTGTCCACTTGCTTTGACAACCATAGAGCTGCATTTAACAATGTTATTTAAGCCAAAGAAGACAGACCCCAAAGATTCTCGAACTCTGTGCAATTTGATGACCGAAGCCATTGGTGGGGATCTAAAAAGGAACCTCATTATATCTAAATAGCTACAGATCCATAATAGATGCGAGCATTCGGAGCAAAACGCTCACAGATCGAGCATCCATGCTTCATCAAGCATTTGTAAGTGCGTCTGCATCATCACTAACTTAAAGTGCTGTCATGAAGGTATGTGACTTCACATACAACTAGTCAAAAGCAAATTGCAGTTCTGTAAAGAAACGCATTGATAAAAAGGCACAATCTAGGAGCATAGCAGGCATTTGGTCGTTCACAAGATAGACAAGATGCTGCCTAATCACTTAAGCTGTTCAATAGAGTCTTAATACTAAACAATAATCATCTACATACGAATGTTGTAGGTATAGAGGTACAACTTTTGGTCAGCAACTGTTAGTTGATCATTTAGTGGATTTTGCAGATCTACGATACTGTATCTGAGGATTATTTATGAGTGAACCGCTCAGACGTGTCGCAACTACTGACAATTATGTAAACCCACAAGCTAACATCAAAGCTTGGCGCATTGCCTTTAAGGTAACTGATGCTACCTATAACTTCTCCTCATATGATCAGCTAGATCTGGGTGGAGCTGATTATGACTTTTTAGAAGATGAAGTCTTAGCTGGCAACACCTTCTATGACCTGTGCCGTATCAAGGGCAACTATAAGCCTTATCACAAAGACTTTATACAGACCTATTTCTGCTCGCTTTTTAAGAACACCCCATTCCCATGCAACATCTTCGTCTTTATCGAAGAGATCATCATGAACAATGGCAACATGGTTAATGAGCCGCATGAGTTACGTATGAGTGCAGATAAGTCCTCACGTAAAAAGAAGAAAGGATCGTCAGACAATAGTGGTGTAGTAGCCCCAGACTACGAAATCTTCTATATGGACTCAGCGAACCTGAACATTGATGCTGGCTCTACTAATGACTTGTTCTTAAGCATGGTCTCACGCTTTATGCGTGGCTCTCCAGTACAACGAGGCAATAATCTTTTCTATCACAATGCCTTTAGTGTCTTTACCGACGGTCGCGGTATGGAGTTCTTACGCTATAAAGGATTTGTCGGTATTGTGCCTAACCTTCCAGGAGCTGCCACCTTAGTGCCATTAGTCGTGTTAACCTCACGAGCACTTGGATATAAGCACTCTTTAAGACGTATGAATAAGATCATGGCTGCAAACCTCGGCAAGAAGTTTAGAAATAGCCACAAGCTGATGCGTAACGGTAAACGTCACATTAAAGACCTTTCATTCTTACTCTACTCAGTAGAGTATTTCCTGACCCAAAGCTATATGCTGCCAGGCATTAATTACAAAAATCGCACCGCCCAAGATCTCTTGTCTCACATCCTCGTGAATATGGATGTGCCTCGCGACTATAGTGCAGTCAAAGAACAAATTGAGCCAGTCAATCAACTCATAAGACAATTGAGTACTTATGAAATGATTAAGGCTCAAGCCTCTATTCGTTTTGCTGTGATTGCATTGGGTTTTATCATGATGTTCATGGTTATTGCCGTAAGTGCCATCTTAGGTGTAGAGCCAATCCTACGTCTGCTTGTAAACTTAGGCATTCTTAACCCGAACATGCTCCACTAATATTCTTTAGATAGAGAATAACAATCCTCATTACTCCATCGAGCTAGCACTGAGCTACCAATGTGCTAGCCATGCGACATCATCACATTAAATCAAGCATAACTGCTAGATCATAAGTACAGATCGTAAGTCACAGTTAATTACTGTTATTTATCTTACCCACACTCCTCTTTGAAATGGCCTAAATAACAGTATCCACAGGCTAAGCCTTGCTTAAAAGATCACAGCCATTAGACCCAAACGCAATGTAAAAGCACTTAGATCACAAGGCGCATGCGGATCACTGCAAGATCGCAACTAGCAAATCGCTCGATCTTGCATGTTGTAGTGATAATATTTCTCATCTTTGCAGAGCGCTGCAAAATTTGCAAAGCGGCTATTCATCAGCTTATTTAGGCTATTTTGTGCGTTTTGCATACGAATAATGAGTAAAAACTATAGATTTTTTTGAACGATAGTTTTAGAATATAGCGCTTGTGCACCTGCATGTATTTGTTGATTTTATGACATCAATCACATAGAATACGCAGATCACAGCCCGCCTAGTTTTGCACATCACTTTTGCTTAGCATTAGTGCTCTGATGCAAAGTATCCGTACCTCGTGTTAAAGCTCAATAAAACAGGATTACCTGCCTATAAGCTTGTTTGTAGCATGTTGTACGATTTCGGCTGAAGAATTATTTTGCCAAAGTGCACTATTAGAGGTTGTCGCGTATCCTCACGGGCTTTGCGACAGCTAGTTTTAAACAGACCTTTTTCAGGAGATCAATAGTGGCCCGTATCGCTGGCATCAATGTGCCTGATCACAAGATCGCCGTGATTGCACTGCAGTCTATCTACGGCATCGGCCCAACCCGCGCACGTGACATTTGCGCTGCTGTGGGTGTTGCTGAGTTAACTAAGTTCAAGGAACTCGACGAAGCTACTTTAGACAAGATTCGTGCTGAAGTTGGCAAGTACACCGTCGAGGGTGACTTACGCCGTGAAATTTCCATGAACATCAAGCGCCTTATGGATCTTGGTTCTTACCGTGGTCTGCGCCACCGTCGTGGCCTGCCAGTACACGGTCAGCGCACCAAGACTAATGCACGTACTCGCAAGGGTCCGCGCAAGAGCATTAAGAAGTAAGGAGGCTCATGATGGCTGAAGAAATCCAACAGACTGCTGCTGCTCCAGCAACTACTACTGCTGCCCCAGCTGCCAAAACCTCTGCTCCACGTGTTCGCGTAAAGCGCGGCAAGAAGCAGATTGCTGACGGTGTAGCTCACATCCACGCCTCTTTCAATAACACCATCGTTACCATCTCTGATCGTCAGGGCAACACCCTTTCATGGGCTACCGCTGGTGGTTCAGGTTTCCGTGGTTCACGTAAGTCCACTCCATACGCTGCTCAGGTTGCTGCAGAGCGTGCTGGTGAGGCTGCCAAGGAATACGGTGTTAAGAACCTCGAAGTTTTAGTGAAGGGTCCAGGTCCGGGCCGCGAGTCCTCCATTCGCGCCTTAAACGCCATTGGCTACAAGATCACTAACATCACTGATGTTACCCCGATCCCTCACAACGGTTGCCGCCCGCCAAAGAAGCGTCGCGTCTAATCCGGGTTCTAGTTTTATTGGAGAGAAATAAATGGCAAAGCATACCGGACCAGCTTTGAAGTTAAGCCGTCGCGAGGGCGTTGATTTATTCTTAAAGTCTGGCGTACGTGCTATTGACACCAAGTGCAAGCTGGACACCGCTCCTGGTCAGCACGGTGCTAACAAAGCTCGTTTATCTGACTACGGCTCACAGTTACGTGAGAAGCAGAAGGTTCGTCGTATTTACGGCGTTTTAGAGCGTCAGTTCCACAACTACTACAAGAAGGCTTCTAACATGCCAGGTAACACTGGTGAGAACCTGTTACAGCTTCTCGAAGGCCGTCTTGATAACGTAGTTTATCGCATGGGCTTCGGCTCAACCCGTATGGAATCACGTCAGCTCGTTAGCCACAAGGCTATCACTGTAAACGGCCGCGTGATTAACATCCCTTCCTATCAGGTTCAGCCATCTGATGAGGTTGCAGTACGTGAGAAGGCTAAAAAGCAGATCCGTATTAAGACCGCTATCGACCTGGCTGGTCAGCGTGGCACTAAGCCAACTTGGATTGACGTAGACCACAGCGCCATGAAGGGTACTTACAAGAACAAGCCAGAGCGTTCAGAGCTTCCTTCCGACATTAAGGAACAGCTCATCGTCGAATTCTACTCTAAGTAGTAGGCAATGAGCCTGCACTCCTTTTAACTTACGGGGTATTAATAGTGTCAGTTTGTGAATTACTCCAGCCAAAGCCTGTCGGTTTTACTGAACTTGGCCCGCATCGTGTTCGCATCACTCTCGAGCCTCTTGAGCGCGGCTTTGGCAACACCATTGGTGTCGCTCTTAGCGATGTGCTCTTAAAGTCTCTGTCAGGTTATGCTATCGACGCTTTCAAGCTTGATGGTGTAGATAGCCTGAACAGTGTTAAAGAAGACATGATCGAGTCTCCTGTTGAGTTAGTAATGAACCTCAAGAAGGTTGCCATTACTTCAAATCATCAGGTGCAAGGTCCAGTTTGGTTCAGTTTAAACAAATATGGCGATGGTGTAGTTCTCGCTGGCGATATTCAGTGTCCTGAGGGCATGACTATCGTTAACCCTGAGGCACACATTTGTACTCTTAAGGGTGCCAAGGCATCATTGTCGATGAATCTCCGTGTCGTATACGGAAGTGGTTATGTAGTGGCCAATTCACCTCTGCATCTTCCTTCAAAGGATGAGAATGAGATCTTAATTGACGCTTCATTCTGCCCAGTTTCAAGATATGTCTACGAAGTTGAGTCCGCTCGTGTTGAACAGCGTACCGACTTAGACCGTCTGGTTATCGAAATCGAAACCAACGGTACTATTAGCCCGGACGAGGCTTTAATGTCTGCTGCAGACATGCTCTGCCAGAACATGTCAAACCTCGTTGATAAAGAGGATATCCCTGAGCGTGCTGCTGCACCTTCAGCTCCTCCTTTACCGGATCCAGTGCTCCTGCAGCCTGTAGAAGATCTTGAACTGACCGTACGTTCTGCCAACTGCTTAAAGGCAGAGGAGATTTTCTTCATCGGCGATTTAGTCCAACGCACTGAGGTTGAGCTCTTAAAGACTCCAAACTTAGGTAAGAAGTCTTTAACTGAGATCAAGGACGTGTTAGCTACACGCGGCCTGTCACTGGGCATGCGTATCCCTAACTGGCCACCTCAGACAATGCAGCGTTCGAGTAAGTAAATAAAACCACTTAGGAAGTAATTACAATGCGTCATCGTTTAGCCGGCCGTCACCTCGGTCGTACTTCTGCACACCGTGCAGCGCTGTATCGCAACCTCGCTAACGCTCTGATCGAGCGCGAGATTATCAAGACCACCGTACCAAAGGCCAAAGAGTTACGTCGTTTCGTTGAGCCTTTAATCACCTTAGCTAAGGTTGATTCTGTTGCTAACCGTCGTTTAGCATTCGCTCGTCTGCGTAACAAGGACCTCGTTTCCAAGTTATTCAACGAGGTTGCTAAGGCTTCAGCTAACCGTCCAGGCGGCTATACCCGTATCTTAAAGTGCGGTTTCCGTCAGGGCGACAATGCTCCTATGGCCTACATCATGTTAGTAGATCGTACTAACCTTGAGGCTGCTGAGTAATTAGCACTCGTACGGTAAGCTAATAAGAAGACTAGCCATAGTGCTAGTCTTTTTTAGGCTACCTAAGCTACATGCTACTTTAGGCTTGCCTAGGTTGCTATTAGCTAATCCCAAGTGGTTCGGCCTAGCCTTACCACTTGGTTTCATTCATGGCAAAGCATTAATTGCCTACGCCATAACCCAAACCGTGCTGTTTGGGAACTTTAAAAGCCATTCCATCAATGGATGCCGCCCTTTAAAGCACGCGGTCAGGCAGCCACTGCCATATACCGCCCAAGCACGATGAATTCCATTTCTTCTGTATCTCAGAAGATCAAAGGCTCGCAAAGTCTACTAAGTTTTACTCTGATAAATCGCAATCCGCGCTAACTTAGAGTATGTGCAGCAGTTTAGATATTAACTTCGTAAGTCATCTTAGCTCTTGCTTGTGCACTAATAATCGAAGTTTACATCACGAGCACTCAAAGCTTAGGACATTCGGTCTATCAATAACCATTTTGAGGGTTGAACCTTGGATCAAATCGATTTTCTAAGGCCTAATATCAAGGAAGTCGAGGTTATCTCACGCAATGTATCTCGCGTGACTCTCGAGCCTTTTGAGCCAAACTATGCCCAGATTTTTGGTACTGCGCTGCGCCGTATCATGCTGTCCTCTATTCCAGGATATGCAATTACTGAGGTAGAGATTGCTGGAGCTGTTCACGAGTACAGCGCCCTTGAAGGTGTGAAAGAGGATGTCCTTTTAATCCTGTTAAACCTCAAGGAAGTTGCTGTTCAGTGCGAAGGCAATAACCACTCACCTACCCTGCGTCTTTCCAAGACCGGTATCGGTCCTGTTACCGCAGGCGACATTGAGTGCCCTGCTAACGTCGAGATCAAGAACCCAGATTTAGTTCTGTGCAACATTACTGATCCTGAGGTTGAAGTTAACATGACCCTCCACGTAACACGTGGTCGTGGTTATGTACAGGCTCAGAGCCAGCCATATGTTGAAAACGGCGAGAACCGCTTTATCGGCCGCCTGTTAATCGACGTATCTTTCTGCCCAGTACTTAACGTAGCTGTTAAGACCCGTGCACTGCCATCTGGTCAGGAAGCCTTAGATTTAACCATTGAGACTAACGGTACTGTACAGCCAGAAGCAGCTATTTCTATGGCCGCTACTATCTTCGCTGAGCAGCTCAACTCCTTTGTTGATATTCGCAACTCTGTTGAGCCAGCTGAAGACACCTCATACCGTCCTCTCATCGATCCTAAGCTTATTTGCCCTGTTGAGGATCTTGAGCTTACTGTACGTTCTGCAAACTGCCTCAAGGCAGAAGGCATCAAGTTCATTGGTGACCTCGTTCAGCGTACTGAAGTTGAGCTGTTAAAGACCCCTAACTTAGGTAAGAAGTCCTTAACCGAGATTAAGGACGTGCTTGCCGAGCGCGGCCTGTCATTAGGTATGCGTATCGAGCACTGGCCACCAGCAGATATCGATGTTGGTCGCTAAGATCTAATTTTAAAAGTCCTGCCTACATAGGCAGGCAATGCGCTTACGTTCAGGCCGCCGAACCTATGTTCTGCGGCCTTTATTTTTTCAATAAGCAAAAAATAATGAGCTTTACGCCCGCCCTAACCTTCTAAAAAATTGCTTTTCTTGAAGGTGTTTTGTTCGTTAAAAGGGCAGTTGCCTTTATATTGGTTAAAAAATGAAGTTTAGCTTTGAAAACTTTGGCTTTATCGATCATGGCACACTTGAACTTGGCGACTTGACCGTTATTTGCGGACCAAACAATGTCGGCAAAACTTATCTGAGCCATGCTGTGCATGGTTTGGTATTAGAGGCTAGTAAGTTTGTAGACTTTTCTATAGCTGATGAGCTTATCGATAAGCTCTACAAAGATGGGGTAATCACTATTGATTTGAGCGCTTATAGTGACAGCTTACCTTGCTACCTAGAGTCTATATCCAAAACATTCACTAGCAAGATTGCATCATTCTTTAGTGTTCACGACGACTACTTTGCTAACACTAAAGTAGAAGTTTTGCCTGAAGGGCTATCGTACGCCTTTAGCGAAGAGATCAACCATACTATCCATGTAGGCACACACAACGAAATCGTATATAGAAAACCTAAAGATTCTAGTGAACTCTGTATAGCTTACATTTCAAAAAACAACGATCAGCCTCAAGATAACATTCCTAAATATATGCTGCTTTCATTGATAAAGCAGATTCTTAACTTGTGCCTGATCACGCCTATATTTAGACCTACATGTCCAATAACCTCAGATCGAACAGGCATCATACTATTTCAAAAGCAGCTCGATTTGAACATGAGTTCTTTCTCTTGCTCTGCTGCCTTTAGTGACTTATTGCACAAGACTCGCGGTGGTGTATTTAACTATCCTGAGCCAACAAGTTATAACATAAATCTCGTTCGTAGTTTTGAGACTATCTCTAATAAAAAGAGCTTCATTAGTAGCAACTTAAAATATCAAGGTATCTTGGATGCACTATCTGACTTGATGCAAGGTACCTGCAAAATCATCAATCAAAAGCTTGTTTGCCTTTCTCATGTTGATAAGACCCGTGAGGCGGTACATGTTCCAATCTATCTGGCCTCATCATCAGTAAAATCGCTTGCTCTAATAGAACTTTACATACGCTCGATCGCCAATATAGGTGATATGCTTTTAATTGAGGAACCTGAGCTCGGCCTCGATCTTACTTGCCAGGCTAAAATGGCTGCTCTTATATCTATGCTCGTTAATGCTGGAATTAAAGTTTTAATCACTACCCATAGTGATACTATCCTTAGAGAGATCAACAATCGAATCATGCTCTCTTGCGACATAGCTGATAAAGAAAGCATCATGCATAGTGCCAACATTTCACATGATGAAATACTCTCTAGTGAGACAGTTAAAGCTTACTATGTAAATAGCGACCATACTTTACAACAGGCCCCCATTAATAAGTATGGCGTTGATATTTCAGAGATTGATGCCATCATTCGGCATTCCAATGCCGTAAGTAACGACATTTTCTATAGCATTGATGAATAAGGCTTAGCTATTTTTAATAACAGTGAACCACGTTCACTATCTAGTCAAGCTCGGCACTAATAATCGTAGCCAAAAGCATAGCCATAACTATGGGTTATAAGATCGCAGTACTTACTTTAGTGGCTCAATATCAGAACAGTTGTGTTTAGCTTATAGAGTGATTTAAGTTAAAGTTTGTTAGGTAGCAGCGTATAGTAGATTATACTTTACGCTCACACCTCGACATTTGGGACACAATTCTATGGATACTCAAGCATTAGCAACTATTGATACAGATAAGATCAGCGATGCAGATTTTGACTACCTTACTGATGCTGCTTTAGAGCTGGTCTTTGATACCTTAGATCTTACTGAGGCTGATGAGAAAACTGTTGAGCGCATCCGTCAGCGCCTTGATACTGATAAGTATGATCTTTCATTTGAGATGAACACACCATCAGATGGCTGGTGGGAAGATAATGTACTGCCTGACCTCTTAAGTGAAGATGAGGCTAGCGCACAACATAGCATCACTTTAGAGCTTAATCTCATCTCTACTACTATCTCAGGCTCTCGCGCAGGCGAAAGAGTCATCGTGGCTTCAGTTTACGTAAACGTTGACCCAAGCCTAGAGAACTTACAAGAGAGCGGCATTAGACATCCTGTAATTAAGTGGCTTCCTGAGCTTGATGGCTAAGCACGCTTGCGCGTCTTGAGCATCATCTTGTGCTCTGTTGCAAGACGCGCGTTTTATCGTGGTAAAACTACCACTAGATGAGACATGCATACCCTTGTAAGAGCGCACGCTACTTATTTTGTGTAGCTACAAGCTCCTCAATAAATTTGAACGCTGGCTTTAATATTAGGCTAGGCTCGATAGTATTTAAGTTAGCGTCAGCAAATCTTATTACTGTAGCAAGCTCACCTTCATCTAAAGGGGCCCAGCGGCGTGATTCAGTATTGTCGTTGTTATAAAAACACAGCTGTCTAATCTTTGCACTGCAGGCAAGATGAACTGTTGCTGTATCCACGCCAATTTGCGCATCACTACAATGAATTAATGCAGCTAGATCGCATGCTGTTGATTCTTTAGGCATAAGCACGATGCGTGTGCCAATGAGATCCTTATACTCGCCTAAAGACGCTATAACCTTATCAATGTAATCACTCATGCCTCTATGACAAAGGAGCAAAGCTCTAGTTTTATCTGACGATGAGATGATGTGGCTCAAAATAGCTGCTGTGACCTCAGGAGTAAACAGCTTAGATTGAGAGGCAGCAGAAGGATTAACACCTACTATAAAGCTATCTTGAGTTTTTTTACTCTCGCATGCTAAATAGTTTTGTGCGTGCTCAAGCTCTTCTTCGGTAAATAAAGGCTTATAGCTTACTAAAGATGGTTCAAGCTTACCTAGCTGCATAAACTCACAAAAAGCTTGAGACACTCGCTTGTCATAAGCATCAACATCGTAGAGTAAGAAGCTTATCTCTGTTGCCTTTCGAGCAACTTGCTCCTCAATACCGCCTGATAGTGCGGCTTGGCTTGCAGCGCGTGCTACTAAATTGTCGCTCAGACGTTTATCGCAACCAGCTACATATTTAGGCTTGAGACAATGATTAAAGATGAAGTCACGTGGCCTATAGTTAGGCTCAGTTGAAAGCACTAAATCAATCTTATCGCTATAACCTGCATCAACTGCAGCTTGAATAATTTGCGCACAGATAAGCTCAATCTCTTTCTCTTTAGGCTTGCGTGATGACTCAATAACACAGTCAAAACCTAAGATATCTTTGTATATATGCTTGAGATTTTTAGGACATACAGCGCTTAAAAAGAGCTTACGGCCAGCGGCGTTAGTTAATGAGCGTAACTGAGAGTAAAAGTGTGTCATTACTTGAGTATCGCCAAGCTTGCCATCGAGCTTCAAAATCACGACGTGTTCAAGCTCATTAAAGTCAAATTTAGCTACATCCCCGTTTGGGATATAACCAAACTTACTACGAGCCCACATGAAGCGAGTCTTGTCTCTGAGCTTAAAAAAGAGTTGTTTAGTGCCCATATTCTTCTAACCTAAAGCCATGATGACATGACAAGTTTGTGCAGTGATGCCTAAGGCTTAATCTCGATTGGAGTGCCAGGATCGACTAAGGAAATAAACTCATCCATCTCTGGATTGAGAATAGCAATACAGCCATTAGTCCAATCTGAGCGCTGCACTGTCTCATGATACTCACTATTTGATGGTGGCTGGCCATGAACCATAATCATGCCGCCAGGACTTACACCACGCTTACGTGCATTAGCAATATCCTGTGGATTAGGATAGGAGATATGGAAAGCTCGATAGTAGTATGAGTTTTCTTTCACGTAATCGAGAGTATATGTCCCCTCCGGAGTGCGACGATCCCCCTCTTGAATTTTATGTCCCTGAGGACGATCGGATAGTGCAATCCAATACTTACGTACGACTTGATTGTTCTTATAAAGCATCATTTGATGGTACTGTTTGTAGACTACTACTTTGTCTACTAAGTACTTTGGTGCGCGATAGCCACGTGGGAACAGTGGCAGCGAGGAAATGCGATTGAGCTTTACATAGTCATATTCGTAGTCCTCAACTACTGAGTCTACAACGGCACTGTTATATAAAGTAGCAGGTAAATTAGCTGTTTCAGATGAGGCATGCTGAGCGTATGGCTTAATCTCAGTACGATTAAACAGATCGCCAATCGCGGCTTGAGCAGAGCCCAAGAAGGAGTTGCTACAAATAAATAGCAAGGCCATAAGCATCATCTTGGACTTAAAACCACCGCCTAAGCGTGACGTAAAGCGTGCACAAGCCGATACAAATAATGAAAGTTGGTCGATCGCCATAGACTCATTACTCAAAAACAAAGAAAGTACGTGTAGGTTCTCATCTAAGTTAAGAACACCACATACAGCAAACAATAACGTCTCTTATGACACAAAGATGCAGGCTATTGCGAGCAAAATAATCTATGCATCAGAATGCATGAGCTCAGCAATGCTTATATAAATGCGCTAAAAAGTGTTTTTTCCCACTTTGCGTAATTTCGCAGCATTTACACTTATAGTGTAGAATGCTTAGCCTTATTGTGTCTTTATGCCTACATATGCCCATTTGAGCATATGTCCTTAAAGCTTTGCACAGTTAAAACATGGATGGGTTCCTTTGCGAGCCAATCTATAAACTAGGCAAATAAGCTTTTTAGCATAAGAAAGACAAAGATAAGATTTTAGCCCGGATCTGAATCCACGCAAATGCAATTTGCAAAGTTTCGGTATTGGTAATTTCAAAACAAGCTGTAGACATTTACTGCACTATTGTTAGGCAGTTTTACTGCGGCATGCATTTTTTGAAGTTCAGCTAACCACATAGATTTTGATGGCCTTTATTCATGAGCACCTTAAACAATAGTGACTTAAGTTTAGAGGGTGTCGAGCTGTTGCAACTGCGCAACTTTGCTCACGATGCCTACTTAAATTACTCCATGAGCGTCATCCGTGACCGTGCCTTACCATCGGTAAGTGACGGTCTTAAGCCTGTACAGCGTCGTATTATTTACGCCATGGCCAAGCTTGGCATTAACAGCAAGGCCAAGCACGTAAAATCAGCCCGTACTGTAGGTGACGTAATCGGTAAGTACCACCCTCATGGTGATAGTGCTTGTTATGAGGCTATGGTTCTCATGGCACAGCCTTTTTCCTTCCGCTATCCTCTCATTGATGGCCAGGGTAACTGGGGTGACGTTGAGGATCCAAAGTCCTTTGCGGCGATGCGTTATACCGAAGCCCGCTTATCTCCACAGGCAGACCTCCTCTTAGAGGACTTGAACTTAGGCTGCGTTGATTGGCAACCTAACTTCGATGGTACAACTGAAGAGCCTAAAGCACTACCTGCCCGTGTACCAAGCATTTTATTAAACGGCACCATGGGTATTGCCGTTGGTATGGCCACCGAGATTCCGCCGCACAACCTCAATGAGATTGTGAAGGCTACCTCTTATCTGCTTGATCATCCAAAAGCTTCAGTTAAAGACCTGATGAAATATGTTCAAGGTCCAGACTATCCTTGTGGTGCTGACATCATCACCCCAAAGGATGAGCTATTGAAGATGTACGAGACTGGTCGTGGCAGCATCAGACAGCGTGCTGTTTACGAAGAGACCAAGGATGGCATCGTCATCACTGCTCTTCCTTTCCAAGTTAGCGTTGGCGATATCGAAAAGAAGATTGCTGAGCTGATGATGAAAAAGGAGCTGCCTTGGATTTCTGACCTAGTTAACGCATCAGATCGCGATAACCCTTGCAAGCTCATCTTAGTACCTCGCTCTAACCGTGTAGATACTGAGAGTGTAATGAGCCATCTCTTTGCCAAGACAGATCTTGAGAAGACTTATAAATTCAATCTCAATATCTTAGGTTTAGATGGCAAGCCTCAAGTAAAAGATCTCGCAACTATCTTAGGCGAGTGGATTACATTCCGCACCAATACAGTTACCAAGCGCTTTAATCATCGCCTCAATGCTGTTAACAAGCGTCTGCACTTACTTGATGGCTTGATGACGGTATTTTTAAACCTTGATGAGGTTATTGAGATCATTCGTAACGAGGATGATCCTAAACAGGCCTTAATGCAGCGCTTTAAGCTTACCGAAGAGCAAGTTGATTACATCCTTGAGACTAAGCTTAGACAATTAGCTCGTCTTGAAGAGGAAAAGATTCAAGGCGAGGCTGACAAGCTTACTAAAGAAAAGCAGGAGCTTGAGGACTTATTAGCTCACCCAGAAAAGCTTAAGAACTTTATCAAAGCTGAGCTCAGTGCTGATGCTAAAAAGTTTGGTGACAAGCGTCGCTGCGCTATTGTCGAGCGTGAGGCTGCTAAGGAAATCGACCTTACAGCTAACACTCCAGCCCAGGTTATGACAGTAGTGCTCTCTCGTATGGGATGGGTACGTGCAGCTAATGGAACTGGTATCGACCCAATGGCTCTGTCATACAAGAGTGGCGATAGCTTCCTTGAGCAGGCTGTAGGCAAGTCTAATCAAAGCGCCGTCTTCATCAGTAATATGGGCCGTACCTTTAGTATCTTTATTAAGGATCTGCCATCTGCACGTGGTCAAGGTGAGCCTATTTCTACCAAGATTAATCTGCAGCCAAACGAGTACATTACATCCGTAATTACTGGCTCAGTTGAGGACCATTTCCTGCTCGCAACAGATCGTGGCTATGGCTTTATCTGTCGTTTTGCAGATTTACTAACCCGAAACAAGGCCGGTAAGTCTGTCATTACCTTAGATGCTGAAGCTAGTGTACTTAAGCCACTTAAGGTACAAGACCCACAAAACACCATCGTGCTCATTGTTTCTAAGCAAGGTAAGATGCTTATCTATCGTGCCTCTGAGCTTAATATTTTGCCTCGTGGTAAGGGATTGAAGCTCATTAAGATTGCTAACGATAAGCTCAAGAGTGGTATGGACGGTATTGCAGATATCATCTGCCTCAATGAGGGTGAGGGCGCAAACCTGCACTCAGGCAAGCTCAAGCTTTCCTTAGCTCCTAAGATCATTGCTGATCGTATTTCTAACCGTGAACGTGCTGGTGAGTCATTGCCAGAACGTATTCAACGTGTGGACTACATTGAGCTAGTGCCGGCTAAACAGCCAAGCATTGCTGAAACTGCCTCGGAGTAACTCTAGCCCTAAATGAGAACTGCAGCCAAGTACCCATTAATTTGCTAGGTACTTGGCTCGTAGCATTAAAGGCTGCACTTAGTTAAAGCTCTAGCTGTGTTCAGCCTACAAAACTCTAAGAGAGCTGCATTTTTCAAACTAGCACTGCTAACGTGCAACTCAGATGATTGCAAGTTAGCTAGAGAGCTAACTTATTGCTGAGTTTTACTACACAGTTACCATCCTGCCCATCTTTATCTGATGGATAGCCATTTCACTCACCTGTATAAGTAAGATACGCGCCTATGTCATATGCACTTGCATCTACACGCCTGCTAATTCTGGGCATGGGAGCCTTGATCTGGCTTATCACAGGAATAATCTTATGTACTGTACGTCCAAAGCATAGAAACAATGTCTTTGTGCTGACACAGATGCTACGCTTAGTCCAGCCAATTGTGGGGGTTAAGGTAATAATTGATTGCGACCTTAAGGCATTACGCAAAGAAATGCCGGCTATCTTTGTTGGCTTGCATCAGTGTGATTGGGACATTATTACTATGGCTGATCTGCCTCAGCCAGGTGTCGTTTGTGTGGGCAAAAAGAGTCTGATCTACACCCCTATTTTTGGCCTTATATTATTTTTATCAGGCAATATTTTAATTGACCGCGATAATCGAACTAAGGCTGCAGAAGCCTTCTTGAAGCTTGCAGATAAGATCAAAAACAAAGGCTTATCTGTATGGGTATTTCCTGAAGGATCACGCTCAGGCTATGGCCCTGTTAAGCCATTTAAAACCGGGGCTCTACATACAGCTATGCTCAGTAAGGTTAAGGTCTACCCATTTGTTACCTCAACCTACACAAAACAAATTAAGCTCGGACGTCTAAACAATGGAGAGGTGCACATTAAGCTCTTAGAGCCTATCGACGGTGCTACCTTAAATCGCCATGATATAGCAAAAGCAACTGCAGCCTTACGTGAAAACATGATTGCGGCCATGCACGAGCTTGATCAACATGTTATGCGTCCAAATGGCTATGTTCTGCCACCAGATCGCTAAGTAAGCCTTACTAGCATAAACTTCTACACACGCCCACCTCAAGAAACACCATTAGCTTAATAGGTAGAATCTACGCTAAGCTTCTGCCATTTGCCTTTTGGTGCCCATACTTTTCAACCTACCTTACTTTTAATCTTGGTGCTTTCTTGGGCACCCTAGCAAAAAGGCCATGGTCTTAGATAGGGCTTTAGATCGGCACTAATGAGTAAAAATTGGTATGCATCAACCTAATGTGGTTATAATGTTAGGTTGTATTTAGTCCTTTCTAAAGGGATCATGGTTGAGCTAAGTACAATCTTATGCCTGTGAAACGCAATATTAGCCCTAGAGCATATAGGCTCATTGGGCGCTTCTATGCCATAGAGCATAGTACGCAGGTATAAGATTGTATTTACCCCAAGGTTTGATTCCTTGTCTAAACACAGAGTTTTAGCATGTACATGACTACAGACGAGATCCGTTCTACGTATCTCAACTACTTCAAGAGACACGGCCACGAGATCGTGCGCTCAAGCTCTCTCGTTCCATATAACGATCCAACCCTTCTGTTCACCAACGCCGGTATGAACCAGTTCAAGGACATCTACCTTGGCAAGGACAGACGCTCTTATATCAATGCCACTACCGCTCAAAAGTGCGTACGTGCAGGTGGTAAGCAAAATGACCTCGACAACGTAGGTTATACCGCTCGTCACCACACCTTCTTTGAGATGCTCGGCAACTTCTCCTTTGGTGGCTACTTCAAGCGCGAGGCTATTACCCACGCTTGGACCTTACTGACTGAAGACTTTAAGTTACCAAAAGAGTCATTAATGGTTACTGTTTATGCCGAAGATGAAGAAGCTTACAACATCTGGCATAAAGAGATCGGTCTGCCTGCTGAGAAGATCGTTCGCATTGGTGATAACAAGGGTGGTCGTTACAACTCTGACAACTTCTGGCAGATGGGTGACACTGGTCCTTGCGGTCCTTGCTCTGAGGTTTTCTATGACCACGGCGAGGGTATCTGGGGCGGCCCTCCAGGCTCACCTGAGGAAGATGGCGATCGTTTCATTGAGATTTGGAACATCGTGTTCATGCAGTACAACCGCTTAGCTGATGGCACTTTTGAGCCATTAGGCAAGCCAATGATCGATAACGGCTTAGGCTTAGAGCGTATTGCTGCTGTTCTGCAGGGCGTTCACTCTAACTACGATATTGATCTGTTCCGCGATCTTATCGATACTGCTGCTAACATCCTGAATGTTACCGACAAGTCTTCTAAGTCTCTGCGCGTAATTTCAGACCACATCCGCTCATGTGCATTCTTAATTGCAGATGGTGTTCTGCCATCTAATGAGGGTCGTGGTTACGTACTGCGCCGCATCATCCGTCGTGCTGTTCGTCATGGCCGTCTGTTAGGCGCTAAGGACGTATTCTTCTACAAGATGGTCGCTAAGCTTGCTGAGCTGATGGGCAAGGCTTATCCAGAGCTCGTTGAGCAGCAATCATTAATCGAGCGCACCTTAAAGAAAGAAGAAGAGCAGTTCTTAAATACCTTAGACCGTGGCTTAGCTCTGCTTGACTCTGAGCTTGAAAAGCTCGGTGCTGAGCGTACTATTCCGGGTGAGGTTGCCTTTAAGCTCTACGATACCTACGGCTTCCCTGCAGATTTAACTCAGGACGTAGTTCGTGATCGTGGCTATGTAGTTGATATGGATGGCTTTGAGAGCGAGATGGAAAAGCAGCGTGCTCGCGCTAAGTCCGCCTCTAGTTTCGGCATCGACTACAACAAGGAGCTTAAGTTAAACGCTCAGACCACCTTCTCAGGCTACGATCGCACCGAAGATAACGGCAAGATCATCGCTCTGTTCAAGGGCACTGAAGAAACTGATGGCATCTTAACTGATGAGCAGGCTGTAATCGTTTTAGATAACACTCCTTTCTATGCTGAAAAGGGTGGTCAGATTGGTGATACCGGCGAGATTCGTTGCGGTAACAACCTCTTTATCGTTGAGAATACCAAGGCTGTTGGTAAGGCAACTATTCACTTAGGCCGTGTTGAGCTAGGTGAGTTCAAGGCTGGCGACGAGTGCAAGGCCATTGTTGATGCTAAGCGTCGTAAGGCTATTGCCGCTCATCACAGTGCTACCCACTTACTACACGCTGCTCTGCGTGAGATCTTAGGCGACCATGTCCATCAGAAGGGTTCTTCTGTAGGTCCTGACCGTCTACGCTTTGACTACTCACATCCTCAGCCATTAACTTCCATGGAGCGTCAGCAGATTACTGCTCGTGTTAACGAGTGGATCCGCGACAACTATGAAATTAAGACTGACATCATGGACTTAGAGGCTGCCAAGAAGTGCGGCGCTATGGCTCTGTTTGATGAGAAGTACGAAGGTGAAGTACGTGTTCTTACTATGGGCGATGCCTCTAAAGAACTGTGCGGCGGCACCCACGCTGAGCGTACTGGTGACTTAGGCTACTTCATGATCTCCTCAGATGAGTCTATCGCATCTGGTGTTCGTCGTATTGAAGCTTTAGTTGGTGCAGCTGCTATTGAATATCAGCAGTCCTTATCACAGGCTGTTGCTCAAGCTTGCAACATCTTAAAGACTGATAACTTCTCTGTAGTAGATCGTGCTAAGTACATGATTGAGCACACCTCTTCTATCGAGCACGAGAACATGCTCTTAAAGGAGAAGCTGGTTCATCTTGAGTGCGTAAACTTCGCTCACGAAGCTACTGAGTGCAAGGGCGTTAAGGTTGTTGCTCGTAAGGTTGATGGCTACTCCATGCGCGAGCTGCGTTTAGCTGTTGATGAGCTCAAGAACACCTTAAAGACCTGTGTAGTAGTCTTAGGCTCTGTTGATGAGAAGACCGATAAGGTTAACCTCATTGCTGCAGTTTCTAAGGATATGACCGCTAAGGTTAAGGCTGGTGACTTAGTTAACGCCGTTGCTGCACACGTTGATGGCAAGGGTGGCGGCCGTCCTGACATGGCTCAGGCTGGCGGTACTAACAAGGCTGGTCTGGATGCTGCAATTGCTGCAGTAGCTCCTTTCCTTGAGCAGAACCTGTAATAGCTTATCTACAGTTCTAAAAGGCTGAATTAGCCTGAGTGTAGTGCTGCACCACTTTTAGTGCCAAGTGCAGCACTACATATAAAACTACAGTCTGTAACTTAAGCTTCATTAAGTGTAACGACTATAGAACAGGAGCCGTATATGCAAATATACGGATGCTTTCGATGCTTGTAATCTCACGACGTAAAGACGAGAAAGTACGTATCGGCAAAGACATTTATGTCACTGTAGTTGAGATACGTTCAGGACAGGTGCGCCTAGGAATTGAGGCTCCTGATGACTGCCGCATTGTGCGAGATGGTCGCGACAATGAGGAAGACTTTCTTGTCGACTATGATCAAGATTACAACTCATAAGCTAGAGGCAGTCTATGACTGCCTTATTTTTTGCCTACTTATAAAACAGTCCCCATCAAATCTAGCTTAAAACCATCAAAAGCTCCCATCTGATCTACTTACGACCATTAAAAGTCCCAATCTACTTTAGATTAAGACAATTAAGAGTCCCCATTTCTCGAGTTTACGACCATTGCTTGGCACAAGCTCTACTTTCACGCATCTACTGATATATTCCACCTCAACTAGCTCATCTAGGCTTTAACAAACCTCTATCTTGTTTGAGGCACTAATGATTTGCGCTCTTAAATGCATGCTCATATGTATAAAGCATTATTAGAATCTCTTAGCACCATCAGCCAATATGGCCATAAGACCAACCAAAGATACTGGTTTTAAGGCCATCATTAACTATGGATACTTGCCTAGACGAATTTGATCTTTAGCTTAGCACCTTGCCACAAAAAGCATATATAAGGTATTTGTTAAACGTGCAAGTGAAGCATATGAAAAAACTTGCTCTCAAATGCTTGACAAGGATAGCTAAAAGCCTGATAATGCGCGCACACCGTTGCGGAGAGATGACCGAGAGGCTGAAGGTACTCCCCTGCTAAGGGAGCATACGACCAAAAAGTTGTATCGAGGGTTCGAATCCCTTTCTCTCCGCCACCGTGATAAAAAATGAACAGCACTTGATGCTGTTTTTTTTATATCCTCATGTTGTATCTATGCAACATTAAATACCCACATATTTATCTTGTTTAGATAATCGATCTCACGCTTACAAACAATTCCCTCCTGCCTTACTACTATCTATTCACCTAAGCCTTTAGTGCCCAAACAACGCACTTTCTAGGCAAATGTTTGTACCTTGTTTTAATGCCAAACTTATCGCATGCCAGTGCATGCATGATCATATATGCATGAATGTGAGTGAGTGAGTGAGTAAGTAAGTAAGTAAGTAAGTAAGTAAGTAAGTAAGTAAGTAAGTAAGTAAGTGCATAGCTATGTGGGGTCTTACTGCATCTATGGCTTTTTCAACATAGAAAAACCATCAAACTAGCTGTAACAAATCTGCATAAGGATCCCATATGCAAGCCTTTTACACAGACAAGATGAAAAATCCTTTAAATTTTTGTGAAAATTGCTTGCCACTTCAAATTATTTTGCTATAATGAGCGCCACTTGATGAGCACAAGCCTGTCAAGTGACAATCACGCACCCGTAGCTCAGCTGGATAGAGTAATCGGCTACGAACCGATCGGTCAGGAG